>Ga0268289_100072_pt1 | contig 57266 bp, 57 predicted proteins | sample MetspNORM_FD_191340 | JGI IMG/M metagenome (GOLD analysis project Ga0268289, IMG submission 191340) | Soil microbial communities from San-Diego area, Southern California, United States - Methylocaldum sp. NOR-M | ecosystem: Environmental > Terrestrial > Soil > Desert | place: USA: California... | reverse complement strand
CCGCCTCCAGCAGCGCCGCGAGCGCGGCCGGCTTCTGGCTCCAGATCGCCCATTCGAGCAGGGTGACGTCGTCTTCGCCGTGCGCGGACAGGTCCGTCGCCGGGGCGAGGGCGCGGATCCGGGCGACGTCGCCGCGGGCGACGGCCTCGGCCAGCGGCACGATCGCCGGGTCGTGGAAGGGCATTGCGGAAGCGCCCTGCGTCGCTGCGGACATCGTGGTCTGCTCCTTTGCACCGGCCGGATCGGCGGCGCATGAAACCATCAACATGGAAGTCGCGAGTGCCGCCAGGACGGGGGCGTGCTTGCGCATGGCGGGTGTCCTTTCCTGCTTCGTTGCGGTCGCGCCGCGCGCTGCTCCTTGCGCGGCGCATCGATCCTAGCACCGCCCCGGACCGCCGCGGAGCCGCGATTCCGTGACCGCGTCCTGCAATTCGCGCATGTGGGAACCGGCGTGGGAGCGGCTTCAGCCGCGAGCTGTTTCCCCGGTTTCCGGGGAGCAAAAGCTCGCGGCTGAAGCCGCTCCCACATGCCACGGGACAGCGGCGGCGCGCGCGCCTTCAGCAGCAGCGGAACCCGCCCTTGCCCCCGAAGCGCGCTTCCTGGCGCTCGCGGAAGAAGGTCGGGTAGTCCATCGGCTCGCGCTCTGGATGCTTCTCCAGCATGTGCCGGACGTAGTTGTCGTAGTCCGGCACGCCGCAGCACAGCCGCGCCGTCTGCACCAGCCGGCGCCAGACGCGCTTGTGCGCCTGGTAGTGGCCGAGCGGGACGAGCGCGGTGCCCATCAGGGTTGCGCCGCCTGCTGCTCGGGCGTCAGCGCGACATACGGCGCCTCGCGGTCGGTGCGCGCCGTGCTGGCGCGCGCGCGGACGATCGCCCTGATCGAGTAGACGAGCACCGCCAGCACCACGAACAGGAACAGCGCGGTGAGCCCGGCGTTGACGTAGTTGTTGATCATGACCTGCTGCATGGCGCCGATGTCCTTGGACGGGGCGATCAGCTCGCCCGCCGAGATCGCCGCGCGGTACTTGTTGGCCTGCGCCAGGAAGCCCACGCCCGGGTCGGCGTCGAAGATCTTGATCCAGCCCGCCGAGACCGTGCACACCAGCAGCCACGCCGTCGGCACGATCGACACCCAGGCGTAGCGCTCCTTCTTCATCTTGAACAGCACCACGGTGCACAGCATCAGCGCGATGCCCGCGAGCATCTGGTTGGCGATGCCGAACAACGGCCACAGCATGTTGATGCCGCCCAGCGGATCGGTCACGCCCTGGTAGAGGAAGTAGCCCCACAGCGCCACGCAGCCGGCGGTGGCGATGAGGTTCGGGCCCCAGGATTCGGTCCGGCGCATCACCGGCACGAAGTTGCCCAGCAGGTCCTGCAGCATGAACCGGCCCGCGCGGGTGCCGGCGTCGACGGCGGTGAGGATGAACAGCGCCTCGAACAGGATCGCGAAGTGGTACCAGAACGCCATCATGTTGGCGCTCGGCAGCACGCTGTGCAGGATCTGCGCGATGCCCACCGCGAGCGTCGGCGCACCGCCCGCGCGCGAGAGGATGCTGCTTTCGCCGATCTCCTTCGCGGTTGCCGTCAGCACGTCGGGCGAGACCACGAAACCCCAGCCGGAGACGACCTGCGCCACCGAGGCCGCGTCGGTGCCGATGATCGCGGCCGGGCTGTTCATCGCGAAGTACACGCCCGGGTCGATGATCGAGGCCGCGACCATCGCCATGATCGCCACGAACGACTCCATCAGCATGCCGCCGTAGCCGATGTAGCGCGCGTCGCGCTCGTTGGCCAGCAGCTTGGGCGTGGTGCCCGAGGCGATCAGCGCGTGGAAGCCGGACACCGCGCCGCAGGCGATGGTGATGAACAGGAACGGGAACATGTCGCCCTTCCACACCGGCCCGGTGCCGTCGGTGAACTGGGTCAGCGCCGGCATCCGCAGTTGCGGCATCACGATCACGATGCCGATCGCCAGCGCGACGATGGTGCCGATCTTGAGGAAGGTCGAGAGGTAGTCGCGCGGCGCCAGCAGCAGCCACACCGGCAGCACCGCGGCGATGAAGCCGTAGCCGATCAGCATCCAGGTGATCTGGGTGCCGGTGAAGGTGAACGCCGGCCCCCAGGTCGGGCTGGCGGCGACCTGGCCGCCGAACCAGATCGCGGCCAGCAGCAGGACCACGCCGACGACCGAGATCTCGCCGATCCTGCCCGGGCGGATGAAGCGCATGTAGATGCCCATGAAGATCGCGATCGGCACCGTCGCGATCACCGTGAACATGCCCCACGGGCTGCCCTGCAGCGCCTTCACCACGATCATCGCCAGCACCGCGAGGATGATGATCATGATCAGGAAGGCGCCGAACAGCGCGATGGTGCCGGGCGTGTTGCCCATCTCCTCGCGCACCAGGTCGCCCAGCGAGCGGCCGTCGCGGCGGCTGGAGACCACCAGCACCATGAAGTCCTGCACCGCGCCGGCGAGCACCACGCCGGCGATCAGCCACAGCGTGCCGGGCAGGTAGCCCATCTGCGCGGCGAGCACCGGGCCGACCAGCGGGCCGGCGCCCGCGATCGCGGCGAAGTGGTGGCCGAACAGCACGTGCCGGTTGGTCGGCACGAAGTCCAGGCCGTCGTTCCTGAGCACGGCCGGGGTGGCGCGCGTGGGATCGAGCCCCATCACCCTGTCGGCGATGAACTTGCCGTAGAAGCGGTAGGCGACCAGGTAGATCGAGACGGCGGCCGCCACGATCCACAGCGCGTTGATCGATTCGCCGCGCCGCAGCGCGATGGTGCCGAGGCACAGCGCCCCCAGCAGGGCCAGTGCCGCCCATGCGATCTTCGAGAAGCCCTTCATGGAAACGCCCTCCGCGACGGATGCGACAGGGTCGCCCCAGTTTCGGAAGGGGTCAATGCACGGCGTCGTGTTGCGGCGCAATAAGGGCTACGACATTGGTCGTAGGCGCGGGCGACGCGGATCCTGTGGGAGCGGCTCCAGCCCCGAACTCCTGGCGCCTTTGCCGGGCAGGAAAACTCGCGGCTGAAGCCGCTCCCACCAGCCAGCCGCCAGCGCTCAGGGCGCGCGCAGCACCTGGCGAACCTGCGCGACGAACTCCGGGTCGAGCCTGGTCCCGACCTGCTCGGTGCGGGCGACGATGCGGCCCTCGCGGTCGAGCAGCACCAGCGCGCTGGTGTGGTTGAACTCGCCGTCGGCCAGCTGCCGGTAGCGCACGCCGAGCACGCCGGCGACGCTGCGCACGCTGTCGGCGGGCGGGCTGGCGAGCGACCAGTGGGCGGCGTCGAGGTTGCGCTTGCTCGCGACCTGCATCAGCGCCCGAGGATCGTCGCGCGCCGGGTCCATGCTGATTAGCAGGATGCCGAGCTTCGCGCGCTCTTCCGGACCCAACGCGTGCTCGACCGCCTTGCCGCTGTCGACGATCAGCGGGCAGACGTAGCGGCACGAGGTGTAGAACATCGCGACCACCTGCGGCGTGCCGCGCTTGCTGCGCCAGTCCCAGGCCTTGCCGTGCTGGTCGGTGAGCACGGCCGGCAGCTGGTACACCGAGTCGCGCGGCAGCGGCGCCTGCGCGGGCGCCGCGACGGCGGCGAAGGCGAGTAGCAGCAGCGCGGCCGGCAGGCCGAACAGGACATTGCGGAAGGTCTTCATTTCACGTCCCTGGCGCAGCGGAAGCCGAGGTTGGCGGTGGTGTCGCGGGCCTCGAGCGAGGACAGCATCGCCACCCGCATCAGCACCGCGTAGTTCTCGCGGTCGTCCATCGACAGCGCGCCGGCGCCGCAGAACTTGAGCCGGTCGGCGTCGCCCTGCATGCGGTTGTCGCCGCTGACCAGCAGCGAGGAGAAGTCGTCGGTCCATTCCCACACCAGCCCGTGCATGTCCTGCACGCCCCAGGCGTTGGGCGCCTGCAGGCCGGCGCGCGGCAGGGCCTTGTTGGAGGGCCTGGAGTACCAGGCGAGGATGCGCTCGCGCCAGGCCGGGTCGCTGCGCGCGTCGCGCCGGGTTTCGTCGGCGGCAGCGGCGTACTCCCATTCCGACCAGGTCGGCAGCCGCGCGCCCTGCGCCTCGCAGTAGGCGGAGGCCGCGAACCAGCTGACCTGCACCACCGGCTGCTGCGGCTGCGCGGCGTCGCCCAGCGTCGTCGGCCCGGCCCACTGCGAGAGGTAGCGCGGCTCGGCCAGCACCGAGGCGACCCGGTCGCGCCGCCACTGCGGGTTGGCCTGCACGAAGGCGAGGAACTCGGCGTTGGTCACCGGGCGCTTCTGCAGCTCGAACGGCGCGATCTGCAGCTCGGACGCATCCTCGTACTTGAGCGCCGAGCGGAACGCGCCGCCCGGCAGCTTCACCCAGGCCGCGCCGCCGGCCGCGAGCGCGGCGGCGGCGGGCAGGGCGAGCAGCAGGGCGGCGATGTGGCGCATGGCCTTCAATGCCCCTCGGCGCTGCCACCGGTGCTGATGCCGGGGCCCTTGCGGATCTCGGCCGCCTCGGCCTTGGTCACGTGGCCGCCCGGGTTGCCCCAGCTGTTGAGCACGTAGGTGGCGATGTTTGCGACCTCGTCGTCGGTGAGCTGCGCCATCGGCGGCATCAGCGAGTTGTAGTCATGGCCGTTGACGGTCACCGGGCCCTGCAGGCCGTGGGTGATGATCGTCGCCACGCGCTTGGGATCGGCGGCGATGTAGTCGGACTTGGCCAGCGGCGGGAACACCCCCGGCAGCCCTTCGCCATTGGCCTGGTGGCAGGTCGAGCAGGTGCCGGCGAACAGCGCCTGGCCCGCCTTGACCTGGTCTTCCACCGTCAGCTCGCCGGTCGAGGCGGCCTTGGCGGCGACGCCGACCGCGGCGAGGTTGGCGTTGGCCTGGTCGCCGATGTACATCGCGTCGACTTCCTTGCCCGAGTAGATGTCGGGTCGCTCGGCGCCATCGGCCTTGAGGATGGCCAGCGCGCCCTTGTTGAAGGCGCGGAAGATCGAATGGTCGACCAGCACGTAGCTGCCCGGCACCTCGACGTGGAAGTCCATGATGGCCGCGCCGCCGGAGGGGATGAGCGTGGTCTGCACGTTCTCCTGGAAGCGGGTGCCGCCCTCGAACCACACCTTGTCGAAGATCTCGCCGATCACGTGGAAGCTCGAGACCAGGTTCGGCCCGCCGTTGCCCACGTACAGGCGCACGGTCTCGCCGGTCTTGGCGGTCAGGGCCTTGTCGCCGGTGAGCGCGCCCTCGCGGCCGTTGAACAGCACGTAGGTCGGGTTCTCGTCGATGCCCTTCTGCATGTCGAAGTCCTGGTGGCCCTTCTCGCGGTACTTGCCCGACGTGTAGAAGTCGCCCTGCATCACGTAGTACTCCTTGTCCACCGGCGGCAGGCCGTCCGGCGGCTCGACCAGGATCAGGCCGTACATGCCGTTGGCGATGTGCATGCCCACGGGCGCGGTGGCGCAGTGGTACACGAACAGGCCGGCGTTGAGCGCCTTGAAGGTGAAGCGGGTGACGTGGCCGGGCGCGGTGAACGTGGACGACGCGCCGCCGCCGGGCCCGGTGACACCGTGCAGGTCGATGTTGTGGGGCATCTTGCTGTCGGGCATGTTGCGCAGGTGGAACTGCACCGTGTCGCCCTGGCGCACGCGGATGAAGCTGCCCGGCACGGTGCCGCCGAAGGTCCAGAACGTGTAGGTGGTGCCTTCGGAGATCTCCATCTCCTTCTCCACCACGTCCAGCTCGACGATCACCTTGGCCGGCGCGTGGCGGCCGGTCGGCGGCGGCACGTGCGGCGGGGAGGTCAGCACGGCCTCGACCGGCTTGCCCTGCGGCGGGCCGAAGTCGCCCTTGAGCGAGCCGCCGGTGTCGCCGGCGGCGACGGGCCTGGTCTCGGCGCCGTCCTGCGCCCCCTTGCAACCCCCCAGCGCGACCGCGAGCGCGGCCGCGAGGAACAACGCATGACGACAAGTCGCTGCTTTCATCTTGCTGGCTCCTGGTGGTTCAGAACGGGATCGAATACGGCGACTGCGCGCTTGCCCCCTGCGCTGCACCGGTGTCGCCGTGCGACGCGCCGTTGGCCGGGGACTCTACCGCAGCCTTGTTCGACCCCGCATTCACGCCCACGGTGAAGGCGCTGAGCGCGGCCACCGCGATCGCGATCGCGAGCAGCAGGGGATAGCGGTGGTCCCGGGTTTTCATGGTCATGTCCTTCTGTCTTCGGTGATTGGATGATCTCGATGGCGGAAGTCTGCGCGGGCGGCCGCGGCCGGCTTCTGACCTGGATCAACCCGCATCGCGCGCCGGGCGGCGGGTCGCGGCGCGCTTGATCCAGGTCAACCGCGCCGCGCCGCGCGGGGCGCGGATTCGTGCTGCGTGGGTATCCGCGTCGGCGGCGCGCCGGCATCGGCCGTGCCATCCGGACCCTGCACCGCGTGGGCGGCGCGGCGCGATGCGCGCGGCGCGCGTGCCGCGCTTGACCCGGATCAATGCGGCCGATCGGCCGTGGGCGCCTGATGGCGCCCGTCGGATGCCGGGAGGACGGCCATGGCCAATGAATTCGAATGGGTGGATTTCGGCCTGCTGCCGCCGGGCGCGATCGCCGAATCGCTGGATGCCGCCGGCATCGACGGTGGCGTGCCGCGGCATGGCGCCGGCGACGACGGCCGCGGCTGAGCCGGGCGGGCAGCCCCTACCTCGCCGTACGGGTGGAATGGCGCGGCGCGATGCCGCCTTTCACCGCGCTGCCGGCATAATCCGGGTTTTCCCCCGGATCGGATCGATGACGAGACCCTCTTCGCTGGATCGCGAACAGCTGCTGGCCTGCGGCCGCGGCGAGATGTTCGGCCCTGGCAACGCCCGCCTGCCGCTGCCGCCGATGCTGATGTTCGACCGCATCACGCAGATCGCCGCGGAGGGCGGCGCGTTCGGCAAGGGCTTGATCCGCGCCGAGATGGACGTGCATCCGGACCTGTGGTTCTTCGCCTGCCACTTCGAGGGCGACCCGGTGATGCCCGGCTGCCTGGGCATGGACGCGATGTGGCAGCTCACCGGCTTCTTCCTGCCCTGGCTGGGCGAGCCGGGACGCGGCCGCGCGCTGGGCGTGGGCCAGGTCAAGTTCAGCGGCCAGGTGCTGCCGGACGCGAAGGTGGTCTCCTACGAGATCGACATCCGCAGGATCGTGCGCGGCAAGCTCGCGCTGGTGATCGCCGACGGCCGCACGCTGGTGGACGGCAACGAGATCTACGTCGCCGAAGGCCTGCGCGTGGGCCTGTTCCGCAGCACGGAGGGCTTCTGATGTATCGCGCCGACGGCAACCGCCGCGTCGTCGTCACCGGCATGGGCATCGTCTCGTGCCTGGGCAACGACCAGGCCGGCGTCGAGGCGTCGCTGCGCGCGCTCAAGGCCGGCATCCGCTTCGTGCCGGAATACGCCGAGCTCGGCTTGCGCAGCCAGGTGGCGGGCGTGCCGGAGATCGACCTCGACGCGGCCATCGACCGCAAGCTCAAGCGCTTCATGGGCGACGCGGCGGCGTACGCATACGTGTCGATGCGCGACGCGATCGCCGACGCCGGCCTGGCCGACGAGCAGGTGCGCGCCGCGCGCACCGGCCTGATCGCCGGCTCCGGCGGCGGCTCGCCGCAGTGGCAGATCGAGACTGGCGACCTGCTGCGCAACCGTGGCGTGCGCAAGGTCGGCCCGTACATGGTGCCGCGCACGATGGGCTCGACGGTGTCGGCCGCGCTCTCCACCGCGTTCGGCATCCGCGGCATCAGCTATTCGATCTCCGCCGCGTGCGCGACCTCGGCGCACTGCATCGGCGCGGCCGCCGACATGATCCGGCATGGCGCCAAGGACGTGATGTTCGCCGGCGGCGGCGAGGAGCTGCACTGGGGCATGACAGCGCAGTTCGACGCGATGGGCGCGTTGTCCACCCACCACAACGACACCCCGGAAACGGCATCGCGGCCTTACGACACCGGCCGCGACGGCTTCGTCATCGCCGGCGGCGGCGGCATGCTGGTGCTCGAGGACTACGAGCACGCGAAGGCGCGCGGCGCGCGCATCCACGCCGAGCTGGTCGGCTACGGCGTGACCTCCGACGGCGTCGACATGGTCGCGCCCTCGGGCGAGGGCGCGGTGCGCTGCATGCGCATGGCGATGGAAGGCGTCGACACGCCGGTCGACTACCTCAACACCCACGGCACGTCGACGCCGCTGGGCGACATCGTCGAGCTCGAGGCGGTGGGCGAGGCCTTCGACGGCAAGCCGCCGCCGCTGTCCTCGACCAAGGCGCTGTCCGGCCATTCGCTCGGCGCGGCCAGCGTGCACGAGGCGATCTACTGCCTGCTGATGCTGCGCGGCGGCTTCATGGCCGGCTCGGCCAACATCGCCGAACTCGACCCGCGCGCGGCCGGCTACCCGGTCCTGCGCGAGAACCGAGACGCGCCGCTGCGCACGGTGATGTCGAACAGCTTCGGTTTCGGCGGAACCAACGGCACGCTGGTGTTCCGCGCGCTGTAGCGGTGATTGCGACCTAGGCGCGGTGGCGCGGTGCGCGCGGCGCCGCGTCCGGCCGCGGCATCGCCTGCGGCGGCGCGTCCGTGGCCTGCATGCCCTCGCCGTCGACGATCGCGCGCAGGTGCTCGCCCCAGGGCGCCGGATCGATGACGTTGCGCGCCCGCCAGGCCGGATCGAACAGCGTGCGGTCGTAGCGTTCGCCACGGTCGCACAGCAGGCTGACGATGCTGCCGCGCTCGCCGCGCCAGTGCATGCGCGCGGCCAGCTCCAGGCAGGCGACGAGGTTGGTGCCGGAGGAGCCGCCGTAGCGGCGCCCGAGCAGCTGCTCGAGCAGCAGCGCGCCGGCAATCGAGGCGGCATCGGGCACCTCGACCACCCTGTCGACCACCTCGATCAGGAAGCCAGGCTCGGCCCGCGGCCGCCCGATGCCTTCGAGGCAGGTCGAACGGGTGGCGCGCGCATCGTGGTCGCGCGTGCGCCAGGCGCGCGCGAACGCCATCCCGGTCGGCTCGGCCACGCACAGCCGCGTGCGCAGGCCGCGGTAGCGCAGGTAGCGGCCGATCGTCGCCGAGGTGCCGCCGGTGCCGGCGCCGCACACGATCCAGGCCGGCTCGGGGAAGCGTTCCTGCCGCATCTGGCCGAGGATCGATTCGGCGATGTTGTTGTTGCCGCGCCAGTCGGTGGCGCGCTCGGCGAGGCCGAACTGGTCGAGGAAGCAGGCGCCGCGCGCGGCGATCTCCCGCGCCCTGGCCTTTGGGCAGGCGCTTGGGCCGGTGAGTTCGCAGCGACCGCCCAGCGCGTGCACGGCCTCGATCTTCGCCGGCGCGGTGGTCGCGGGCATCACCGCGGTGAACGGCAGCCCCAGCAGGCGCGCGAACCAGGCTTCCGAGATCGCGGTGCTGCCCGAGGACGCATCGACCACCGCCTGCCCGGGCCGCAGCTGGCCGTTGCACAGCGCGTACAGGAACAGCGAGCGCGCCAGCCGGTGCTTGAGGCTGCCGCTGGGATGGGCGGCCTCGTCCTTGAAGTAGAAGTCGATCCCGGGCAGGCCCGGCATCACGAGGTGCAGCAGGTGCGTGTCGGCCGAGCGCGCGGCCTCGCGGTGCAGCGCCGCGATCGCCTCGGCGACCCACTCGCGCGGATCGCAGGACTCGTCCACGGCAGCGGTCACGTCAGCCATGGCAGCAGCCAGCCCAGCGGATGGTGCATGCGGGCGATGCCGAAGATGGTGGCGAACACCAGCAGCGCGGCGGCGAAGCAGCCCAGCCGGATGCCGCGCGTGCGCCCGCGCCGCAGCGCCAGCACGCCCAGCACCACGTAGGCGACCACCAGCGCCAGCTTGGTCGCCAGCCAGCCGTTGGCGAACATCGCGCCGGGCAGGATCGTCAGCAGCATCAGCGCCGCGGTCAGCAGCGTGGTGTCGATCGCATAGCTCAGGTAGCGCACGGAGGCCGCATGCGGCCAGCGCGCGCCGGCCAGCGCGAACGCCCCACGCAGCGCGAACAGGCTGCCGCTCAGCACCACCGCGAGGATGTGCACGTGGCGGATCTGCGGGTAGAACTCCATCATCGGCGCGGGCTCCCCTGCATCAGCCGGGCTTGCCGTCCGCGCGCGGCGCCAGGTAGATCCGCAGGGAGCGCAGCACCCACGGCGCGAAGGCGAGCAGCCAGCCCGCGGCCGCGGCCACGTGCCAGGCCATCTGGTCCGGCGCCAGCTCCGCGGCGATGCGCATCACGCACACCAGCTGCAGCACCACGAAGGCGAACATCGCCACGCCGCCGAACACCAGCGGCCGGCCGGAGTGCCCCTGTGTCACCCGCGTCACCATCGCCACCAGCAGGCTGCCGAAGAAGCCGATGAACAGCGCGTGCGCCGGCGCGCGGCCGAGGATGAAATCGCCATCGGCCGCGTACACGCCGCTCTGCACCAGGTACAGCACCAGCGCCACCGGCAGCCAGGCGAAGCCCAGGAACAGCACCCGCAGCAGCGCGGGCGCCGCGCCGCGCGGCCAGTTGCGCCACAGCCAGGCGGCCGAGAGCGCCAGCAGCGGCGCGTCCGCCAGCCACAGCCAGGCGTAGCCGTGCACCAGTTCCAGCGCCAGGTGCGCCAGCACCAGCGGCCAGAACGCGCCGAGCAGCCACATCGGCCGCCACGGCTTGTAGCCGGCCACGACGTTGCCGGCGAAGAACGGGAACATCCGGTGCGCCACGGTGAAATACACCGGCAGCAGCAGGCCGAAGCTGCCGATCTTGATCGCGGCGAACGCCAGCCGCGCGTCGTCGGTGTGCAGGAACGCCGCGTAGGCGGCGAAGCCCGCCAGCCCCAGCAGCATCGCGCCCGCGCAGGACACCGCGTGCCAGGTCTTGCCGCCGTCGCGCCACAGCAGGCGCAGCAGGTAGGCCAGGCCCGTGGCCCAGCCTGCGAGCGTGAACAGCGCGCCCACGTGCAGCAGGTGCGCCGGCCCCAGGGCGCCGGCCAGGGTCAGCAGCTGCCCGCCGAACAGCCCCAGCCCCACCGGCACGTAGTGCCAGCGCGTCAGCTCGTCCTGGCCCATCCAGCGCGGGAACACCGTGAGCAGGAAGCCGAACATGAAGGGCGCGAGCACCTGGTACTGCATCACGATCGCGTGCAGCCAGCCGCCATACACGCGCGGCTGCGGCAGCCCGAACAGCTGCCAGCGCGCGTCCACCAGCCACAGCGTCCACCAGGCCATCGCCAGCAGCACGTTGGCCGCGCCGATGAAGAACATCAGCCGGTGCGGCGCGCGCGCGAGCAGGGCGGGCGAGAACGCGGGCGAAGCGGAAGCGGGTTCGGAAGCCATGTGCCCAGTGTCGTCGCGCCGCGCGCTGGCGGCATTGATCCAGGTCATCGTCGCGCTGCATCGACGAGGCGGCAAAGACCCGGGCGACGCATCGCCCGGGCCGTGCGCCCCCGCCCGCGCTCAGCGGTCGGGGCGCTCGGTCTCACCCGCCAGCACCGATTCGCGCCGCGGCGCGACCCACAGCCGCAGCACGAACCAGGCCAGCGCCAGCGCACCGACGCTGAAGATCGTGTCGCCGGGCACGCGCATCCACACCAGCAGGTCGACGATCGGCTTGTTCATGAACTCCGCCGAGCGCGCGTAGGCGTAGCCGTGCTCGATCGCCGCCAGCAGCTGCATGGTGCCCAGCGGCAGCAGGGTGAGCAGCGCCATCAGCGTCAGGCCGATGTTGAGGCACCAGAACGCCACCTTCAGCGCCCGCGTGTCCCATGCCATCTGGCCGCGCAGGCCGCGCAGGCAGAACAGCACCAGCGCGATGCCGAGCATGCCGTACACGCCGAACAGCGCGGTGTGGCCGTGCAGCGGAGTGAGGTTGAGGCCCTGCATGTAGTACAGCGACAGCGGCGGGTTGACGAGGAAGCCGAACAACCCCGCGCCGACCAGGTTCCAGAACGACACCGCGATGAAGAACAGCACCGGCCAGCGGTAGCGCGCCATCCACGGCGTGGACTTGCCCAGCTTCCAGGTGTGGTAGGCCTCGAAGCCGATGTAGGCCAGCGGCACCACTTCCAGCGCGCTGAAGCTCGCGCCCAGCGCCACCACCGCGGTCGGCGTGCCGACGAAGTACAGGTGGTGCAAGGTGCCGAGCACGCCGCCGGCCATGAAGATGATGGTCGCGAACAGCACCGCCGTGGTCGCCGTGGACAGCTTGATCAGGCCCAGGCGGGTGAAGATCAGCGCCATCACCGCGGTGGCGAAGACCTCGAAGAAACCTTCCACCCACAGGTGCACCAGCCACCAGCGCCAGTACTCGACCTCGGAGATGTGGGTGTGCTCGCCCCACATCAGCGCGGAGGCGAAGAACAGGCCGATCGCGGCGGTCGACAGGAACAGCAGCGCGACGATGTGCCGCGACTCGTTGGCCTTGTCGCGCAGCACCGGCCACAGCGCGCGGCCGACCAGCGCCACCCACAGCAGCAGGCCGATGAACAGGTACCACTGCCAGAAGCGGCCCATGTCGGCGTATTCCCAGCCCTGGTGGCCGAACCAGAAGTTGTGCTCCAGCCCCAGCTTCTGCATCACCGCCAGCCACTGCCCGGCGAACGAGCCGACCACGATGACCAGCAGCGAGACGAACAGGAAGTTCACGCCCAGGCGCTGGAACCTCGGCTCGTGCCCCGACAGCGCCGGCGCGATGTACAGGCCGGTGCCCAGCCATGCCACCGCGATCCACAGCACCGCCAGCTGGGTGTGCCAGGTGCGCGCGATCGAGTAGGGCAGGTATTGCGAGAGCGCGAAGCCGTAGGCCTCCTGGCCCTCGACCTGGTAGTGCGCGGTGATCGCGCCGAGCAGGATCTGCGCCAGGAACAGCGCCAGCACCACCCAGAAGTACTTGGCCACCGCGCGCATCGACGGGGTGACGCGCAGCGCCGCGAACGGATCGCTGGCCGGGATCGCCTGGCCGCGCTCCTCCTTGTCGTGGGTCGCCGCGTGGTGCCAGCCGAGCAGGCCGATGCCCGCGATCAGGAACAGCACGCTGAAGGCCGACCACACCCACAGCGGCGCGGCCGGCGTGTTGCCCACCAGCGGCTCGCTGGGCCAGTTGTTGGTGTAGGTGACCTGTTTGGGCACCACGCCGCTCTTGTCCGGCACCAGCGCGTCGCCGGCCTCGTTCGGGCGCTCGGTGGTGGCCGCCCAGGCGGTCCACCAGAAGAACGCGGTCAGCGCGCGCCGGTGCTCGGCGGTGTCGACCGTGTCCTGCTTCATCGCGTAGGCCTCGCGCAGCTCGAGGGTCGCCGGATCGTTGCCGAACAGGCTCTCGTAATGCGCGGCGACGTTGGAGATCGCGGCCGCGCGGTCCTGGCTCACCGTGATGGTGCCGGTCGCGGGGTCGTAGGTGTTGGCGCGCATCGTCGCCTGCAGGCGGCCGCGCAGCGTGGCCTGCTGCTCCGGCGGCAGCTTCGCGTAGGTCGCCATGCCGTCGTCGCGGCGCGCCCAGGTGTCGAGCACCGCGACCGCCTCGCGGTGCAGCCAGTCGGCGCTCCAGTCCGGCGCCACATAGCCGCCGTGGCCCCAGATCGAGCCCAGCTGCATGCCGCCGATCGATTGCCAGACCTGGCGGCCGAGCTCGATGTCGGCGCGGGTGTAGAGGACGTCGCCGTCCTCGGTGACGACCTTCTCCGGGACCGGCGGCGCGGCCCGGAAGATCTCGGCACCCGACCAGAGCAGCACGCTGAAGGACGCGATCAGCAGTGCGGCCAGGCCGAGCCACAGCTTTCGATAATTGCCCATGACGGTCTCCGGTTGCGGACGGCGCATCGTGGTGCGCGCACGCCCGGCGGGCCATGACGCAGGTCAAGTGGCGAAGCTGCCAGCGCGTCACTCTCGCGCAGCGGGGGTGTGCGTGCCGTCGACCGGCCTCGGGACCGGGTCTCAGTTCCGCAGCACGGGCGCGGCCAGCGCTTCCAGGCGCGCGCGGTCGGACAGCTCCAGCTCGCGGCGGTCGACGTGCAGGAGGCCCTCGTCCTGGAAGCGCTTGAGCACGCGGCTCACGGTTTCCGGCGCCAGCCGCAGGTAGTTGGCGATGTCGGTACGCGGCATCGTCAGCGCGAAGCGGTTGGGCGAGAACCCGCGCGCGGCCAGCCGCCGCGACATGCCGATGAGGAATGCGGCCATCCGCTCGTCGGCGGTGAAGTCGCCGGCCAGCAGCGCGGCCCGGCCGATGTCGCGGCTGAGCAGGCGGAACAGGTGCTGCTGCAGCCCCGGCAGGCGCGCGGCGAGCACCGAGATCTTCGGGAACGAGAACCTGCACAGCATCACCGTGTCCAGCGCCACCGCGTTGCACGGGTAGGTGTCGCCGTCGATCGCGTCCAGCCCGATCACCTCGCCAGGGAAGTGGAAGCCCAGCACGTGCTCGCGGCCGTCGCGGTCGATGACGTAGGTCTTGACCGTGCCCGCGCGCACCGCGGCGATCGCCTCGAACGGATCGCCGACGCGGAACACGTGCTCGCCCGCGTGCAGGGGGCCGACGTGTTCGACCAGCATGTGCAGGTCCAGCAGCGAGGCCTTGTCCATGCCCTGCGACAGGCAGGCCTGCGAGAAGGCGCAGGTCGAGCAGAAACTCAGCGCATCGCCGTCGTCGGCGAGCACGCTGCGGTCGACCCGCGGGAACGCGGTGTCGGTCACGCGCGCTTCCCCGGCGCGCTCAGATGGCACGCGAGAAGCGGGGCCTGGCCGCGTCGGCGGCGGCGGGGAGGTGGAGGTAGCGGTCGAAGCACATGGCGATATTACGCAACAACAGCCGGCCTTGCGTGGTCACGGCGATGCGGCCGGGCTCGACCCGCACCAGGCCGTCGTCCTGCAGCGGCCGCAGCCGCGCCAGCGCATCGGCGAAATAGTCCTCGAACACGATCGCGTAGCGCCGCTCCAGCGCCCCCACCGGGATCTCGCCCTGGCACATCAGCCGCTGGATCAGGTCGGCGCGCAGCAGGTCGTCCTCGTCCAGCCGCATGCCCCGGAATACCGGCAGCCGGCCCTCGTCGATCGCGATCTGCCAGCTGGGCAGGTCGCGCGGGTTCTGGCTGAAGCTGTCGCCGACGTGGCTGATCGCGCTCACGCCCAGGCCGACCAGGTCGCTGTCGGCGTGGGTGGTGTAGCCCATGAAGTTGCGGTGCAGCCCGCCGCGCGCCTGCGCCTGCGCGAGCTCGTCGTCGGGCAGGGCGAAGTGGTCCATGCCGATGTAGACGTAGCCGGCCGCGGTGAGGCGGTCGATCGCCAGCTGCAGCAGGCCGAGCTTTTCCGCCGGCGAGGGCAGGTCGGCGGCGTCGATCTGCTTCTGCGGCTTGAACAGCTCCGGCAGGTGCGCGTAGCCGTACACGGCCAGACGGTCGGGGCGCATGTCCAGCACCGTGTCGATGGTGCGCGCGAAGCCCGCGGCGTTCTGCTTCGGCAGGCCGTAGATCAGGTCGATGTTGACCGAGCGAAAGCCGCTGTCGCGGCAGGCATCGACCACGGCGCGGGTTTCCTCCACCGACTGGATGCGGTTGACCGCCTGCTGCACCACCGGGTCGAAGTCCTGCACGCCGAAGCTGGCGCGGTTGAAGCCGGTCTGCGCCATGCGCGCGATGTCGGCGGGCACCACGAAGCGCGGGTCGAGCTCGATCGAGACATCGCGCGAGGACGCGCGCGAGAAGCGGAACTGGCTGCGTAGCGTCTCCATCAGTTCCTGCAGCTGGTCCGCATCGAGGAAGTTCGGCGTGCCGCCGCCCAGGTGCACCTGGATGACCTCGCGGTCGCGGTCGAACAGCTGCGCCGTCAGCCCGATCTCGCGGTACAGGCGCGTGAGGTAGGTCGCGGCGCGCGACTTGTCGCGGGTGATGATGCGGTTGCAGCCGCAGTAGAAGCACGGGCTCAGGCAGAACGGCACGTGCACGTACAGCGAGAGCCGGCGCGGGATCGGGTCGCCGTTGCTGGCCAGCGCCGCCTCGCGCAGCTGCGCCTCGCCGAAGCCCGCGTCGAACTGCGGCGCGGTCGGATAGGAGGTGTAGCGGGGCCCGGGCCGGTCGTAGCGGCGCAGCAGGTCGGCATCGAAGACGGGGTTGGCGAGCATGCGGCCACCTTAGCCGCGCCCCCCCGGCGTCGCCTTGACCGGGATCAACCCGGACGCTGCGCGCGAAAGCACGTTCGCACCCGCACGCGCATGAATGGCGTAGGGCGGGCCCCGGCCCGCCATTCGGGGTGACCGTGGCGCTACCCCACATTGCGTAGTCACGCGCGTCGCGATCCCGTTTCCATGAGCCGGGTCGCAACGCCGGGCCAGGGCCCGGCCTAAAGCCAACGCACCTTTTTCAGGTAGCGGTAGAGGCCCAGGCAGCCCAGCGCGAGCGCGCCGATGAGGATGTAGTAGCTGTAGCGGCCGCCCAGCTCCGGCATGTGGCGGAAGTTCATGCCGTACCAACTCGTCACCAGCGTCGGCGCCGCCAGCAGCGCCGCCCAGCCGGCCAGGCGCTTGACCACCTCGCCCTGCGCCAGCGTCACCAGCGCCTGGTTGGCGCCCAGCGCGGTGCCGAGCATGTCGCGCAGCGCGTCGACGGTCTCGTTGCTGCGCACCGAGTGGTCGAGCACGTCGCGGAAGTACGGCCGCATCTCGCCCGGCACCAGCGCGCTCTGCGTGCGCACCAGCTGCGACAGCACGTCCTGCAGCGGCGTCACCGCCAGCCGCATGTAGGTCAGCTCGCGCTTGAGGTCGTACAGCCGCACCATGGTCTCGCGGCGGAAGTCCTCGTCGAAAACGTCCTTCTCCAGCGCCAGCAGCGTGTGCTTGAACTCGTCGACGATCGGCAGGTAGTTGTCGACGATCGCGTCGAGCACGGCGTAAAGCCCGTAGGACGGCCCGAGCCCGAGCAGCTCCGGCTCGCGCTCCACCCGCGCGCGCACCGGCGCGTACGACAGCGAGGCGCCATGGCGCACGGTGACCAGGTAGCGCGGGCCGAGGAAGGCGTGGGTCTCGCCGTAGCGGATGCGCTCGTCGAGCACCTGCGCGGTGTTGACCACGATGAACAGGCTGTCGCCGTAGGCCTCGAGCTTCGGCCGCTGGTGCGCGTTGCGCGCGTCCTCGATCGCCAGGTCGTGGAGGTCGAACTCCTCCTGCAGCTTGTCGAGGATCGCGTCCTCCGGCTCGTACACGCCGACCCAGACGAAGCTGCCGTCGTCGTGGGCGAGCACGTCGCTGATCTCGTCCAGGGTGATGTCGCGCAGCTTGCCGGTGGCGTCGTAGACGCCGGCGTTGATCACGCAGGCCGGGACGCCCGGCCGCGGCTGCGCTTGCGCGTTGGTGGTCGCGGTTTCCATCGCGGCATCGTGCCCCCACGCCGCGCGTGCCACAAGTCAGCGCCGGCGCAGCGCCAGCCACAGGCCGGCGTGGACCGGCAGCAGCAGCGCGATCCAGTGCGCGTTGCGCTGCGGCACCACCGGCAGCCAGAGCATGAACAGCGCGACGACGGTGGCCGCGGCCACCACGGCCAGCCAGCGCCCGAACCACGGCCCGGCCGCGCGGCCGCGCGCGATGCGCCAGCCGCCGGGCAGCAGCAGCAGGCACAGCGGGTCGAACAGCAGCAGGTTGTGGTTGCCCCAGGCGAAGCGGTGCTGGGTGCCGAACCACAGGAACAGCATCAGCGCGCCGACCGCGATGCACAGGCCCCAGAACGGCAGCGCGACGGCCGCCACCGCGCGCGGCCGGCGGCGCGCCGCCAGCAGCGCGGCCGCCGCGATCGCAAGGCCCGCCAGCGCCCAGGGCCACCAGGGCCGCGACGCCTCGGCCGGCTCCGGCGCGATGCGGTGCGGCAGGATGCGTTCCTCGGCCAGCACCAGCGGCCGGTCGTTGCTGCCGTGCACTTCGCGCAGCGCGTCGGCCAGGCGCATCGGCACGAAGGATTCGTCCCACACCGACAATGGGCGGTCGGCCGCGGGGCCGAGGCCGACGTCGAAGCCCAGCCACATCCATGGCGCGGGCGAGGCCAGGCGCACCGATTCGCCGCGGTAGGTGCTGCCGTGCGAGCGGCCCTCGGTCTGCCGCTTGAGCAGCCCGCCCAGCGCGGCGTCGATCGCGTCGCGCACGCGGGTGGCGCAGTTGTCGGTGAAGTACTCGTAGTCGTAGCGCGCGTTCTCGGGCCTGGCGTTCTCCGCCAGCGCGCCGGCCAGGCGGACGGCCTGGTCGCCGGTCAGGTCCAGCCACTGCACCGAGACGCCGCGGCCGACCTCGCGGTAGTACGCCATGTCCTGCGCGAACGGCAGCGCCTGCAGCCGGTAGCGCATGCGGCCGAAGACGAAGTTGGAGAGGAAGTCGGGCTCCTCGGGGTCGAAGAAGCCGAAGTTGTAGGACGTGGCCGCGCCGGTGGCCGGATCCACCACCACGATCGCGTCGTGGCCGAAGCGCTCGAAGAACACCGTGCCCGGCTGCATCGTCGCCACGCCGATGCGCGGCGGCGCCGCCTGCGCGAACGCCGCGCCGCAGGCCAGCAGCCACAGCGACAGCGCCAGCAGCAGTCGCGCACCGGGTCCGGCGCGGCGCCGCCCGGCGCATGCCGCCCCCGGCAGGCCGGGCGCCGGCTCAGCCGCCGTCATCGCCGTGGATGCTCACCAGCAGCGCGTGCAGCCGGCGCACGTCGGCGCGCGCGACGCGGAAGCCGAAGCGCCCCAGCGACAGCTCCTCGCCGGCCTCGGGCAGGTGGCCGATGGCGGCGGTGACCAGCCCGCCGATGGTGTCGTACTCGTCGTCGTCGAAATCGGCGCCGAAGCGCTCGTTGAAGTCGGCGATCGGCGTCAGCGCGTCGACCACGTACTGGCCGTCGGCCTGCGCGGCGATCAGCGCGCCCGGATCCTCGGCGTCGTCGTGCTCGTCGTCGATCTCGCCGACGATCTGCTCGAGCACGTCCTCGATCGTGAGCAGGCCGGCGACGCCGCCGTACTCGTCGATCACGATCGCCATGTGGTTGCGCGACTGGCGGAACTCGCGCAGCAGGATGTCCAGCCGCTTGGACTCGGGGATCAGCACCGCCGGGCGCAGCAGCTCGCGGACCGTGCCCGGGCCGTTGTCGGCGACCACGCCGCGCAGCAGGTCCTTGGCCAGCAGGATGCCGAGGATCTCGTCCTTGTCCTCGCCGTGCACCGGGAAGCGCGAATGACCTGACTCGACCACCCGCTTCATCAGGTCGATGAAGCGCTCGTCGGCCGGCAGCATCACCATCTGCGAGCGCGGCACCATCACGTCGCCCACGCTCAGGTCGGACACGGCCAGCGCGCCTTCCATCATCTTCAGGGTGTCGGCGGCGATCAGCCCGTCGGCCTGCACGTCGCGCAGCAGCTCGACCAGGTCTTCGCGGGTGGAGGGTTCGCCGGACAGCATCGAGCCGATGCGGTCCAGCCACGAGCGCCGCTTTTCCGTGATCTCGGTGGCGTGCCCGGTACTACTGTCGTCCTCTGGCATTGCGGTCATGTCGATGCCCGGGGGGTGGGCCTTGGCGGCAGTTTAACGCGGCCCGCGCGCCCGCGCCCGCCCCCGGGAAATGCCGACGCGCGGCCGCGCAGTGCGCCGACGGCGGCGCGGGCGATGCGGCGATGGCGCACGGCGCCTCGCTTCCGCAGGCTTGCTGGGGCCGCGACGCGACGCCGGCCGGCGCCGCGGGTCCGGCTCCCACGACCACCCTTCAAGGAACGAAACCATGCTCCAGCACGCCATGCTGCGCGGCGCCCTCGCCGCGACCGCGTTCTCCCTGCTCGCCGCCCCGGCACTCGCCGCGCCCGCGCGCAGCCCTGCCTATGTCGATGCCTCCGCCTACCTGCAGACCGACGCCGGGATCGAGGCCTGGTGGACGCTGCGCCATAACCTCGGGCGCAACTTCGACGAGATCTGCGGCGACACCTTCTGCGAGGGCGACTACAGCAACATCGAATCGCTGCGCTACGTGTGCTCGGTGCACCAGGCCAGCGGGCGCATCGGCATGTGCGGCTGGACGTTCGCCGCCAGCGACGAAATGGTCGAGCCGCTCGGCGGACGCATCGCGGCGCGCACCCACGGCTGGTTCTGCCGCTCCCCGATCGCCGCCGGCACGACCATCGAGTCGCTGCTCGATGCGCTGCAGGGCGAAGAGCCGCTGTACGCCGCGCTGCCGTCGGGCACGACGACGCTGTTCGACGGGCTGGTGGACTGCCTGTAGCGTGCACGCGACGCCGGCCGCGCCGGCCGGCGTCGCGCTTCGTGGCGCGGTCAGTCCACCAGGTAGGGATCGGCGATGCCGAGCCCGGCGAGGATCTGGCGCTCCAGCGCCTCCATGCACTCGGCCTCGCGTGCGTCCTCGTGGTTCCAGCCCAGCAGGTGCAGCACCCCGTGCACGGTGAGGTGCGCGTAGTGGTCAGCGAGCGGCTTCTTCTGCTCGCGGGACTCGCGCGCCACCACCGGCGCGCACAGCACCAGGTCGCCGAGCAGCGGCATCCGCACGCCCTTGGGCAGCTTGACGCCCTCGGGCATGTCGGCCGGGAAGCTGAGCACGTTGGTCGCGTAGTCCTTGCCGCGATAGTGGCGGTTGAGCGCGCGGCCCTCGCGGGCGTCGACCAGGCGGATGGCCAGGTCGGCCTCGCGGATGCGGCCGGCCAGCGCCGCCGCGACCCACTTGCGGAAGCTCACCGCCGCCGGGAGGCCGGCGCGGGGCAGGGCATAGCCGACGGAGACGTCGAGGCGGACCGGACCACGGGTCATGCGCGCAGTCTACGCCGGTCCGGTCGCGCCATCCTGCGCGTCGCGGCGGTCGTAGGCGTTGACGATCCTGGCCACCAGCGGGTGGCGGACCACGTCGCGGGCCTCGAAGAAGGTGAAGCTCACGCCCTCGACGTCGTGCAGCACCTCGACCGCGTCGCGCAGCCCGGATTTCACGTGCTTGGGCAGGTCGATCTGGGTGAGGTCGCCGGTGACCACCGCGGTGCTGCCGAAGCCGAGCCGAGTCAGGAACATCTTCATCTGCTCGATGGTGGTGTTCTGCGCCTCGTCGAGGATCACGTAGGCGTCGTTGAGCGTGCGCCCGCGCATGTAGGCCAGCGGCGCGATCTCGATGACGTTCTTCTCCAGCAGCTTGAGCACCTTCTCCACGCCCAGCATCTCGTACAGCGCGTCGTAGAGCGGGCGCAGGTAGGGATCGACCTTCTGCGACAGGTCGCCGGGCAGGAAGCCGAGCTTCTCGCCGGCCTCGACCGCCGGGCGCACCAGCACCAGCCGCTGCACGCGCGATTCGTTCAGCGCCTCGACCGCGCTGGCCACCGCGAGGAAGGTCTTGCCGGTGCCGGCCGGGCCGATGCCGAAGTTGATGTCGTGGGTGGCGATCGCGTGCAGGTACTTCTGCTGGTTCGGCCCGCGCCCGCGGACGGTGCCGCGGCGCACGCGGATGGCGACGTCCTGTGGGACGTAGTCGTCGTCCACGCGGGGCGCGGGCGCGTCGGCATCGCCGGCGACGTTGTTCAGGCGCAGGTGGATGGCTTGGCCATCGAAGGTTTCCTCGCCGGCCTCCGCATACAGCGCCTGCAGCAGCTTCTCGGCCCGGTCGATTGCCGCCGCGTCGCCGCCGGTCACCCGGAACACGTTGCCGCGGTTGGCGATTTCCACCCCCAGCCGCAGTTCGATCTGGCGCAGGTGGCCGTCGAACGGGCCGGCCAGGTTGGCCAGGCGTTCGCTGTCGGCCGGTTCGAGGGTGAAGTCGCGCTGGTGGGGGCTGGGCATGCGGCGGGGCCGGGTGCGGCGTCGTCGGGGCGCAAAAGGGTAGCGCCGCGCGGGGAAGGCGGCCATGACGGCGTCGGCGCCGGCGCGTCACTTGCAATTAATTAATCATACAATTAAATTACGGGCCATGCCCGGTAAATCCACCCCCACGCGATCCCCCAAGCGCGGCACGAAGGCGAAAGCCGCCGCCGGGTCCCATTCGCCCGCCGGCGGCAAGGCCACGGCTCGTCCCCCGGCCAGGCCCACCCCCGGTGTCGCTGCCGTCAGGCCCGCCGTCGGCAAGCGCGCGCCTGGCCGGCCGGCCCGCGCCACCGGCGGCGATGTCCGCGAAGCGCTGCTCGACGCGGCCATCGCCTGCTTCACCGCGCGCGGCATCGCCGCGACCTCGCTGCGCGACATTGCGGCCCAGGCGCACGTGACGCCGGCGCTGCTGCACTACTACTTCGGCGACAAGGCGCAGCTGGTCGACGCGCTGGTGGACGGCCGCATGCTGCCGGCCTTCCACCAGGTGCGCGAGCGCGTGGCCGCGGCCGGCGACGACGTCGCCGACACCGTCGCCGCCTTCGTCTGCGGGCTGACCGAGGCGATGAAGGCGCATCCCTGGTGGCCGCAGCTATGGGTGCGCGAGGTGCTGTGCGAGGGCGGCGCGCTGCGCGACCTGCTGGTGACCCGGGTCGCGCCGCAGCTGGCGCGCACGATTGCCGGGCGCTTCGCCGCCGCGCAGGCGCGCGGCGAGCTCAACCCCGACCTCGACCCGCGCCTGCTGATGACCTCGCTGATCGGCCTGACCCTGCTGCCGGCCGCCGGCGCGCCGATCTGGCGCGCGCTGTTCGATGCCGACGACCTCGGCCTCGACGACGTCCGTCGCCACGCGATCGCGCTGCTCGATCGCGGCCTCGAGCTGAAGCCGAAGCACGCATGAAGGCCGTGTGCATCCACCGCCACCCCGATTGCGCCCGCTGCGCACGCCATGCGCGCAGGCACCGGCGGCTGGACTGGCTGGACCGGGTCGAAGACAGCGTGCAATCGCCGTTCGAGCGGCCGATGCGGATGGGCGAGGTGGTCGTTCGCGGCCTGCGCGACGGCCGCCTGCACGCCGGCGCCGACGGCATGGCGCTGCTGGCGCGGCAGGTGCCGGCGTACTGGCCGCTGCTGCCCTTGATGGCGATCCCGGCGGTGCGCCGCGCGATCGAACGCGATGTCGCCGGCGACTGCGGCGACGCCTGCACGCTCTGACCCCGAGGCTTCCCATGACCGCCATGCGCAAACGAATCGTCCCGCTGGCGCTGTGCGTGGCGCTGCTCGGCGGCTGTCGCGACGATGCGCCGCGGGCGCTGGGCACGCTCGAGTTCGACCGCGTCACCCTTCCGGCGCCGGTCGCCGAGCGCATCGTCTCGATCGACGTGCGCGAAGGCCAGCAGGTCGCCGCGGGCGCCCGGCTGATGACCCTCGAGCGCACCCGCACGCAGGCGCAGGCGCAGGCCGCGCGCGCCGAGGCGCAGCGCCAGGCCGACGCGCTGGCGGAACTGCAGGCCGGCCCGCGCGGCGAGGACATCGCCCAGGCTCGCGCCAATCTCAACGCGGCGCAGGCGCAGGCGCGCGATGCGAGCGCCTACTACGCGCGGCTGCAGCCGTTGGGCCGGCGCCAGCTGGTGGCCGCCGCCGAGGTTGACCGCGCCCGCGCCGCCGCCGGCAACGCGCAGGCGCAGGTGCGCGCCGCGCAGGCCGCGCTCGACGAACTCCTGCACGGCACCCGCAAGGAACAACTCGCCCAGGGCGAGGCCGCGCTGCGCGCCGCGCAGGCGCAGGCGGAAGCCGAGCAGGCGACGCTGGCGAAACTGGACCTAGTCGCGCCGCGCGCCGGCCGCATCGACAGCATTCCCTACAAGCTCGGCGACCAGGCCCCGGTCGGCGCGCCGCTGGTGGTGATGCTGGTGGGGGAGGCGCCCTACGCGCGCGTCTACGTGCCCGAGCCGATCCGCGCCGGCGTCGCCGTCGGCCAGCGCGCGCGCGTGTTCGTCGACGGCCGCGCAGACGCGCTGCCCGGGCGCGTGCGCATGATCCGCAGCGAGCCCAGCTTCACGCCCTACTACGCGCTGACCGGCAAGGACGCGGCGCGGCTGAGCTACCTGGCCGAGGTGCAGCTGAACAAGGGCGCTGCGACGCTGCCCGCCGGCGTGCCGGTGCGGGTGGAGTTCGAAGGCGGGGGCGCTGCCGCCCCATGAACGCGTCCGCGCAACCGGCCACCGACCTCGTCATCCGCGCCCGCGGCCTGAGCAAACGCTTCGGCGACCTGTTGGCGGTGAACAAGGTCGACCTCTCGGTGCCGAAGGCCTGCGTCTACGGCTTCCTCGGCCCCAACGGCTCGGGCAAGTCGACCACGATCCGCATGCTCTGCGGCCTGCTCACGCCCACCGAAGGCGACATCGAGGTGCTCGGCCTGCGCATCCCCGAGCAGTCCGAGGCACTGCGCAGCCGCATCGGCTACATGACCCAGAAGTTCTCGCTGTTCGAGGACCTCACGGTGCGCGAGAACCTGGAGTTCCTCGCCGCCGTGCAGGATGTGCCGAAGGCAAAGGCGCGCCGCCGCATCGACGCGCTCGTTGACGAATACCACTTCAGCGACCGGCAGAAGCAGCTCGCCGGGACATTGAGCGGCGGCCAGAAGCAACGCCTGGCGCTGGCCGGCGCCGTCATCCAGGAGCCGGAACTGCTGTTCCTCGACGAGCCCACCAGCGCGGTCGACCCCGAATCGCGCCGCGACTTCTGGGAAAAGCTCTTCGACCTCGCCGACGCCGGCACCACGCTGCTCGTCTCCACCCACTACATGGACGAGGCCGAGCGCTGCCACCGCATCGCCATCCTCGACCACGGCGCGCTCGTCGCCGATGGCACGCCGGACGAACTCACCGCCGCGCTGGAGGGTCGCACGGTGCTGGTCGAGGCGAAGGAGCCGCGCCGCGCGCAGCAGGCGCTGGTCGGCAAGCCGGGCGTGCTCAGCGTGGCCCAGATCGGCAACAGCCTGCGCGTGCTCACCGACCGCAATGGCGATGCCGCGGCGCGCATCCGCGAGGTGATGGCGGGGCAGGGGATCCAAGCCGATGTCGACGCCTCGCAGCCCAACCTCGAGGACGTGTTCGTCTCGGCGACCGGCGGCAGCTCCGACGACGAGCGCCAGCAGAAGGCGGATGCGGCATGAACCTGCGCCGCCTCTCCGCGATCGTCGTCAAGGAAGTCCGCCAGCTGCGCCGCGACCGCATCACGCTGGCCATGATCCTCGGCATCCCGGTGATGCAGCTGGTGCTGTTCGGCTACGCCATCAACCTCAACCTGCGCGGACTGGACGCGGGCATCGCCGACCAGGCCAACACGTCGGCCTCGCGTGCGCTGGTGATGGACATGGTCGCCACCGGCGTGATCAAGCCGAAGCTCGTGGCGACCTCGCCCGCGCAGCTGATGGAGGCGCTGCGTCGCGGCGAAATCAGCGTGGGCGTGGTGGTGCCGCCCGACTTCGAGCGCCGCCGCGTCGACGGCCGCGAGGCGGTGCAGGTGCTGGTCGACGGCAGCGACACCGTGGTACAGAGCGCCGCGGTCCAGCTCGCGCAGCTGCCGCTCGACACCGTGCCGGCCAGCAACGCGAAGAGCGAGCGCACGGGCCCGGGGCAGGTCAGCGTGGTCAGCTTCTACAATCCCGAGCGGCGCTCGGCGGTCAACATCGTGCCGGGCCTGGTCGGCGTGATCCTGACCATGACGATGGTGCTGTTCACCGCGGTGGCGATCGTGCGCGAGCGCGAGCGCGGCAACATGGAACTGCTGATCGCCACGCCGCTGAGCCGCTCCGAGCTGATGGTCGGCAAGGTCCTGCCGTACATCGTCATCGGCCTGCTGCAGACCACCGTGGTGCTGGCGCTGGGGATGTGGCTGTTCCAGGTGCCGGTGCGCGGCAGCGTGCTCGACGTCTACGCCGCCGCATCGTTGCTGATCGTCGCCAACCTGACCCTGGGCCTGCTGATCTCGACCAAAGCGCAGTCGCAGTTCCAGGCGATGCAGATGACCTTCTTCGTGTTCCTGCCCTCGATCCTGCTGTCGGGCTTCATGTTCCCGTTCGCCGGCATGCCGCGCGTCGTGCAGTGGCTGGCCGAGGTGCTGCCGCTGACGCACTTCTTGCGCCTGGTCCGCGGGGTGATGCTGCGCGGCGCGAGCCTGCTGGAGCTGTGGCCGGAAGTGCTGGCGCTGCTCGCGTTCACCACGGTGATGATGGCGGCAGCGATCCTGCGCTTCCGCAAGCGGTTGGACTGACGGCCCGCCTCAGCGGGTGCAACCGGGACCGCCGCGATCCATCGTTTCCTCGAACGCGAGCCCGACGCGCGCATCGGCGGTCTTGCGGTAAACCAGCGCCGTGCAGGCCTCGTTCTCGGTTTCGAAATCCTGGTAATACGCCGCCCCCGCGACCGGAGTGAAACTCACGCTCGGTGAGCACGAGTAGTTCATGTAGCCATCGCTGGAGACGAAGTTCACGCCCACCGTGACCCGCCTGTCGGCAGGGATCGCGGCTTCACCCTGCCGGTCGCGCACCAACAGTTGCGGCGGTGTGTCGGCGCAGATCCAGGCAGTTGCGCCCTTCATGATCTCGATCTTCGCAGCCGGCGTGCCGGGCGCCATCTTGTAGGTCGTCATGCAGCCGGAGGCGAGCAACATCGCCAGTCCGGGCAGAATGGAACGGAACACAACGTTCATTGCGTACCCTTCGAAACCGGCTTCACCTCGGGTCCGAGGCGGGCGAGGATGTCGTCGGCGCTGAGCGCTCCGTCCTCGTCGCCGGCCACGATCCAGATGTACGCGTAGGTGGCCGGCTTGCCGCCGATCGTGCGGACGGTTCGCTCCGAACTGCGCCTGTCCGCGACCGCATCCACCAGGGACTGGTAGAGGACGAAATGGCTGCCACCCTCGCGCTTCGTGACCTCGGCGCAGCGATAGAGCAGGTACGTCCCGACCTTTTCCCCGGTGATGAAGCCGTTTCCGGAGAAACCGACCTTGATGGTGCTCCCCGGCCCGTGCGTGTCCCAGTAACCCCCCGTGTATCCCAAGATCGGGTTGTTGGCGCTGTGATATCCCGTGGCGCAGCCCACGAGCAAGACGGCCGGCAACATGCATGCCGGCAGGCGCAATGTCATTGGATCCCCCTGTACGACGCCATGCAGCGGCCGCCGGCGGTCTGGCGCGCTGATGCGCATGCCGCCTGGGACTCGCGTGCTCCCCGCAGCGAAGTATCCGCATCGGGGAGCCGTCAGGCAAGCCGGTGTCCCGCCTGGAACGATGCGCATCGGCTGATGACGTGGTGGAAAGCCAGCCGGTCGACAGTCGCCCGCGGTAGCTGCCGGGTCCGGACCTTGTCCCTGTGGCTAGGGCGGTGGGCGCCTGCCGCGATCGCGCAGCAACTCGCGCAGCACGAGCGCGATGCCGGCGACGGCGGTCACCGTCGAGCCGGCGAACCACATCCACGCGATCGGCGTCATCGCCAGCGTGTCGCCCGCCAGCGCCGCGCGGCGGAATTCGACCACGCCCATCAGCGCGATCCCGCACAGCCAGATGCCGAGCGCGCAGCGGCGCAGCAGCGACGGCCGGGCAGGCGGTGTGCCATCGTGTTGCCGTCCCGGCCGCCCCATCACAGCGTCCTGTACATCACGTAGCCGTCGACCGGCCCGAGCGTGGGATGCCGGAACGCCTTGGGCAGCGTGCCGACGATCCCGAAGCCGTGCCGCTGCCAAAGCCGCACCGCCGCGGCGTTGGTGCTGACGACGAAGTTGAACTGCATCGCCGAGTAGCCGCTGCGCCGGGCTTCGGCCAGCGAATGCGCGCACAGCGCGGCGCCGACGCCATGGCCGCGCGCGGGATCGGCGACCATGTAGCTGCCGTTGGCGACGTGGTCGCCGGGGCCCATCTGGTTCGGCGCGAGCCGGTAGCAGCCCACGACGCGGCCGTCGAGCTCGGCCACGAAGCAGCGTGCCGGCGCGTCGGTCCACATCGCGCGCGCCTGCTCCAGCGAGAGGTTGGCCGGATAGGTGTAGGTGTCGCCGCGGGCGAGGACCTCGCCGAAGATGGGCCAGGCGCGCCCGAACTCGCCGGCGCCGATCTCGCGAATGGCGACTTCCGCCATCAGGCTTCCGCGGTCGCCGCGGCGTCGACCGTCGCCACTCGCCCGCGCAGCGAGTTGGCGAGCGTCTCGGTGATGACGACGTCCACGAACCGCCCCACCAGGCGCGGATGGCCGGGGAAGTTCACCGAGCGCATGTTCTCGGTCTTGCCAGTCAGCTCGTTCGGGTCCTTCCTCGATGGGCCTTCGACCAGCACCGACTGCACGCTGCCGACCATCGCCCGCGAGATCCCGGCCGAATGCGCGTTGATGCGCGCCTGCAGGCGCGACAGCCGGGCGTGCTTCTCTTCGCTGGAAATGCTGTCTTCCAGGTCTGCGGCTGGCGTGCCCGGGCGGCGCGAGTAGATGAAGGAGAACGACTGGTCGAAGCCCACGTCCTCGATCAGCTGCATGGTCTTTTCGAAGTCCGCGTCGGTCTCGCCGGGGAAGCCGACGATGAAGTCCGAGCTGATCGAGATGTCCGGCCGCACCGCGCGCAGCTTGCGGATCTTCTGCTTGAACTCCAGCGCGGTGTAGCCGCGCTTCATCGCCGCCAGGATCCGGTCGCTGCCCGACTGCACCGGCAGGTGCAGGTAGTTGGCCAGCTGCGGCACGTCCCGGTAGGCCTCGACCAGCGAGTCGGAGAACTCCAGCGGGTGCGAGGTGGTGAAGCGGATGCGGTCGATGCCGTCGATCCCGGCGACGGCGCGGATCAGCAGGCCGAGGTCGGCGACTTCCCCGTCGCCCCCGCCTTCGACCGGCGCGATCGGGCCGCGGTACGCGTTGACGTTCTGCCCGAGCAGGTTGACCTCGCGCACGCCCTGCGCCGCGAGCTGCGCGACCTCCACCAGCACGTCCTCGAACGGCCGGCTGACCTCCTCGCCGCGGGTGTAGGGCACCACGCAGAACGAGCAGTACTTCGAGCAGCCTTCCATGATCGAAACGAAGGCGGTCGGGCCCTCGGCCCGCGGCTCGGGCAGGCGATCGAATTTCTCGATCTCGGGGAAGCTGATGTCCACCTGCGGCGCGCCGGAGGCGCGGCGGGCACGGATCAGCTCGGGCAGGCGGTGCAGGGTCTGCGGGCCGAACACCAGGTCCACGTGCGGTGCGCGGCGGACGATGGCCTCGCCCTCCTGCGAGGCGACGCAGCCACCGACCCCGATCAACACCGGCCGGTCGCCGTGCTTGAGCGACTTCCAGCGGCCGAGCTGGCTGAAGACCTTTTCCTGCGCTTTCTCGCGGATCGAGCAGGTATTGACGAGGATCACGTCGGCTTCGTCGACGTTCGTGGTCAGTTCGAGGCCATCGGAGGCCGCGAGCACGTCCGCCATGCGCGCCGAGTCGTACTCGTTCATCTGGCAACCGTGGGTCTGGATGAAGAGCTTGCCGGGGGCGCGGGCCGGGGCAGGGTGGCCCGTGGCGGGCGCGGCCGGCGTTTCACCGGGCAGTTGGCGGGTGTGGGGCATGGCGGTTCCGGGTGGGCGGCGGTGATTCCGCGCCGGGTTGGGCGCGCGAGGTTAGCAGACGCCTCGCGCGCGCAGCGGACCGGAATCCGGATGGAGGCGAGTCCGCCGGGCACGGCGGGCGGCGGGCACGGAACCCGGCCGGCGGGCGAACAGTGGCGGTGGTCACGTCCTGTCGCAGCCGCGCCCGCGCAGCCGAATCAAGGACTTGGCAAGGGAGGAGGGAAGGGTGACACTTCGCGCGATGAAGGGGGCCCGGGGACTGCTGACGATCGCCTGCCTGCTGCTGGCCGCTCCAGCCGCAGCGGGTTCGCTGTATCGCTGCGACGCGCCGGACGGCGTGCGCAGCTACGTCAGCAAGCGGGTGGCGGGCGCTAGCTGCGTCGCGATCGCCAACGCCAGCCCGCAGCCTCGCCGCAGCGCCGCGACCTGGACCCCGCCGCCGGCCTCGGGCAGCGCTTTGGCGCCCGCCAATGCCAACGCCAACGCGCCGGCCCGGTTCATGGCCGAGGCGTCCAGCGGCCAGGTGGCGACCAGCGCGCCGGCACGGCGGCCCACGCGGCTGGTGCAGGGCAAGGTGTACTCCTACATCAAGGACGGCGTCCGCCACTACACCAGCAAGCCGCCCAAGGGCGTCGCGGGCGCGACCGCGCTGCGCACGATTCGCTACAGCTTCCTCGAGACCTGCTTCGCCTGCGCCAGCGACCCGGGCGTGAACTTCCGCACGCTGGCGCTCAACACCTCGGCGTACTCGAGCGAGATCCGCCGCGCTTCCCGCCAGTACGGCGTCGAGGAAGCGGTGGTGCGCGCGATCATCCACGCCGAGTCCGCGTTCAACCCCAACGCGCTCTCGCGCGTGGGCGCGCAGGGCCTGATGCAGCTGATGCCGGCGACCGCGCGCCGCTTCGGGGTCGGCAATCCCTTCGACGCGGCGCAGAACATCGAAGGCGGCGTCCAGTACCTGGCCTGGCTGCTGAAGCGATTCAACGGCGACCTCACCCTGGCCGCGGCCGGCTACAACGCCGGCGAGGGCGCGGTCGACAAGTACAAGGGCGTGCCGCCCTACAACGAGACCCAGCGCTACGTGCAGCGCGTGGGCATCCTGGCCGCCCGCTACCGCGGCACCCTGGCCAGCGCCAAATAGCCCCGGAAGCCAGCGGCGACGCCGTTCCGACCACGCCCGGAGACGCCCGGAACGGGCCGCGATGCGGCCGGAGCATTGTCGGCGGATTCAGCGTTCCGTTACACTTCGTCGTCTTTTGCGGCCGTTCCCGTCTGGGCGGTCGTGGCAGCCAATGACTAGCGACCGAAAGATTTGCGGAGTGCCGGATGGCCAATGAACGAGTGCTTGATCCTGTCGAAGGCGGGGGGACGGTCGACCACGGCCGGCGCCGCTTCCTGACCGCCACCACCGCGGTGGTGGGCGCGGTCGGCGTCGGATTCGCCGCGGTGCCCTTCATCAAGTCGTGGAACCCGAGCGCGCGCGCCAAGCTCGCCGGCGCCCCGGTGATCGTCGACATCAGCGCCCTTGCCGAAGGCCAGCGCCTGGTCGACGAGTGGCGCGGGCAGCCGATCTGGATCGTCAAGCGCACCAAGCAGATGCTGGACGTGCTGCCGACGCTCGACCCGCGCCTGGCCGACCCCAAGTCCACCACCGACCAGCAGCCCGACTACGCCAAGAACGAGCTGCGCTCGATCAAGCCGGCGATCTCGGTACTCGTGGGCCTGTGCACGCACCTGGGCTGCTCGCCGGAAATGGTCGCCGAGATCCGCCCCGAGCCGTTCGACCCCGACTGGAAGGGCGGCTACTTCTGCCCCTGCCACAAGTCGCGCTTCGACATGGCCGGCCGCGTGTTCCAGGGCGTGCCCGCGCCGATCAACCTGCTGGTGCCGCCGCACCACTACCAGGACGACAACACCATCGTCATCGGTGTCGATCCCTCGAACAAGGGAGCCGCGTAACCATGGCCGCGAACGAAAACGCCAAGCAGGCCGCCCCGAACGACCCGGCCACCGGCCTGATCGCCGGCGCGCTGAACTGGTTCAACGACCGCACGCCGGGCCTGATGCCGGTGTACCGCAAGCACATGACGGAGTACTTCGCGCCGAAGAACTTCAACGTCTGGTACTACTTCGGCTCGCTGGCGCTGCTGGTGCTGGTCAACCAGATCGTCACCGGCATCTTCCTGACGATGCACTTCAAGCCGTCCGCGGCCGAGGCGTTCTCGTCGGTCGAGTACATCATGCGCGACGTCGAGTGGGGCTGGCTGATCCGCTACATGCACAGCACCGGCGCCTCGCTGTTCTTCATCGTCGTCTACCTGCACATGTTCCGCGGGCTGATGTACGGCAGCTACCAGAAGCCGCGCGAGCTGGTGTGGCTGCTGGGCATGCTGATCTACCTGGTGCTGATGGCCGAGGCCTTCATGGGCTACGTGCTGCCGTGGGGCCAGATGTCGTTCTGGGGCGCGAAGGTGATCATCTCGCTGTTCGGCGCGATCCCGGTCGTCGGCAACGGCCTGACCGAGTGGATCATGGGCGACTACCTGCCCGCCGACGCCACGCTCAACCGCTTCTTCGCCCTGCACGTGATCGCGCTGCCGCTGGTGCTGCTGCTGCTGGTGGTGCTGCACCTGGGCGCGCTGCACGAGGTCGGGTCGAACAACCCCGACGGCGTCGACATCAAGCACGGCCCGAAGGGCAACCGCTGGGACGCCGGCAAGCCCGCCGACGGCATCCCGTTCCACCCGTACTACACGGTCAAGGACCTCGTCGGCGTCGGCTTCTTCCTGATCCTGGCGGCCTTCATCATCTTCTTCGCGCCGACCTTCGGGGGCTGGTTCCTCGAGCACGACAACTTCACCGAGGCCAACCGCCTGGTGACGCCCGAGCACATCAAGCCGGTGTGGTACTTCACGCCTTACTACGCGATGCTGCGCGTGGTGCCGTCGTTCTTCGCGATCAAGCTGTGGGGCGTGCTGGTGATGTTCGCGGCGATCGTGGTGCTGTTCCTGGTGCCGTGGCTGGACAGGAGCCCGGTCAAGTCCTACCGCTACCGCGGCAAGCTGTCGTGGCTGATGCTGGCGATGTTCGCGGTCTGCTTCCTGTGGCTGGGCAAGATCGGCGCCGGCCCGGGCACCGACCCGGTCGAGACGATCATCGGTCGCGTGCTGACCTTCCTCTACTTCGTGTTCTTCATCACGATGCCGCTGTGGACCAGGATCGACAAGACCAAGCCGGTGCCGGAACGGGTGACGATGCATGACTAACAAGCCGGGAATCGGAAACGGGGAATCGGGAATCGTGAAGAGCCGATATCGGGGATGGGTGCGCGGCGCGGCGATGCTGCTGGCGGGTACGCTGGTGTCCTTCGCCGCGGTCGCGGCCGAGGGCGGCAACCTGCGCCATTCGGGCACCGACCTGGGCGACCGCGCCTCGCTGCAGCGCGGCGCCAGGCTGTACATGAACTACTGCTCCGGCTGCCACTCGCTCAAGTACCTGCGCTACTCGCGCATGGCCGAGGACCTCGGGCTGAGCGAGCAGGAGGTGATGGACAACCTCAACTTCACCGGCGCCAAGTTCGGCGAGCAGGTCCAGGTGGCGATGACCGAAGACCACGCCAAGCAGTGGTTCGGCAAGATGCCGCCCGACCTGAGCGTGATCGCGCGCGTGCGCGGCAGCGACTGGATCTTCACCTACCTCACCTCGTTCTACCAGGATCCCTCGCGCCCGCTGGGCTGGAACAACAAGCTGTTCGCGAACGCGTCGATGCCCAATCCCCTGTGGGAGATGCAGGGGCTGCAGCGCCCGGTCTACGGCAAGACCGACCCGGCCACCGGCGAGGCGCCGGTCGAGCGCCTGGAGATCGCCCAGCCCGGGACCCAGGACAAGGCCGCCTTCGACCAGACCGCTCGCGACATCACCACTTTCCTGGAGTACGTCGGCGAACCGGCCGCGCTCAAGCGCCAGAGCATGGGCGTCTGGGTGGTCCTGTTCCTGGCGTTCTTCACGTTCATCGCCTGGCTCCTGAAGAAGGAATACTGGCGCGACGTGAAGTAGCCCGCAGGCAGTCGACGCGGGTCCGCGCGATCGCGGCCCGCGCATGCGGCCCGCCGCGCGCGGGCGCTGCGGGGCCCGCTCGGGAAACCGGGTGACCGTCCGCGATCCGCGCGGGCGGCGCCGACGCGGCCGGCGGATTCCGGTCGTTGGAGAGGCCCACGATGGCTGCGAGTCCGCGTATGCGAAATGCACTGACCCTGTTTTCCTCCGTCGACGACGTGCTCTGCCACCGCGTGCGCCTGGTGCTCGCGGCCAAGGGCGTCACCTACGACCTGGTCCCGGTCGACCCGCAGAACCCGCCCGAGGACCTGATCGACCTCAACCCGTACCACTCCGTGCCGACCCTGGTCGAGCGCGAGCTGGTGCTCTATGCCGCCAGCGTGGTCAGCGAGTACCTCGACGAGCGCTATCCGCATCCGCCGCTGATGCCGGTCGACCCGCTCTCCCGCGCCCGCCTGCGGCTGGCGATGCTGCGCATCGAGCACGACTGGGTGCCGCAGGTGCAGGCGATCCAGTTCGGCAACAAGCAGCAGGCCGAAGTCGGCCGCAAGCGGCTCAAGGAACTGCTGACCGCGTCGGTGCCGCTGTTCAAGGCGAGCAAGTTCTTCCTCAACCCCGAGATGAGCCTGGCCGATTGCGCGATGGCGCCGATTGTCTGGCGCCTGCAGGCGCTCGACGTGCCGCTGCCCAAGGACGGCAAGGTGATCGAGGACTACGGCAACCGCATCTTCCGCAACCCGGGCTTCGCGCGCAGCCTGACGCCGCAGGAAAAGGGGTTGCGCGAGCTGCCCGCCTGAGCCTGAACGCGCGGGCCTCCGCCGTGCGCGGCGGGCCCGCCAGCGCACCGCGCCGGCCTCGTCGCCGGGCTGCGCCGCGCCATCGAGTTGCGTAGACTGCGGCCATGAGCGATGCGACGAACGCGATGACCAGCCATCGCCCGTACCTGCTGCGGGCGCTCTACGAATGGATCGCGGACAACGGCATGACCCCGCACGTACTGGTCGATGCCACCCAGCCCGGCGTGCGGGTGCCGCCGCACGCGGTCAAGGACGGGCGGGTGGTGCTGAACATCGCCGACCGCGCGGTGGCCAAGCTCGAGATGGACAACGACAGCGTGCGCTTCACCGCGCGCTTCGGCGGCGTCAGTCACCCGGTGGTGGTGCCGATCCCGGCCGTGCTCGCGATCTACGCGCGGGAAACCGGGCAGGGCATGGCATTGCCCGAGGACATCGCCGGCAGCGACGCGGCCGAGGCTGGCGTCGACGTGGACGCCGAGTCCGCCCTGGACGTGCCCGAGCAGCCGGACGACGATCCCACGCCGCCGCGGCGCGGCGGCCACCTGCGCGTGGTCAAGTAACGACGGGCATCCGCGCGCGACATCGCCCCTGCTCTCGTGGGAGCGGCTTCAGCCGCGAGCTTTTCCACGCCGGATGCGCGGGCGTTCCGCGTTCGAAAAGCTCGCGGCTGAAGCCGCTCCCACAATGCGATCCTGGCTTCGGCCGCGCGGCAGCTCAGTGCAGGCGCACCACGCTCGCCGCCTGCGCCGGGCCGCTGAAATAGACCAGCTCCTCGCCGCGCAGGACCAGCCGCCCGACGTGGCGGTCGTCGCCGCCTTCCGAGTATTCGAAGCGGAAGCTGCGCTCGAAGCCCAGCCGCCCGTCCGAGCCGCGGTGCAGGCGCGCGCCGGTGGCATGCACGGTCTGGTCGAGCAGCTGCACGCCGGCCGCGCGGCACGCGTTGCGGCCGACGACCTCGGCGCGCTCGGCGGCCGCGCGCGCCGAACTCCACAGCGCGGCGCCGATGGCACCGGCGATCATCAGGATGACCAGCGTGGGCATGGTCAGGGCGCGCCGGCGGGCGGCGGGCCAAGCTTCATCGACAGGTCGATCGCGCGCACGTGCTTGGTCAACGCGCCGATCGAGATGCAGTCCACGCCGTCCTCGGCGATCGCGCGCAGGCCCGCAAGGTCGACGCTGCCGGATACTTCCAGCGGGATCGCGCCGTTGAATGGGGCGCCCCGCGCGATGCGCACGGCATCGCGACGGGTCGCGGCGTCGAAGTCGTCGATCAGGATGCGCTCGCAGCCCTCGCGCAGCGCTTCCTCGAGCTGCGCGAGGCTTTCGACCTCCACCACCAGCGGCAGCGAGGAATGTCGCTCGCGCGCAGCACGGATCGCCGCCGTCAGCGAGCCCGCGGCGCGCACGTGGTTCTCCTTCAGCATCACCGCATCGAACAGGCCCATGCGATGGTTGTCGCCGCCGCCGGTGCGCACGGCGTACTTCTGCGCCACGCGCAGGCCCGGGATGGTCTTGCGGGTGTCGAGGATGCGCGCGCGGGTGCCGCGCACCGCGTCGACATGGGCCGCCGTGGTGGTGGCGGTGCCGCTGAGCGTCTGCAGGAAGTTCAGCGCGGTGCGCTCGGCGCTGACCAGCGCGCGGGCGCGGCCCGAGAGGGTCGCCAGCACGGTGCCGGCGCGCACGCGGTCGCCCTCGGCGACGCGCCAGTCGACCTCGACGTCCGGGTCGAGTGCGCGGTGGCAGGCGTCGAACCACGGCCGGCCGCAGACCACCGCGTCCTCCTTGCACAGCAGGTAGGCGACGTCGGCGTGGTCGGGAAGCAGCATCGCGGTGACGTCGCCGGGGCCGATGTCCTCGGCCAGGGCGCGCGCGACGTCGGCCTCGACCACGTCGCGTGGCGGCGCCACCGCTGCGCCGGCGCTCATGCGGCGGCGGGGAAATCGGGGACCTGGCCCGTCGCCAGCCCTTCCTCGACCAGCAACACCGGGATGCCGTCGTCGACGCGGTAGACGGTCCTGCGGTCGCGCGTGACAAGGGCCTCGCGCAAGGGTTCGGATTGCGCGCTGTCGTCGGCGCGGACGACGCCGCCGGCGGCGATGGCGCGATTGAGCGCGTCGACGCCGGCCTTTTCCAGCAGGGCCAGCGGCTGGCGGGTGGCGGGACAGACGAGGATGTCGAGCAGCTTGCGGTCCATGGCGAGGCCGGTGGTGGGTGGGGATGCGATTCGGATTCGGATTCGACGGACTGGGTCCGGGGCCGCTGGAAAGCGTAGCACTCCGTCCCAGCTTCCCGATTCCGGATTCCCGGTCTCCGATTGCCGGCTGGGCTAAAATGCCGCTTTGCCGCCGGAAGCCGCCATGCCCGCCACGCCCGCCACGCCCGCCAATCCCGCCGCGCCGCTGGTCGGCATCGTGATGGGGTCGCGTTCCGACTGGGAGACGATGCAGCACGCGGCCGCGAAGCTCGAGGCGCTGGGGGTGCCGCACGAGGTCCGCGTGGTGTCCGCGCACCGCACCCCGGACGTGCTGTTCGATTACGCCGCGGGCGCGCAGTCGCGCGGCCTGCGCGCGATCATCGCCGGCGCCGGCGGCGCGGCGCACCTGCCGGGCATGCTCGCGGCCAAGACCGTGGTGCCGGTGCTGGGCGTGCCGGTGCAGAGCAAGGCGCTCAACGGCATGGACTCGCTGCTGTCGATCGTGCAGATGCCGGCGGGCATCCCGGTCGCGACGTTCGCGATCGGCAACGCCGGCGCCGCCAACGCGGCGCTGTTCGCGGCGGCAATGCTGGCCGCCGGCGATCCGCCGATCGCGGCGTCGCTGGAGGCGTTCCGCCGCCGCCAGACCGACGAGGTCGCCGGCAACGACGACCCGCGCAGCCCGGCCGGGGGCTGAAGTGACCACCGTAGGAATATTGGGCGGCGGCCAGCTCGCCCGCATGCTCGCGCTGTCCGGCGCGCCGCTGGGGCTGCGCTTCCTGGTGATGGACACCGAGCCCGACGCCTGCGCCGGGCAGTTCGCGCCGCTTCTGGTCGGCGACTACCGCGACGAGCGCGCGCTGGCCGAGTTCGCCTCGAAGGTGGACGTGGCCACGTTCGACTTCGAGAACGTGCCGGCCGAATCGGCGCGCTGGCTCAGCGGGCGCGTGCCGGTATTCCCCAACCCCGGCGCGCTGGCGGTGATCCAGGACCGGCTGGCGGAGAAGACGCTGTTCCGCGAGGCCGGGATCCCGGTGCCGGAGTTCGCCGACGTGACCTCGCGCGAGGACCTCGATGCGGCGATCGCGCGGATCGGCGCGCCGAGCATCCTGAAGACGCGGCGGCTGGGCTACGACGGCAAGGGGCAGTTCCGGATCCGCGCGGCCGCCGATGCCGGCGCCGCGTGGGAAGCGCTCGGCGCGCAGGCCCGGACCGTCGGGCTGATCCTCGAGGCGTTCGTGCCGTTCCAGCGCGAGCTGAGCGTGGTGGCCGTGCGCGGCCGCGATGGCGAGTTCCGGACCTGGCCGCTGGCCGAGAACTGGCACGTCGACGGCGTGCTGTCGGCCAGCCTGGCGCCGGCGCGCGTCGACGATGCGCTGGCCGCGACCGCATTCGCGCATGCGCGCAAGCTGGCCGAGCGGCTCGACTACGTCGGCGTGTTCGCGCTGGAACTGTTCTGCCACGACGGCGTGCTGCTGGCCAACGAGCTGGCGCCGCGCGTGCACAACTCCGGGCACTGGAGCATCGAGGGCGCCGAGACCTCGCAGTTCCAGAACCACCTGCGCGCCGTGCTCGGCCGCCCGCTCGGCGACACCCGCGCGCGCGGCCATGCCTGCATGCTCAACTGGATCGGCGCGCTGCCCGAGGCCGATGCGATCCTGCGCGTGGGCGGCGGCCACTGGCACGACTACGGCAAGTCGCCGCGCCCGGGGCGCAAGGTCGGGCACGCGACGCTGCGCGCGGATTCGGCGGTGGAGCTGGCGCAGGTGCTCGAGCGCGTCGGCGCGGCGCTCGGCCGCGAGGCGCAGGTGGCGCCGGTGGCGGCGCGGCTGCGCGGGTTCTAGGTATCTCCAGCCCTGCTCGCGGAGCCAGCGCGGGGACCTTGTGGGAGCGGCTTCAGCCGCGAGCTTTTCGGGTTCCGGGACAGGTTGCCCAAGGGCTCGCGGCTGAAGCCGCTCCCACGAGGAGCGGAGGTTTCGGCGCCCGATCGCGGTTTGCGAGGTTCCGCATGCAATTGCGATCGCGCGCCGCGGCGTTCCGAAGCGTCGCGACGGCAGCCCGCACCTACAGATTCGAACCGACGAAGTCCCAGTCGACGACCTGCCAGAACGCCTCCAGGTACTTCGCCCGCGCGTTGCGGTAGTCGATGTAGTAGGCGTGCTCCCAGACATCGCAGGCGAGCAGCGGCGTGTCGCTGCCGGTCAGCGGGGTCGCGGCGTTGGACGTGGCGGCCAGCGCCAGCCCGCCGTCGGCGCGCCGCACCAGCCAGGTCCAGCCGGAGCCGAATGTCTTCAAGGCCAACTCGTCGAACTGCCTGCGGAAGGCGTCGAAGCCGCCGAACGAGCGCTCGATCGCCGCGGCCAGCTCCCCGGCGGGGACGCCGCCCCCGCCGCCGGCGGCCGGCTTCAGGCAGCGCCAGTAGAACGCGTGGTTCCAGGCCTGGGCGGCGTTGTTGAACACCGCGCCCTGGGCCTTGCGGACGATCTCCTCCAGCGGCGCCTCGGCCAGCTCCGTGCCCGCGACCAGCTCGTTGAGGCGCTCGACGTAGCCGCGCTGGTGCCTGCCGTAGTGGAAATCCACGGTTTCGGCGGAGATGTGCGGTTCCAGCGCGGCGCGGTCGTATGGAAGGGGCGGGAGTTCGATCGGCATGGCACCTGCTCGGCTCGCGGCGGCGGGCGGGGGCCCGCGGCCGTGCATGGCCTTACAATACGGGCTTCCGAAACCCCACGCACGGCCGCGGCCTCAACGTCGCGGCCGCGTGCAATGCAGGAGTCCGCAATGCCCGTCCTCGAACGGATCAAGGCCGAAGTCGAAGGCCACCCCATCGTCCTCTTCATGAAGGGCACGCCGCAGTTCCCGATGTGCGGCTTCTCCAGCCGCACCGTGCAGGCGCTCAAGGCCGCCGGCGTCACCCAGCTGCACACCGTCAACGTGCTCGAGGAGCCCGAGATCCGCGCCAACCTGCCGCGCTACTCGAATTGGCCGACGTTCCCGCAGCTGTTCATCCACGGCGAGCTGATCGGCGGCTGCGACATCACCATGGAGCTCTACGAGTCCGGCGAGCTGGCGCGCATGATCGCGGAAGTGCAGAAGGCGTGAGCGCGGCCGTGGCGAGCGCGCAGCGCCCGCAGCCGGGGGCCCTGCGGGACCGCGTGATCCTGGTCAGTGGCGCGCATGGCGGCCTCGGCCGCGCCGCGGCGGTCGCCTGCGCGCAAGCCGGCGCGACCGTGGTGCTGCTGGGCCGCAAGGTGCCCAAGCTCAACCGCGTCTACGACGCGATCGCGAAATCCGACGACGCGCTGCCGGAGCCGGTCAACTATCCGCTGGACCTGGAAGGCGCCTCGCCCGACGACTACCTCGAACTCGCCGAACGCATCGGCGACGGCTTCGGCCGCCTCGACGGCCTGCTGCACTGCGCCGCCGAGTTCCGCGGCCTGTCCTCGCTCGAGCGCACCGACCCGGCCGCGCTCGCGCGCGCCGTGCACGTCAACCTCACCGCGCGCGCCTGGCTGACCCAGGCCTGCCTGCCGCTGCTGCGCAAGGCCGCGGACAGCGCGGTGGTGTTCGTGGTCGACGACCCGCAACGCGTCGGCGGCGCCTACTGGGGCGGCTACGGCCTCGCCCAGCACGCCAACGCGGCGCTGGTCGGGATGCTGCACGCGGAGCTGGCCAATTCGCCGGTGCGCGTGAGCGGGCTGCGGCCCGGCCCGATGCGCACGTCGCTGCGCGCGCAGGCCTACGTCGAGGAAGACGACCGCGACGCGGTGGATCCGGCGCGCTACGCCGGCGATTGCGTGACGCTGCTGTCGCCGGCCGGCGCCGCGCACCGCGGACAGGTGTGGGATCCGGCGCCATGAGCCCCCGCTTGCCGGCACGCGCGCGGCCCAGGAACCGTCATTCCCGCCTGAGCGATGGTGACGGCGAGCATCGCCCGCGGCCGCGCCGATGACCATCGCCTCCGCCGCCCTGCTGCTGTTCCTCATCCTCGATCCGCTCGGCAACGTGCCGGTGGTGCTGAGCCTGCTGCGCCCGCTCGCGCCCAGGCGCCAGCGGATCGTGATGCTGCGCGAGCTGGTCATCGCGCTGGCGGTGCTGCTGGTGTTCCTGTGGTTCGGCAAGTACGCGCTGGACCTGATGCACCTGCGCCAGGAATCGGTGTCCATCGCCGGCGGCATCGTGCTGTTCCTGATCGGGATCCGCATGATCTTCCCGCCGGCCGAAGGCCTGATGGGAGCGCTGCCCGGCGGCGAGCCCTTCATCGTGCCGATCGCGATCCCGATGATCGCCGGGCCCTCCGGGATGGCCGCGGTGATGCTGATGGGCAGCCAGGAGCCCGACCGCCTCGGCGCGTGGAGCCTGGCGCTGCTGATCGCCTGGCTGGCGACGGCGGCGATCCTGATGTCCGCCACCGTTCTCTACAAATGGCTCGGGGCGCGCGCACTGACCGCGGTGGAGCGGCTGATGGGCATGCTGCTGGTGGCGATCTCGGTGCAGATGTTCCTCGACGGCATCGGCGCCTATCTTGGAATCGCTTCCACCGCCTGATCCGCACGGCGCGACAGCCACTTAGCCCGCATAGCTGAGCCGGCCTCGAAATCCCGTTCACGCCGGCCCGAAAACGGCCGCGCGCAAGCGTCATCCGGCTGTAATCCGGCCCCCCTATCGTGTTAATCTGTTGTTAACCCCAGAAGACGGGCCTGGCGCCTGCGCGGGGTGGGGCACTCCCTGTTTTTCCTTCCAGAACCGTGCGCGAGCGTGCGCACGACGTCCATCGCATCGAGGCCAACCAGACCATGAACCATTCCCGTCTTCGACTTTCCAAGCTCTCGCTCGGACTGATCGCCGCGCTCGCCGCAGCCCCCGTGTTCGCGCAGAGCACCTCCGCCGGTGTCGGCGGCGTCGTCACCAGCGCCGACGGGCAGCCGGTCGCGGGTGCGGAAGTGACGATCACCCACGTCGAATCGGGCACGGTCAGCCGCGCCACCACCGACGCAAGCGGCCGCTACGCCGCACGCGGCCTGCGCGTGGGCGGCCCCTACAGCATCACCATCAACAAGGCCGGCGCCGGCACGGACACGGAAGAGAACATCTATCTCGCCCTGAACCAGGTCAACACGGTCGACGCCCAGCTCAACAACGACGTCACCACGCTCGGCACGGTCCAGGCCGTCGCCGTGGCCGGCTCCGAGGTGTTCAGCGCCAACAAGATGGGCACCGGCACCAACGTCACCCGCGAGACGATCGAAGCGCTGCCGTCCGCCAACCGCAACATCCAGGACTACATCCGCCTCGACCCGCGCATCTCGCAGGTCAGCAAGGCGGACGGCGCGATCTCGGCCGGCGGCCAGAACACCCGATACAACGCCATCCGCATCGACGGCGTCAGCGCCGCCGACCCATTCGGCCTGGAGCCCAACAACCTGCCCACCGAGCGCCAGCCGGTGTCGATGGACGCGATCGAGGCGATCAACATCGACCTCGCCAACTACGACACCACCATCACCGGCGGCACCGGCGCGGTGATCGACGCGGTGACCAAGTCGGGCACCAACGAATTCCACGGCAGCGCCTACTACAGCTACCGCGACAAGGACATGGTGCGCAAGGAGCTCGAGGGCGTCGAGTTCAACGGCTTCGACGACGAGCAGACCTACGGCGCCACCGTCGGCGGCCCGATCATCAAGGACAAGCTGTTCTTCTTCGCCAACTACGAGAAGTACGTCCGCACGGCCCCGGGCACCAGCCTGACCGGCACCCCGTACGGCGACGGCGACATCACCGACGACGACATCCAGCAGATCCAGGACATCGCCCAGAACAGGTACGGCTTCGACGCCGGCTCGTTCTCGCTGCCTTCCTCGAGCAAGACCGAGACCGAGGAAAAGGCGATCAAGCTCGACTGGAACATCAACGAGAACCACCGCGCCGCGCTGCGCTACAACAAGTTCGAGCAGAGCGTGCTGCGCTTCCCGCTGATCAGCAGCAGCGGCGTCTCGCTCAGCTCGTCCTGGTACGCGCTGCCGAAGACCTACGAGACCTACGTCGGCGAGCTGTTCAGCGACTGGAGCGACAACTTCTCCACCGAGTTCAAGGTCGCGCACAAGGAATACGACGCGGTCCGCACCCCGTTCTCCAACCTGCCGCAGATCCAGATCCGGGGCTTCGGCTCCGGCGGCGCCGATTCCGTCTACCTCGGCACCGAGCAGAACACCCACGTCAACATCATCGGCACCAAGGAAGACAGCTTCTTCGGCGCCGCGACCTGGTACGTCGGCGACCACACCATCAAGGGCGGTGTCGACTACTCCAAGCAGGACATCCTCAACTTCTACGGCCGCAACCTCAACGGCGTGTACGTGTTCGACAGCATCGCCGACTTCGACGGCAACACGCCGTCGAGCTACCAGGTGCGCGCGCCGCGGCCCGACGGCGGCAGCTACAGCGACATCCCCGCCGAGTACACCCTGAAGAACACCGGCGTTTTCCTGCAGGACACCTGGGCGTTCAACTACAACCTCAACGTGACCTTCGGCGTCCGCGTCGACATGCCGGACTTCAGCGACCAGACGCTGTACAACCCGCTGATCGAGCAGACCTACGGCTACGACAACACCAATGTCGTCGACGACAAGCTGGTGCAGCCGCGCTTCGGATTCAACTACACCTTCGACAGCGAGCGCCCGACCCAGCTGCGCGGCGGCGTCGGCCTGTTCGGCGGCGCGGCGCCCAACGTCTGGCTCGCCGGCGCGTACCAGAACACCGGCCTGAACTACGTCGAGTACACAGTCCGCGATCCAGACGAGCTCGATGGCGTGTTCACCCCGAGCATCGACCCGCCCTACATCCCGCCGACCGGCGCCGACCCGGCCTGCACGCCGGTGCCGACCCTGGACAGCTGCCCGCGCGCCAACGTCGACATCGTCGAGCCGGGCATGAAGCTGCCGTCGGTGTGGAAGGCCAACCTGGCGATCGACCACGAGCTGCCGTGGTACGGCATCGTCGCGTCGGCCGAGCTGCTGCTGACCGACGTCAACGACGGCATCTACTTCGAGCGCCTCGACCTGTCCGACGGCAACGGCAACGCCGCGACCATGATCGGCCAGGACGGCCGCCCGATCTTCTGGAACGCCGCGGGCCTGGATCCGGCCAACACCGACCGCTTCGGCATGACCGACGGCCGCAACGGCGCCCGGGTCAAGAACTACCGCCCGAATGGCATCGGCGACGTGATCCTGATGCGCAACACCGGCAAGGGCAAGACCAACCAGCTGACCCTCAGCCTCAGCAAGCCGATGATCAACGACTGGGGCTGGTCGCTTGCCTACACGCACACCTCGGCCAAGGAAGTCAGCCCGCTCACCAGCTCGCAGAACACCTCGAACTGGGGCAACACGCTGATCGGCACCTCCAACGAGGAAGTCGCCTACAACTCCCGCTATGCCATCAAGGATCGCGTGACCGGCACCCTGAACTGGCAGCACAACTTCTTCGGCGACAACAAGACCAGCGTCGGCCTGTTCTATGAAGGCCGCTCGGGCCGCCCGTACAGCTACATCTTCTACAACGACGTCAACGGCGACGGCGCGACGACCAACGACCTGTTCTATGTGCCCAACGGCCCGGGCGACGTGGTCTTCACCGGCGGCGCCGCGATGGAGCAGGCATTCTTCGAGTGGCTGGACCAGCATCCCGACCTGAAGCGCTACCAGGGCCAGATCGCCCCGGCGAACGAGTTCAACGCCAAGTGGGTGAACAACTTCGACGTGCGGATCAGCCAGGAGATCCCGGGCTTCATGAAGGGCCACAAGGCCGAGCTGGCGCTGGACATCATGAACATCGGCAACCTGCTCAACAAGAAGTGGGGCCTGATCGACGACTACGGTTTCTTCTCGACCGCGCGCGTGGCCAACTACGCGGGCATCGATCCGGAGACCGGCAAGTACGTGTACAACTTCTCCGGCTCCACGGACGAGCCGGGCATCCAGGAAAACAACAACGACAAGGGCAACACCGGCGTCTCGCGCTGGTCGATCATGGCGAGCTTCAAGTACCGCTTCTGATCGGCGACCGTCGATGCAATACCGAAACGGCCGGGGTCACCCGGCCGTTTCTTTTCCGGGGATGCGGCATCCGCTCCTGCCTGCCGCCAATGTGGGAGCGACGGAAGTCGCGACCGCTCTGCGATGCAGGGTCGCGACTGCCGTCGCCGGTTGCCTGGAATCCCAACGATTGGGCAAGCATGCGTTCCCGGATCGCAGGATCCTCGACGACGGTGCGGGCGCGCCGCGCGCCGGTCCGGCCGCCCGCGCCCGGAGCGGTGAACCCCAGCGCCCCCGGCTGCGCTAAAGTCCCACGACTGACGACAAGAAGAAGACCAACCCCCGATGACCCCGACCCGCGACATCCCCGCGCCGGCCCCCGCCGCAGCGCTTCCCACCGTCAACGCCCGCGTCTACCCGCGTGGCGGGCTGGACGTGCTCTCGCGCGAGGAAGTCGCGCGCCTGCGCGACGCCTCCAGCGGCGGCATGCACGACCTGCTGCGGCGCTGCGCGCTGGCGGTGCTGACCAGCGGCAGCCCCTCCGACGACCCGCGCGCCGCGCAGGAGCTGTACGCCGACTTCGACATCGCGGTGCAGCAGCACGATCGTGGCCTGCGCATCGACCTGTCCAACGCGCCGGCCACCGCCTTCGTGGACGGCGAGATCATCCGCGGCGTCGCCGAACTGCTCGCCGCGGTCGTGCGCGACCTGATCTACACCTCGGTGGAACTGGCGCCGGAGTACGCCGACGAGCTCGGCACCTCCGCGGGCATCACCGACGCGGTGTTCCGCCTGCTGCGCAATGCCCGCATCCTGCAGCCCGCGGATCCCAACCTGGTGGTGTGCTGGGGCGGCCATTCGATCGGCCGCGACGAGTACGAGTACACCAAGGACGTCGGCTACGAGCTGGGCCTGCGTGGATTCGACATCTGCACCGGCTGCGGCCCGGGCGCCATGAAGGGCCCGATGAAGGGCGCCAACATTGCGCACGCCAAGCAGCGCAAGCGCAACACGCGCTACATCGGCATCACCGAGCCCGGGATCATCGCCGCCGAGTCGCCGAACCCGATCGTCAACCACCTGGTGATCATGCCGGACATCGAGAAGCGGCTGGAGTCCTTCGTCCGCATCGGCCACGGCATCATCGTGTTCCCGGGCGGCGTCGGCACGGCGGAGGAGATCCTCTACCTGCTCGGCATCCTGCTGCGCGAGGAGAACGCGAGCGTGCCGTTCCCGCTGATCCTCACCGGCCCGGTGGCGGCGGCGCCGTATTTCGAGCAGATCGACCGCTTCATCCGGCTGACCCTCGGCGAGGCGGCGACCTCGCGCTACGAGATCATCATCGACCAGCCGCAGAAGGTGGCCAGGCGGATGGCGGCCGGCATCGCCCGGGTGCGCGAGTTCCGGCTGGCGCAGAAGGACTCGTTCTACTTCAACTGGTCGCTGGACATCCCGCGGGCGTTCCAGCAGCCGTTCGTGCCGAGCCACGAGGCGATGGCCGCGCTCGACCTGCACCACGGCCGCAAGCCGCACGAACTGGCCGCCGACCTGCGGCGCGCGTTCTCCGGCATCGTCGCCGGCAACGTCAAGGAGGACGGCATGCGCCGCATCGAGCAGTTCGGGCCGTTCCGGATCCATGGCGACAAGGACATGATGGAGTCGCTGGACGCGCTGCTGCGCGCCTTCGTCGAGCAGCGGCGGATGAAGATCGCCGGCGACTACAAGCCCTGCTACGAGGTCGTCGCGTAACGCCTACTCCCTCCCCGCGAAGGCAGGGAGGGGTGGGGAGGGGCCTTCGGATCCAGCGCCTGGCCGGGACCCGCGCCCCGCTACCCTGAGTGGTCGTCCCCTCGCACGCCCCCGCCTTGTCATCCCGAGCGCAGCGAGGGATCTGGCTGGGAGCAGATCCCTCGCTGCGCTCGGGATGACAGATCACGGCTGCAGCGGCACCCGCATCCGCGCCACGAACTCCGCGCCCTCGCGCCCGGACTCCAGGCTCCCGCGCCCCCCCGTGCTCGCCAGCAGCCGCGCCCGCGTCGCCTGCAGCCCGATCGAATGCCCACCGTTGCCGACATCCTCCCCGGCGGGCACCGCATTGCGCACCGCCACCACCACCGCATCGCCTTCGGCCGCCACCTCGATGCCGACCTCGCCGCCATCCGGCAGTCGCTCGATCCCGTGCCGCACCGCGTTCTCCACCAGCGCCTGCACCGACAGCGCCGGCACTTCGACCTCCGGCAGGGGTTCCGGCAGCCGCCACGCCACCCGCAGCCGCGGGCCGAAGCGCACCGCCTCGATCTCCAGGTAGCGCCGCACCAGCGCGATTTCCTCGTCCAGCGGCACGTCGTGCGGACGCGCCAGCGCCGCCCGGAACAGCTCCGACAGCCCCAGCAGCAGCTCCTCCGCCTGCTCCGGCCGCTGCCGCACCAGCGCGATGCCGCTGTTCAAGGTGTTGAACAGGAAATGTGGGCGCACGCGAGCCTGCAGCGCTTCGAGCTCCGACTGCTTGGCGCGCACCGCGAGCTGCCGCGCACGCCAGTGGTTCTGGAAGGCGACCAGGCCGAGCAGGCCGACCACCAGCGCGATGCCCGACAGGCGCAGCAGCAGCGAGAGCCGGTTGCCGTCCTCCAGCAGCAGCGACGGGCCGAGCAACCACACGACCAGCAGGCCCACCAGCCAGGTGCAGCCCAGCAACATGCCCAGCGCCACGTAGGCGACGTGCAACGGCTTCATCCCGCGAAGCCGCCTTCGCACGAGGTAGAGGCAGGCGAAGGCAAGCAGCGCGACCCACTGCACCACCAGCGACACCAGGCCGAAATACACCCAGCGCTCGCCCTTGGCGCCGGGGCCGAGCGTCAGGATCGCCGCGACCCCTTCCCCGGCCAGCACCACCCACAGCAGGGCGGGCGCCTGCCAGAGCACGTCCAGCGGTCGTTGGCCGGGAGAGGGATGCAAAGGGGGCTGGGCCATGGGGCACGACTATGCACCATCCCGGTGCCGGGCCGGCCGGCCCCGCGAAGCCCGCTCGCGCCGCAAACCCGGCCGCCCATCGGGCCCGGCTGGCGGTTCGGGCAGCCGTTCCCGTATTTTGACGGTGGGGCAGAAGGGGGATACGGATGCACTCGCATTGCCGGCAAACACGGCGTTCGGCACCGCGCGGATCGCGCGGCTTCACGATGATCGAGCTCATGATCACCGTCGCCCTGGTGGCGATCGTGCTCTCGCTCGCGTACCCGAGCTTCGTCTCGGTCATCAACAGCAACCGCCTGGCGGGCGCGAGCAACGACCTGATCGGCGACCTGCAATACGCGCGCTCCGAGGCGATCCGCCGCAATAGCCGCGTGTCCGTCTGCGCGAGCGCCGACGGCAGCACCTGCGGGGGCGGCAACTGGACCAATTGGATCGTGCGCGTCGGCAACCCTGCCGAGGTCCTGCGGACGGGCAGCGCGAAGCAGCCGGTGCAGCTGCTCGCCAGCGCCGCGGTCGGGGCGTCCGGGGTCACCTTCCGTTCCGACGGCATGGCGCGCACGGCTGCCGGCCTGTTGCTCGATGCCAGCTTCGCGGCGTGCATCCCGACCACGAATCCCAAGGAAAACGCCCGCGTCATCAGGCTGGGATTTGGCAGCAGGGTGATGACCACGAAGGAAAACGGTGGCGGCGCCTGTGCCGCCCCCGCAGACAAGTAGAGGAAGGCGCTGTGTCGACAAAGCTTCCCGCCAATACGCGATGCCGCCGCCACCAGCGCGGCGTCGGCCTGATCGAAGTCCTCATCGCCGTACTGGTGCTCGCGATCGGCCTGCTCGGCATCGCCGCGCTCCAGGCCACCACGCTGCGTGCCGGGCAAAGCTCGTTCGAGCGCAGCCAAGCCGTGATCCAGACCTACACCATCCTCGACCGCATGCGCGCCAACGTGGCGCAGGCACGCATCGGCGCCTACGACATCCCGAAGACGTGCGACGTGCCCGATGCGGGAGGCCTGGTGGCAACCGACCTGCACGATTGGATCAAGGGGCTCAAAGACAACTTGGGCCAGGAAGGCTCCTGCGGTGCGATTGCCTGCACGGGCATCAACTGCAACATCACGGTCTGGTGGGACGACAGCCGCGCCGGCGGCAAGACCGATGAACCCGTCATCACGAGCACGCGCCTGTGAACAAGACCCTTCCGCGACGCACGTTCCGCGGCCCGCGCCAGGTGCGCGGCGTCACCCTGATCGAGCTGATGATCGCCTTGGTGCTGGGCCTGGTGGTCACGGGCGCGGCCCTGGCCCTGTTCGTCACCAATCGCCAGACCTACACGGCCTCCGAGAACCTCAACAGGATGCAGGAAACCGCGCGCAGCGCCTTCGAACTGATGTCGCGCGACATTCGAGAAGCGGCCACCAACCCTTGCGATTCCACGATGGCGCTGACCAACCAGCTCAAGGACAGCACGACCCGCTGGTGGACGAACTGGAGCTTGGCGACGGGCGTGCAGGGATACACGGCCACCACCGCCTTCCCCGATGACGGGTTCGGCACGGCGGAAAAGAAGCGCGTCAACGGGACGGCCGCCATCGAGTTCAAGTCGGCGGTGCCGACAGGCGTGATCGTGAGCACCGACATGGCCAACACGTCGTCGCCCATCACCGTCAACAACACCACCGGAGTTTCCAGCGGCGACATCCTCGCGATCTGCGACTTCAACCATGGCACGATCTTCCAGGCGACGAGCACCGGCGCCGGCCAGATCAACCATGTCACGTCCGGCTCGCCGGGGAACATCGACAGCAACCTGCCGCCTGACATCTACAAGAAGAACGCGATCGTCGCCCGCGTGCGCGCGTCGCGCTGGTATGTCGGCAACAACGCCAATGGCGGGACCTCGCTCTACCAGGCCAGCCTGATCAATACCGCCGGGGTCCCCGGCGTGACCGTCAGCGAGGTCGCCGACGGCGTCACCGACCTGGAGCTGACCTACCTGTCCAATGGCGGTGCCGCCTACCAGGCAGCCCCGGCGAATTGGGCCGACGTGGCCGCGGTGAAGATCGAGATGACCCTCGCCGGAAAGGACAAGGTCAGCACCGATGGCACCGTCCTGACCCGCACCTTCGAACACGTGGTCGCCATCCGGAGCCGCGCGCTATGAGCATCGTTTCCCCTCGCGCCACCAGCCAGCGCGGCGTTGCGCTGGTCGTCGTCCTGATCCTGCTGGTGGTGATGACCCTGCTGGCGCTGGCCGCGATGCGCGGCTCGATCCTGCAAGAGCGCATGAGCGCCAACGAGTACGACCGCAGCATGGGCTTCCAGGCCGCGGAAGCCGCGCTTCGCGAGGCCGAGGTGATCGCCAAGGACAAGCCCAAGCCCTCCGGCGCCGGCTGCACCGATGGCGTCTGCAGCACGCCGGAGCCGACCGACACCCCGCGCTGGCAGCTGGACGACGCCGGCTGGAACGCAATCTCCAAGGAAGTCTCGATCTGGACGCCGAGCGCCGCCGAACCGCTGGCCGGCAAGCCGCGCTTCATCATCGAGCTGATGGCCACGGACGCCAAGAGCGCCAACTGCACCACGAGCGGCGACGTCTCGCCCGATGCTGCCTGTTCGGAAACCGAATACCGCTATCGCATCACCGCCCGCAGCCGCGCGCAGGGTCGCGCGGACGTGATCCTTCAGACCATGTACGCGGCGCCCTAAGGCACTGGAGCCTGCCATGACCAAGACCGTTCCCAACTTTGCGAAGCAGTCTTCCCGCAAGCGCGGCAACCGCGCGCTGCCGGCGTTCGTCGCCTGCCTGTCTACGCTGCTCGCCCTGCCGGTCAATGCGGTGACCTTTCCGGACAATCCCGTGCAGACCGGCGCCGCCTACCCGCCGCCGAACGTCATGTTCATCCTCGATGACTCGGGGTCGATGGCCTTCGACTTCATGCCGGGTGCCAATTCCTCAAGCGAGGTGCCGAAGACCAGTCCCGTCCAGATCCAGTTGCAGGCCTATACGCGCAATACGTTGTACTACAACCCGAATATCAATTATCAGCCGTGGCGCAAATACGATAGCAGTCGTGCCGCCGGTGGTACGACGTACAACAAGGTCTTCACGAGTGACACAGCCTTGTCGGGATCGTACGACCTGTCTGACGACACGCAGACCTTCTACGTGCCCAAGCCAAACGCCACTGACCTGTCGAATAGCAACCAGTACTATCGGTTTCAGATGCGATGGGTCGAAAGGGGCAGCGGCAGGAACAAGACCACGACCTTGCAGATGGTCCGTAGTGCCTACGGCACCAGCAGTGGCAGCGAGGGTGAAGATGCCGCTGGATGCAGTTCGTCCAAGAATAACTGGCAAAACTGCGTGTTCACGACGCCTGTGCTTTCGGATGGGACTCAGCGCAGCGCAGACGATGAAATGAAGAACTTCGCCACCTGGTACTCGTACTACCGTACCCGGAGCAAGATGGCGAAGGCTGCGGCCAGCGAGGCGTTCGGGCAAATCGGTAGCAATATCCGGGTCGGATACGATTCCATTTGGAACCGGAGCCGTTACAAGATTCCTGTGGGTTCCGACAGCGGCAAGTTCACCGGTGATAATCGGGAAACCTGGTTTGAACGTTTGCAGGGCGCGAGTGCAAGCGGTGGCACGCCGCTCAAAGGCGCATTGCAGCGTACCGGCAAGTATTTCGAGGATGCGAGCGCTTCGGGGCCGTGGGGGCCCGGCACGGGCGGTGACCAGTTGAGCTGCCGCCAGAACTTCGCCATCCTCACCACGGACGGTTACTGGAACGATAACAACGACTATACGGACCCAGTGGGTAACGCTGATGGCGCCGATGGTGACGTAATAACGTCCAAGGACGGCAAGACGACTGGTCAATACAAAGCTGAGCCGCCGTATTCGGACAAGAACGGCAACGGCAAGTCCGGTAATTACTCGGATACGCTGGCCGACGTCGCCAACTACTACTGGAAGCGCGACTTGCGGACGAATCTCGACAATAACGTCCCGGCGTCATCGGCAGATCCTGCTTTCTGGCAGCACATGACAACGTTTGGCTTGGCAATCGGCCAGTCCGGTACGCTGAATCCTGATACGGACTTGGTGTCGATCAAGAACGGCAGCAAATACTGGCCCAAGCCCACTAGCGATTCGCAGGAAACCATTGACGATCTTTGGCATGCATCCGTAAACGGTCGCGGTACCTTCGCGGCTGCCAACGATCCCACAAAGTTCGCGCGGGCATTGGTGGACGCGCTCGCCACGGTGGCCGCGCGCACCGGCTCGGCTTCCAACGTTACTGCCAACAGTACATCTTTCCAGTCCGATACCTTTGTCTACCAGGCCAGCTACGTATCCGGCAAGTGGACCGGCGAACTTGCCGCATACGCCGCCAGTTCGGCAGGTGTCGCGGCGACCGCGACCTGGAAGGCGTCGGCGGGAATTCCAACGAGCAAACGTGAGGTCTATACCAAGGGCAGCACTTCCAAGCCTGTGGTCTTTCCTACCGACGATCAGGTGGGAAAACTCGGGCGCACGGGCGGGCTGGCGCCGATTGGGGGTGCCGACAACGCCGCATATATCGTCGGCAACCAGACCAAGGAAAGCCAGAATGGCGGAGTGCTGCGCGACCGCGTGCAGACCGTGCTCGGTGACATCGTCGATTCCTCGCCGATGTACGTGAAGGACAACCAGACGATCTTCGTCGGCGCGAATGACGGCATGTTGCATGCCGTCAACGCGCTCACTGGCGCCGAGGAGTTCGCTTACGTTCCTGCTGGCCTTAACCTGACCGATCTCGCATCACTGAGTGACCCGCAGTACGTCCATCGGTGGTTCGTGGACGGGCCCGTGGTGGTGTCGACGCGCGTGCAGACGCCGTCGAAGAACTACCTGATCGCATCGCTCGGCCGCGGCGGTAAGGGCGTGTTCGGCATGGACGTCACCAATCCCGCAGGGTTCGACGACACGAGCGGAGTGGTCTGGGACAAGACGTGGTCTGGGACTACGGCACCTGCCGGCTTCGACAACATGGGCCAGGTGCTGGGAGAGCCGCTGATCGTCAAGCTGAACAACGGCACGAACGCCGCCCTGGTGCCCAATGGCTACAACAGCACCACCGGAACCGCCAGCCTGTTCGTGATCGACCTTACCGACGGCAGCATCATCAAGGAGATCGACACCTTGGCCACCGGCGGCAACGGCCTGTCCGCACCGCGCGGCTGGGACAACGACGGCAACGGCACGGTGGACTACGTGTATGCCGGCGACCTGCTGGGCAACCTGTGGAAGTTCGACTTCAGCGGCGCGACCAAGGGCACCTGGAAGGTGGCCAACGGCGGTGCGGCAATGTTCGTGGCGCGCGATGCCGCCGGCACGCGGCAGGCGATTACCGCGGGCCTGGCGCTGGCCAAGGATCCGGTGACCAGCAAGCGCTGGGTCTTCATCGGCACCGGCAGCTTCATGACCAACGCCGACGTGACCGACATGAGCACGCAGTCGATGTATGGCGTGATCGACGACGACACGGTCGTCACCGGCCGCACCTCCGCCAATGACGGCGACCTGGCCAAGCGCAGCATCAAGCTGATCAACGGCACGGGGACGCAGCGCGGTTTCGAGCCGAACGCGCCGCTCACGGCGGGCAAGAAGGGCTGGTACATCGACCTGCTCAAGCCGCCGTCCACCCAGGAAGGCGAGCGCATCGTCAGCCGTCCTCAGGTGCGCGGCACCGTGCTGATCACCGCCAGCCTGATCCCGCCGACCAACGACACCTGTTCCGCCGGTGGTCGCGGTTACATCAATGCGCTGGACGCGTTCAGCGGCACCAGCCTGTCGCAGGGCTACTTCGACGCCGACGGCGACGGGGACTTCGACGACAAGATCGGCACCGGCGACAACCAGGTACCGGTGGGGTCGATCGACCTGGGCGTGGGCATGCCGACGCTGCCGACGATCATCGACAACCTGCTGGTGGTCGGCGGTTCGACCGGCACGATGGGCAGCATCAAGATCAATCCGCAAAGCGCAGGCGCGAGGCGACTCACGTGGCGCGAGATCCTGAGGGACCAATGACATGACGGCGACGACAGGGGGCGCGTGGGCGCGTGCCGGCAATAAGGCGCAGGGACGCGCGGCCGGCTTCACGCTGATCGAGCTGGTGATCGCGATCGCGATCGTGGCGATCCTCAGCGTGATCGCGGTGGCGAGCTACGATTTCGCGGTCATCAAGACCCGCCGCGCGGCCGCGGAGGGCTGCATGATGCAGGGCGCGCAGTTCATGGAGCGCTACTACACGACCAAGTTCACCTACGTCGGCGCGGCGCTGCCGGCATGCGAGAGCGATGTCACCGACTTCTACAACGTGGGGCTGTCGGCCAGCGCAGCGAAGTCGTTCACGATCCAGGGCGCGCCCATTGCCGACAAGCAGAACGATTCGAAGTGCGGCACCCTGACGATCAACAATGCCGGCACGAAAACCAGTTCGGGCAGCGGGAGCGTCGCGGATTGCTGGTAACGGGGAGTGGCCACGGAATAAAAAAGGCCTGCGCATTGCGCAGGCCTTTTTTCTTGTCTGGCGCCCGAAGTTGGACTCGAACCAACGACCCCCTGATTAACAGTCAAGTGCTCTAACCGGCTGAGCTATTCGGGCGGGGGCGCTATTGTGCCGGCTGGCCCGGAGGCACGCAACCGCGCGGCGTTCAGCCGCCGGTCGGGCACGCGAGGGTGGCCGTGGGCGAAGGCGCGCCCTGCCGCAGGCGGCCGCTGTTGGCCAGCACGAGCGTGGCGGCCTTGGCCGGGCCGCGGCGGTCGCAGAGGGTGAACGTGACGTTGGAGCCGGCGGCCGCGCCGCCGTGGGGCTGGAAGACGATCCGCGTGCGCCCCACCGTGCTGCGCAAGCGGACGTCGCCCGGCAGCGCGGATTCGCGGCGCATCACCGTTTCGTGCGCGCCCCTGGCGCGGTCCGCGTCCGGGTCCGCGAACGCGATCCAGCCCGTGCTCCAGTCCGTGCTGCCGTTGCAGTCCGCGCCGTCGGCGCTGGCGCAGACGACGAACTCCATGCCGGTGATGGTGGATTGGGTCATCGCCGACAGCAGCGTGCCCCCGAGCGCGGTCCGGGCTGCGCCGGCGTGCGTGGCCGCGACGGCGCCCAGATAGGCGGGAACGGCAATTCCCAGGCAGATGCCGAGGACCGCCAGCGCAATGACGATCTCGATGAGGGTGAAGCCTGCTTCCTTGCGTGGCATGTGGGCGCTCCTTGCGAACGGTCGCCAGTCTCGCCGCAGGCACGGGGCCGCGGAATCGGGCATCCGCGCCATGCCGTGTCGGGAAATCCCGGGAATCCCCGTAGGAGCGCACCAGGGCGCGACCGTTTTCCCGGGAAAGCCTGGTCGCGCCCCGGTGCGCTCCTGCAGGTTGCCCGGGACGCGCGCCGGCCCCATATCGACAAGCCGCTAGACTGGTCGGTCCGGCGTCCCCCGTCCCCCGGCGATTCCATGAACGACACCCTCCATCCCGCAGCTTTCCAGCTCGTCGCCCCCTACCAGCCTGCCGGCGACCAGCCGCAGGCGATCGGGAAGCTGGTCGATGGCTTCGAGGGCGGCCTGGCGAAGCAGACCCTGCTGGGCGTGACCGGCTCGGGCAAGACCTACACCATCGCCAACGTGATCCAGCAGGTGCAGAAGCCGACCCTGGTGATGGCACCCAACAAGACGCTGGCGGCGCAGCTCTACGGCGAGTTCAAGGACTTCTTCCCGCACAACGCGGTGGAGTACTTCGTCAGCTATTACGACTATTACCAGCCCGAGGCCTACATCCCGTCGTCGGATACCTTCATCGACAAGGACAGCTCGGTCAACGAGCACATCGAGCAGATGCGCCTGAGCGCGACCAAGGCGCTGCTGGAGCGGCGCGACGCGATCATCGTCTGCACGGTCTCGGCGATCTACGGCCTGGGCGACCCCAACGAATACTTCAAGATGGTGCTGCACATGGTGCGCGGCGAGCGCATCGACCAGCGCGAGCTGATCCGGCGCCTGACCGAGATGCAGTATGCCCGCAACGACACCGAGCTGCGCCGCGCCACCTACCGCGTGCGCGGCGAGGTGATCGACGTGCACCCGGCCGAATCCGACGCCGAGGCGCTGCGCATCGAGCTGTTCGACGGCGAGATCGAGAAGCTGACGCTGTTCGACCCGCTCACCGGCGAGACCCTGCGCACGATCCCGCGCTACACCATCTACCCGAAGTCGCACTACGTGACCACGCGGCGCACCGTGCTCGACGCGATCGAGGCGATCAAGCTGGAGCTGCCGATGCGTCTGGAGCAGTTCTACGCGCAGAACAAGCTGGTGGAGGCGCAGCGGCTGGCGCAGCGCACGCAGTTCGACCTGGAGATGATGGCCGAGGTCGGCTACTGCAACGGCATCGAGAACTACTCGCGCCACCTCACCGGCCGCATGCCGGGCGAGGCGCCGCCGTGCCTGTTCGACTACCTGCCGCCGGACGCGCTGCTGGTGGTGGACGAGTCGCACGTGACCGTGCCGCAGGTGGGCGCGATGTACAAGGGCGACCGCTCGCGCAAGGAGACGCTGGTGGAATTCGGCTTCCGGTTGCCGTCGGCGCTGGACAACCGGCCGCTGCGTTTCGAGGAGTGGGAAGGGCGTTCGCCGCGCACGATCTTCGTCTCGGCCACGCCCGGCAAGTACGAGAAGGAGAAATCCGGCGACCAGGTGGTGGAACTGGTGGTGCGTCCGACCGGCCTGGTCGACCCCGAGGTGGAGATCCGCCCGGTCGCGACCCAGGTCGACGACCTGCTCGGCGAGATCAACGCGCGCGTGGCGATGGGCGACCGCGTGCTGGTCACCACGCTGACCAAGCGCATGGCCGAGAACCTCACCGAATACCTCGGCGAGCACGACGTGCGCGTGCGTTACCTGCACTCGGACATCGAGACCGTCGAGCGGGTCGAGATCATCCGCGACCTGCGGCTGGGCAAGTTCGACGTGCTGGTCGGCATCAACCTGCTGCGCGAGGGGCTGGACATGCCGGAGGTGTCGCTGGTGGCGATCCTCGACGCCGACAAGGAGGGCTTCCTGCGCTCGACCGGCTCGCTGATCCAGACCATCGGCCGCGCCGCGCGCAACCTGCGCGGCAAGGCGATCCTGTACGCCGACCGGATCACCGACTCGATGCAGCGCGCGATCGACGAGACCGACCGCCGCCGGCAGAAGCAGGTCGAGTACAACACCGAGCACGGGATCACCCCGCAGTCGGTGCAGAAGCGGATCGTCGACATCATGGAAGGCGCGCGCACCGAGCCGGGAACCGCCAAGTCGGGCAGGGGCCGGCAGCGACGGGTGGCGGAGGAGGGCGACGACTACGCGCGGCTCGACCCCGCCCAGGCCTCGGCGAAGCTCAAGGCGCTGGAGCAGCGGATGTACCAGCACGCGCGCGACCTCGAATTCGAGGAAGCGGCGCGCGTGCGCGACCAGATCCGCCGGCTGAAGGACGCGACGCTGGCGGGCTGACTGCCGGGCCGGGGCTCGCGGAGGATGCTCGAATGCTTCGTGGGAGCGGCTTCAGCCGCGAGCTTTCCCGGTGCCGGGACGCGGGGCTCGCGTCCGTCGCATGCACGGGTATCGGGCCTCGGATTGCGGGGCCCGGGGTTGGGTCCGGGCTGGAAAGCTCGCGGCTGAAGCCGCTCCCACAGGATGCCGGGAGTCCGAAAGATTGCCAGGAGTAATCCGGGCCCCCGGAACGCAAACGGCGCGAGCCCAAGGGCCGCGCCGTGATCGGATCCACTCTCGCGAGTGGTGGGCGGTACAGGGTTCGAACCTGTGACCCCTACCATGTCAAGGTAGTG
>Ga0268289_100071_pt1 | contig 57342 bp, 40 predicted proteins | sample MetspNORM_FD_191340 | JGI IMG/M metagenome (GOLD analysis project Ga0268289, IMG submission 191340) | Soil microbial communities from San-Diego area, Southern California, United States - Methylocaldum sp. NOR-M | ecosystem: Environmental > Terrestrial > Soil > Desert | place: USA: California... | reverse complement strand
TGAAGATCTCACCCACCGCGAGCGGCGTCACCGTGTGCTGGCGGATCAGCCGGAACGCCTCCTGATTCTCGGCGGGGGTCGCATCCTCCATCCAGAACAGGCGATAGGGCTCGAGCGCCTTGCCCAGCCGCCCCGCCTCGATCGGCGTCAGACGGTGATGAACGTCGTGGAGCAGTTCGATCTCGCCGCCATGGACCTGACGCAGCCGATCGAAGAGCTTGGGTGCATGCGCGAGATAGGCGGGCGTGGACCACAAGGTCTCGGTCGGCAATGCCCCGTCGGCGGGCTCATAATAAAGGTCGCCCTTGCCGACGCCATAGGCGCCCTTCACGCCGGGAATGCCGCTCTGCGCGCGGATCGCGCGATAACCCATCTCGCGATAGACGCCGACCTGGTCGACCGTCGCCTCGATATCGGCGCCGTTGGCATGGCCGTAGACGAGCACGCCCTCGCGCGAGCGCCCGCCGAGCAACTGATAAAGCGGCAGCCCCGCCGCCTTGGCCTTGATGTCCCACAAAGCGGTATCGACCGCGGCGATCGCGGTCATCGTCACCGGACCGCGCCGCCAATAGGCGCCACGATAGAGGAACTGCCAGATATCCTCGATCCGGTGCGCGTCGCGGCCGATCAGGTTGGGAATGACGTGATCGGTGAGGTAGCTCGCGACCGCAAGCTCGCGGCCGTTGAGCGTCGCATCGCCGATCCCGGTGATGCCCTGATCGGTCTCGATCACCAGCGTGACGAAATTGCGCCCCGGGCAGGTGACGACCACCCGCGCGTCGCGAATGCGGATCGCGCCGCTTCCGCCTGTCGCCGCCACAGCTTCGTTCACGCATCCATCCTTTCGATTCAAGTTGTCTGACCAATTACACGATGCCTACTGACAGGCAAGAGCCGATCAGAACGCCGTCAGCCGTTCCGCGCGCGTGCGCAGCTCGGCGGCCTCGGCCTGGACGCGACGGATGCCGTCGAGTTCGGTCGCCTCGAGCAGATTGTCGATCACGCGGCCCAGATGGCCGCGCATCGCCTGCCGCGCGCGAGGGCCGTCATGCGCAGCGATGGCGTCGAGGATCGCGCGATGATCGTCGATCATCGGTTTGATCCCCGCGGCGCGCGAGCGGGCGAGCATGCGCTCGCACAAAGGCGAGCGATGGCGCACGTCCCACAAGGTTTCGATCACCAGCACCATCGCAGCGTTGTTGGTGGCGCGCGCGATCTCGAAGTGGAAGGCGCGGTCGGCGGTCTCGTCCTGGAGGTCGTGCTTGTTTTCCTCGATCATCGCGTCGAGCGTCGCGCGCAGGCGGGCGATCGCGGCCTCATCGGCGGTGACGGCAGCCAGTGCCGCGCTTTCGCCCTCAATCAGGCGGCGCGCCTCGATCAGCTCGAAGGCGCCGACATCGAGCTCGGACGCCGCAAGTCCGCCGCTCGGCCGCTCGGTGACATAGACGCCCGAGCCGCGCCGTGCCTCGACCAGCCCCAGGATCTCCATCCCGATCATCGCCTCGCGCACCGTCAGCCGGCTGACGGCGAACCGCTCGACCAGCGCGCGTTCGGGCGGCAGGCGGTCGCCGGGCACATAGCGGCCCGCGGTGATATCCGCCTGGAGTGCGGCGATGATCGCCTGATAAAGTTTGGGGGTGGCGGGCTGGCTGGCCATCGTGTCTCCTTTCACGGCGAGATATCTGATCGGCCCGACCCTGTCACCGCCTCACGCTGCCGAAGCCGGTTGCATTGGGCTGTCAAATCGGCAAGTTGTTATCAGATATAAAACCATGGGAGCGGACAATGCGGCTATCGCGACGCGGAATCCTGCAAGCGGGGCTCGCCGCCCCTGTCGCGTCCGGCGCGCTAACGGGGCCATCCACCGCGGCGGCGGAGCCCGTTCACCGCTCGCTGCTCTGGTATACGAGTCCGGCCAGCGTCTGGACCGAGGCGCTGCCGATCGGCAACGGCCGGCTGGGCGCGATGGTGTTCGGACGCATCAAGCGCGAGCGGCTGCAGCTCAACGAGGACACGCTTTGGTCGGGCGGCCCCTATTCGAACGTCAACCCGAAAGCGCGTGCCGCGCTTCCCAGGGTGCGCAACCTGATCTTCGCGGGCCGCTACGCCGAGGCCGAAGCGCTCGCCGACGCCGAGGTGCAGGCGGTGCCGATGCGCGAAATGGCGTATCAGGCGCTGGGCGATCTCCACATCGACCTCGCCGACGTCAACGAGACGAGTGTCGAGCATTATGCGCGCGAGCTCGATCTCGACACCGCGATCGCGCGCACCCGCTTCACCTCGGGCGGCGTCACCTATACGCGCGAGGTCTTCGCCTCGCCGGTCGATCAGGTAATCGTCGTGTCGATCCGCGCCGAGGGCGGCCCGATCACGGCCGACATCGCGCTCAGCTCGAGCCAGCGCGCCGGAATCGACGCGCACGCGCACGCGCACGATGTGGTGATGCGCGGTCGCAACAACGAGGATCGCGGCATCGCAGGGCGGTTGACCTTCGAGGCTCGCGCGCGGCTGCTCAGCGAGGGCGGCACGATCGCCGCGGACGGGCCGATGCTGCGCGTCGCAGGGGCACGCTCGCTCGTTTTGCTGTTTGCCGCCGCGACCAGCTTTCGCGGCCCCACCGACGTGTCGGGCGATCCCGCTCAAAAGGTGCGCGCCACGCTCGACGCCGCGGCGGCGATCCCTCTCGATGCGCTCCGCACGCGTCACATCGCCGAGCATCAGCGCCTGTTCCGTCGCGTCTCGCTCGATCTGCCGCGCGGCAAGCGCGCCGATCAGCCGACCAACCAGCGGCTCGAACACGCCGCCGACGCCGACGATCCCTCGCTCGCCGCGCTTTATTTCCAGTTCGCGCGCTATCTGATGCTGTCGAGCTCGCGCCCCGGCTGTCAGCCCGCGAACCTCCAGGGTATCTGGAACGAGAGCAACCAGCCGCCCTGGGGCTCCAAATACACGATCAACATCAATACCGAGATGAACTATTGGCCGGTCGATACCGCCAACCTGCCCGAGTGCATCGAGCCGCTGGTGCGCATGGTCGAGGAACTGGCGGTCTCCGGCGCGCGCACGGCAAAGGAGATGTACGGGGCACGCGGCTGGGTGGCGCATCACAACACCGATCTGTGGCGCGCCTCGGGCCCGATCGATCACGCGCAGACGGGGCTCTGGCCCACCGGCGGCGCCTGGCTCACCTGCCAGCTCTGGGATCATTGGGATTTCCATCGCGACGCCGCGTATCTGGCGCGCATCTATCCGCTGATGGCGGGCGCGGCGCGCTTCTTCCTCGATACGCTGGTGCGCGATCCGCACACCGGCTTCATGGTCACCAACCCCTCGCTCTCGCCCGAGAACGAGCACGGCCACGGCAGCACGCTGTGCGCGGGTCCGACAATGGACATGGCGATCCTGCGCGACCTGTTCGACCGCACCGGCCGCGCCGCCGCGCTGCTCGGGCGCGACGCGGGGCTGCGCAAGGACATGGCGGCGATGCGCGCGCGGCTCGCGCCGTTCAGGATCGGCAAGGCGGGCCAGCTCCAGGAATGGCAGGCTGATTGGGATGCCGACGCGCCCGATCCGCATCACCGCCACGTTTCGCACCTCTACGCGCTCTATCCGAGCTTGCAGATCAGCCCCGCCGCGACGCCCGATCTGGCGACGGCCGCGCGCGTCTCGCTCGAAACACGCGGCGACGAGGCGACCGGCTGGGGGTTGGGCTGGCGGCTCAACCTGTGGGCGCGGCTGCGCGACGGCGCGCATGCCCATCGCATCCTGATCGACCTGCTGTCGCCGGGGCGCACCTATCCCGACATGCTCGACGCGCACCCGCCGTTCCAGATCGACGGCAATTTCGGCGGCGCGGCGGGGATCCTCGAAATGCTGGTGCAGAGCGACGGCACGCGGATCGACCTGCTTCCCGCGCTGCCACCAGGCTGGCGCGACGGCGCGGTCAACGGCGTGCGCGTGCGCGGCGGGTGCGTGGTCGATCTCGCGTGGCGCGGCGGCGCGGTGGAGACGGCGACGCTCCATCCCGAACAGCCGCTCGATGTCGAGGTGGCGAGCCCTGCCGGCCGGATGCGCGTCCGCTGCGCGCCGGGAGACACGATCACACTCGGCCCCCGCGACTTCAAGTAATCAGATAACTCGCTTGCCCTTGGCGGCGAGATATGAAAAAACTCCTTTCATATCTGGAAGCGAAGGGACGGCGATGAAAGCGGTGGTGTGCGAGCGTCCGGGCGTGCTGGAGCTGGCGGAGCGATCCGCGCCTGCGCGGCGGCCGGGTGAATTGCTGCTCCGCATCCGGCGGATCGGGCTGTGCGGCACCGATTATCACATCGTCGCGGGCAACCAGCCCTATCTCGCCTATCCGCGCGTGATGGGCCACGAACTCGCAGGCGACGTCGCCGAGGCCGATCCGGACAGCGCGTTGCGGCCCGGTGATCGCGTGACGGTGAACCCCTATCTGCCCTGCGGGACGTGCATCGCCTGTCGCAAGGGCAAGCCCAATTGCTGCGTCTCTGTCTCGGTGCTCGGCGTCCATGCCGACGGCGGGATGTGCGAACTGCTCGCGGTGCCGGAGGCGGCGGCGATCCCGGTCGGCGATCTCGATCTCGACCAGGCGGCGATGGTCGAATTCCTGTCGGTCGGCGCGCATGCGGTGCGGCGCGGCGAGACCAAAGCGGGCGATCGCGTGCTCGTCGTCGGCGCGGGGCCGATCGGCGTCGCGGTCGCGCTGTTCGCGCGCCGCGCGGGCGCCGAGGTGACGATCGCCGATACCAGCGCGGCGCGGCTCGCTTATGCGCGCGACGCGATTCTTCTTCCCGACACGATCCTCGTCGACGACGGCATCGACGCGGCGCTCGACGCCAGGACCGACGGCGAGTTCTTCGATCTCGTCTTCGACGCCACCGGCAATGCGCGCGCGATGGAAAAGGGGTTCGCCTGGGTCGCGCATGGCGGCTCCTACGTGCTGGTGAGCGTGGTCAAGCAGGACATCACCTTCGCCGACCCCGAATTCCACAAGCGCGAGATGCGCCTGATCGGCAGTCGCAACGCCACGCACGAGGATTTCCGCGCCGTGATCGAGGCGATCCGCGCGGGCGACATCCCGACGCAGGCGATCCGCACCCACGCCTTCCCGCTCGCCGAGGCGCCCGCGCGCGTGCCCGAGCTGATCGCGAACCAGGGCGCGGTGCTGAAAGCGATCGTTACGGTGTAGAAACGGGGCCGCGCTTCTGCGAAAGCAGGAGCCTGGAAGTCTCGACGCATCGCGTGCGGCCCTGGATTCCTGCTTTCGCAGGAATGCGAATGTGCTCCATGAGGGCACCGAAGGAGAGGATGATGGGAATCACCGCCGCGCCGATCGACGGCGCCGAGACCAGCCAGCCCGCGACCGGCCGCTTCATCACCCAGGGCTATGCGCTCGGCTTCGCGCTGGTGACGAGCCTGTTCTTCCTCTGGGCTATCGCTAACAATTTCAATGATATCCTGATCCGCCAGTTCCAGAAGGCGCTCGATCTCAACCGCGCCGAAGCGGGGTTCATCCAGTTCGTCTTCTATCTCGGCTATTTCCTGATGGCGCTGCCCGCGGGAATGCTGATGCGCCGCTTCGGCTATCGCGCGGGCATCTTGTGCGGGCTCGGCCTCTATGCGGCGGGCGCGCTGCTCTTCTACCCGGCGGCCGAAATTCGCGTCTACGGCGTATTCCTGGCGGCGCTGTTCGTGATCGCCTCTGGCGCGGCGTTCCTGGAGACCGCCGCCAACCCCTATATCGTCGCGTTCGGCGATCCGGGCCGCGCCTCGCAACGGCTCAATTTCGCTCAGGCGTTCAACGGCTTCGGCGGATTTCTTGCCCCGATCATCGGCGGCGTCTTCATTTTCTCCGGGATCGAGCACAGCGCGGCCGATCTCGCCGCGATGACGCCCGCGCAGCTTGCCGCCTGGCGCGCGTCCGAAGCGCAGATGGTGCAGGCCCCCTATCTGACGCTCGCGGGAATCGTGATCTGCGTCGGCATCGCGGTCGCGCTCGTCAAGCTGCCGAAGATCAGCCACGATCGCTCGCCCACCGGCACCGTTTCGGGGCTGGCCTCGGTGCTGGGCGAGCCGGCGCTCGCGGGCGCGGTGATCGCGCAATTCTTCTATGTCGGCGCGCAGGTCGGCGTGTGGAGCTTCTTCATCGATTTCGTGAAGGAACTGACCCCCGAAACGCCCGAGCGCACCGCCGCATTCCTACTCTCCTTGAGCCTGATCCTGTTCATGTCGGGCCGCTTCATCGGCACCGCGTTGATGCAGCGGATCGCGGCCACGCGGCTGCTGACGGTGTTCGCGGTCATCAACGTCGCGCTCGCGGTGATCGCCGCGTTCGCGGGCGGGATGGTCGCGGTCGGCGCGCTGACGCTGACCAGCTTCTTCATGTCGATCATGTTCCCGACGATCTTCTCGCTGGGCGTGAAAGACCTGGGCGATCGCGCGATGCTGGGCGCGCCGCTGATCATCATGGCGATCATCGGCGGCGCGGTATTCCCGCCGCTGATGGGGCTCGCCTCGCAGGTGACCGGACACATCCAGCATGCGATGCTGCTGCCGGGGCTGTGCTTCGTCGTGGTGGCGCTCTATGCGCAGCGCACGCATCGCGTCGAGCGGCTGCGGATCGACCCCGGTCCCGCTGCCTCGCCGCTGCATTGAGAGGGCCATGGAGAAGCGCAAGACCACCTATGCCGCGCCCGCGCTCGAAAAGGCATTCGACGTCTTCGAGCTGCTCGCCGACGCGCCCGAGGGGCTCACTATCTCGGAGATCGCGACCCGGCTCGATCGCACGATCAACGAGCTGTTCCGCCTGATCATCGTGATGGAACGGCGCGGCTATCTGCGCAAGGATCCCGATTCGGATCGCTACAGCGTCGCCTACAAGGTGCTCGACATCGCCTATCGCGCGACGCCTGTGCAGAACCTGACGCACGTTGCCGCGCCGATCCTGTTCACGCTCGCGCATGCCGCCGCGCAATCGTGCCATCTGGTCGTCGCCAGCGAAGGGAGCGGCCTCGTCGTCGCGCGGCAGGAAAATCCGGGGCCGACGAGCTTCGGTGTACGGCTCGGCGCGCGCGTGGACCTGCTCAGGAGCTGCTCGGGCAACGTGCTGATCGCCTTCGCCGAAGAGGAGCGCCTGCCCGCGATCCTGCCGCTCGACGCGGACGGCACGCCCGCCGACATCGCGTCGCTCGGCGCGACGCTCGCCGCCATCCGCGCGCGCGGCCACGAACGGCGCGCCAGCCCGATGACCTACGGCGTGATCGACATCAGCTTTCCGGTCTTCGGCTTCGACGGCCGCATCGCCGCCGCGCTCACCATCCCCTTCCTCGAACGCATCGACGGATCTCACCCTGTGCCGATCGACGCCGCCCAGGCTCTCGCGGGCCGCGCGGCGCAGCAGATTTCGACAGGGCTCGGCTGGCACGGCCGCGCGACCTGAGCGCGGAAGATGTTCTCAGCGTCGCTGGCACGGCACCGACCCAATGCTGGCCAGTGCCGCAACCGTTTCAGCAACGCTGAAACAGAACCTAAACCGTCACGCCCTGCTTCCACAGCGCGATCTCGCGCTCGCCGTTGATCTCGGCGCGCGTCGGCGCGCCTGAGGCGGCCTCGATCACGAGGTCTAGCAGCCGATCGGCGGCGGCGTCGATCGGTTCGCCGGCGAGCACCGTGCCCGCGTCGAAATCGATCCAGCCGGGCTTGCGTGCGGCGATCGTGCTGTTGGACGAAATCTTGAGCGTCGGCGCCGGAAAGCCCATCGGCGTGCCGCGCCCGGTGGTGAACAGGATCAGCGTCGCCCCCGCCGCCGTCAGCGCGGTCGAGGACACGGCGTCGTTGCCCGGCGCTTCGAGCAGCGCCAGCCCATGGCCATGCACGCGCTCGCCATAGCGCAGCACGTCGACCACGGGCGCTCGCCCCGCCTTCTGCACCGCGCCCAGCGATTTCTCGTCGAGCGTGGTGATCCCGCCCGCCTTGTTGCCGGGCGACGGATTTTCGTAGATCGGCTGGCCGTGATCGAGGAAATATTGTTTGAAATCATCGACTACGCCGACGATCTTTTCGAAGACCTGTTCGTCGCGCGCGCGCGCCATCAGCAGGCGTTCGGCGCCGAAGATTTCGGGAATTTCGGTGAGGATCGGCGTGCCGCCCGCGCCCGCTACCGCATCGGCGACGCGCCCCACGACCGGATTGGACGAAACCCCCGAAAAGCCGTCCGAGCCGCCGCATTTGAGGCCCAGCACCAGCTCCGACAGCGGCACCGGCACGCGCACGTCCTGCTCGGCGATCGCGACCAGTTCCTCGATCAGATCGAGCCCGGTTTCGTATTCATCCGCCACCATCTGCGTCGTGAATGAGCGCATGCGGGTCGCATCGAGCCCAGGCGCGGCGGCGAGCAGCGCGTCGAGCTGGTTGTTCTCGCACCCCAGCCCGACGATCAGCACGCCGCCCGCATTGGGATGCTGCGCGAGGCTTGCGAGCATCTGGCGCGTGTGCGCGAGATCGTCGCCGAGCTGCGAGCAGCCGAACGGGTGCGGGAAGGCGTGGATGCCGTCGACGCGCCCGGCGAAGCGCGCGGTCGCCCGCTCCGCGAGCCGCCGCGCGGTGCCGCCGACGCAACCGACGGTACACAGGATCCAGATCTCGTTGCGCGTACCGGCCGCGCCCGACGCGCGGCGATAGCCCATGAAGGTGCGGTCGGCAGCCCGCGCGTCGGCGGGCTCGGCCGCCGCGGGCGCGTAGCGATACGCTTCCTTGCCCTCGAGCAGCGTGCGCGCATTGTGGGTATGGACGTGCTCGCCGGGCGCGATCGCGCGCTCGGCCCGCGCGAAGGGCCAGCCGAGCTTGACGATCGGCGCCCCCGCCGCGATCGGCTGGAGCGCGATCTTGTGGCCAGTGGGGACGGGATCGACTACTTCAACCGCGACATCGCCCGCGCGCACGGTTTCGCCCACCACGAGATCGCGCAAGGCGGTCGCGACATGATCGCGCGGATCGACGCGCAGAATGGCGGGCGCAGCCGCCGACGAGATATCAGACATCTTCGCGTAATTCCGGAATCTTCGGGTTTCCGCGATCATATAGGTCAGATGGCTTGCATCGTCCACTGATATATCAGTATGAGGAATTGAAGAATCAGGGGAGGCCGCAACCATGTTCGACATCGCCCAGCCGATCGCTCCGTCCCGGCGTGCCATCCTGCGCACGGCGGCAACTGGAATGACATGCGCGGTCATGGGTGCGCCGCTGCTGGCACGCGCGCCCCGCGAAGTGCTCATTACCGATCACGGCGCGGTGGGCGACGGCGCCACGGTCAACACCCGCGCGATCCAGCGCGCGATCGACGCCTGCGCCGCTGCCGGCGGCGGCACGATCGTCATTCCCGCGGGCGTGTTCGTCAGCGGCTCGCTGTTCCTCAAGCCCGGCGTCCACCTCGCGCTGCGCAAGGATGCGGTGCTCAAGGGATCGACCGACCTCGCCGATTATCCGCTGACGCTGCGCCGCTTCGTCGAGGTGCAGCCCGAGGCGCTGCGCTGGGCGCTGATCAACGCGCGCGGCGCGCACGGCTTGCGCATCACCGGCCCGGGCATGATCGACGGCAGCGGCTCGCCCTTCTGGCACCGCTTCTTCGAGATGAAGCCCGAATTCTACGCCGGCACCGAGGTCAAATACCATTTGCCCCAACTCTGCTTCATCCAGGATTGCGATGATGTCGCGATCGCCGGCGTGCACTTCCGCGATCCGGCCTTCTGGAACGTCCATTTCTACCGCTGCCGCAAGGTGCTGGTCGAGGATTGCCGGTTCGACGTGCCCCACAAGATTCGCGCGCCGAGCAGCGACGGCACCGATCTCGACAGCTGCCAGGACGTCACCATCCGCCGCTGCCATTATTCGGTCGACGACGATTCGATCGTGTTCAAGGGCACCCAGGGCCGCCATGCCCGCGCCTTCACCGAGGCGCCGCCGGTCGAACGCGTCCACGTGCACGACTGCACCTTCGAGGCCGGGCTCGGCGCGATCGTCTTCGGCACCAACGCCACCACCGTCCGCGACATCCGCGTCGAGAATTGCGATTGCTCGGGCGACCAACCGCTGGTCCGCTTCAAGCTGCGGCCGGACACGCCGGGCCAGCTTTACGAGCGCATCCGCGTCAAGGGCGTGCGCCTCCACGAACGCCCGCAGGGCATCTGGCACGGCGGGGAGATCTTCTACGGCGCGCCGCCGCCACTCGGCCCCGATCAGGGCGACGGGCCGGTCGAGGGCCTGATCGTCACGGTCGAGCCCGATCATGGCATCAAGGTGCCGCCCTCGCCGCCGGCACATGTGATCCGCGATCTGGTGATCGAGGACGTCACCGGCACTACCCGCGGCTTCGGCGATCTGACGACGACGAAACTGACCAGGGTCTCCGACGTCACGCTCAGGAGGATTGACGTGACGGTCACCGATCGCGATCGAGCGGCGTTGTTGGCCAAAGGCGTCCGCGGCCTCCGCGTATCGGACGTGCGCGTCAATGGCCAGCCGCTCTCGGTGATCAGGTGAGAGCGGTCCATCAATCGAAAAAAGGATCAATGATGCTGCTCGAAGGAAAAACCGTCCTCGTCACCGGCGCGTCGGCGGGCATCGGCCGCGCGGTGGCGATCGGCTGCGCCCGGCACGGCGCAGACGTCGCGCTCAATTTCGGCCGCGATTCCGCCGGCGCCGAAGGCGCGGTCGCGGCGATCGAGGCGCTGGGGCGCAAGGCCGTCGCGATTCAGGGCGACGTCGCCGAGCCCGAAAGCGCGACCCGCTTCGTCGAGGGCGCGGTAGCGGCGCTGGGCCGGGTCGACGTGTTCGTCAACAATGCCGGCATCTGCCCCTTCCACGCCTTTCTCGACATGCCCGTCGAGACGTTCGAGCGGACGATGCGGGTCAACATGCACGGCGCCTATTTCATGGTGCAGGCCGCCGCGAACCAGATGGTGAAGCAGGGCGACGGCGGGTCGATCATCGCCATGTCGTCGATCTCGGCGCTGGTCGGCGGCGAATATCAGACGCACTATACGCCCACCAAGGCGGGCGTGCTCTCGCTGATGCAATCGTGCGCGATCGCGCTCGGCAAGCACGGCATCCGCTGCAACGCACTGCTCCCCGGCACCATCCTGACCGACATCAACAAGGACGATCTCGCCGATACCGAAAAGCGGACGTACATGGAAAAGCGCATCCCGCTGGGGCGGCTGGGCGATCCCGATGATCTCGTGGGGCCGACGGTGTTCCTCGCCTCCGATCTCGCACGCTACGTCACGGGCGCTTCGCTGCTGGTCGACGGCGGCATGTTCGTGAACCTGCAATAGCATGGCGCCGCCCGGGCCCGACGACACGAGCCCGGGCGGCGTCCGAGCGCGCGCGAATCGACCCGCCGATCCGCCAAATGTCGTTGACCGCAAGCTCAATCGTCATATAATACTTTTAAAAAGGGAGTTAGATCGAGCGTGAGCCTACCGAAGATACGAGCGGTCCGAGCATCCGTGGTGCGCGGCGGCGGCGCGGATTACCACGATCAGGGCGACGGGCACTGGATCGACGATCACATCGCGACCCCGATGGCGCGCTATCCCGAATATCGGGAGAGCCGGCGCAGCTTCGGGATCAACGTGCTCGGCACGCTGGTGGTGGAGATCGAGGCGGCGGACGGCACGATCGGCTTCGCGGTGACGACCGGCGGCGAGCCCGCGGCCTACATCGTCGAGAAGCATCTCGCGCGTTTCCTCGAGGGGCGTGATCCGGCCGATATCGAGACGATCTGGGATCAGATGTACTTCGCGACCCAATATTACGGGCGCAAGGGGCTGGTGGTGAACGCGATCTCGGGCGTCGATCTGGCGCTGTGGGATCTGCTCGGCAAGTTGCGCGGCGAGCCGGTCTATCGCCTGCTCGGCGGCGCGGTGCGCGACGAAATCAGCTTCTACGCCACCGGCGCGCGGCCGGACCTCGCCAGGCAGATGGGGTTCGTCGGCGGCAAGCTGCCGCTCCATCACGGCCCGGCCGAGGGCGACGAGGGGCTCGCGCGCAACCTCGCCGAACTCGCCGAAATGCGCAGCCGCGTCGGCGACGATTTCTGGCTGATGGTCGATTGCTGGATGTCGCTCGATCTCGATTACGCCACCCGGTTCGCGACGCGCGCGTGGAACGAGTCGGGGCTCAAATGGATCGAGGAAGCGCTCAGCCCCGACGATTATTGGGGCTATGCCGATCTCCGGCGCAACGTGCCCCGCGGCATGCTGGTCACCACCGGCGAGCATGAGGCGACGCGCTGGGGCTTCCGCATGCTGCTCGAAATGGAATGCTGCGACATTCTCCAGCCCGACGTCGGCTGGTGTGGCGGGCTGACCGAGCTGGTCAAAATCGCGACGCTCGCGGATTCCCGAGGCAAGCTCGTCGTGCCGCACGGATCGAGCGTCTACAGCTATCACTTCGTGATCACCCGCCATAACAGCCCGTTCTCGGAGTTCCTGATGATGGCGCCCAAGGCGGACGAAGTGGTGCCGATGTTCGCGCCGCAGCTGATCGGCGAGCCGGTGCCCGAGAACGGGCGCATCCACGTCTCGAAGCTCGACAAGCCGGGTTTCGGCGTGGAGCTGAATCGCGATATCCCGCTCCACCGCCCCTATACGCACTGAGGACTCTGCCCCATGAAACTTTGCCGTTTTGGTGCCGTCGGCGCCGAGAAGCCCGGCCTGATCGATGCCGAGGGCCGCATCCGCGACCTTTCGGGCGTCGTCGCCGATCTGTCGAGCGACGCGCTCGCGCCCGCGACGCTGGCCGAGCTTGCCGCGATCGATCCCGCGTCGCTGCCGCTGGTCGAGGGCGATCCGCGCTACGGCGTGCCGGTAGCGGGCACGGGCAAGTTCATCGCGATCGGCCTCAACTATGCCGATCATGCCGCCGAATCGAACCTGCCGATCCCCGAAGAGCCGGTCGTGTTCAACAAATGGGTGAACTGCCTCCAGGGGCCGAACGACGATGTCGTCATCCCGCGCGATTCGGCCAAGACCGACTGGGAAGTCGAACTGGGCGTCGTCATCGGCACGCGGGCGAACTACGTCTCCAAGGAAGACGCGCTCGCGCATGTCGCGGGCTATTGCGTGGTCAACGACGTCTCGGAGCGCCACTGGCAGGTCGAGCGCGGCCCCACCTGGGACAAGGGCAAGGGCTTCCCGACCTTCGGCCCGGTCGGCCCCTGGCTGGTCACCGCCGACGAGGTGGGCGATCCGCAGAACCTTTCGATGTGGCTCGACGTCAACGGCAAGCGCATGCAGGACGGCTCGTCCGCGACCATGATCTTCACCGTCGCCGAGATCGTCGCCTATTGCTCGCAATTCATGGTGCTCGAGCCTGGCGACATCATCACCACCGGCACCCCGCCGGGCGTCGGCCTCGGCCAGAAGCCCGAACCCTGGTATCTCAAGGCGGGCGACGTGGTGGAATTGGGTATCGAGAAGCTCGGCACCCAGCGCCAGACGTTCGTCGCCTGGGAAGCCCGCGCATGAGCGTCTATCAGGGACGCTTCGAAGGCCGCACCGCGATCCTCACCGGCGGCGCCTCGGGGCTCGCGCTCGCCGCCGCCCGGCGCATCGTCGCCGAGGGCGGCCGGGTCGCCTTGTGGGACGTCAATCGTGACAGCCTCGCCGCGCTTTCGGCAGAGGACGGGGTGGCGCACACGGCCGCGCTCGACGTGTCGGACAATGCGGCGGTCGAGGTCGCCGCGCGCGAGACGATCGCCGCGCTCGGCCATGTCGACATCCTCGTCAACGCCGCCGGGATCACCGGCGCGACCGCGCCCGTCACCGATTACCCGATCGACAGCTGGCTTCAGGTGATGGCGATCAACCTCAATGGCCTGTTCTATTGCTGCCGTGCGGTCGGCGCACACATGGCCGAGCGTGGCTACGGCCGCATCGTCAACGTCGCCTCGGTTGCGGGCAAGGAAGGCAATCCCAACGCCTCGGCCTATTCCGCCTCCAAGGCGGGCGTGATCGGGCTCACCAAGTCGATGGGCAAGGAGCTCGCGACCAGAGGCGTGATCGTCAACGCGCTCACCCCCGCCACCTTCGAGAGCCCGATCCTCGCCCAGCTTCCCCAGAGCCAGGTCGATTACATGCGCTCCAAGATCCCGATGGGCCGTCTCGGCGAGGTTGCCGAATCCGCCGCGATGGTGTGCTTCATGGCGAGCGAGGAATGCTCGTTCACCACCGCGTCCACCTTCGACACGTCGGGCGGCAGAACGACCTTCTGATGACGCGCCCGGCCCGCTTCGTCGACGCGCACGTCCATCTGTGGGATCTGTCGCACATCGCCTATTCGTGGCTGACGCCGCCTTTTTCCGACGACGGCGTGATGGGCAGCGTCGAGCCGATCGCGAAGACCTATCTGCTCGACGATTATCTCGCCGATGCGGCGGGATGGAACGTCACGGGGATCGTCCATATCGATGCCGGCGCCGATCCCGCCGCCGCGCTCGACGAGACGCGCTGGCTCCAGGCGATGGCCGATACGCGGGGAATGCCCAACGCGATCGTCGGCTTCGCGCCGCTCGACGATCCCAAGGTCGAGGCGATTCTCGAAGCGCAGGCGAGCTTTCCCAACGTCCGCGGCATCCGCCACATCGCCAATTGGCACCCCGATCCGGGCAAGACCTACACCCCCGCCAACCTGCTAGACGACCCGCAATGGCACGCGGGCTATGCGCTGCTCGGCAAATACGGGCTGAGCTTCGATCTCCAGCTCTATCCGGGGCAGATGAAGGCGGCGGCCGCGCTCGCGGCGCAGCACCCCGACGTGCCGGTGATGATCAACCATACCGGCATGCTCGTCGATGACGGCGGCGAGGCCGAATGGCGCGACGGGCTCGCCGCACTCGCCGCGTTGCCTCATGTAGCCATTAAACTATCAGGCTTCGGCATCGTCGATCACGGCTGGACCGTCGAGCGCATCCGCCCGCTGATCCTCCACGCCATCGACCAATTCGGCACCGATCGTTGCATGGTCGCGAGCGATTTTCCCACCGACAAATTGTTCGGCCCGTTCGATCGACACCTCCAGGCTTATTCGGACATCACCGCCGATTTCAGCGCCGGCGAACGCGACGCGCTGTTCGCCGCTAATGCGGCGCGTCTGTACCGCATCGGCTAGGATCGACTATTCCGCCGAGCCGTTCCGGTTCGAGCACGATGTGCCCGATACGGCGGCGATCATAGGTGTAGGTGATGTGGACAAGCCCGTCGCGCGTCTGGATGACGGCGGGATAGGCATAACCGGCGGGCAGCGGTTTGCATTCCAGAGTCAGCACCGGGCGCCAGCGGATGCCGTCGTCCGACAGCGCGACGTTGAGCGGATAGCGCGGCCCCTTGCCGGGCCTGTCCGGGCTGTGCGCGCTGTGATTGTAGACGAGAAGCTGGCGCCCGTCCGCGAGCGTCACCGCATCGGTGCCCGAATTGGGGTTGGGCAAATCGATCGCGGCGAGCGGCGACCAGCTCTTGCCGCCGTCCTTCGACCAGGTCATCGCGAGCGCGCCCTGCCGCGTGCGCGCGATCGCCTCGAGCGATCCGTCCTCGTGGAAGAGGATGCTCGGCTGGATCGCGTCGATATGCTCGGGTGAGGCGACCGCAGGCGATGCGATCCAACTCTTGCCGCGATCGGTGCTCCGCTCGAAATGGAGCGTCCAGCGCCCGTCTTCGGTCTCGACGCTCGACGGCGCCAGCCATGACCCATCGGCAAGAACGACCGGCTTGTTCTTGATCGGCCCCAGGATGCCGTCGGGTAGCCGCTGCGGCGTGCTCCACGAGCGGCCGTCGTCGGTGGAGCGCGTCACCATGCCCCACCATTTGGTCGGGCTCGGCCCCACCTTGTAGAAGAGCAACAGCGGCCCGTCCGGCGCCTGGAACAGCACCGGGTTCCACGTGGGATAGCGCGTGCCGTCCCCCTGCACCCCGTCGGCGACCTTCACCGGCCGTTGCCACGCGCCCTTCTCATGCCGCGCGACATAGATGCTGACATCGGGGTTGCTCTCACGCGTACCGCCGAACCATGCCGCGGCGAGCGTGCCCGCGCTGGTCTCGACGATCGTCGAGGCGTGCGCCTGCGGATAGGGCGCGGACTCGTATATGAACTCGCGCGCGACGACCGGCGACGGGTCCGCCGCGACGGGCCCCGCCGCGCCGAGCAGCAGCGCGGCCGGGACGAGCGCGACGTGCAGCCGGCGGAGCGCGGCCCTCATACCTTGACCAGTCGCACCGCGATCCACGGCTTGCCGGGCAGCTTCACCGTCGGCCGGGCGGGATCGTGGAAGGTGTAATCGTCGCGCTTCGCCATGCGGAACACGCCGTCCACCGGCGTGACCGTCATGTTCCAGGTATCGATGATGTCGGCGCGATAGGTGTTGCGCGGGTCGTCCTTGCGTCCCGGCAGCGCCATCTCCCATTCGGCCGGCGTGTCGGCACCGAAATAACGGAGATAATATTCGAACGGCTTGCCCGCGATGTGACTGCCCCACCACACGTCGATCGGATCGATGCCGGGCGCGGGCCCCTCCTCCATGATCTTGCGCAGGAAACCGAGCCGCGGCGGGCTGGTGCCCTGGAGCTTGCCGCCCTGCCCCAGCCACGAATAATCGGCGTTGCGATTGGGATCGAAGGTCTCGCTATGGCCCACATAAGTGCCGCCGACGGTGCCCCACCAGAAGCGCTCGACCATTTCCTCGCCGGAGAGATCCCCCCAGCGCAGTTTGGAATTGCCCTCGTAGCGCACCTCGTCGAACACCACGGGCTTGAGCGCGAACGAGCGGTGCAGTTCGGCGCGTACCTCGTCGAGCACCGCGCTGCCGTTCTGGATGCTGGCATGCGTGATCCAGGGTTTGCGCGCGTCGTAATAGATGTGGATCTGGTGGATCGAGCGCAGCCGATCGTGCGGATCGGCGGCGACGAGCACCTGGAACAGATGGTCCCAATCCTCCATCGTCTTGGTCTTCACCGCATCATATTCGTTCGCCATCGACCACCAGACGTGGGCGTAGGCGCCCCAGCGCGCGGCGGCATAGCGCACGTAGCGCTCGTCGTCGGCGCGCGTCATGTCGTTATAGCCGCGCTTCTCGTCATAGGGGTGGAAGAGGATGATGTCGGCCTCGATCCCCAACGCGCCGAGCTTGGCGATGCGATCCTCGTAGCGGCGGAAATAGGCGGGGTCGAAGCGCGTCGAATCCCAATCACGCGGACCGTCGCCGGTGCGGACGAACGGATTGGTCGCCACCGAGTCGACATTGGGGAAGACCAGCATGCGCATCTTGTTGAACGGCGCGGCCTTCAGCGTCGCCAGCGTTTCGGCGCATTTGGCGTCGGATTGCAGCGCCCAGGAATAGCAGGTGGTGCCGATCTGCCGATAGGGCGTGCCGTCGGCATAAGCGAAATGATAGCCGTCCTTGGTCACGCGGACGGGGCCGTGATTGCCGGGAGACGGCGGCGTGCAGTCGAAACCGCCGGCCTGGCCCTCCATCGTGGGCGCGCTGCTCGTCACGCGCCATTCCCAGCGGCCGAGCTCGGGCGGGCTGAAACGGATGCGATAGACGCCGTCGCCGTCGTAGAAGCCGGGCACGCGCACCTGCCTGCCGCCGTTTGTGAACACCGCCGCCAGCGTCACGTCGTCGAACGGATTGCCGTCGCTCGGCCCGTCGAGCGCGATCTCGTACACGCCCCAGCGCTCGACCTTGCCCGGCGGCGCGGCGCGCGCGGCGATCGCCGGGGCGCCCACCGCCGTTCCCAGCGCGATCGTCCCCTTGATCATGTCCCGTCTCGAAACCACGGCTCTCTCCTCTGTTCAGGTCACGCCGCGGCGCGTTGCGCTTCCAGTTCCTCGAGCGACTTGCCCTCGTTGCGCGGCGCCCAGATGAAGCCGATCAGCCCGCTCACGACGAGGAAGCCGACGAGAATCCACGCCAGCGTGTGGAAGCCGGTCGCCGTCAGCGCCGGCACGAAGAAGCTGAAGATGCCGAGCGTGATCCGCACCACCGCGAACATCACCCCCTGCGCGGTGCTGCGCAGCAGCGTCGGGAACATCTCCGAGCTCCACAGCTGGAAGAAGCACTGCGCGCCGAAGCCCTGGCCGGTGGCCATCAGGAAAACGTGGATCAGCGCGATCGGCAGCGTCAGCGGGAATATCGCCAGCAGCGACATGCCGATCACCTGGACGATCGCCGACAGCCCGAACAGCAGCCGCTGGTTCACGCGATCCGACAGCTTCATGAAGATGAAGAAGATCGAGCCCATGCCGAGCAGGAACGAGAACGCCTGGACGGCGACCGACACCGCCTGGCTCTGATCGCCGACGGTGCGCAGGATATAGGGGAAGAAGAAGCCGTTGGTGCCCGCCCACAGGTTCCAGAACAGATACATGCCCGCGAGGAACGCCATCGAGCCGATATGCTGGCGCGTGAAGAGATCGCGCACGCGGCCCTTTTTCACCGCGCCCTCGATCGCGCGTTCGGCCTGCGCCTCCACCCAGCGCTGCGATTCGTGCATGCGCGATCTGAGGAAGGTGAGCGCGACCGCCAGGATCGCGAGATGGGCGAACACGATGCGCGCGCCGAGCAGGCCGAGCGGGGTCAGCACCAGGAACATCAGCAGCACCACCACCGGGCCCAGATACCAGAGCACCTGCGCGACACCGCTGTGCTTGCCGCGCGCGCCCTTGGGCGCCATCTCCGCGATCAGCGACCAGGAGGCGGGGATGTCCGCGCCGACCGCGAGGCCGACCAGGAAGAAGCCGAGCACCAGCATCCACGCGTTCATCGCGAAGATCAGCCACAACATGCCGAACGCGTAGAACAGCATGTCGTACTGGTAGATCTTCTTGCGCCCGAACAGGTCGCACAGCCGCCCGCCGATCAGCGCGCCCACGCCCGCCGAGATCGCATTGGGCCCGAACGCACCGATCAACCCGACGAGATCGGTGTTGAGCTTGTACGCTTCGACCCACAAGGCCAGCGCGGCGGAGCCCGCGACGATCGATCCGGCATCGATATAATTGGCGAGGCCGGCGAGGATCGTGTTCTTCCAGTCGTCGGCTCCCGCCGGGCGTTCCGCCGCCTCGATGCCTGTCGCCATTCGTCCATCCTCCCGCAAGGTCGAAGAATATCGAAAGGATGCGCCACAATGGCTGCGAACGCTCCTGATCTGCCGTATGGCTTACCGATGCAGCGGGGCGAGCGCAACGCCCATCACTTTCGTTTCGCTTCGATCGACTCGCAGAACGAAAAAATTGACGAAGAGTGGATCACCACCCTAGTCGGTGCAGCGAAAGACGCGTGGCAGTCGCACAGGAGAAGCCCGAATGCCGAAATTGTCCGTGGCCGATACCGGCGCACCGGGCCTCGCGATTCTCGACCTGCGCGCCGAGCACGTCGCCGACCTTCTCGGCACCGAAGTCATGCGGCCGATCCTGTCCTGGCGAATCGATGCGACCGAGCGCGGTGTCACCCAGACGCGCTACCGCATCCGTGCCGCCGCGCGCCCGGACACGCTCGACGATCCTGACGCCTTGCTGTGGGACAGCGGCGAGATCGACTCCGCCGACAGCAGCGTTCCCTATGGTGGCCCCGCCCCTGCCGCGATGCAGCGCCTGTGGTGGAACGTCGAGATCGCCGACGATCGCGGGCGCACCGCCCGGTCGCAACCGGCATGGTTCGAAGCGGGACTGCTCTCGGCCGGCGATTGGCACGCGCAATGGATCGAGGCCGAGGACGACGCGGCCGCCGCGGATCGCGCGGCGGGGCTGGCGTGGATCTGGAGCGCCGACCCGCTCGATCCTCGCCCGCACGGCTTCCGCCTCGATTTCGACGCGCCCGACGACGTGATCGACGCCGAAATTCTCATCGCCGGCAAGGACGAGCTGCTCAGCGCCTGGGTGAACGGCGCGCCTGCGACGCTGCCGCGGCTCGTCTATTGGGGCACGCTGCTCCCCGTGGGCGGCGCGACAGTGAAGCCCGGACGCAACAGCCTGTGCGTCGCCGTGTCGGCCGAAACCGAGGGCTTCTTCCCCGTCGACGGCGGCGCGATGGCCGCGCTGGTGCGCCTGCACCGCCGCGACGGCACGATCGAGCGCCTCGTCAGCGGCCCCGATTGGCGCATCATGGCCGATCCCCCCGCCGACTGGACCGTGCCCGGCTTCGATGCGTCGGGCTGGCAGGCCGCGCAGCCCTCGGGATCGCGCGCCGCTGGCGACCCGCGCCCGGCCGAGCCCGCGATGCTGTTGCGCACCGAATTCGCGCCGCGCGCGCCGGTGGTCGCCGCCCGGCTCTACGCCACCGCACTCGGCGTCTACGAGGCGCGCATCAACGGGCGCGCAGTATCGGATGCCGCGCTGGCGCCCGAGATCAGCGTCGCACGCGAGCATGTGCTCTACCAGAGCTATGACGTGACCAATCTGATCGCCGAGGGCACGAACGCGCTCGGCTTCACCGTTGCCGACGGCTTCTATGCGGGCGCTTTCGGCTGGCGGATGGAGCGCTACGGCTTCGGCCCCGCGCCGCGCCGGCTGCTTGCCCAGCTCCGCCTCGATTATGCCGACGGCAGCCACGACTGGGTGGCGACCGGCCCCGATTGGCGCATCGCACGCTCGCCGGTGACCGCGGCCGATATCTATGGCGGCGAGACGCATGACGCGCGCCTCGATCGCGACGGCTGGGACGCGCCCGGCCACGACGACGGCGGCTGGCGCCCCGCCCGCGTCGGCGCTGCCCCTCCCGCGCGGCTGGTCGCGCAGACATCGCCGGCGCTGCGCCCGCAGAAGGTGCTGCGCGCCGCCACGATCTCCGAGCCCCGGCCGGGTCGCTTCGTCTTCGATTTCGGGCAGAATTTCGCCGGCTGGGCGCGGCTGCGCGCGACCGGGCCGGCGGGCACGGCGATCACGCTGCGCTTCGCCGAACTGCTCGACGCCGACGGCCTCGCCGATCAGGCCAACCTGCGGCTCGCCGAGGCGACCGATCGCTTCATCCTGCGTGGCGATGCCGTGGGCGAGACGGTCGAACCACGCTTCACCTATCACGGCTTCCGCTATGTCGAGGTGGAAGGCTATCCGGGCACGCCGACGCCCGACGACATCGAGGGAATCGTCGTCCACAGCGATTGCGCCGTCACCGGCGACATGTGCTTCGATCATCCCCTGTTGCAGCAAATCTGGAACAACACCTTGTGGAGCCAGCGCTCCAACTTCTTTGCCGTGCCCACCGATTGCCCGCAGCGCGACGAGCGCATGGGCTGGTCGGGCGACATCCAGGTGTTCCTCGATGCCGCGGCGTTCAACATGGACGTCGACGCCTTCATCCGCCGCTTCCTGCTCGAGATGCGCGCGGCCCAGCGGCCCGACGGCGGCTATCCGATCGTCGTGCCCCAGCCGCTCTCCTTCCCCGACGTCGTCACCGCGGGCTGGAGCGAGGCGGGCATCATCCTGCCGCACGGCCTGTGGCAGCGCTACGGCGACACCGCGGCGATCGACGAGAATTGGGACGCGATGGAACGCTGGATGACGTTCGTCGCGCGCACCAACCCCGATCATATCTGGCGGAACGACCGCGAACTCGATCTCGGCGACTGGCTGTCGGTCGATGCGATCCAGCCCGACGACGAGACAACCCCGCGCGTGCTCTGCGCTACCGCTTACTGGGCGTTCTCGGCGCAATTGATGGCGGAAATGGCCGAGGCGACCGGCCGTGTGACGGCGGCGGCACGCTATCGCGACCTGCGCGCGGCGATCGGCGAGGCCTTCGCGCGCGAGCTGCTCGCGGCCGACGGCACCGCAGGCAACGGCAGCCAGGCGAGCCAGGTGCTCGCGCTCCATATGGGGCTCGTCCCGGACGATCGGCGCGCCGCGGCCGCGCAAATCCTCGCCGACGACATCCGGCGGCGCGGCATGAAGCTCTCGACCGGGTTCCTCGGCACGCCCTATCTGCTCGACGTGCTCGCCGATGCGGGGCGATGGGAGGAAGTGACCGCCCTGCTGCTCCAGACCGGTTATCCCTCGTGGGGCTACATGCCCTCGGTCGGCGCGACGACGATCTGGGAGCGCTGGAACGGCGATGTCGGCGATCTCTCGATGAACAGCTACAACCACTATGCCTTCGGCGCGGTGGTCGGCTTCTTCTACCGGCGGCTGGCAGGCATCGCGCCCGCCGCGCCCGGCTTCCGCCGCATCGCGGTGCGCCCGGTCTTCCTGCCTGCGATCGGCAAGGTCGCCGCGCGCTACGAGTCGTGCATGGGCACGATCGCGACCGAGGTGGACGGCGACGAGGACGGGCTGTCACTGCTCACGCTCACCGTCCCGGCAAACGCCATCGCCGAAGTCGAGCTGCCGGCGGGCCGCGACTGGCGCGAGGACGGACATACGCTCGACAGTCACCCCGACGTCCGCAATTTCCGCCACGAGGACGCGGTTCTGCGGTTCGAGGTCGGTTCGGGCAGCTACCGATTCGCAGGCTGAGCGTTCAACCCGCGAAGGAGGCGCGCGCGATCGCGGCTTTCCATTCTGCGCGCATCGCCTCTCGTTCGTCGCTCGCACGCGGCTGGAAGGTCGTGGCGGGTGCCGCCGTCTGATTTTCCCAGCCGAGCGCCTTGGCGGCCATCCGCGCGACGCCCTTGACGCTCGCTTCCTCATTCTCCGGCCGAACCACGGCGCGGCCGAGCAGGTCGGCGAGGAGATGCATCAGCACGACGTTCTTCGCCGCGCCGCCATCGGCAACGATCGTTGGCAGCGCGTGCCCCAGATCCGCCTCGGCGGCCTCGAATACGTCCGCGATCTGATGCGCGATGCCTTCGAGCGCAGCGCGCGCGACGTGCGCCGGCCGCGTGCCAAGTGACATGCCCGAGATCATCCCGCGCGCGTCGCTGTTCCAGTGCGGCGCGCCCAGCCCCGCGAGCGCGGGAACGAAACAGACGCCATCGCTCGTCCCCACTGTCTCGGCGAGCGCCGTGAGCGCCGCTTCGTCGGCCAATCCCAGCAATTGCGTGGCGAAGGCCGCCGCCGCACCCGAGGTGGTGATGTTGCCTTCGAGCGCGTGGAAAACGTGTCCGCCCTCGGCCCAGGCGATCGTGCTCGACAGCCCATGCGCGGAGTGTGCGCGCTGTTGGGTGAGCACCATCAGCGACGAGCCGGTGCCGCAGGTGACCTTCGCCTCACCGGGCGAGCGCGCGCCGTGGGCGTAGAGCGCGGCGTGAGAATCCCCCATCATCGCGCATATCGGCACGCCCGCAGGGAGCGCCGTCGCCCCGTCCGCGAGGGTTCCGAAGCGGCTGTCCGACGCCCGGACCTCCGGCATCAACGCGAGCGGCACGCCGAAAATCCGCGCCAGTTCCGCATCCCAGGCGAGCGATTCGAGATTGAGCAATTGCGTGCGCGAGGCGTTGCTGAGATCGGTCGCATGGACCGCACCGCCGGTCAGCTTCCACAGCAGCCAACTGTCGACGGTGCCGGCGCGCAATTCGCCGCGGTCCGCGCGGGCGCGTCCTTCGGGAATCGTATCGAGCAGCCAGGCGATCTTGGCGGCCGGGAACAGCGGATCGAGCCCCAGCCCGCTGCGCTCGACCACCGCCGCCGCATAGCCGGCCGCGCGCAATTCCTCGCAGCGGGGCGCGGTGCGGCGGCATTGCCACAGGATCGCGGGCGCGACCGGCTCGCCGGTCGCCGCGTCCCACAACACCGCCGTCTCGCGCTGGTTCGAGATGCCGACCGCCGCGACCTCGACCTCGGGCGCCGCCGCGACGAGGTCGCCGATCACGCCGGCGACGCTTTCCCACAGAGCGGCAGCCGATTGCTCGGCCCAGCCGGGCCGCGGATGCGCGACCGCCATCGGCCGCGACGCGCGCGCCAGGATCGCCCCGTCGCGGCCGACAAGCACGGCCTTGGTGTTGCTCGTCCCCTGATCGACGGCGAGAACGGCCTGGCCGGTCATCCGGCCTGCCGCGATCCGAGCAGCTCGCGCGCCGCCGCGGCGATGCCGGTATCGGTCAATCCGAACTTTTCCATCAGCCATTGCGCCGATCCGGTCGGCAGGAAGCCGGGAAAACCGATCATGCGCATCGGCACGGGCCGGTGGGTGGCGACATATTCGGCGACCGCCCCGCCGAGGCCGCCATGCGACAGCCCCTCCTCGGCGGTGACGATCGCGCCGGTCTCCGCCGCCGCGGCGATCGCCGCCTCGTCGAGCGGCGCGACGGTGGACATGTTGACGACGCGCGCGGCGATGCCCTCGGCGGCCAGCGTTTCCGCCGCCGCCAGCGCGCGGTGGACGAGCGTGCCGTTGGCGATGATCGCGATGTCGCCGCCCTCGCGCAGCGTCTCGGCGCGGCCGATCGCGAAGGCCGCGTCCTGCGGCCGCGCGATCTCCGGCACCGGCATCCGGCTGATCCGCACGAAGACCGGCCCGTCGAACGCGGCGGCGGCGCGGATTGCTTCGGCCGTCTCCCACGGATCGGAGGGAACGATGATCGTCAGGTTGCGCAGCGCGCGCAGCCAGGCGATGTCCTCGATGCTGTGGTGCGTCGCGCCGAGCTCGCCGTAAGCGACGCCGCTCGAGATGCCGCACAATTTCACATTGGCGTTGCTATAGGCACAATCGGCCTTGATCTGCTCGAGCGCGCGCGCGGTGAGGAAGCATGCGGCCCCGCTGACGAACGGGATCTTGCCGCCATTGGCGAGCCCGGCGCCGACACCGACCATGTTCTGCTCGGCGATCCCGACATTGATCAGGCGCTGCGGGAATTTCGAGCGGAAGCCGCCGAGCTTGCTCGATCCGACCGAATCATTGACCACCGCGACGATGCGGTCGTCGCCGTCCGCCAGCTCCTCGAGCGCGCGCACATAGGCCTCGCGGCAATCGAATCCGGCCTTTGCTGCCGCCGCGCTCATGCCTCAACGTCCAATTCGAGTTCCTTCATCGCCTGCGCATATTGCTCGGCGTCAGGCACGCCGTGATGCCAGCTCGCCTGATCGCGCATATAGCTGATACCCTGGCCCTTGTGGGTATGCGCGATGACGCAGAGCGGCTTGTCGCGTGGGGTCGAGGGCGCTTCCAGCACCGCGAGCAACGCCGCATGGTCGTGCCCGTCCACGTCCGCGACCTCCCAGCCGAAGGCGCGCCATTTGTCCGCCAGCGGCTCGAGCGCGTTGGTGTCCTCGGTTGGCGCGCCCTGCTGCAATCCGTTGCGATCGACGATCGCGGTGAGATTGCCCAACCCGCGGTGGCCTGCGAGCATCGCGGCTTCCCACATGCTGCCTTCCTGCAGCTCGCCGTCCCCCGTCAGCGCGAACACTCGGTAATCGGCGCCGTCGATCTGCCCGGCGATGGCGATGCCGACCGCGACCGGCAGCCCGTGCCCCAGCGGCCCCGTATTGGTTTCGACGCCCGGCAGATAAGTGCGGTTCGGATGGCCGTTGAGCCGCGATTCGGGCTGCAGATAAGTGGCGAGCTCGCTCGTCGGAAAGAAGCCCGCGGCCGCGAGCGCCGAATAGAAGGCGCCGGTGCAATGGCCCTTGCTCATCACGAAGCGGTCGCGCGCCGGGTCCGACGGGCGCGCGGGATCATAGCGGAGTATGCGGAAATAGAGCGCCGCCAGGATATCGGCGGCGGACATGTCGCCGCCCGGATGCCCCTGTCGTGCGTGATAGATCATCTCGATCGCGCTCCGGCGTATCCAGTTCGCCTTTTCGCGCACGCGCGCGACCGCCGCCGTCATTGCTGCTCGCCTCCTTCGCTTGTCCGGCGTGCCTATCAGAAATGACGGAATTCACAAGGATGGTACTTTCGATTATTTTCGTTTTTGAGCAGACAGCCCTTCGATAGGTTTGACAACGATAGGATCGCTGCCCTAGGCCGCCATCGGATAGAGCGCGCCGACGCGTCATCGAGAGGCGGGAGACGATCGACACATGGGCACGGCCGCGAAATTTTCGGCAACGGGGCTCCTCGGTGAAGCGCGTCGGGCCAAGATCCTGGCCTGGCTGCAGGAGGAAGGCAGCGCCCGCGTGCGCGATCTCGCCGAGGCCTTCTCGGTTTCCGAAGTCACCGTCCGGCAGGATCTGGAAAAGCTCGAAACCGAAGGTCATGTCGTGCGCGAGCATGGCGGCGCCTTCCTCAAATCGCTGCCGCAGCAGGTGCGCGCGATGGCGCTCCACCATCTCGTCAACATGGACGCGAAGAAGCGGATCGGCAGGGCTGCGGCGGCGTTGATCGAGAATGGCGAGACCATCATCCTCGATTCGGGCTCGACGACGACCGAAGTCGCCGCAAACCTCGGCGACCACGAGAATCTGACGATCATCACCAACGCGCTCAATATTGCGTTGATGCTGGGTGCGGTGCCCTCGTTCGACATCCACATGACGGGCGGGTTGTTCAAGGCGCCGACGCTGTCGCTGAGCGGCGAGCGATCGGCCGACTATCTCGACGGCCTGTTCGCGCGCAAACTGTTCCTCGCCACCGCGGCCGTCTCGATCGATGCGGGCCTCACCTTCCCCGCCTTGTCCGACATCTCGGTCAAGCACGCGATGATCGAGGCGGCCGAGCGCGTTTATCTCGTCGCTGATTCGACCAAGATCGGCCAGCGGAGCTTCTCGACGCTCTGCGGTCTCGATCGCATCCACACGCTCATCACCGACGACGGTATCACCGACGCCGACCGCAAGGCTTTCATCGCCGCGGGCGTCGAATTGGTCATCGCCTGATACCCTGAAAGGAACAAAATAATGGCGAGCACGCAGAAATTCGGCGCGGGGATCTGGCATTTCGCGACCTATGTCGATCGCTACGCGACCGACGGCTACGGCCCGCCGCGTTCGGTGCTCGAGATGATCGATCTCGCCGGTCAGGTCGATGATCTGTCGGTGGTCGATATCAACTATCCCTTCGCCGATCCCTCGATCTCGCTCGATCAGGTCGCGACCGCGCTCGATCGCAACGGCCTGAGCGTCATCGGCATCACACCCGAAATCTACACCCGCGAATTCGCCAAGGGTGCCTTCACCAATCCCGATCCGGGCGTTCGGCGCCGCGCGCACGAGCTGATCACAGAGGCGGCCGGCGTCGTCCGCCGCTTCGGCGCGAGCTACGTCAAGCTATGGCCGGGGCAGGACGGCTGGGATTATCCCTTCCAGGTCGATCACCGCAAATTGTGGCAGGCGAGCATGGACGGCGTCGGCGCGCTGGCGGCGGAGAATCCCGATCTCAACTTCGTGATCGAATACAAGCCGCGCGAGCCGCGCGTGCACATGAGCTACGACAGCGTCGCGCGCACATTGCTCGGCATCGAGAAGATCGGGCTGCCCAATATCGGCATCCTGCTCGATTTCGGCCATTCGCTCTACGGCGGAGAATCTCCCGCGGACGCGGCGCAGCTCGCGATCGATCACGGCCGCCTGTTCGGCATGGACGTGAACGACAATCTGCGCGGCTGGGACGACGACATGATCGCGGGTTCGGTCCACCCGATCGAGCTGTTCGAATTCTTCTACACGCTGCGCAAGAACAAGTGGGAAGGCGTCTGGCAGCTCGATCAATTCCCCTTCCGCGAGGACAGCGTGGCCGCCGCCAACAGCGCGATCTCGTTCCTGAAGGCCGTCGAACGGGCGCTCGACAAGCTCGATTTCGAGGCGGTGCAGGCCGCGCAGGACCGCCACGATGCCGTGGCGGCGCTCGATCTCGCCCGCAAGGCATTGTTCTCGTCGTTCTAGACGACGCCACCCGCCGCTGAGCGGCGGATCTCGATCCGCGCGCCGTGGATGATGCCGATCATCCGCGGCGTTCGTTTGCGCCCTCGCATGGGCGGTCGCGCATCGAACCGCTTCCAGCCTTGCTCGATATCCCGGCACGCAGGCATCGATCAGGGCTTGCGTCGATCGCCGGAAATGTGAAAGGTAATACGTAATATAAAATGATGATAAAGGGGAGCTGGAAATGCGCAAAGCGTTCGGATCGGCCATTGGCGCGGCGTTGCTTGTGGGGACGTCGCTGTCGGCGCAGGAGGTTCCCACCCAACCCGACTGGGCTCCTTTCGTCATCGATCATTTCGCGCGGCAGGATTCGCGCGCCGACATGCGCTTCCTGCTCGACGGGCCCGCGGGCAAGCACGGTTTCGTCCAGGCGCGCGACGGTCATCTCACTTTCGAGGACGGCACCCGTCTGCGCTGCTGGGGCGTCAACCTGACCGGTTGGACCCCGGGCTCAGCCGAAATCCCGCCGCACCACGAGGCAGAGGTCTTCGCCGCCGAGCTGGCGCGCCTCGGCGTCAATTGCGTCCGCCTGCATTTCCTCGACATGCCCGATGCGACGCGCGTGCGCAGCGGCAGCGGGCCGACCGGGGATCCCGAGCCCGCGACCCACACCCCCGTTGGCCTGATCGACAGCAGCCGCGACGATACGGGCCATTTCAACCCGACCCAGCTCGACCATCTCGACTACTTCTTCGCGCAGCTCAAGAAGAACGGCATCTACGCCAACTTCAATCTCAATGTCGGCCACACCTGGAAGCCCGGTGACGGCGTTCCCGACGCCAAGCTGATCGGCGTCGCCAAGGCGGTGACCTATATCGGCCCCGAACTGATCGAGCGGCAGAAGGATTATGCGCGGATGCTGCTCGGGCATCGCAATCCCTATACCGGGCTGCGCTACGCCGACGATCCCGCGGTCTCGACGGTCGAGATCGTCAACGAAAACTCGCTGCTCGAATTCTGGATGCGCAACTGGTTCCGCGGCGAGCTGACCGAGAACGGCCCGCGCCACCAGCTCGACTTCACCCCGCATTACCTGTCGATCCTCACCGGCCTCTACAATGAGTGGCTCGCGAAACACCATTCCGCCAAAGAAATCGCGGATATCCGGCGTGAGGCCGGCGTGGCGGACGGCGCGCCGGTGCCGCTGATGCGCCGCCAGCAATTCGAGGCAGCGTCCAAACTGCGCTTCCACAGCGAGGCCAATTTCCTGGTCGACGCCGAACGCACCTTCTTCGAAGACATGCGCACTTTCCTGCGCGACGAGCTGGGCGTGAAGGCGCCGATCGTCGCGACCGCCGATCACAGCTATTTCATCCCCGGCCAGCCGCTGCTGGAGACGACGCAGCATTTCGACATCGTCGATGCGCACGTCTACTGGCAGCACCCGGCGATCTTCGGCAAGCGCAACACGCCGATGGTCAACGACCCCGAGGGATCGATCCTGCAACGCCTGTCGCGCACCGCGATGGCCGGCAAGCCCTTCGTCGTGAGCGAGGTCAACGAGCCCTTCCCGCACGAATATGACGCCGAGCAGATTCCGATCCTCGCCGCCTATGCCGCGTTGCAGGATTGGGACGGCGTGTTCTTCTACACCTTCGAGACCAAGCTCGAGGGCGAGTGGAAGGGCATGATCGGCGACCATTTTGACATGACCCAGCATCCCACCAAGATCGCGCAGCTGCCGGTCGGCGCGATGATCTTCCTGCGTGGCGACGTCGCCAAAGCGCGCGAGACGATCACGCGCAGCTATTCGCGCGACCAGGTGGCCGAGATGGCGCGGATGCCGATGTCGGAAATGCCCGCCTTCACGCCGGGCTATCCCAAGCGCCTGCCGCTCGTTCACGAAACGCGGATCGCGTGCCTCGACTGCAAGCCCACGGCCGCCGAGGCGCCCGCGGAGACGATGCCGATCGCGTCGGACACCGGCGAGCTCGAATGGTCGGTCGAGGACGGCAGCAACGGCGTGGTGACGATCGATACCGAGCGCACCCAGGCGCTGGTCGGCTTCGTCCGCCAGACCGGTGCGCGCACCACGAACCTCACCGCCGACATCTCGACGCCGTTCGCGGTGATCACGCTGTCGTCGCTCGACGGCAAGCCCATCGATCACTCGAATGAAATGCTGCTGACCACCACCGCCCGTGCGCAGAACACCGGCATGACGTGGAACGCGCGGCGCAGCGTGACGAGCAACTGGGGCACCGCGCCGAGCCTGATCGAGCCCGTCACCGGCTGGCTCCAGTTCCACGATCTGGTCGGCGTGGTCGGCCTCACCGCGACCCCGCTCGACGGCGCCGCGAAGCCGCTGCCGACGATCGACGGGCGGTTGCTGGAAAACGGCTGGGAACTGCCGATCGGCAATCCGGCCACGACGACCTATCTCATCCGGGTGTATCGATAAGCCGGCACATCCAATATCCCGTCACCCCGGCTCGAAGGCCGGGGTGACGAAGATAATTAAAACAACGTGCCTTAAATCAGAATCGTTCGTGCTGAGCTTGTCGAAGCACCGTCCTTTTCTCGTCGTGGAAAAGAAGAACGGCCCTTCGACAAGCTCAGGGCGAACGGCGTTGGGTCAGATTAAACGCACGTTGCTCTAAACGCCAGCAATCACCGCAGCGTCTTCTCCTCGGCGAAGACGATCCGCACCGGGCCGAGCAGCCCCGAATCGAGCAGCGGCTCGTCGGCGGGGAAGAATTTCCACGGCGCGAAGGTGACGCGGCCATCGTCGGGCTTGGGCTTGCCTTCGCGATACCAGGCCGGCAGCTCGGGCATCTTCTGCGCCATCAGCACGGTCTTGCTGCCGTCGGCGGCGAAGCGCTCGCCGACCGGCCATTCGGCATCGACATAACTGTCCGGATCGGGAAGTTGCGCGTCGCCGATCAGGCGGTTGGGCCACAGGCTGGTTACCGCGACCGAGACCTGATTGGCGCCGGCGTGGAGAACATCGGTGACGTCGACGCGATAGGGCGCCTTCCATACCGTCCCCAGATCCTTGCCGTTGACGGTGACGCGCGCGAGCACCTCGACGCGGCCGAGGTCGAGATAGACGCGCCGCCCCTCACGCAACGCCGGGGCCGACACCTCGATCGAGCGGCTGTAGGTCGCGGTGCCGCTGAAATATTTCACGCGCCGATCATCATTGTCGCTGAGCGATTCGAGCTTCGGCAGCGTGATCGCCTCAGGCGCGCCGCGGTCCTTCTCGAAGACGACCTGCCACGCCCCCTCCACGGTGATTGGATCGGGCACCTTCACCTCGAACGTCTTGCCGTTGCTGAGGCTGTAGCGCCCCGATTGCCACGCCAGCATGTCGAGCGCCCCGCCCTCGCCGAGCGTGACGCGCGCCGGCGCGGCGCTGATCGGCGGCGCGGGCGGGCCCTTGGCGGCGATCGCGGCGATCTCCGCCGCAGACAGCACGCGACCGTAGGTCTGAAGCGGCGTGTTGTTGCCTTCGAAGAAATAGGTGACCCCCGTCGGCGAGGGCGCATCGCTGCCACCCGCATAGACGGTGCGCCCGCTCTTGAGGCCGGTCTTCGCCTTCTTGCCGGCGATATAGAGCGTCGGCGTACCGCGATCGTAGACCAAGGCGAAATGCGTCCAGCCCGCGATCGGCCGATGGCTCACCAGCACGGCGGGCACCGTGTCGGGCGAGGCGCGCTCGATCACGAACGCGCCGTTGCGCCCGACCGCGAGGCCCGCAACGGCCGTCCCCTCCCCGTGCATATCGCGGCCCGAGCGCGCGGGAACGAGATAGTTCTTCCCCGTCTCGTTGATGCGCCCGGTCGTGCCCTCGTCGGGCATCAGGCGCAGGTCGATGTCGGGCTTGGCCCAGATCGACAGCGTGAAGCTGTCCGCGGGCGCCGCGACCTTCGCCGGCGCCGCCGCATCGGCATCGACGAAGCGCTTGCCGTCGCGCGCGACCCACTTGATCGCGGCATCGCTCGCCGGATGCTCGAACATCACGAAGGTCGATCCGACCGGCGACAGCGTGAACGACACCCGCGTGCGCCCGCCCGTCACGTCATAGACCGCGGGCGCGGTGACGCCGCCGGTTTCGGGATTCCACAATTCGGGCGCCTTGCCCGCGACGCGGAAGTCGCAGGTGACGGTTTCGTAGCGGCGCTGCCGGTTGGCGACGAAATAGGAATCCCCGCCCGTCAGCGCGCGGTGCAGCCACACCACCTGCCCGTCGGGTGAAGCGGTTCGGCAGATCGCGTCCGGCCCGACGCCGAGATCGCCGAGCACGCCGCCGATCTCGCCATCGGCATAGACGCGGCCCTTACCGACGGCGCGCGGCCCGGCCGCCTCGCCCGATCCCCACAAAGCGGCGGTATCGGCGTCGAACGTCGCGTCGTCGTGCAGCGTCAACGAATAGGTCGGCTTCGGGCCCAGCAGCACCATGCCTTGCTCGACCATCTCGCGCAGCCGGTGCGCCAGCTCGGGCGTCATCGCACGAATGTCGGAGGGCAGCGCCAGCATCCGGTACGAGGCGCCGTTAGGTAGTACGATCCGCCCGTCCTCGATCCGCGCGCGCTTCAGCAGCACCTCGGCGTTGACGAGATCGTAATTGTAGCCAGGCGGCATCCTGGGATCGAAATGCCGCCCGATCAGCGGGTTGGTGTCCGGCGACACGTCGGGGCGGACATATTCGGCCTGGTTCGGGCTGTTCTCGCCGACGAAATAGAGCACGTCGGCGACATAATGGCCCTGCCGCAGCATATATTGGCTGCGCGCCAGCGTATCGAGCCAGGGCCTGGCCTCGCCGAACCAGGTGTTGGTCCGGTCCATGTTCATGCCCCACGGCCCCATCGTCATGCCCGGCACGGGATTGACGTTCGGCTGGTGCGCGTAGCGGTGGAAGAAGATCTGGTTGAAGCCCTGCGCGAACATCTGATCGCCGAGTGCTTTCAGCGCATAGGGATAATCGGACCAGCGGCTCGTCTCCGCCTCGCCGGTAAAGGCCTCGGCGGCGACCACCGGCTTGCCGTAGACGTGCGCGGCGGAGGCGACCATCTTGACCGTGCGGTTGTCGGTCCAGGGCGTGCGCGTCCAGAATTCGGTCATCGGCACCTGGGCGCGGCCCGACACCTGGAGCTCGTCGAACGGGCCGGGGCCGTAGCCCTCGGTGTAGAAATCGAGCCCCGCCGCGTTGGCGCGCTGCTCCATCCGGCCGTAATAATTGTCGACCATCAGCTCGGCGAGCGTGCGGCGGAAATCGAACAGGAATCGGTTCGATTGCTCGACATCGCCGACGATCCGCCCCGTCAGCGCGGGCAGCCACGGCGTGATCGCATAGTTGTTCAGCCGCTGGAAATCGGCGGGGAGCTTGACGGTCCAGTTCTGGAGACCCGCCTCGAAACTGTCGATCTCGATCTTGTCGAAGGTCTTGCCCGTCAGCGCCCCGGCAGCTTTGGCGACGCGCCCGACGGTGTGGTCGAACTGGAAATCGACCGCATCCCGGTCGAGCTTGTCGACTTCCAGCCCCGTCCCCGATTCCGACGCCGAGACGTTGACCTTGCCGGTCGTGGTGTGGCCCAGGCGCAGGATCGTCCAGCGGCCCGCGGGCGCTTTCCAGCGCAGCACGCCCGCCGCATCCACCTTGTCGGTGACGTCGATCACGCGTGCCGGATCGATCGCGTAGCGCGCGAGCTTGTCGGCGGGCGCCTGCTCGGGCACGTCCTCCATCGCGAAATCGTGCTCGGCCTTGACGTCCCAGTCGGGAATGCGCGGCGTGGCATAGAGCAACGCCTCGGCCAGCTTGACCTCGCGGTTCGGCGTCACGCGGAAGTAACGCGCGGTGGTTTCATCGAAATTGGCGGTGCCGGGGCTTTCGATGCCGCGCTCCGCCCCCACGCTGACCTTGGTCACCGGGCGCCAGCGCTGGCCGTCGTCGGACGCCTCGATCGTCGCGTTGAACGCGGGCGTTTCCTTCTCGCCGTAAAGCGTCACCGCCTGCGCGGCGAAGGGCGCCTTCATCCGGATCACCAGCGGCGCGTCCGGCCCCGCCGCGGCGCTCGAATGTAGATCGCGGTCGGTCAATTGGGCGGCCGGCGTCTCGGCGTCGCCCAGCGTCATCCCCGCGATCGCATCGCGATAGACGCTCTCGTCCCCCGCCGATGCCGGGAAGGCGATCACCGCGGCATCGCGGTAGAAATCGTGCTTGGCATAGGGGCGCGGCAGCGTCTGCGTCACCGTGCGGCCGCCGTCCACGGTGGTTTCGGTCCACACGATCTGCTGCATCGACAAGGCGGGCGTGATCCACGGGCCGCCGCTCGACGACCAGCCCGGCGCGTTGTGCATCCCGACCTTGAGCCCCAGCGTGTCGGCCTTGCCGATCATGTGCGTCATCAGATCGAGCCATTGTGGACTCAGATAATCGACCGGCCCCTTGGGGATGTCGTTGCTGCCGTCGAACACCATCACGCCATCCAGCCCGACGTCGCGGATCGCCTCAAGATCGGCGTCGAGCCCCTCGCGCGTGACGTTGCCGTTCATCCAGAAATAGAGCGTGTCGGGCCGCGTCTCGGCGGGCGGCGTGCGGAAGGTCTCGGCATCGGGCATCGCGGGCCGATCCTGCGCGACCGCCCCCGCGCCGCCCAGCGCCAGCGCCCCCAGCGCCACCCCGACCAACCGCCGCTTCATCCCACCCGTCATGTCCTACTCCTCATCCAATCCGAATTCTCGGCGGATCTGCGCGCTATGCTCGCCCACGCGTGGCGCGCCAGTGCCGCTCTCTGGGCGCGCGCCGTCGAGCCGCCACGGCGCGCGCGTCGTCGCGATCGCGGCATCGGCGCGCGCCACGCGTTGCAGCAGGTCGAGCCGGCGGAACGCCTCCGAGGCCAGCAAGTGCGGCCAGTCGAGCACCGGCGCGCACCAGATGTCGTGCGCGCGCAGCAGCTCGAGCCACGCGTCGGTCGGTTGCGTGGCGAGCCGATCGGCGATCATCGCCTTCACACGATCCCGGTCGGCGAACGCTTCCGCCGCGCCGAAATCGAGGTCGAGCAGCGGCGCCAGCTTTTCCAGCGGCATCATCGCCAGCGCCAACCAACCGTCGCTCGTGCGATAGACGCCGTAGGGCGCACCGAGATAGGCATGGGCGTTGCGCCGCGCGGCGCGCGCGGGCAACCGGCCGCCGTCGTTGAGGTGCGTCGTCAGCACCTCGAACTGGAAATCGACGATCGCCTCGAGCAGGCTCGTCTGCACCAGCCCGCCCTTCCCCGTCCGCCCGCGCCGGACGAGCGCGGCGAGCACGCCTTCGGTCAGGATGTGCCCGGCGAGCATGTCGGCAACCGACAGCCCCACCGGCACCGGTCCGTCCCCGGCGTCGCCGCCCAGCCACATCACCCCCGACAGCGCCTGCGCGAGCAGATCCTGCCCCGGCAGATCGACCCACGGCCCGTCCTCGCCATAGCCCGAGATGGTGCCGACGATCAGGCCCGGATTGGCCGCGATCAGCGCCTCGGCGCCGAGGCCCAGCCGCTCGGCGACGCCGGGGCGGAAATTCTGGATCACGACATCGGCGCGCGCGAGCAGCCGCTTGACGCGCGCGAGGTCGGCCGCGTCCTTCAGGTCCGCGGCGAGGCTCTGCTTGTTGCGGTTGATCGCGTGAAACAGCGTCGAATCGCCCTCGACGTCGGTGTCGCTCAGATAGAGCGTCCGGCAGATGTCGCCGCTGCCCGGCCGCTCGATCTTGATGACGCGCGCGCCGAGATCGGCGAGCCGCAGCGCCGCCGACGGCCCCGACAGGAATTGCGCCATGTCGATGACGAGCAGGCCGTCGAGCGGCGCTTCGCTCACGGCTGGCGGCTTTCGCGATAGAGCGCGTTGAGCGCCGCGACGATCGCCGCAGGCGCTTCCCCGCCGCGCAGTCCTTCGTTGAGCCGATGCGAAGCGGCGTCCTGATACGCCATGTAGCCATGATGGCGCGGCCGCAGGAAGGCGCGGTCGAGCGTGTCGCGTGTCGCCCGATAGAAGTCGCCGGTCGCGGCGTTGATGCCGTCCGCTTCCCAGGCAAGCGCGTGCGCCGGCTGCCCGCCATTGGCGGCGAACAGGTCGCGCTGCACCGCGCCGCTCGCCACCCAGCGCGCGAAGTCGGCGGCGGCGGCGGGATCGCCGCCATAAGCCGACACGGCGATTCCCGTGCCGCCGAGCGCCGATCCCGCCGGCCCGGCGTCGAGCGCGGGGATGTCCGCGAAGGCGAGCCGAACGGGGCGGAACCCGGCGACGGCATAGCTCACATAACCGTAGGTCAGCGGCGCGACCGCGAACCGTGCGGCCGGATCGGCCATCGCCTCGAGCACCGCGATCGGGTCCATGTCGTACATCGCCGGATCGACCGCCGCCGCGAGCTCGGCAAGCCGCGCGCACGCCTGCACCGCACCCGCGGGAAACAGGTCGATGCCATCCACGTCGGGGCCCGTACCTTCGAGCCCGCACAGGGTGAACAGGCTCATCAGCGAATGCGGCGCGCGCAGCGGGATCGCCACCCGCCCCTCTGCCGCCAGTGCGGCAAGCGCGCGCCAGTCGGTCACCGGCGCCGCGATCCGACCGGGTACCCAGGCCTGCACCTGCGCGGCGGCGTCGATCGGCAGTGCCCATTGCCGCCCCTGCCAGCAATAGCTCTCGAACGATCCGCCCACCGATCCGGCGGCGATCTCGCCGAGGTCGCCCTCGAACGGCACCAGGCACCCGCTTTCGGCGACGCCGCCGACATGCGGATGATCGATGACGATCAGGTCGTACTCTTGCGCCAGCGTCTCTACCGGATAGCTCTCGAAATCCTGGAGCGACCGGCGATCCCAGGCGATCGACACGCCCGTCCGCTCGGCCCACAACCGCGCGGCTGCGGCCAGCGGATCGTATCCCCGCGCATGGTCCCACGTCATCCCGCGCATCGTCGCCCTCTCATGCCTCTTCGGCTCTATCCCGAAACCTGTTGACTCGCTCTAGTCACGCCCATAGCGTTTGTGAAGATACATCATATTAAATCACTAATTGGAGGAGCGGTTGTCGGCGACGGGGAACAGCACGCCGGGGGCGGATCGGGGGACACCCGCGCGGCCGCTCGACGGGCTCGTCGTGCTCGATTTCAGCCAGTTCCTCGCCGGGCCGTCCTGTGCGCTGCGGCTCGCCGATCTGGGCGCGCGCGTCATCAAGGTCGAGCGGCCCGACGGCGGCGATGCCTGCCGGGGGCTGTTCCTCGCCGATCTGGCCTTCGATTCCGACAGCGCGCTGTTCCACGCGATCAATCGCGGCAAGCAGAGCTACACCGCCGACCTCAAGGATGCGGCCGATCTCGCCGCGGTCAAGCGCCTGATCGCGCGCGCCGACGTGCTGATCCACAATTTCCGGCCCGGCATCATGGAGCGGCTGGGGCTGGGCTGGGACGACGTGCGCGCGCTCAACCCGCGCCTCGTCTATGCAGGCGTCAGCGGCTACGGCGCGGAGGGGCCATGGCGCGACCTGCCGGGGCAGGATCTGCTGGTGCAGGCGCGATCCGGCCTCGCCTGGCTGTCGGGCGACGCGGGTAGCCCGCCGGTTCCCGCCGGCCTCGCGATCACCGACATGATGGCGGGTGCGCAGCTTTGCCAGGGCGTGCTCGCGTTGCTCGTCCGTCGCGGCACCACCGGCACCGGCGGCCGCGTCGACGTCAGCCTGATCGAGGCCGCGATCGACCTCCAGTTCGAGCATCTCTCGGTCCATCTCAACCGCGACGAAGCGATGCCGCCGCGCAGCGACATTGCCAACGGCAACGTCTACCTCGCCGCGCCCTACGGCATCTACCCGACCGCCGACGGATATATCGCGCTGGCGATGGCGCCGGTCGATCGGCTCGGCGAATTGCTCGGCATCCCCGCGCTTGCGGCTTTCCCGCGCGACGACTGGTTCACCAGCCGCGACGCGATCAAGCGCCACCTGCGCGACCGGCTGGCGCAGGACACCACCGCCGCCTGGCTCGCCATCCTCGAACCCGCCGGGATCTGGGCCGCGCCGGTGCTCGACTGGCCGGCATTGCGGGCCGATCCCGCCTTCGCCGCGCTCGATGCGACGCAGGCGGTCCGCGCGCCCGATGGCGCGACGCTCACCCTCACCCGCTGCCCGATCCGCATCGACGGGCAAGTGCTCGCCAACGGCCGTGCCGCGCCCAGGCTGGGCGCGGACCGCGCCGCGATCGACGGAGACCTATCATGATCGTCGAACAGTTTTTCGAGGATATCGAGATCGGCTCGGAACGCCGCAGCTTCGGCCGCACGATCACCGAGGCCGATTTCGTCATCCATGCCGGCCATACCGGCGATTATTTCCCGCATCACGTCGATGCCGCCTGGTGCGCGACGCAGGAGATCGGCCAGCGCATCGCGCACGGCACTTTGGTGTTCAGCGTCGGCATCGGGCTGACCGCGACCACGATCAACCCGCGCGCCATGTCCTACGGCTATGACCGGCTGCGCTTCATCCGCCCGGTGCATATCGGCGATACCATCCACACCGTTACCACAATTACGGAAAAGCGGGATCATCCCAAGCGCACCGGGCACGGCGTCGTCGTCGAGAAGGTCGATATCCAGAACCAGCGCGGCGAGACCGTGCTCGCCTGCGAGCATCTCTACCTCGTCGAGCGGCGCGAGGGCGCGGCCTGACGATGCGCTGGAAGCCCCTGCCCCTGCTGCTGACGGCGGTGGTCGCGATCGTCGCGATCGCATCGTTGGTCGGCGTGCGGCAGGCGGCGCGCGCGGCGAACGGCACGGTCGCGGCCGCCGTGGATCGCGGCGGCGGGCGCTACGGCCTCTCGACGGTGGGCCTGAGCTATCCCTTCGCCGCGGCGATCGCCAAGGGCTTCACCGAGGCGGCGGCCAAAGCGGGCGCGGCGGCGATCGTGCTCGACGCGCAGGGCGGCGTGCAGAAACAGGCCAACGACATCGACGACCTGATCGCGCAGCATGTCGACGGCATCGCGATCATGCCGCTCGATTCGGTGGTGGCCGAAGGCTGGGTGCGCCGCGCGAACAAGGCGGACGTGCCCGTCGCGGCGGTCGCGGCGCTGGTCGGCGACCCGCGCACGCGCAGCGTGAAGGATGTCTATCCCGGCCTCGTCGCGCTGGCGTCGCAGGACGAGGTGCTGGCGGGCCGCAAGGCCGGCGAGCTTGCCGTCAGGCTGCTGCCCAAGGACCGTGTCGCCAACGTCGCGATTATCGAAGGCGCGGCGGGCTTCCCAGAGGTCGAGCAGCGCGCGCGAGGGTTCCGCGACGCGCTCGACGCCGCACGCGCGCGCTACCGCATCGTCGCCTCGCAGCCCGGCAACTGGACGCCCCAGGGCGGCGAGGCGGCGTGCCAGAACATCCTCGCCGCGCACCCGCGCGTCGATCTGTTCTACAACGAGGCCGACGACATGGTGATCGGCTGCGCCCGCGCGGTGCGCGCCGCAGGCTCCGACGCGCGGCTGATCGGCGTCGGCGGCTCGAAGCTGGCGGTCGCCTCGATCAAGGCGGGCGCGGTGGACGGCACCGTCTGCTTCAAGCCCGAAGCGCTGGGCGCGCTCGCGTTCGAAGCACTGCACGACAAGACGGCCACCGCCGAGGGCCGCTTCCTCACCTATCCGATCCCCGCCGTCACGCGGGCCAATGTCGCCGAGTGCGTCGGCCAATGGTGAGCCCGCCGCTCCTTGTCCTCGAAGGCGTCGCCAAGACCTTCCCCAACGGCACGGTCGCGCTCGCGCATGTCGATCTCGCACTGGCGCCGGGCAAGGTCCACGGCCTGCTCGGCGCGAACGGCGCGGGCAAATCGACGCTGATCAAGATCCTCGCAGGCGCGCTGCCCGCCTCGGGCGGCACGATCCGCTGGCATGGCGAGCCTGTCCGCTGGCGCACGCCCCGCGACGCGCGCCGCGCGGGCATCGCCACGATCTACCAGCACATCCCGCTCGTGCCCACGCTCTCGGCCTTCGAAAATATCGTGCTCGACGAGACCGGCTGGCGCCGCGACCGGGCGGAGGATCGCGCGCGGGTGGCCGACATCGTCGCCTCGCTCGGCGACCCGTTCGCGCTCGACGCTTTGGTCGCCGACCTGCCGATCGGCGCGCGCCAGATGGTCGCGATCGCGCAGGCGCTGGCGAGCGGCGCCGAGTTGGTGGTGATGGACGAGCCGACCGCCTCGCTCGCCGGCGACGAGCGCGACACCGTCCACGCGACGATCCGCCGGCTGGCGCACGAGGAAGGCAAGGCGATCCTCTTCGTCTCGCACTTCCTCGACGAGATCGTGGCGTTGACCGACGAGGTGACGGTTTTGCGCGACGGTCAGGTGGCGCTGAACGCCGCTACCGCCACGCTCGACGAAGCGGCCATCGCCGAGGCCATCGCCGGCCGCGCGGTGACGGCGATCGAGCGCGCCCCGCGCAAGGCCGGAATACCCGAACCGAGATTGCGCGTCGACAACCTCGCCTCACCCGGCAAGCTCGCGCCGACCAGTTTCACGCTCCACGCGGGCGAGATCATCGGCGTCGCGGGCACGCTGGGATCGGGGCGCAGCGAATTGCTCCACGCCATTTTCGGCGCCGATCCCGACGCCACCGGCGGCGTAACGCTCGACGGTGTGCCCGTCGGCCGCTTCCCCGACGAGGCGGTCGCGGCGGGGCTGGCGCTGGTGCCCGAGGATCGCGCCGCACAAGGCTATGTCCCGCAATTCACGCTCGCGGAGAATATCGCACTCGGCCATCGCGGCGGGCTGTTGATCAATGCGGACGCCGAACGCGCCGCCGCCGAAGCGGCGATCGATCGGCTGGCGATCAAGGCGCCCGGCCCCGACGCGCTCGTCACCGAGCTGTCAGGCGGCAACGCGCAGAAAGCGGTGGTCGCAAAATGGCTGACGCCCGCGACGCGCGTCCTGCTGCTCGACGAGCCGACCGCAGGGATCGACATCGGCGCGCGCACCGACATCCTGCGCCTCGTCCGCGCGCTCGCCGACGAAGGCCTGCCGGCGATCCTCGTCTCCTCCGAGTTCGAGGAGTTGCTGGCAATCGCCGACCGCATCCTGGTGATGCGCGACGGGCGCCTCGTCGGCAAGGCCGATCCGCACACGACATCCGAAACCGATCTCACCTTGATGGCCGGCGGCACGCTCCGCGCCCCGGCGGGAGTTGCCGCATGACGACCAGCCACGATTGGCGCCGCAGCTTCGGGCTGCGCGAGGCGGGCGTGTATTACGCGCTCCTCATCCTGCTCGCCGTGCTGGCCGCGCTCGCCTCGTCGCGCGGGCTCCCGCCCTATCTGGGTGCGCAGAATCTCGGCAACATCGCCTATCAGGCCTCGCTCGTGGGCATCATGGGCGTGGCGATGACGGTGATGCTGATCACCGGCGCGTTCGACCTGTCGGTCGCCTCGGTCGCGGCGCTGGCGGCGGCGGTGCTGGTCGGGCTGGCCGGATCGATCGGCTTCGTGCCGGCGGCAATCGCGGCTTTATGCACCGCGGCTGCGATCGGCCTGATCAACGGCGCGATCGTGCAGTTCGTCGGAATCAACGCCTTCATCGTTACTTTGGGCACGCTGACGGCGGTGCGCGGGCTTGTGCTGATCCTGACCGGCGGCCGATCGCTGATGGTCGAGAACCCCGATGTGCTCGCCCACATGCTCGCGTTCGAGAGCACGCGCGTGCCGATCTTCTGGGCGGCGCTGGTGCTGGCGATCGTCGTCGCGGGAATCGGCATCGTGCGCCGCCGCCCGGTGATGGTCGTCGCAGGCATGGTGATCGCCGCGCTCGCGCTGCTCGCCGGGCGGCAAGCGGCGGTGGCGATCCCCGTCCTCTATCTCGCGGGCTTCACCGCGATCATGTGGGCGATCCTGCGCTTCACCGTGATCGGGCGGCGGCTCTATGCGGTCGGCGGCAATGCCGAGGCGGCGCGGCTCTCCGGCGTCAACGTCCATGCCTACAAGCTCGGCGCGTTCGTGCTGTCGGGCGTTGCCGCGGGGTTCGCGGGCGTGCTGTTCGGCTGCCGCCTCGGCGCGATCAATCCCACCGCATTGCAAGGCACCGAGCTGACCGTGATTGCGGCGGCGATCCTCGGCGGCACCTCGCTGTTCGGCGGCGCGGGCAGCGTGGTCAAGACGGTGGTCGGCGCGCTCTTGCTGTTCACGCTGACCAACGGCTTCAACGTCCTCAACCTCGGCGCCAATTATCAGGGGCTGATCGAGGGCGTCGTAGTGGTCGCCGCCGCGGCGATCTACACCGTGGGCGGCAACCGCCGCCGCGTGCGCAAGGCGGTCGCCGACACCGCCCCGGATGCGCCGCCCGTCAGCGAAGGAGCGCCCGCATGACCGCCACCCTGCGCATCGCGGTCCGCAAGTTCGATCCGTTCGAAAGCGCGATCGCCAAACAGTTTGCCGATTTCCTCGCCACGACGGGCCGCGACGCCGCGCTCGACGCGCAGGCGATGGACCTCAATCCGCTGCACGAGGCGATCATCGGCGCGCGCGGGCTCGGCGACGGAAGCTGGGACGTGGCCTTCATGGCGACAGACTGGCTCGCCGAGGCGCAGGGCGCCGGGCTGCTCGAAGACCTGACCCCGCACATGGCCCGCGCGCCCGTCCCCGATTTCCCCGAAGGCTGGAGCCGGTCGCTGACGACGATGCAGCGCTTCGCGGGCGGCTTCTGGGGAATGCCCTATCACGACGGCCCCGAATGCCTCGTCTATCGCAAGGATCTGCTGGAGGAAGCGGGCCTCGCCGTGCCCACGACATGGGAGCAATTCCACGCCGCCGCCCGCGCGCTTCACCGTCCGGAGCGCGACCAATACGGCACCGTGCTCGCGCTCTACCCGGACGGGCATAACGGCTTCTACGATTTCTGCATCCACATCTGGTCGCGCGGCGGCGAGGTGTTCGATCGCCATGGCCGGCCAGATTTCACCAGCAAGGTGGCGCACGACGCGCTCGATTTCATCCGCATGCTCGCCGCCGACAAGGACGCGATCGCGCCGGGCACACGCGATCTCGACAGCGTGAAATCCGGCCTGCTGTTCGCCGAGGGCAAGGTCGCGATGATGGCCAACTGGTTTGGCTTCGCGGCCTATGGCGACACCGCGCCCGACAGCCGGGTGAAGGGCAAGGTCGATGTCGCCCCCCTCCCCGCCGGGCCGGGCGGGCGCAGCGTGTCGCTCAACGTCTTCTGGGTGCTCGCGATCGGCAGCGGCTCGGCCAACAAGGAACTGGCGTGGGAGTTCCTGCGCCATTGCGCGAGCGCGCCGATGGATCGCCTCACCACCACCGAAGGCGCGATCGGGGTGCGCAAATCGACCTGGGCGGACGTCGGGGTCAATGCCGACATCCCTTATTACCACCGCCTCGACTGGCTTCACGAGCATGCCCGCGAGTTGCCGCTGACGCCGAAGCTCGCCGCGATCTCGCACATCGTCGATACTCTGCTGACCGAGGCCACCACCGGCGACGCCCCGACCGCCGACCTGCTCGCCCGCGCGCAGGCAAAAGCGGAGGCCGAGTTGTGAGCGCCGCGCTGCAACAACATTGGCCGATGCCGACCAACCCGCGCCCGATCGTCGTCATCGGCACCGGCGGGATCGTCAAGGACGCGCACCTGCCCGCCTATCTCAAGGCCGGGTTCAAGGTCGCCGGACTGTTCGACCTCGATCGCGCACGCGCCGAGGCGCTGGCGGCCGAATGGGATATCCCGACGGTGTTCGGCTCGATCGAGGAAGCCGCGGCGCAGGACGCGGTGTTCGACATCGCCGCTCCGCCGGTCGCGCATGCCGACATCCTCGGCGCGCTGCCCGAGGGCGCGACGGTGCTGCTGCAAAAACCGATGGGGCTCGATCTCGCGCAGGCGACCGCGATCCGCGAGGCCGCCCATGCGCGCAAGCTCACCGCCTCGGTCAACTTCCAGCTCCGCTATTCGGCGATGATGCTCGCGATCGCCGACGCGATCCGGCAGGGGCGGCTCGGCGAGCTGGTCGAGATCGAGGTGCACATCAACCTCGTCACGCCCTGGCATCTGTTCCCGCACCTGAAGCCCAATCCGCGGGTCGAGATCGTCTCGCATTCGATCCATTATCTCGACACGATCCGCGCGCTCGCGGGCGACCCGGAGGCCGTGTTCGCGCGCAGCTTCGCGCATCCGTCGAGCGACCTCGCCGACACCCGCACGACGATGATCCTCGATTATCCCGCGCCCTTGCGCGTGGTGCTGTCGATCAACCATCACCACGATTTCGGTCGCCGCTTCCAGGACGCGAGCGTCCGCGTCGAGGGCACCGAAGGCGCCGCGATTGCCAAGCTCGGCGTGCTGCTCGATTACCCGCAAGGCGAGCCCGACGAACTCTGGCTCGCCCCGCGCGGCGGGCCGTGGGAACAGGTGCCGCTCACCGGCGCGTGGTTCCCGGACGCGTTCATCGGCCCGATGGCCAACCTCCAGCGCTTTGCCGCGGGCGAGGATGCCATGCTCGCCACTCGCGTCGACGACGCCTGGCGCACCATGGCGCTGGTCGAGGCCTGCTACCGATCCAACCAGCAACCCGGCACGCCGGTGCCGCAACCGACCTCCTGGAGTCCGACGACATGAAGCCCCTCGCCGCCGCCCTCCTCGCGCTGACGGCGCTTGCCGCCCCGCCCGCGCTCGCCGCGCCCGCCCCTGCCCCGGCCGCGCAACAGGTCCAGTTCGAGCGGCTGTGGCTCGGCTCGGCCTGGTATCCCGAGCAATGGCCCGAGGAGCGCTGGGCCGAAGACCTGCGGCTGATGAAGGCGCACGGCGCCAATGTCGTGCGCATCGGCGAGTTCGCGTGGAGCCGGATGGAGCCGCGCGAGGGCGACTACGACATGGGTTGGCTGGTCCGCGCCGTCCGGCTCGCCGCGAAATACGACATCAAGGTCGTCATCGGCACGCCCACCGACACACCGCCGGCGTGGATGAGCCAGAAATACCCGGACATCCTGCGCATCGAGGGCGACGGCACGGTGATCGGCCATGGCGGCCGCCGCCAATTCTCGATTTCCAGCCCGCGCTATCGCCAATTCTGCCGCGACATCGTGAGCCGCATGGTCGCCGCGCTGGGGCACGAGCCCAATGTGATCGGCTGGCAGATCGGCAACGAATATACCAACGAGAGCTACGATCCCGCCGCCCGCGCCGCGTGGCACCAATGGCTCGAGGCCAAATACAAGACGCTAGACCGCCTCAACGAGGTATGGACCACCGCTTACTGGTCGCAGACCTACACCGCCTGGGATCAGGTGCCCTTCAACGAGGATGCCGGCAATCCCGGCTGGATGCTCGATTTGAAGCGCTTCATCACCGACCAATGGGTAAGCTTCCAGAAGAACCAGCTCGACGTCATCCGCGCCGACGCCGATCCGCGCCAGTTCATCACCACCAATCTCGGCGGGCTCGGCTGGGCGAACAAGTTCGACCGCTATGCGATCAACCGCGATCTCGATTTCGCCTCGTGGGACGATTACGTCGGCATGGGGCACCTGGAGCCCTATCGCAACGGCGCGACGCACGATCTGGTGCGCGGCTGGAAGCGCAAGAATTTCTGGGTGATGGAAACCCAGCCCGGCTTCGTGAACTGGGCGCCGGTCAGCAACATTCTCTATCCGGGCGAGACGCGCGCGATGGCGTGGCAGGCGGTCGGCCACGGCGCGGATGCCATCCTCTACTGGCAATGGCGCAACGCGCTCAACGGGCAGGAGACGATGCACGGCTCGATCCTCGGCCCCGACGGCAAGCCGCTGCCGATCTATTCCGAAGTGACCGAGATCGGCCGCGATTTCGCCAAGGCGTCGCCGGCGCTGGTGGGCACCGAGCCGGTCTCCCCGGTCGCGATCCTCCAGGATTACGACAGCCGCTGGGCGATCGATTTCCAGAAGCACCACAAGGATTACGACCAGATCGAGGTCCTGCTCGATTACTACCGGCCGCTGAAGGACGCGCTCGGCGCGGTCGATATCGTCGAAGCCGCGGGGCCGCTCGACGCCTACAAGCTCGTCGTCGCGCCCGATCTCAACATCATCACCGACGAGATGGCGCGGCATCTTGCCGATTACGTGCGCGGCGGTGGCCACTTGATCCTCGGACCCCGATCGGGGCTCAAGGACGCATTCAACCGGCTCCATCTGACGCGCCAGCCCGGTCCGCTCGCCGATCTGCTCGGCGGGCAGGTCGAGCAATTCTACGCGCTCGATGATTCGGTCCAGGTCGATGGCGGCACCGCGTCGATCTGGGCGGAGGATCTTGAAACTACCGCGCCCGACGCACGCGTGCTGCTCCGCTACGGCAAGGCGAACGGCTGGCTCGACGGCCATCCGGCGGCGATCGAGCGCAAGGTCGGCAAGGGCAGCATCTCCTATGTCGGCGCGCTGATCGACGACGCGCTGATGACGACGCTGATCGACGGTGCCCTCACCGATGCCGGCGTGCGGCGCGCCTTCGCGGTGCCCGACGACGTGGAACTGATGACGCGCGAGGGCGAGGGCCGCCGCATCGTCATCCTCATCAATCATGGCCGCGAGGATCGTCGCGTCGCCCTGCCGCACGCGATGAAGGACGTGCTGAAGGGCGGCACGGTCTCGGCGGTCGATCTCGCCGCCGAAGGGGTGGCCGTGCTCGAAGAAGGGGAAGCCAAGTGACGAAGACCAAGGCATTCTTGCTGGCGGGGCTCGCCGCTTTCATCATGCCCGTCGCCGTGCAGGCGCAGCAGGCGGCCGATCCGGTGGCCGAGCATTATCCGATGGATTTCAAGGCCGATGCGGTCGGCAAGCAGCTCGCCAAGGTCGAGCGCGGCATCGCCGCCGGGCCGTTCAAGGCCGACTGGGAATCGCTCAAGCAGTTCCGTGTCCCCGAATGGTTCCGCGACGCCAAGTTCGGCATCTTCATCCACTGGGGCGCCTATTCGGTGCCGGGCTTCGCGAACGAATGGTATTCACGCAACATGTACGAGCCGCACAGCCCGGCCTACACCTATCACCGCAACGTCTTCGGGCCGCAGTCAAAATTCGGCTACAAGGACTTCATCCCGATGTTCAAGGCGGAGAAGTTCGACGCCCGGCGCTGGGTCGATCTCTTCAAGCAGTCGGGCGCGCGCTACGTCATCCCGGTCGCCGAGCATTGCGACGGCTTCGCAATGTACGACAGCGACATGACCGATTGGGACGCCGTCCAGATGGGGCCCAAGCGCGACACCACGGGCGAGCTGATGAAGGCGGCACGCGCGGCGGGGCTCCACTTCGGCGTCTCGTCGCACCGCGCCGAACATTGGTGGTGGTACGGCGTCGGCCGCGGCTATGACAGCGACGTCAACGATCCGCGCTACGCCGGGCTCTACGGCCCCGCCGCGCCGCGCGCGCTGCCGGCCGATCCCAAGGGATCGGTGCCGCATTCGAGCCATCTCGAAAACTGGTTCCCACCCGACCGGCAGTTCCTCGACGACTGGCTGGCGCGCACCACCGAGCTCGTCGACAAGTACAAGCCGGAGCTGATCTATCTCGACTGGTGGACCGCCGCGCCCGCGTTCGAGCCGAACATGCAAAAGCTGGCGGCCTATTATTACGACGCGGCAAAGGCCGGCGGCTGGGACGCGGCCGTCACCTACAAGGGCGAGCAGTTCCAGTCGGGCACCGCCTTGTTCGACATCGAGCGCGGCAAGCTCGACGCGCTCAGGCTCGAGCCGTGGCAGACCGATACCTCGGTCTCGATCCACAGCTGGGGCTATGCGCAGGACGACGAATATCGCACGCCCAAATCCCTGGTCCAGGATCTGGTCGACATCGTCTCGAAAAACGGCAACCTGCTACTCAACGTCGGGCCGAAGGCGGACGGCACGATCCCCGAACAGGCGCAGCAGGTGCTGCTCGGGATCGGCGCGTGGCTGAAAGTCAACGGCGAGGCGATCTACGGCACCCGCCCCTGGAAATATTTCGGCGAAGGCCCGACGACGAGCGCGTCCGGCGAAAAGAGCGAGCGCGCCAACAAGGGCTGGACCGCGCAGGATTTCCGCTTCACCACCAAGGGCGACACGCTCTACGCCATCGGCCAGGAACGGCCCGCGGACGGGGTCGCGCTCCTCAAGACGCTCTATAACGGCACGCCCTACCTCACGCGCAAGATCGCCGCGATCGAGCTGCTCGGCGGCGGCGCGGTGTCATGGCAGCAGACCGACAAGGGCCTCGCCGTCACCCTGCCCCAGGGTGCAGGCGCCGACATGCCCTATGTGCTGCGCGTCCGCTTCGAGGGGTGAGCGGGTAATCGCTGATCCCCTGCTCACCTCCCCGGCGAAGGCCGGGGTCCAGTTACGACCGGCCCGATACTGGGCCCCGGCCTTCGCCGGGGAGATGAACCGGGCAGGGGACAGTAAATTACTGAAGAACAATCATCAGCCTTCACCCGCGCCACGCGATTGCGTCGAACGCCACATTAGTATTATGATATTTTGATTCAGCGCCTGCGCGCGAACCAAGGAGAGCTCCGATCATGGCGCAAACGCTGGCGCTGCTGCACACCTCGCCGACGCTCAGTCCGCTGTTCAACGATCTCACGGCGCGGCTGCTGCCCGGCGTGCGCGTGCTCCATTTCGTCGATGAAAGCCTGATCAAGAACACGATCGCGTCGGGCACGCTCGAAAAGGCGACGATGCGCCGCCTGATCGATCTGGTCGCCTCGACCTTCGATGCCGGGGCGGACGCCACGCTCGTCACTTGCTCGTCGATCGGGCCGGCGGTCGATATCGCCGCGCAGCTCCACGATCGGCCCGTGCTGCGCGTCGATCATCCGATGGCGGTCAAGGCGATCGCGGCGGGATCGCGCATCGGCGTGGTCGCGACGCTCAACACCACGCTCGCCCCCACCGCCGATCTCGTCCGCCGCGTCGCGGCCGAGGCGGGCAAGCCGATCGAGCTGCGCGAGCATCTGTGCGAGGGCGCGTTCGAGGCGGTGATGGCGGGCGACGGCACCACGCACGACCGCATCGTCGGCGACGCGATCACGCAGGCGATGCAGGGCGTCGATGCGATCGTGCTCGCACAGGCATCGATGGCGCGCGTCGTCGATGCGCTGCCGGCGGACGCGCTCCCCGCGCCCGTCTTCTCCAGCCCCGAACTCGGCGTGCTCGCCGCGCGCGACGCGCTCGCAGGGCCGGCACGGTGAAGAAGCGCCATCTCGTCCTCGGTCTGCTCGGGCTGGTCTCGATCATCACTTTCCTCGATCGCATGGCGATCGCGGTCACGGGCACGACGATCCAGGGCGAGCTCGGCATCACGCCGGACGAATGGGGCTGGGTGCTCGGCGCCTATGTCATCGCCTATGCGGTGTTCGAGGTGCCCTCGGGCGCGATGGGCGACCGCCACGGTTATCGCCGCGAGCTGACGCGGATCACGATCTGGTGGTCGGTCTTCACCGCCGCCACCGCCGCGTGCCGCAATTTCTGGCAGCTCGCCGCCTCGCGCTTCCTGTTCGGGATCGGCGCGGCGGGCGCCTATCCCAACATGTCGGGCGTGCTCTATCGCTGGCTGCCGACGCGCGAACGCGCACGCGGCCAGGGCGTGATCTGGGCCGCGAGCCGGCTCGGCGGTGCGCTCGCCCCGCTGCTGCTGGTGCCGCTCGAGGCGCAGTTCGGCTGGCGGGCGGTGTTCGTCATTCTCGGCGCCGTGGGCCTTCTCTGGGCGATCGTCTGGCGGCTGTGGTTCCACGATCGCCCGGCCGACCAGCCCGGCATCACCGCGGCCGAGGTCGCCGAGATCGGCGAAGGCGACGATGCCGGCCATGCGGGCACGCCCTGGCGCGCGCTGCTCGCCTTGCCGCAACTCTGGCTGATCGCGCTGGCTTATGGCTTCTACGCCTTCGGAAGCTGGTTCTTCTTCAGCTGGTTTCCGATATGGATGGTCAACGGCGCGGGCTTCACCGTGCTCCAGATGGGGCTTTACGGCTCGATCCCGTTCTTCCTGGGAATGCTCGGCAATCTCGTCGGCGGCGTGGTGTGCGATCGGCTGGCGCAGCGCATCGGCATGAAGCGCGCCTACAGCCGCATTACCGCCCTCTGCCTGATCGCGACCGCGGCACTGCTGGTCGCGATGAGCTCGGTCGACAGCAAGGTCGCGGTCGTCCTGATCGCGGGCGCGAGCTTCGCGGTGATGGATCTGATGCTGCCCGCCGCCTGGGCGATGTGCATGGCGATCGGCGGCCGCTACGGCGGCACCGCGACCGCGGTGATGAACACCGCGGGCAATATCGGCGGTTTCCTCTGCACGATCATCTTCGGCTACATCGTCGCCGCGACCGGCGATTATGACCTGCCGGTGCAGGGCGTCGCGCTGATGGTCTTCGTTGCGGCGCTGATCTTCAGCCGCATCGATTGCACCCGGGGCTTCGATGCCAAGGCCAGGCTCGAAATCAGCGCTGCCTGAGAGTCTGTTTCGAAGTGTGGCACCGGCCCGGTGCCGGAACCCGAAAATCGCCGGAACGGCGAGTTTCGAAACGGACTCTGAACCAAAAAAAGCGGCGCCGTCCGAAGACGGCGCCGCGGGGAGGGGCGGCGGGAGGGGGTGCCGCCCTTTGGGAGCCTGAAATCAACGTGTTCGAGGCGCCACCGGTAATCCGGTCTTGCCTTCGATCTTGAATATAATAATACTAATTCTCACGAAGAATGCAAGGCCGCTCGGCCTGATTTTTTATAACTTTTCGGCGACGTCGCCGGCCAGGAAGAGGATCGACCCCATGCGCCGCATCACCCTGCCCCTGCTCGCCCTCGCGTTGTTCGGCCTGTCGTCTGGCTGCGCCCACCCCGACGCCCCGGCGACGGACGCCCCGTTGCCGCTCAGCGTTTCGGCTGACGGCCATTTCCTCGAGACGAGCGACGGCAAGCCCTTCTTCTGGCTCGGCGATACCGGCTGGCTGCTCCTCAAGCGGCTCGACCGCGAGGAGACCGAGCATTATTTCGCCAAGCGCGCGGGCCAGGGCTTCAACGTCATTCAGGTCATGGTGCTCCACGCGCCCGACATGGCCGATGCCTATGGCGCACCCGCGCTGATCGACGGCGACCCCGCCCGCCCGCGCACCACGCCGGGGAACGATCCGGCAAATCCCGAGCAATATGATTATTGGGACCATCTCGACTGGGTGGTGGAGCGTGCGGCCGCGCACGGCCTCTATCTCGCGCTCGTCCCGTCCTGGGGATCGCTCGTCAACGCGGGCAAGCTCACGCCCGAATCGGCGGCGCAATACGGCCGCTTCCTCGCCGAGCGCTATCGCGCCCACCCCAACATCATCTGGCTCAACGGCGGCGACACCAAGGGCGACGAGAACCAGGACACGTGGAACAGCCTGGGCGAAGCGCTCAAGGCGGCCGATCCGGGCCATCTCATGACCTTCCACCCCTTCGGCCGCACCGATTCCTCCTGGTCGTTCCACGCCGCGCCGTGGCTCGATTTCAACATGTTCCAGTCGGGCCACCGCACCTATGCGCAAGACGACACGCCCGGCGCGCGCGGCGAGGATAATTGGCGCTACGTCGCGGAGGACTGGGCGCGCACGCCCACCAAGCCGACGATCGACGGCGAGCCTTCCTATGAGAACATCCCTCACGGATTGCACGATACCAGCCAGCCGCGCTGGCAGGCGGCCGACATGCGGCGCTACGCCTGGTGGGCGGTCTTCGCCGGCGCAATGGGCCATACCTATGGCGACAATGCGGTGATGCAGATGTACGTCCCCGGCCGCGACAACCCGGCTTATGGCGCGGATACCCAGTGGAATGTCGCGCTCGACGCGCCGGGTGCGGCGCAGATGCGCCATCTCGAAGCGCTGATGCTGTCGTGCCCCTATTTCGAACGTGTGCCCGACCAGAGCCTGATCGTCGACAATGGCGAGCGCTACGATCGCGTCCTCGCGACGCGCGGCAAGAGCTATGCGATGGCCTATACCTATACCGGGCGTCCGTTCGGCGTGCGGCTGGGCGTCATTTCGGGCAAGACGGTGCGCGCGCAATGGTTCGATCCGCGCACCGGCGCAACGCAAGCGATCGGCACCTTCCCCAATACCGGCGTTCGGCAGTTCGATCCGCCGGGCGACCCGGCCCCGGGCAACGATTGGGCCTTGGTGCTCGACGACGAGGCGGTAGCGCGGCCGTAATCGCGCGCGTCGGATCGAGACGCTCCTTGTTTTCCCGCGAAAGCGGGAGTCCAGAATCACCGACGATAACACCCGCGATTTCGGGTTCCTGCTTCCGCGGAAACGCAAGAAAGCATTCGGACTTCGACGGGGCCGTCCCGGGGGTCTAGAGCAACGGGCGTTTAATCTGACCCACCGCCGTTCGCCCTGAGCTTGTCGAAGGGCCGTTCTTCTTTCCCACGGCGGGAAAAGGACGGTGCTTCGACAACCCCGGATCAAGTCCGGGGACGAACGGTTCTGATTTAAGGCACGTTGCTCTAACATCCCTGTCCTACACGGTCGTTTTATGGTCTACCCTGTGGGATGGAACAGGACGGCTCCCCCGCGCCCGTCGCGTTGCGCGATACCAGCAGCGGCGCAATCAGAGCGCGCAGGCGTCGCGCCGGTGGCGCCGGTCGCGCGCGGATGGCGCGCCCATGTCGTCTCGCTGTCGCGTTGGTGTCGCGTCGGTGTTGCCTCGCTGTCGCGTTGGTGTCGCGTCGGTGTCGCGTCGCTGTCGCCATCCAGGAGCGTCGCGGTCGCATTCCGGGCAAAACCCCTGCGACGCGCTCCACTTTCTCCACTTCACACCGCCCGCAACAAGGGAATCCGTCAACGCAGGCGTCGATGAAAACCCAGGTCCGGGGCGGCGATTCGAACAGATCGAAGACGAGCCTAAGCGGGTCGGCCGCGGCGCACCGCCTCGAAGAAGTCCGGTCCGCCCATCTGGCCGCCCTTCAGCACCAGTTCGAGCCCGTCGGCGTCGCCGCCATGCCCCCGGCACAGCGGCGCGCCGCGTTCGATCGGCGCGGCCCAGGTCAGCGCGTCGAGGCCGAGTTCGGCGACAGCATGGCTCGATGTGTCGCCGCCCGCGAACAGCAGCCGCGGCACGCGGGTGCGCGCGACGATCGCGCGCGCGATCCGGCCCAGCGCCGCGCCCAGCATCGCGCCGCTCGCCTGCCGCCCCGGCTCGAGCGGGCCCGTGGCGGTGTAGAGCACGGTATTCCGCCCCTGCCCCAGCGCCTCGGCGATGGCACTCGCCAGCGCGGGCTCATCGATCGCAGCGGGATCGACCGCGAGGGCGGCCCACCCCGCACCTTTCGCCCAGTCGATCTGCGCGGCCGTCACCGGCGAACAGCTTCCGCTGATGACGAGCAGCCGCTCGACGGGCGCGGCAGCCGGAAGCGCCGCCGGCGCCGCGAACGCGCCCTCCTCCTGCCACGCGGCGAGCAATGCGCGCGTGACGCCCGAGCTGCCGACCGCGAAACGGATATCGCCGCGATCGCGCAGCACGCGCCCGGCAGCGAGCAGGTCGCCCGACGCCATGCCGTCGAACAGCACCGCCTGCGCGCCATCGGTGATCGCCGCGTCGAAGGCGAACTCGGCCTCCCGAAGCCGATCGAGCGGCACGTGCCCGATCGGCATCGCGGTCTGCTCGGCGAGGTGGCGGCGCAGATCGGCCTCGCGCATCGGCGTCACCGGGTGGCGTGCCATCGTCGGGTGCCGGTCGATGCGATAGACGACGCCGCCGGCATCCGCGAACAGATTGGCGAAAGCGACGTAGCGCCCCAGATGCGGCGCGCCGACGAGGATCGGTACCGGCCCGCCCAGCGCGCAGGCGCCGATCTCCATCGCCCGCCCGATCGAACCGGTGTGCGGGCTGCTGTCGAAGGTCGAACAGGTCTTGTAATGGACGATCCGCGGCCCGAGCGCCGCCAGCGCGACGAAAGCGTCGGGCAGGTGCGCGTCCATCCAGTCAGGAGCGCGGCTGCGGCTGTCGCCCGCCAACCCTACCGCCTCCATGCCGGGGAAGCGCGCCAGCAGCTCGGGCGTCGGCGGCCGCAGCAGCAACACCGCCGGCACGCCGCCCTCGGCGAGCGATTCGAGCACATCGGTCGAGCCGGTGAAATCGTCGCCGTACCAGGCGTAGCGCAGCGCGCGCATCAGCCGCCGAACGTGGCGAGGGCGTCGCGCAGCTCGCCGTGATCCTTCGCGGCCTGCGCCAGCGGCACGCCCGCGACCGCCGCCTCCCACGCCTGGCGCAGCGCGGTGACGCCCGCCGCCGGCCCGCCGGGATGCGCAAGAATACCCCCGCCCGCCGCGTAGATCAGGTCGGCGCTGCCGAGCGCCGCATAGGTCGCCGGCGCCTGCTTCGCGCTCTGCCCCGACGAGAAGACCGGCATCACCGTGCAGCCGGGATGCGGCGCAGGAAACATCGGCGTCAGGCACTCGCGCGCCGAGGCGATCACCGACTCGTTGGGCTCGCAGAACTTGTTGTCGATGCCGTTGACATGGGTGTGATCGATTCCCGCCAGCCGCCACAATTTCTGGTAAGCGATGAAGCTCATGCCCAACGCGGGCGAGCGCCCCAGCATCCCCCAGCCGTTGCGATGCCCGTGGATCGGGAGCTGCGCATGCGCCCGCAATTCCTTCATCGCGGGCAGGCCGATCGAGTTCATGCTCGCCATGACGCACGTCCCGCCCTCGGCCAGCACGATGTCGTGGCGCGCGCGCATCTCGTCCATGTCGCCGGTCAAATTGGCGGCGTACATCACCTTTTTACCGGTGCGCTCGGCATGATCGCGGATCACCCGCATCACCGCCGCGACCCGCGCCGCGAAGGGGCAATGCGGCCCGTCCGCCTGCAATTCGTCATCCTTGATGAAATCGACGCCCGCCGCCACCAGCGCCGCGACCTGCGCCGCGGTCGCCTCGGGCGACATGCCGACGCTCGGCTTGATGATCGTGCCGATCATCGGTCGGTCCCACACATCGGCGAGCCGCCGCGTGCCCTCGACCCCGAATTGCGGCCCCTGATAACGATCGAGGAAGACCGGCGGCAGATTGAGGTCGATCAGCTTGAGCCCCGAAAACGCCTTCAGCTCCGAAAGATTGCCTGCGACCGTCGCCAGCAGATTGGGCAGCGACGGCCCGAAATTCTCGATCGGCCACGACAGGGTGACGCGCGCCGCCCGCCGCACCGCCTCACCCGATTTGGGCAGGCCCGATCCCGGCAGCGACGGCGCCGCGATCTCGCCCAGCTCCTCGATCCGCTCCACTCGCGCTGCGTGGCGCTCGCGCAGTTCGTCGGTCTCGCCGGGCGTGCGCACGAACGTGCCGGTCGATTGCTCGCCCGCCATCGTCGCCGCCGCGTCGGCGAGCGGGAAGGCGGTCTCGATCCAATAGGTCGCGGTGACGCGTGCGCTCATCTCAGGCGATCTTGAAATAGGTGTTGTAACTTTCTGTATCGACATTGAAATACGGCACGAACACGAGATTGCGGCCGCCCACCGTCAACGCCAGCGCCTGATCCTGCCCGGCCACCGGCGCGAGCGCCGAGGGCAGCGGCAACGACTGGTTCGCCAGCCCCTCCCACGGGTTGATCCCGACGTACATCACCGGCCCACGCATCACCGCGGCGAGCTTCGGGTTCTTGTCGTCGATCGGCAGCACCCGCGGCGTCTGCGGCAGCGTCAGATCGACGGTATCGCCCGCTTTCCAGCGCCGACGGATCTCGGCGAGCCCGCCCGGCGCCGCGGCCACCGTCTTGCCGTTGACCGCAAGCCGCGCGCCCGTCGCCCAGGCCGGAATCCGCAGCTTCATCGCGAAATTGCCGTCGCCCGCGTTGCGCACCGTCAGCCGTACCGAATCGCCCGCCGGATAATCGGTCCGCTGCTCGATCGAGACGGCGCCGCCGGGGCGATCCCAGTCGAGTGTCGAGGAGGCGAACATGTTGATCAGCAATGTGTCGTCGTCGTGGAAATAGAGGTTGAGCGGATAATCCGCGACGCCCTGCACCAGCGTGCCCGAGCAGCACGGCCATTTCTTCTGGTAATATTCCTTGTCGGCCTCCGGGCCGTAGTTGGAATAATAGGGATAATCGCCGTCGCTGTCGGGCAGCCGCGTCGCCAGCATCGTGTTGTAGAGCGTGCGCTCCAGCCCGTCGCCATAGTGCGCGCCGCCGGTGAAGCGGATCAGATAGCGCGCGAGCTTCATGTCGGCGAAGCTGCCGCACGGCGTCTCGAAATGCGCCGTGCTCGAGGTCAGCGATTCGGCGAGCTTGCCCTGGTGCGGTTCGACGAACTGCTCCTCCGGCCCCCATCCGCCCGAAGCAAACCGCTGTAGCTCCATGAACTTCCACGCATTCTCCAGCGCCGCGCGATATTTGGGATCGCCCAGATGCAGCCACGCCTGCGCGCCCGAGCTGAGCGCGATCGTGTGGCTGTAGGCGTGCTTGCTCGGCAGCACGTCCTTGCCCGCCGCGAGCGGATCGAACCATTCGGGGTTGAGCAGATAATGCACCGCGAGCGCGCGATATTTGTCGTCGCCGGTGATGTCGGCGACATGGAAGAGGTTTTCCGAGAGCACATACGTCTCGTCATAGGGCGGATCCTTCTTGCCCACCCGGTCGCGCGACACCGGCGAGATGAAGGGCAGGCACTTGTCGATCACCTCGGGCAGCAGCGTCTTGGCCTTTTCGACCCCGCTCAGCCGATAGGCGTCGATCAGCCCGACGACATATTTGTCCATGACATAGGCCGGCCACATCTTCTCGGAATTGGGCCCCGGATAGGGATTTTCCACCCGCCGGATCACCTCGCCGAAGCCCTCGACCAGCGCGGCGACCTTCGCGTGCGCCGCCTTGTCCCCCGTCGCTGCGCCAAGCCGCGCCAGCCCCGACATATATTGCCCGAAGGTCAGCCCCGGCACGAAGCCGTCGGCATCGTACCAGCCGCCCATGTCGGGCCCCGGCGCGGGCAGCCCGGCGTGCTGGCGAAAGACCTTGAGCAGCCGATCGTTGTCCAGCGCGAGATAATGCGCGTGGATGCGGTCGAAATGGCGCTTGATCGGCCCGTCGGTCAGCTTCGCCGCGCCATAAGGGAATTCGCGGAACACCTCGCGCCCCGCGCCCGCCGCCGCCAGCGCGCCCGCGGGAAAGCCGATCCCTGCCGCCGTCACCGCGCAGGCCGAGCATCCGAGGAACCCCCGTCGCGAAAGATGGCTGTGCTGCGAATGGTCGTGGCGGTGCATGATGGTCTCTCCCGGCGCTGGCGCGCGATGATATCACACGGTTGTCGTTCGCGCTGTCTATGCATATCATAGTATTATTCACAAGGGGAGACTGGCGTTGAAAGCGAAGTGGCGTGCGATCCTGGTCGCGGGGATTCTCAGCACCGCGATGCCGGCGTTCGCGACCGCGCAGGACGATGCGCAATGGGCGCGCGCGACGCGGTTCGCGGACAAGCCCGCCATCGCCTTCGGCACCGCCTGGTATCCCGAGCAATGGCCCGAGGCGCGCTGGGATACCGACCTCGAGTTGATGAAGAAGGCGGGCATCAATACCGTCCGCATCGCCGAATTCGCCTGGAGCACGATGGAGCCGCGCGAAGGCGAGTT
>Ga0268289_100070_pt1 | contig 60687 bp, 53 predicted proteins | sample MetspNORM_FD_191340 | JGI IMG/M metagenome (GOLD analysis project Ga0268289, IMG submission 191340) | Soil microbial communities from San-Diego area, Southern California, United States - Methylocaldum sp. NOR-M | ecosystem: Environmental > Terrestrial > Soil > Desert | place: USA: California... | reverse complement strand
CGGGCCTCCAGGTACACGGTGGTGCTGAGGCACAGCGAATCGGCGGCTTGCGGCGGCAGGACGGAGGCCAACCACAGGATCCAGGCCAGTTTCATCGACGAACTCCTTGCTGCGTTGCGCCCGCTGGCGGATCGGGCCGGGGAGGCTCGATCGATCCGGCGGACCTGGCGTATTGGGGAGGGCAGCGGCTCTATGGCGCTTTGTGCCCGGGCGCCGAAAACCGCAGAAGGGCGGTCCGGGCCGGCCCTGCCGGAAACCACGCGGCAGGAAAAAGTGGGCGCACGGTAGCGGCCGCTTTGCCAACGGAAGCTGAACAGGGAATCACGAAATATTTGATTCGATTGGAGTTTTTATTCAGCGCCATGGCCGTCGCGCCCGACGCTGGCCTTTGGTGGGAGCGACGGAAGTCGCGATCGCGCAACGGACACCGCAGCGACTTCCGTCGCCTCCACAAGGACGACAGCAACGCCCAACCGCTTTTTCCCGGCCGCTATAGCGCCGCCGCCACCCGCGCCGCCTGTGCGATCGCGCGCTTGGCGTCCAGTTCCGCCGCGACGTCGGCGCCGCCGACCAGGCGCACCCGCAACCCCGCCGCCTGCAGGGGCGCCAGCAGGTCGCGCCGCGGCTCCTGCCCGGCGCAGACCACCACGTGGTCGGCGGCCAGCAGCCGCTCGCCGCCATCGACGCGGATGCGCAGGCCGGCATCGTCCACGCCCAGGTATTCGACCCCGCCCAGCATCTCCACGCCCTTGGCCTTGAGGGTGGCGCGGTGGATCCAGCCGGTGGTCTTGCCCAGCCGCGCCCCGGGGCGTCCGGGCGTGCGCTGCAGCAGCCAGAGCTGGCGCGGCGAGGGCTCGGGGCGCGCGGGCACCAGCCCGCCCAGTGCGCGCGCGGTCGGATCGACGCCCCATTCGGCCATCCAGCGCGCCGGGTCCAGGCTGGGCGAAGGCCCCGCATGCGACAGGAACTCGGCGACGTCGAAGCCGATCCCGCCGGCGCCGACGATCGCCACGCGCGCGCCCGGGACCACGCGCCGCTCCAGCACGTCGAGGTAGCCGATCACCTTGGGATGGTCGTGGCCGCGGAAGGCGACCGCGCGCGGCACCACGCCGGTCGCGAGCACCACCTCGTCGAAGCCGGCCAGCAGTTCCGGCGTGGCGCGCGTCGACAGCCGCAACTCGACGCCGGTCTCCCCGATGCGGTGGTTGAAGTAGCGCAGCGTCTCGTCGAACTCCTCCTTGCCCGGGATCCGCCTGGCAAGGTTGAACTGGCCGCCGATCGCGTCCGCGGCGTCGAACAGCACGACGCGATGGCCGCGCCCGGCGGCGATGGTCGCGCACGCCATCCCCGCCGGCCCGGCGCCGACCACCGCGATGCGGCGCGGCGCGGCGGCGGGCGCGTAGACGAGCTCGGTCTCGTGGCAGGCGCGCGGGTTGACCAGGCAGCTGGCGCGCTTGTTCTGGAACACCTGGTCCAGGCAGGCCTGGTTGCAGGCGATGCAGGTGTTGATCGCCTGCGGCTTCCCGGCGCGCGCCTTCGCCACCCACTGCGGATCGGCCAGCAGCGGCCGCGCCATCGACACCAGGTCGGCCTCGCCCGCGGCGAGGATGCGCTCGGCCACGTCCGGCATGTTGATGCGGTTGGTCGCCACCAGCGGCAGCGACACGTGCGGGTGCAGCCAGGCCGTGACGCCGGCGAAGGCCGCGCGCGGCACCGAGGTGGCGATGGTGGGGATGCGCGCCTCGTGCCAGCCGATGCCGGTGTTGAGCAGGGTCGCGCCGGCAGCTTCCACCGCCTTCGCCTGCGCGACGATCGCGTCGCGGTCGTTGCCGCCGTCGACGAGGTCGAGCATCGACAGCCGATAGATGAGGATGAAATCGGGCCCGCAGGCCTCGCGCACGCGGCGCACGATCTCCACCGCGAAGCGCATGCGGTTTTCCACGCTGCCGCCCCAGCGGTCGTCGCGCCGGTTGGTGCGGGCGACGGTGAACTGGTTCAGCAGGTAGCCTTCCGAACCCATGACCTCGACGCCGTCGTAGCCGCCGTCGCGCGCGAGCCTGGCGGCGGTGGCGAAGGCGTCGATCTGCCGCTCCACGCCGCGCGCCGACAGCGCGCGCGGGGTGAAGGGATTGATCGGCGCCTTGAGCCTGGACGCCGACACCGTCAGCGGGTGGTAGCCGTAGCGCCCGGCGTGCAGCAGCTGCAGGCAGATCCTGGCGCCGTGCGCGTGCACCGCCGCCGTCACCTGGCGGTGCTTGCGCGCCTCCCACGGCCAGCCGAGCTTGCCGGCGAAGGGCTTGAGCCAGCCGACGACATTCGGCGAGAAGCCGCCGGTGACCATCAGCCCGACGCCGCCTTCGGCGCGCTCGGCGAAGTAGGCGGCCAGCTTCGGGAAATCGCGCCGGTGGTCCTCCAGCCCGGTGTGCATCGAGCCCATCAGCACGCGGTTGGGCAGGGTGGTGAAGCCCAGGTCCAGCGGCGCGAGCAGGTGCGGGTAGGGCGAGGCGTCGGGCATGCGGGCGATGCGCTGGCGTATGGAACGGGCCACCTTGCCGGGAAAGGCCGGGGGCGGCAAGGGCGCGCGCGGACGGCGCCGCCTCCTCCGAGCGAAGCGGGCCAGGGCTCCTCGGGAAGGGGAGACGCCCCCGCTATCCGATCGGCACCGCGACGCCGCGCACCACGATGCCGCCGGTCGCGGGGATCTCCACCTGCAGCCGGCTCGGGCGTCCCATCGCCTCGCCCTGGAGGATCGTGATCGTCGCCGGTGCGGCGAGCAGCCCGGCATCGCGCAGGTAACCGCCCAAGGCGGCGGCTGCGGCGCCGGTCGCCGGATCCTCGACCACGCCGCCGACCGGGAATGGATTACGCGCGTGGAAGACGTCGTCGCTTTCGCGCCATGCCAGCTGCAGCGTGGTCAGCCCGTCGGCCAGCATCAGCTGCCTGAGCGCGTCGAAGTCGTAGTCCAGCCGCGCCAGCGTGCGGGCGTCGGCGACCGCGAGCACCAGGTGCCAGGCGCCGGCGAAGGCGCGCCCCGGCGCGATCGCCGGATCGAGCTGCGCGCGCGTCCATCCGAGCGTCGACAGCGCGGCGTCGATCAGTGCATCCGGCGCCGGCGCGTGGCGCGGCGCCACCGAGGTCAGCGCGGCCTCGCGCAGTCCGTCCGCGCGCGTGCGCACGTCCACCGGCACCTCGCCGGCGCGGGTGGCGAGCCGGTAGATGCCATCGCCGTCGAGCGCGCCGAGCACCGCGCCCGACGCGATGGTGGCGTGGCCGCAGAACGACACCTCGGCCTGCGGGCTGTAGTAGCGCACCGTGCGCTGCGCGCCCCGACGAGGCGCGACGAAGGCGGTTTCCGAGTAGCCGACATCGGCTGCGATCGCCTGCATCACCGCCGCGTCCGGCAGGGCGTCGCCGATCCAGACGCCCGCGGGATTCCCACCTGCCGGGTCGTCGGAGAAGGCGGTGTAGCGGTGAAGGTCGCCGTGTGCCATGCGTGGTTCCGTCGAAGGAAGGGGAAGGCCGGCCGCGCGCATCACCAGCCCGCCAGCACCAGCTTGCCGATCGTGCCGCCGGATTCGAGCCGGCGATGCGCCTCGCGCAGGTTGGACGCGTCGATCCGGCCCAGCGTTTCGCCGCGGGTGCCGCGTAGTTCGCCGGCATCGACCAGCGCCGCGGCGCGCGAGGATGCGGCCCTGCTCGCCCATGTCGGCGGTGCGGAACCGCGGCCGCGCGAACATCATTTCCCAGTGGATGCCGATGCACTTGGCCTTGTACGGATCGCCGATGCTGAGCGGCCCGGTCGGCTCGACGATCAGCCCGACGTGCCCCTGCGGCGCCAGCAGCTCGCCGAGCGCGTCCCAGTAGCGCGCGGTGTCGGCGAGGTTGATCGCGGCGTCGACCTGTTCGAAACCCAGCGCCGCGAGCTGCGGCGCCAGCGGTTGGCGATGGTCGACGACGTGGTGCGCGCCCATCGCCTTGCACCACGCGGCCGTTTCCGCGCGCGAGGCGGTGGCGACGACGGTGAAGCCCGCGCGCCGCGCCAGCTGGATCGCGATCGAGCCGACGCCGCCGGCGCCGGCGATCACCAGCAGCGCCTTGCCATCGCCGCCGTGGTCGGCGTCGAACGGCATGCGCTGGAACAGCAACTCCCAGGCGGTGATCGCGGTGAGCGGCAGCGCCGCGGCCGCGGCGAAGTCGAGCGACTGCGGCTTGCGCGCGACCAGCCGCGCGTCGACGAGTTGCAGTTGCGCGTTGCTGCCGGGGCGGGTGGCGTCGCCGGCGTAGTAGACCGCATCGCCCGGCGCGAATCCGGTGGCGCCTTCGCCGACCGCCTCGACCACGCCGGCCGCGTCGAAGCCCAGCACGCGGGGCGTCGTTTCCACCTGCGGCTTCGGCGCGCGCAGCTTGGTGTCGACCGGGTTGACCGACACCGCTTCCACGCGCACCAGCAGGTCGTGCCCGGTGGGCGCGGCGGGCTCCGGCAGCTCGACGTCGAGCAGCGACTGCGGGTCGTCGATGGGCAGGTAGCGGGTGAGCGCGACGGCTTTCATGCGGCCTCCTGCGGCGGATGCACCGGCACCGGCGCGGGACCGCGCTCGGCGAACTGCCCGTTCCAGTACGGGTAGTAGGGGTAGGGCGGCGTGACGGCGCTGGCCGCGTCCAGGCGCGCGACCTGGTCGTCGTCGAGCTTCCAGCCGACCGCGCCGAGGTTTTGTCGCAGCTGCTCCTCGTTGCGCGCGCCGACGAGCACGGTGGAAACGGTAGGCCGCCGCAGCAGCCAGTTCAACGCGACCTGCGGCACGGTCCTGCCGGTTTCCGCGGCGACGATGTCCAGCGCGTCGACGATGCGGTACAGGCGCTGCTCGTCGACCGGCGGCGCGAAGCCGGCGGTGTCGTGCAGGCGGCTGCCCGCGGGCAGCGGCTGGCCGCGGCGGATCTTCCCGGTCAACCGGCCCCAGCCGAGCGGGCTCCACACCACCGCGCCGATGCCCTGGTCCAGGCCCAGCGGCATCAGCTCCCATTCGTAGTCGCGCCCGGCCAGCGAGTAGTAGGCCTGGTTGGCGACGTAGCGCGGGTAGCCGCGCCGGTCGGCGACGGCCAGCGATTTCATCAGCTGCCAGCCCGAGAAGTTGGACGCGCCGAGGTAGCGCACCTTGCCCGCGCGCACCAGGCCGTCGAGCGTGGACAGCGTTTCCTCGACCGGCGTCATCGCGTCGAAGTGGTGCAGCTGCAGCAGGTCGATGTAGTCGGTGCCCAGGCGCCGCAGCGCGCCGTCGACCGCATCGAGCAGGTGGTGGCGCGACGCGCCGACGTCGTTCGGGCCGTCGCCCATCCGCAGCGAGGTCTTGGTCGACACGATCACGCGCTCGCGCCGTCCCTTGATCGCCGCGCCGAGGATCGACTCCGACGCGCCGTCGGAATACACGTCGGCGGTGTCGAAGAAGTTCACGCCGGCGTCGAGGCTGATGTCGACGATCCTTCGCGCCTGTTCGACATCGGTATTGCCCCAGGCCGAGAACAGCGGCCCCTTGCCGCCGAAGGTGCCGGCGCCGAAGCCGAGCGCGGATACCCTGAGGCCCGACGCGCCCAGGTGCCGGTATTCCATCGCCGTGCCGATGCCGCTCATGCGCCGTCTCCCCGCTGCATCGCGATCTCCATGCTCATCCGGCCGCCGCCGATCGACCAGTCGGAGAAGTCGTTCTCGCCCAGGTAGACGAACACGTCCTGCGGGCGAATGCCGGCCGCGCGCTCGAGGTTGGCCGCGATGCGCGCGTACAGGTCGCGCTTCATCGCATCGCTGCGGCCGCGGCGCAGCGTGACCTGCACGACGACCAGCGCGTCGGAGCGCTGCACGCCGAGGAAGCCGCGGTCGAACAGGAAGTCGCCGGGCTGGTACTCGGACAGCAGCTGGAAGAAGTCGTCCTCGGGAATGCCGATCGCCGCGACCATCGCCTCGTGCACGCCGCGCGCGATGGCGGCCTTGTGCGCGGGCGAGGTCCCGGCGGGAATGGCGACGCGGGTGAAGGGCATGGCAGGGCTCCTGTGGATCGGAAGGGAAGTCAGGCGGCGGCGTCGCAGGCGCGTGCCCGCTCGATGGCCGGAAGTGGCGTGTCCGGAAGGGGCTCCGCGCCGCCTTCGCCGCGCCGCTGCAGCGCGCGCGCCCACAGCGCCACGCCAAGTCCGCCCAGCGTCACCAGCATCGCGGCCCACGCCACCGCGCCCAGGCCCGGGCCATGGTCGATGACCACTCCGCCGACCCAGGCCCCGAGCGCGTTGCCGAGGTTGAAGGCGCCGATGTTCAGGCTCGAGGCCAGTGCCTCGCCGCCGCTCGCGCGGCGCAGCACCCACAGTTGCAGCGGCGACACGGTGGCGAACGCCGCCGCGCCGAGCAGGCCGGTGGACAGCACCGCCGCGATCCTGTCGTGCAGCGCGAAGCCCATCGCGCCGAGCACCAACGCCAGCGCACCGAGCGTCGCAAGCAGGGCCGGCATGAGTCGCCGGTCGGCCAGGCGCCCGCCGAGCACGTTGCCGATGATCATGCCGACGCCGAACACCAGCAGCACCGGCGACACCGCGCGGTCGGCGAAGCCGGCGACGCGGGTCAGCAGCGGCTCGATGTAGGTGAACACCGTGAACACGCCGGCGAAGCCGAGCACGGTCGTCAGCAGGCCGAGCAGCACCTGCGGGCGGCGCGCCACCGACAGCTGGCTGCGCAGGCTGGCGGGGTCGCGTTCGCCGTGGTCGGCCGGCACCAGCGTCGCGATCACCAGCGTCGCCACCACGCCCACCGCGGCCACGCCCCAGAACGTCGCCCGCCAGCCGAAATGCAGGCCAAGCCAGGCGCCGGCGGGGACGCCGAGCAGGGTCGCGATGGCAAGGCCGGTGAACATCGCCGAGATCGCCGAAGCCTTGCGGTCCTCGGCCACCAGGCCGGTCGCCACCACCGCGCCGACGCCGAAGAAGGTGCCGTGGGCCAGCGAGGTCAGCACGCGCGCGGCCATCAGCAGCGGATAGTCCGGCGCCAGCGCGCAGGCGAGGTTGCCGAGCGTGAACACCACCATCAGCGCCACCAGCACCGCCTTGCGCGGCAGCCGGGCGGTTGCCGCGGTCAGCAGCGGCGCGCCGACGAACACGCCCAGCGCGTAGCCGGAAATCAGCAGCCCGGCCGCGGCGATGCCGACGTGGAGGTCGGCGGCGACCTGCTGCAGCAGGCCCATGATCACGAATTCGGTGGTGCCGATGCCGAAGGCGCCGGCGGTCAGCGCGTACACCGCTGGCGGCATGCGGGAAGGGGCGGGCGGGCCGGCGGCCATGGGGGGGATTCCAGAAATCGGGAAGCGCGCAGCCTAGGCCGTTGCATCTTTGTCAAAAACCGCCAAGATGGCGAATCAATATCAACGAAATATTGATAATGGACGACCGCATCGGCGACCTCGGCCTGTTCCTGCGCGTGCTCGACCTGGGCTCGATCAGCGCCGCCGCGCGCAGCCTCGGCCTTTCGGTGGCGGTCGCCAGCCAGCGCCTGAAGCGGCTCGAGCGCGCGCTGGGCGTGCGCCTGCTGCACCGGACCACCCGCCGCCTGCATCCGACGCCCGAAGGCCTCGCGCTGGCCGAGCAGGGACGGGAACTGGTCGAGGACCTGGAGGCCCTGACCAGCGGCCTGCGCCGGTCGGCGACGGAAGTCTCCGGAACGCTGCGCGTGACCATGTCGGCTTCGTTCGGCCGCCTGTACGTCTCGCCGCTGCTGCCGGAATTCCTGCTCGCCCACCCGCGGCTGCGCGTCAACGTCGACCTGAGCGACCAGACGCTCGACCTGGTGAGCGCCGGCTTCGACCTGGCGATCCGGATCGGCGCGCTGGACGACTCCACGCTGGTCGCGCGCAAGCTGGCCGACAACCAGCGGGTCCTGTGCGCCGCGCCCGGATACCTGCGCCGGCACGGCACCCCGCGCGTCCCCGGCGACCTGGCGCGGCACGAATGCATCCTGCTGTCCGGGAGCCAGGGGCGGCAGGACACCTGGCGGTTGCGCGACCGCCAGGGCCAGGAAACCGTGGTCCACGTGCAGGGCCGCCTGGAGAGCAATTTCGGCGAGGTGATCCGCGATGCCGTGGTCGCCGGCCTCGGCATCGCCCTGCATTCGACCTGGCACGTGTGCGAGGACCTGCACGCCGGTCGCCTGCAGCGGGTGCTGCCCGATCATTCGATCGCCGAAAGCGGCATCTACGCGGTGATGCCGCAGCGGCGCATGGTGCCGCCGCGGGTGCGGGCATTCACCGACTTCCTGGCCGCGAGGTTCGGCGAAAACCCGCCGTGGGAGCGCGCTCTGGCAAAATAGCGGGCTTCCCTTCGCCCGCCGGCGCCCGGCGCCCCAGGAGTCCCGCTTCATGAGCCACGTCGATATCCGTTCCGCCGCCCGCCCGCAGCCCGATGCGCCGATGGTCGACATCGCCGACTACGTCATCGACTATGCGATCGATTCGCAGGAGGCCTACGACACCGCGCGCTACATGCTGCTCGACTCGCTGGCCTGCGCGATGCTGGCGATGAAGTTCGAGGGCTGCGTGAAGCACCTCGGCCCGCTGGTGCCCGGCGGCGAGATCGCCGGCGGCGCGCGCGTGCCCGGCACCTCGTTCGAGCTCGACCCGGCCCAGGCCGCGTTCAACATCGGCACCCTGGTGCGCTGGCTCGACTTCAACGACACCTGGCTCGCGGCCGAGTGGGGCCATCCGTCCGACAACCTCGGCGCGATCCTCGCGGTCGCCGACTGGCAGTCGCGCAAGGCCGGCAAGCCGTTCACCGTGCGCGACGTGCTGGGCTGGGCGATCAAGGCGCACGAGATCCAGGGCGTGTACGCGTTGCAGAACTCGTTCAACCGCGTCGGCCTGGACCACGTGATCCTGGTCCGCCTGGCGTCCACCGCCGTGGCCACCGCGATGCTCGGCGGCGGCAAGGAAGAGGTGGTCAACGCGGTCTCGCATTCGTGGATCGACAACGGCGTGCTGCGCACCTACCGCCACGCGCCCAACACCGGCCCGCGCAAGAGCTGGGCCGCGGGCGACGCCTGCCGCCGCGCGGTGATCCACGCGATCAACGCCGTCGACAAGCAGGTGGTCGGCTACCCCAGCGCGCTGAGCGCGAAGACCTGGGGTTTCTACGACGTCGCCTTCAAGGGCAAGGCGTTCGAGTTCGAGCGCCCGTTCGGCAGCTACGTGATGGAGAACGTGCTGTTCAAGATCAGCTATCCGGCCGAGTTCCACGCCCAGACCGCGGTCGAATGCGCGATGCAGCTGCACGGCGAGGTCAAGGACCGCATCGGCGAGATCGAGAAGATCGTGATCGAGACCCAGGAAGCCGGCGTGCGCATCATCGACAAGACCGGCCCGCTGGCCAACTACGCCGACCGCGACCACTGCATCCAGTACATGGTCGCGGTGCCGCTGATCTTCGGCCGCCTCACCGCCGGCGACTACAACGACGACGTTGCCGCCGACCCGCGCATCGACGCGCTGCGCGACAGGATGACGGTGGTCGAGAACCCGCAGTTCACGAAGGACTACTTCGATCCGGACAAGCGCTACATCGGCAACTCGGTGCAGGTGTTCTTCAAGGACGGCAGCTCGACCGCGAAGGTGTCCATCGACTACCCGATCGGCCACCGCAAGCGGCGGGCCGAGGGCATCCCGGTGCTGCTGGCCAAGTTCGGCAAGGCGCTCCGGGCGCAGCTGCCGGCCGCCAGCGCCGAACGGCTTGTAGCTCTGGCGGACGATCCCGCAACCCTGGACGCGATGCCGATTTCGGAGTTCATTCAGCTGTTCCGTTCATAATTGCCGGGCCGTAACGTTACGGCACCGTTAACAACGCCTTCACGTGGCGCCCCCTAGTCTCGCCGCCAAGGCGTTCCCCCGCGTCTGAACCCGTTCGCAATAATCAGAAAAAAAGCCTCACCCCCATCGATCAAAGGAGCTGAACCCTAATGAACAAGAAACTCCTCTGTGCCGCGCTGCTGGGCGGCCTGGGCCTGGCGCAGGCCGCCAATGCCCAGGAGTTCGACGACCGCTGGTACCTCACGGGATCCGCCGGCTTCAACATCCAGGACTCGGACCGCAACACCGAGAACGCCCCGTTCGGCACCATCGGCCTGGGCAAGTTCCTCAACCCGAACTGGTCCATCGACGGCGAGCTGAACTACCAGAACCCCAACTGGGAGAGCAACAAGGACCTGAACTGGAGCCAGTACGGCATCTCGTTCGACCTGCGTCGCCACTTCATCTCCGAAGGCCGCGGCTGGAACCCCTACATCCTGATGGGCCTGGGCTACCAGCGCGAGGAAATCGAGACCGACAACTTCCCCAACCCGGACTCGCCGTTCGAGGAAAAGGAAGGCGGCGTCGCCGGCAAGTTCGGCGTCGGCCTGCAGAGCAACGTCGGCCGCGTGCGCGTGCGCACCGAGCTGGCTTACCGCGCCGTCGCGATCGACGACACCCGCGCGCAGCTGCTCAATGACGATCCGCCGCCGGAGCAGAACGACGGCGAGGACTGGTTCGGCGACGTGCTGGCCTCGGTGGGCGTGGTGATCCCGCTGGGTCCGGAGCCGACCGCGCCGGTGGCGCCGGCCCCGGCCGCGCCCAGCTGCGCCGACATGGACAGCGACGGCGACGGCGTGAACGACTGCGACGACAAGTGCCCGGGTTCGCAGGCCGGCCAGACGATCGGTCCGGACGGTTGCCCGGTGCCGGTGTCGATCGACCTGAAGGGCGTGAACTTCGACTTCGACAAGTCGACGCTGCGTCCGGACGCGGTGGCGATCCTCAACGAGGCGATCGAGATCCTGAAGCGTTACCCCGACCTGCGGGTCGAGGTGGCGGGCCACACGGACTCGAAGGGCACGGATGCGTACAACCAGAAGCTGTCGGAGCGTCGCGCGAGCGCCGTGTACGACTACCTGACCAGCAACGGCATCGACGCTGGCCGCCTGGTGGGCCCGGTGGGTTACGGCGAGAGCCGCCCGATCGCGCCGAACACCAACGAGGATGGTTCGGACAATCCGGAAGGCCGTGCGCGCAACCGCCGCACCGAGCTCAACGTCCAGAACTAAGTTCCACGTTCCGCGGTACCCCGAAGCCCGGCCTCGCGCCGGGCTTCGTTTTTTTCGCGCGCGCATTCATCCGTGATGTTCATGTCGTGCGTGAACATGCGGGCTGCAAGCCTTGTCCGCCAATGGCATCGCACCTACACTCGAATGCATTCGAAGACGAGGATCCGGTGATGGGCAGGATGGCATTGTTGATGGCGTGCCTCGCGGCGCCGGGGCTTGCGCAGGCAGCGGTGAATTGCGCCGCGACGAGCGTGCCGCAGGCCGCGCCGCTGCGGCCGACCGTGATCGCGCCCGTGTCCAGCGAGCTGGCCGCGTCCTCCTACCAGCTCGGCACCCAGGTCAGCGTGCTCAGCCAGGCCTACGACGAATCGCAGTCGGCCGACCAGGTGCTGCTGCGCCTGCGCATCGAAGGCTGCCAGGACGTGGCCAAGGCGATGCCGGCGCCGAGCGCGATCAAGCCCGACGACCCGGCCGCGTACAAGCCCAAGACGCAGTTCGACAACACGCCCTGGCGCTTCGACATGAGCCAGAACGGCAAGCGCATGACTGCCGACGAGTTCAGCGCCTGGATGCAGTCGCGCGGCGTGCGCGTGGCCAAGGGCGCGGCGGCCGCGGCCGCGCCGGCGGGAACGGCGACCGATCCGGCGGCGGCACCCGCCACGCCGCCGGCTGGCACGACGCCGCCCACCGCGACGCCGCCCTCCACGGGCACGCCGCCCGGCATGCCCCCGGGCACCGAGCCCAAGCCGGCCGAAGGCGACAAGCCCGCGACGCCGTAGCCGGCGGATTCCCGCGGCCCGCATGCCAGGCCCGCCACGGCGCGCGCATTACGGACTCGCGCGCGTCCTGTCCAAGCGCGGCCTGTGCTCGCGCAGCGAGGCGGCGCGCTGGATCGCCGCCGGCCGCGTCAGCGTCGGCGGCCGCTTGGTGCGCGATCCCGAACACCCCACCGCGCCCGACGAGCCGGCGATCGAGGTCGACGGCATCGCGCCCGCGACCGGAACGCCGCGCTACCTGATGCTCAACAAGCCGCGCGGCCTGGTGACGACGGCCGCCGACGAACGCGGCCGCGACACCGTGTACCGCTGCCTCGACGGCGCCGGGCCCGGCTGGATCGCGCCGGTCGGACGGCTCGACAAGGCCAGCGAAGGGCTGCTGCTGTTCGGCAGCGATCCCGCGTGGGCCGCGCGCATCACCGATCCGTCCACCGGTCCGGCCAAGACCTACCACGTGCAGGTCGATGCGATCCCGGACGCGGCGATGCTGGCGGCGCTGGTCGAAGGCCGCGACATCGACGGCGAGCGCCTGCGCGCCGCGTCGGCCACGCTGCTGCGCGCGGGGACGCGCAACGCCTGGCTGGAGATCGTCCTCGACGAGGGCCGCAACCGGCAGATCCGGCGGCTGCTCGCGGCCTTCGACCTGGGCGTGCTGCGGCTGGTGCGGGTGAAGATCGGCGGCCTCGCGCTTGGCGACCTGTCGAAGGGGCAGTGGCGCGAGCTGGACGCGGCCGACCTGGACGCGCTGTGGTCGTGAGCGGCCGTCGCGCCGTTGCCCGGTCCTCGTCGTAGGAGCGGCGGAAGCCGCGACCTGCGCGGATCGCGGCTTCCGCCGCTCCTACAAAACGCGCACCGGCGTCGGACGCGAAGAATCAGCCCTTCAGCACGCCCAGCTCGCGGCCGATGCGGGTGAAGGCATCGATGGCCTGGTCGAGCTGCTCGCGCGTATGCGCCGCGCTGAGCTGGGTGCGGATGCGCGCCTGGCCCTTGGGCACCACCGGGAAGAAGAAGCCGATCGCGTAGATGCCTTCCTCGAGCAGGCGCTCGGCGAACTTCTGCGCCAGCGGCGCGTCGTGCAGCATCACCGGGCAGATCGGGTGCACGCCGGGCTTGAGGTCGAAGCCCGCCGCTTCCATGCGCTCGCGGAAATACGCGGTATTGGCGGCCAGCCGCTCGCGCAGCTCGCCGGCGGCGTCGAGCATCTCGAACGCCTTGATACCGGCCGCGACCACGTGCGGCGGCAGCGAGTTGGAGAACAGGTACGGCCGCGAGCGCTGGCGCAGCAGCTCGATCACTTCCCTGCGCGCGGTGGTGAAGCCGCCCAGCGCGCCGCCCATCGCCTTGCCCAGCGTGCCGGTGAAGATGTCGATCCGGTCCATCACGCCCTTGACCTCGGCCGAGCCGCGGCCGGTCGCGCCGATGAAGCCGGTGGCGTGGCATTCGTCGATGTGCACGAGCGCGCCGTACTTCGCCGCCAGCGCGGTGATCTCGTCGAGCGGGGCGATGAAGCCGTCCATCGAGAACACGCCGTCGCTGGTCACCAGGATGGTGCCGGCGTCGTCGGCGCGCGCCTGCTGCAGCTGCCTTTCCAGGTCGGCCATGTCGCAGTTGGCGTAGCGGTAGCGGCGGGCCTTGCACATGCGCACGCCGTCGATGATCGAGGCGTGGTTGAGCGCGTCGGAGATGATCGCGTCGTTCTCGCCCAGCAGCGGCTCGAACAGGCCGCCGTTGGCGTCGAAGCAGGCCGCGTAGAGGATCGTGTCCTGCGTGCCGAAGAACTGCGCGATGGTTTGCTCGAGCTGCTTGTGCAGGTCCTGGGTGCCGCAGATGAAGCGCACGCTGGCCATGCCGAAGCCGTGGCTGTCGAGCGCGTCCTTGGCCGCGGCGATCATCGCCGGATGGTCGGCCAGGCCGAGGTAGTTGTTGGCGCAGAAGTTGAGCACCGTGCGGCCGTCGGCGAGGGTGATCTGCGCCGCCTGCGGGCTGGTGATGATGCGCTCGGACTTGAACAGGCCCTGGTCGCGGATGGCGTCGAGTTCTTCCGCGTAGCGGGCGGTGGCGGGGCTGGAGGCGGTCGGCATGTCGGGGATCCGGTGGGGTGCGCTTCGGCAGGCGGGCATTCTAGCCAATGCCCGTCGCCCACCGGCCCGCGGCAGCGCCGGCTGGTCTAGCATTCGCCGGCATGGAACGCCCCGCGCCGACGTCGCGCACGCTGCCGCTGTGGCCGCTGCCGCTGCTCGCGGCATTGCTGCCGCTGCTGGCGGCGCACCTGGCGTGGTGGCTGTCGGTGCGCGCCGGGCTGGTGCCCGCTTGCAATCCCTACTGGGACGGCTGCGTCTCGATCAGCCGCGCGGCGCGGCACGGGCCCGGCAATCCCTTGTTCCGGCTGGCGATGCTGCCGTGCGCGACGATCCAGGTGCTGTGCTGGCTGGCCGCGGCGCAGTGGCTGCGGCGCGACACCGGCCGCCCGCTGCGCTGGCTGCCGTGGCTGGGCCTGCTGGCGGGCGTGTCGCTCGGACTGTACGTGGCCTACCTGGGCACGGGCAGCGGCGTCTATCGCCTGCTGCGCGCCTACGGCGTGATCCTGTACTTCGGCTGCACCTGCCTGGCTTTGCTGGCCGTGCTGCGCGCGCTCGCGCACCAGCGGCCGCGCCCGCCGGTGTACCGGCAGCTGCTGGCGGTGGCGACCGGATTCATGGCGATCGGGCTGGCGAGCGTAGCCGCGGGCTACGTGGCCGCGGACCCGCGCACGCACGATCGCTGGTCGAACGCGCTGGAATGGCAGCTCGGCCTGTGGCTGACCGCGATGTTCGCCGCGCTGGCGTGGGACTGGTGGCGCCGCGACCTGCGCGCCGGGCTCCCGTAGGACGGGCCGCCGCCCGCCGACGCGGCTAGTTCCAGCTCAACACGACCTTCCCCGACCGCCCCGACTCCATCAGGTCGAAGCCCTTCTGGAATTCGTCCACCGGCAGCTGGTGGCTGAGCACCTTGCCGAGCGGGAAGCCGGACAGCACCAGCTGCGTCATCTTGTACCAGGTCTCGTACATGCGCCGGCCGTAGATGCCGTGCAGCGTGAGCCCCTTGAAGATCACCCGGTCCCAGTCGATCCCGGCGCCCTTGGGCAGCAGGCCGAGCAGGGCGACCTTGCCGCCGTGGTACATGCAGTCGAGCATGTCGTTGAACGCGCGCGGGTTGCCGCTCATCTCCAGGCCGACGTCGAAGCCTTCCATGTGCAGGTCGGCCATCACGTCGCGGACCGACTGGTTGGAGACGTTGACCACGCGCGTGGCGCCCATGTCGGCGGCGAGCTTGAGGCGGTAGTCGTTGACGTCGGTGACCACCACGTTGCGCGCGCCGATGTGCTTGCAGATGCCGGCGGCCATCACCCCGATCGGGCCGGCGCCGGTGATCAGCACGTCCTCGCCGACCACGTCGAACTCCAGCGCGCAGTGCGCGGCGTTGCCGTAGGGATCGAAGAACGCGGCCAGCTCGGACGGGATCTGGTCGGGGATCGGCCACAGGTTGGTGGCCGGCATGACGATGTACTCGGCGAAGGCGCCGTTGCGCGTGACGCCGATGCCGATCGTGTTCGGGCACAGGTGCTGCTTGCCGGCGCGGCAGTTGCGGCAGTGGCCGCAGACGATGTGGCCTTCGGCCGAGACGCGCTGGCCGATGGCGTAGCCGTTCACGCCGGGCCCGATTTCCACGATGCGGCCGACGAACTCGTGGCCGATCACCAGGCCCGGCTTGATCGTGCGCTGGCTCCATTCGTCCCACAGGTAGATGTGCAGGTCGGTGCCGCAGATGGCGGTCTTCTCGAGCTTGATCAGGACCTCGTTCGGGCCGGGCTGCGGCACCGGGACCTCCTCCATCCAGATGCCCTTGGCCGCTTCGCGCTTGACCAGCGCCTTCATGGTCGAGGGGATCTGCTGGGACTGGCTGGCGAGGGGCGGCATGGCATGGCCTGGCGTGCGGACGGATGCGCAATTGTAGCGCCCGGCCCCGGCGGGAACCGCGCCGTGACCGCCGGCATTTGCCTCCGCGGCCCGGCTGTGTCTATGGTCCGGGGTTTTCCCCGCATCGCACTTCGAGGAACGACCGTGCACCCGCGCATGTTGCCCGCCGCCCTGGCCGCCGCCCTGTTGTCCACCGCCGCCAACGCCGACGAGGGCATGTGGATGCCCTCGCAGCTGCCGCAGATCGCCGCGCATCTGGAAGCCGCAGGCTTCAAGGGCGATCCGAAGGACCTGGCGGACCTCACGAAGCCGCCGATGAGCGCCGTCGTCTCGCTCGGCGGCTGCACCGCGAGCTTCGTCTCGCCCGAAGGCCTGGTGGTCACCAACCACCACTGCGCCTACGGCGCGATCCAGCTCAACTCCACGCCGGAAGACAACCTGATGGCGAACGGCTTCAACGCAGCCACCCGCGAACAGGAAGTCTCCGCCGGCCCGGCCGCGCGAGTGCTGGTGACCGAATCCTTCGACCGCATCACCGACCGCATCCTCGAGGGCGCGCGCGGCAAGACCGGCCGCGCCTACTACGACGCCGTCGACGCCGCGCGCAAGGCGGCGGTGGCCGAATGCGAGCAGGCGCCCGGCTACCGCTGCAGCGTGGCGGACATGTACTACGGCACCGACTTCTACCTGGTGAAGCAGCTCGAGCTCAAGGACATCCGCCTCGTCTACGCGCCGCCGGAGGCGATCGGCAACTACGGCGACGAAGTCGACAACTTCATGTGGCCGCGCCACAGCGGCGACTTCGCGTTCTACCGCGCCTACGTCGGGCCCGACGGCAAGCCGGCGCCGTTTTCGAAGGACAACGTGCCGTACAAGCCGAAGGCCTTCCTGCCGGTGTCGACGGACCCGGTCGCCGAGGGCGACTTCGTGATGCTCGCCGGCTACCCGGGCCGCACCTACCGCCATCGCAGCGCGGCCGAGTTCGCCGACCAGGTGCGCGTGGCGCTGCCGGCGCGCGTCGACCTGTACGGCGCGCTGATCGACACCGTCGAAGGCGCGGCCAAGGGGAACGTCGACGCCGGCGTGCGCTACGCCTCGCAGCTCGCCAGCCTGAAGAACGGCCTCAAGCGCGCGCAGGGCGAGCTCGACGGCCTGCGCCGCAGCGACGCGGTCGACGTCAAGGCGAAGGACGAGGCCGCGATGCTGGGCTGGCTGTCGAATCGACCGGATGCGGCCGCGACGCGCGCCGACATCGACGCCGCGCGGGCGGTGATCGCGCAGGGACACGCCACCCGCGATCGCGACACCCTGTTCGCCGCGATGCGAACGCAGACGCAGCTGCTCAAGTCGGCGCTGCAGCTGCAGCGGCTGGCGGCCGAGCGCGGCAAGCCGGACCCGCAGCGCGAATCGGGCTACCAGCAGCGCGACGAGGCGCTGATCGAGGCCTCGCTGAAGCAGGCGCAGCGCCGCTACGATCCCGCGGTCGAGAAGGCGGTGCTGGGCGAGCTGCTGGCGCGCTACCGCAGGCTGCCGGCCGACCAGCGCATCGCCGAGGTCGACGCGGTCTTCGGCGCCGACGAGGCCGCCGCGAAGGCCGCGCTCGACGCGCTCTACGCCGGCACGAAGCTGGGCGACGAGGCCGAACGCCTGCGCCTGCTCGCCGCCACGCCGTCGGACATGGCCGCCTCCAGCGACCCGCTCATGCAGGCCGCCGCGAAACTCCTGCCGGCCGAACTGCGCATCGAGGACGCCGACAAGGCGCGGGAAGGCGAACTGCTGCGCCTGCGCCCGGCCTACATGCGCGCCCTGGTCGGCTATCGCGAGTCGCAGGGCCGCGCCGTCTACCCGGACGCCAACTCCACCCTGCGCGTGAGCTACGGCAAGGTCAGCGCGCTCGACCCGCGCGACGGCGTGCACTACGCGCCGCTGACCACCGTGCAGGGCATTGTCGAGAAGCACACCGGCGTGGCGCCGTTCGACGCGCCGGCGCCGCTGCGCGAGGCGATCGCCAAGGGCGACTTCGGCAGCACCGCCGACCCGGTGCTGAAGACGCAGACGGTGGACTTCATGACCAACCTCGACACCACCGGCGGCAACTCCGGCTCGCCGGTGATGGACGCGCGCGGGCGGCTGGTCGGGTTGAACTTCGACAGCAACTGGGAAGCGGTCAGCGCCAGCTGGATGTACGACCCGCGCTACAAGCGCGCCATCCACGTCGACGTCCGCTACCTGCGCTGGCTGCTGGCCAAGGTCTACCCGGCGCCGCGGCTGCTGGAGGAGATGGCGCTGCCCGCCGAATGAGCGCGCGGCCGCGGGAAGAAATGATGACCAGGAACGAAGCAACGGGATGACAGGCATGCGCATGACGATCGTCGCGGCGGCCACCGCCGCACTGGCCATGGCCGCGGGCCTCGGTGCGCGCGAAGCCCGCGCGGGCGAGGGCATGTGGGTGCCGCAGCAGCTTCCGGAGATCGCGAAGACGCTCAGGAAAGCGGGACTGAAGCTGGATCCGGACGACCTCGCCGACCTCACCGGCGACCCGATGGGCGCGGTGGTCTCGCTCGGCGGCTGCACCGCGAGCTTCGTCTCGCCGCAGGGCCTGGTGGTCACCAACCACCACTGCGCCTACGGCGCGATCCAGCTCAACTCCACGCCCGACCGCAACCTGATGACCGACGGCTTCAACGCCGCCACCCGCGGGCAGGAGCTCAGCGCCGGGCCCAGCGCGCGCATCTACGCGCTCGAATCGATCGAGGACGTCACCGACCGCGTCAAGGCGGCGATCGCCGCGGCGCCCGACGCGCCCGGCCGCGCGAACGCGCTCGACGGCATCGAGAAGCAGCTGGTCGCCGCCTGCGAAGCCGGCGGCGGCTACCGCTGCCGGCTCTACAGCTTCGCCGGCGGCAACGCCTACCGGTTGTTCCGGAACCTCGAGATCCGCGACGTGCGCCTGGTCTACGCGCCGCCGGGCAGCATCGGCAACTTCGGCGGCGAGATCGACAACTGGATGTGGCCGCGCCACACCGGCGATTTCTCGTTCTACCGCGCCTACGTCGGGCCGGACGGCAAGCCGGCGGCGTTCGCGAAGGACAACGTGCCCTACCAGCCGAAGCACTGGCTGAAGTTCGCCGATCGGCCGCTGGGCGCGGGCGACTTCGTCATGGTCGCCGGCTACCCCGGCACCACCAGCCGCTACGCGCTGGCCGACGAGTTCGACAACACCGCCGGGTGGACCTATCCCACAATCGCCAAGGACTACCGCGACCTGATCGCGCTGGTCGACGCCGCCGGCATCAAGGACCCCGACATCGCGGTGAAGTACGCCAGCACGGTGCGCGGCTGGGAGAACACCGCCAAGAACTACGGCGGCCAGCTCGAGGGCTTCCGGCGCATCGATGCGGCGGGCCGCAAGCGCGCCGAGGAGAACGCGGTGCTCGACTGGCTGCGCGGGCAGGGCGAGGCAGGCAAGCCGGCGCTGGAGGCGCACGAGAAGCTGGTGGCGCTGGCCGCCGCGACCCGCGAGACCCGCGAGCGCGACCTCATCGTCGCGCGCTTCGACGACACCGGCGTGCTCGATGCCGCGATCACGCTCTACCGCCGCGCGATCGAGCACGAAAAGCCCGACGCGCAGCGCGAAGCCGGCTACCAGGACCGCGACGACGCCGGCATCGAGGGCGCGCTGCGGCAGATGGAGCGCCGCTACGTGCAGGCGATGGACCGCCAGCTGCAACGCTACTGGCTGGACCAGTACGTCGCGCTGCCCGTAGGCAAGCGCGAGCCGGCGATCGACCAGTGGCTGGGCGGCAGCGACGCGAAGCACGTCGAGCGTGCGCTGGACAAGCTGGCGAAAACGAAGCTCGGCGACACCGACGAGCGCCTGCGCTGGATGCAGGCCTCGCGCAAGGACTTCGAGTCCAGCAAGGACCCGGCGATCCAGTACGCGGTCGCGGTCATGCCGGCGCTGCTCGAGCGCGAGGCCGAGCGCAAGGCGCGCGCCGGCGAGGCGCTGCCGGCGCGGCCGGTGTACCTGCAGGCGGTGGCCGACTACCGCAAGGACAAGGGCGAGGCGGTGTATCCCGATGCCAATTCCTCGCTGCGCATCACCTTCGGCCACGTCCAGGCCTACACCAAGCTCAACGGCGCGAAGCAGCTGCCGTTCACCACGCTGGAGCAGGTCGCCGCGAAGGCGACCGGCAGGGAGCCGTTCGACGCGCCGCAGCCGCTGCTCGACGCGATCGCCGCCAAGCGTTACGGCGGGCTGGAGGACAAGCGCCTGCACACCGTGCCGGTCAACTTCCTCTCCGACCTCGACATCACCGGCGGCAACTCCGGCTCGCCCGTGCTCGACGCGCGCGGCCGCCTGGTGGGGCTTGCGTTCGACATGAACTGGGAAGCGGTGGTGTCGAACTGGGTGTTCGATCCCGCGATGACGCGGATGATCGCGCTCGACGGCCGCTACCTGCGCTGGATCCTGCAGGAAGCCTATCCGGCGCCGCAGCTGCTCGAGGAACTCGGCCTGGCGCCGCGCGCGAAGCGCTGAGCCGCGAAACAGAAAACGGCGACCCGGGGTCGCCGTTTTCCTGTCGCATGCGATCGCCGGCGGTCAGGGGAAGTTGCACCACATGTGGCCGTTGGTCACCGCGTGGCTGGTGCGCTCGCCGGAGTAGCTGAAGACGCCGTCGCAGCTCACCGCGAAGGTGCCCACGACGTTGCCGCTGTCGTCGAGGTAGACCCCGAGGTCGCCGTTGCGCGGCTTGGCGTAGGCCAGCCCGGCGGCGAGTGCGACGGCCAGGCCCAGGCCGATGGCGAGTTTCGTGCGCATGGTGCTTGCTCCTTGTTGGTCGCCGGCCTCGCGCCGGCCCGCCCGGACGTTAGGGAGCGAAATGTTCGCCTTCCGTTAGGTGGCGATGAAGATTCCGCACGATGCAGCGCATCATCGCGGCTTTGCGGAGCGCGTCACGCGGCGATGTGCATGGCTTGCGCATCCATGGCCGCGCGCGGCTGCGCGATCAGCCCGGGTCGCCGGACAGTTCGTAATCGAACGTGTACCAGTGCTGCCCGTCGACGATGTCGATCGCCATCGTGCCGGCGAGGCCTTGCAGTTCGCCGGTGCCCGAGTCCGGCACCACCGACAGCGCCAGGCTCGGCACGCCACGCGCCATGGTGCCGCTGTGCTGCAGCGCGAACGTGCCTTCGCGGCCGTCGAGCCGGCCGCGCACGTGCTCCATCGCGACGTAGCCCGCCGAGCCCTGCACCGCGGTGCCCACGCTGGTCATCTCCACCACGCTGCTGGCGTCGAGGACGCCGTGGAAGGTCTTCTCCAGGCGGATGCGCGCCATGTTGGCGCCTTCGCCCGCGTCCTCGACCACCGACTGGCCGGTGCGCCTGACGTCGAACTTGCCCTTGGCCTGCATGGGGATTCCTCGTGGGAGGGGAGGGCCATGCTCGCGCATGCGCCGGCGCAGCGCCACCGCCGGAAGCGGGCGCGCGTCTGCTACGCTGCCGCCGCCCCGCGACACCGACGAATCGACATGAAGATCCTGCTTGCCCGCCACGGCGAAACGCAGTGGAACGCCGAAGGCCGCTACCAGGGCCAGGAGGACATCGCGCTGTCGCCGGTCGGCGAGGCGCAGGCGCGCGCGCTCGGCGGGCGCCTGCGCGAGGTGCGCATCGACCGCGCCATCGCCTCGCCGCTGTCGCGCGCGCGCCGCACCGCCGAGCTCGCGCTGGGCGAGGCGCGCGTGCCGATGCTGTCCACCGATCCGGGGCTGATGGAAATCGCCCACGGCAGCTGGGAGGGCCTGCTCGCGGCCGAGATCCGCGAGCGCGACCCCGACCGCCTGCTGGCCTGGCGCGACGCCCCGCACGAAGTGCTGATGCCCGGCGGCGAATCGCTGCAGCACGTGTTCGACCGCGCCTGGCCGGCGCTGCTGCGCGCCAGCGCGGGGCTCGGCGCCGACGACACCCTGCTGGTGGTCGCCCACGACGCCGTCAACCGCGTCCTGCTCTGCCACGTGCTGGGCATCCCGTTCGCGCGGCTGTGGACCTTCCGCCAGGCGCCGACCACGCTCAACCTGCTCGAGGGCGTCGACGCCGCGCACCTGGACGTCGTCCGCCTCAACGACTGCTCGCACCACACGCCGCTGTTCGGGGAGGCGGTGCACCGGGCGCTGTGACGGGAGGCTCGGCGCCTGGTGTCTTCCCGAGCGCAGCGAGGGATCTCGGCCGGCACGACAGATCCCTCGCTGCGCTCGGGATGACATCGGGGGGAAAATGCCGCAAGCCCCGGACCGCACCGACGCTTCCATGTCCCGAACCCTCGCCGACTGGCTTGCCTACATCGAGCGCCAGCATCCCAGCGCCATCGCGCTGGGCCTGGAGCGCGTGCGCGCGGTCGCCGCGCGGATGGGGCTGGGGCGGCCGGCCCGGCACGTCGTCACCGTCGGCGGCACCAACGGCAAGGGCTCGACGGTCGCCTTCATCGAGGCGATCGCGCGCGCGGCCGGCTGGACGGTGGGCGCGTACACCTCGCCGCACCTGCTGGCCTACAACGAGCGCGTGCGCATCGACGGCCGCGACGCCGGCGACGATGCGCTGGTCGCGGCCTTCGAGGCGGTCGAGGCCGCGCGCGCCGGCGGCGACGGCGACATCGCGCTGACCTACTTCGAGTACGGCACGCTCGCCGCGCTGTGGCTGTTCGAACGCGACCGGCTCGACCTCGCCATCCTCGAGGTCGGCCTCGGCGGGCGCCTGGACGCGGTCAACCTGGTCGATGCCGACGTCGCCGTGGTCACCACGGTCGACCTCGACCACCAGGACTGGCTGGGCGACGATCGCGAGGTGATCGGCTTCGAGAAGGCCGGCATCGCGCGCGCCTGGAAGCCGCTGGTGCTGGGCGAGGACGATCCGCCGTCGAGCGTGCTCGGGCACGCCTACGCGATCGGCGCTTCGACCTGGCGCGCCGGCAACGATTTCTTCTTCGAGCGCATCGACGCCGCGCATTGGCGCTGGCGCGAGGTCGGCTTCGAGCTGGAGCTGCCGATGCCGGCGCTCGCCGCGCCGGTGCAATTGCGCAACGCCGCCACCGCGATCGCCGCGCTACGCGCGCTGGACGCGCCCATTCCAGGCCGGGCCTGGGCCGAAGGCGTCGCCGGGGCGCGGCTGCCGGGACGGCTGCAGCGGTTCGAGCGCGACGGCGTCGAGGTGCTGGTCGACGTCGGCCACAACCCGCAGGCCGCGCGCGAGCTGGCGCGCTGGCTCGCGCAGGTGCCGGTGCAGGGGCGCACCTGCGCCGTCTACGCTGCGCTGGGCGACAAGGACGTGGCCGGCGTGGCCGATGCGCTGGCCGGCGTGGTGGACGAATGGTGGCTGGCAGGGCTGGAGGAAGCCGGCCCGCGCGGCACGCCGGTGGACGCGCTCGCGCGCAGGCTGGAAGGCACGGCCGCGGGCGCAGGCGAGCGCCATCGCGACGTGGCGGGCGCGCTGGCCGCGGCACGGCGGCGCGCGCGTCCGGGCGACCGCATCCTTGTGTTCGGTTCGTTCCATACGGCGGCCGTCGCGCTGGCCGCGCTGGCGGCCGGGGGTTCATGAGCCGCGTGGGCGGCCGCGTATAATTCACCGGCCCGCTGCCCCCGGACTCCGATGGAATCCCGCCCCGTGGAATCTCAACTGAAGCAGCGCCTGGTCGGCGCCGCCGTGCTGGTCGCGCTCGCGGTGATCTTCCTGCCGATGCTGGTCAAGGGACCGGCGCCCGACAGCGGCGTGTCCGACGTGCCGCTGCAGGTGCCCGACGCGCCGCGTGGCGACTTCCAGACCCGCGACCTGCCGCTGGTGGTGCCGGACGAGGCGCCCGCGGGCGGCGCGGTGGGCATGCAGGCCGCGCCGCCGCCGGCCGACGACGAAGCGTTGCCGACCGTGGACACGGCCGCCGCGAGGCAGGGCGTGCAGGATGCGGACGCCGCAGCCGCGCCCGAACCGATGCTGCCGGCCACCACCGCGGGCGGCGACTACGCGGTGCATTTCGGCGCCTATGCCAGCAGCGTGAATGCCGACACCGTGGTCTCGCGCCTGCGCGCCGCGCGGCTACCGGCGTTCCGCGAGGCCACCCGCGTCGACGGCAAGCAGGCCTGGCGCGTGCGCATCGGCCCGTACGCCACCCGCGCCGACGCCGAGATCGCGCGCCTGGAGGCGGTGCGCGCGGGCAAGCAGCCCGGCGCGCGCGTGGTCGCGCTCGACGCGGCCGAGCCGGCGACGCCCGCCAGCGCGCCGCAGCCGGCCAGCGCCGGAACGGCCGAAGTCGCCGCGCAGCCGCTGCCCCCGGCCACCGTGGCCACAAAGCCGATGGAAAAGCCGGCCGCCAAGCCCGTGGCCGACGCGCCCAAGCCGGTCGCCAAGCCCGCGGCCCCGGCCGCGTCCGGCGTCGGCTTCGCGGTGCAGATCGGCGCCTTCGGCAACGCCGCCCAGGCCGCCGCCAAGCGCGACCAGCTGCGCGGCGCCGGCTTCAGCGCCTTCACCGAGACCGTGCGCACCGACAAGGGCACGCTGACCCGCGTCCTCGCCGGCCCGGTGGTGAGCCGCGCCGAGGCCGACCAGCTGCGCGCCCAGGTGCGGGCGAAGCTGGGCGTCGACGGCATGGTGCGCGCGCATCCCTGACCCCATATCGCTCCACGGCGGCCGCTTCGCGGGCCGCCGATCCAACCCCAGCAGGACAACACCATGTGCGGCATCGTCGGCATCGTCGGAACCACTGAAGTCGCGGCAGCGCTGTACGACGGCCTGACCGTGCTGCAGCACCGTGGCCAGGACGCGGCCGGCATCGCCACTGCCGACGGCGCGCGGCTGCGCGTGCACAAGGGCAACGGGCTGGTGCGCGACGTGTTCGATGCCCGCGCGATGGCCCTGCTCGAAGGCCGCGTGGGCATCGGCCATTGCCGCTATCCCACCGCCGGCAGCGAGGGCTCGGACGAGGCGCAGCCGTTCTACGTCAACTCGCCGTACGGCATCGCGCTCGCGCACAACGGCAACCTGGTCAACACCGACGCGCTGCGGCGCGAGGTGTTCGAGACCGACCGCCGCAACGTCAACACCGAGTCCGATTCCGAGGTCCTGCTCAACGTGTTCGCGCATGAGCTGGACACGCAGAAGTCGCTCAGCCCCGAGGCCGCGCTGCGTGCCATCGACGGCGTGAACCGTCGCGCGAAGGGCGGCTACGCGGTGGTCGCCGCGGTGCTGGGGCTGGGCCTGGTCGCCTTCCGCGACCCGCACGGGATCCGCCCGCTGGTGCTCGGCCGCCGCGAGACCGCCGCAGGCACCGAGTACGCGGTGGCTTCGGAGTCGGTGGCGCTGGACATCCTCGGCTTCGAGCGCATGCGCGACGTCGCGCCCGGCGAGGGCGTGGTGGTCACCGCGCGCGGCGAGCTGCACACCCGCCAGTGCGCGCAGCCGCAGGGCCACGCGCCGTGCATCTTCGAGTACGTCTACTTCGCGCGCCCGGACTCGATGATCGAGGAGATCTCGGTGCACAAGGCGCGCATGCGCATGGGCGTGACCCTGGGCGAGAAGATCCTGCGCGAGCGGCCGGGCCACGACATCGACGTGGTGATCCCGATCCCCGACACCTCGCGCGACGCCGCGCTGGAGATCGCCAACGTGCTGGGCGTGAAGTACCGCGAGGGCTTCATCAAGAACCGCTACGTCGGCCGCACCTTCATCATGCCGGGGCAGGGCGAGCGCACCAAGTCGGTCAAGCGCAAGCTCAACGCGATCCCGCTGGAATTCCGCAACCGCGTGGTGCTGCTGGTCGACGACTCGATCGTGCGCGGCACCACCAGCAAGCAGATCGTGCAGATGGCGCGCGATGCCGGCGCGCGCAAGGTCTACCTGGCCTCCGCGGCGCCGCCGGTGCGCCACCCCAATATCTACGGCATCGACATGCCCTCGGCCGAGGAACTGGTCGCGCACGGGCGCAGCGAGCGCGAGATCGAGCAGCTGCTGGGCTGCGACTGGCTGGTCTACCAGGACCTGGCCGACCTCGAGGCCGCGGTCGCCGGGCCTAAGTTCCAGGGCCGCCGGTTCGACAGCTCCTGCTTCAGCGGCGAGTACGTCACCGGCATCGAGCCGGGCTATTTCGAGCGCATCCAGCAGCTGCGCTCGGACGAGGCGAAGAAGAAGCGCCGCCTGGCGTCGTGACCGGGCGGGCCGCGCTTGCGGGAGCGGCGCTTGTAGGAGCCGCGCTCGTGGGAGCGGCTTCAGCCGCGAGCTTTTCGCGCCGCCGCGAAGTCGAAGAAGAGCTCGCGGCTGAAACCGCTCCCGCGAGGACGATCCGCGCATGACCGGCTCGCTGTTCGAAGCCGCCCGCGCCTGTCTCGACGCGGCATCCCCCGACGACAAGGTGGCCGCCACCTTCGCCGCCGCCGGGGCCTTCGCCCGCGGCGAGCTCGCGATCGACGCCGCGCCGCCGCCCGAACCGATCCGCATGCCCGGCCGTCCCGCGCGCCCGCGCCTGGTGCATCCGCGCGAGCTGCCGCGGCGCGGCTTCGGCACGCCGGAAGGGCGCGCCGCGTTCGTCCATTCGATCGCGCACATCGAGTTCAACGCCATCGACCTGGCCTGGGACGCGGCCTACCGTTTCCGCGGATTGCCGGAAGGTTTCTACGCGGACTGGGTGGCGGTCGCCGCCGACGAGGCGCGCCACTTCGGCCTGCTGCGCGCGCGCCTGCGCGAGCTCGGCCACGACTACGGCGACTTCGACGCCCACAACGGCCTGTGGGAGATGGCCGAGAAGACCGCGCACGACGGCCTGGCGCGGATGGCGCTGGTGCCGCGCGTGCTCGAGGCGCGCGGGCTCGACGTCACCCCGGGGATGATCGTGAAGCTGCGCGCGCTGGGCGACGAGGCCACGGCCGCGATCCTCGAGGTGATCCTGCGCGAGGAGATCGTGCACGTCGCCGCCGGCTCGCGCTGGTTCCGCTGGCACTGCGAGCGCGCCGGCGTCGCGCCCGGGCCGACGTTCCGCGAACTGCTCGCCGAATACGCGCGCGCGGCGCTGCACGGGCCGTTCAACCTCGAGGCGCGCGCCGCGGCCGGCTTCGGCGAGGACGAGCTGGCCGCGTTGCGGCAGCTTTCCGGCTGAGCCCGCGATCGCGGCGCAGCGCCGCAGCGCACCGTCACCCGGGCTTGCCGCGCCGGCCGCTAGCGTGCGTGCATCGATTCCGCGAGGGCTCGCATGTCGACCCCCGTCCGCCTGGCCTTCCTGTTGCTGCTCGCCTGCCTGTCGGCCTGCACCGCGCCCGATCGCGCGCAGGCGCCGGCATCCGCGCCGCCAGCGGCCGATCGCGACGCCGGCGCCGGCGCCGGCGCCGGCGAGGATCCTGCCGGGGCTGCCCGCTTCCGCGCGCGCGGCAACGAGCCGTTCTGGGCGATCGACGTGGAAGGCGACACGCTGCACTACGTGACCCCCGACATGCCCGATGGCCGCACCTTGCGCGCGCAGCGCATGCCCCATGCGAAAGGCGTCGCGTTCTCCGGCGCGGACGAAGGCAGGCCCTTCAACCTCGACCTCACCCGCACCGCGTGCACCGACTCGATGTCGGGCCAGGCCTTCGAGTTCACCGCCACATGGGACTACGACGGCCGCCGCATGGAGGGCTGCGCGAACCGCAGCGATTGAGCCGGCGCCGTGCCGGCGTCGTGCGTCGCCGGCTTGCCGTTGCGGTTGCTCCAGCTGTCGTAACGAGCCGTCATGCTGCGGTCCGACTGCCATGCGGGGCCCCTCCGATCGCCCCCGCAAGCCTTCGACAGTGGACAGTGGCGCGCAGCCACCAGCAATGCCGATCCTTACAGCGCCGACAGCGCGAACCCCTCCGGCGTCGCCCGCAGCACCGAGCCCTGCTCGTACCAGTCGCCGAGCACGATCCGCTCCCGCGGCCGGCCGTCGACTTCGAGCGCATGCACCGCGGGGCGATGGGTATGCCCGTGGATGATCGTGTCCACGTCGTGCGCGGCGAACGCGGCGTCCACCGCCGCCGGCGCGACGTCGGTGATCGCTTCCATCGTGCCGGCCTCGCGCAACTCGCCCTGGCGCGCCTGGCTCGCGGCGCGCGCCTGCTGCGCGAAGGCCAGCCGCGCTTCCAGCGGCTGCGCAAGGAACTGCCGCTGCCACGCCGGATCGCGCGTCTGAGCGCGGAACTGCTGGTAGGCGAGGTCGTCCGTGCACAGCGTGTCGCCGTGCATCAGCAGCACCGGCCGGCCGTACAGGTCGATGCGGGTCGGATCGGCGAGCAGCGCCATCCCGGCGCGGCGCGCGTAGCCGGCGCCGACGAGGAAGTCGCGGTTGCCGTGCATGAAGCCCACCGGCACGCCGCTGTCGGCGAGTCCCTTGAGCCGTTCGGCGACGAACGCGCCCGTCTCCGACGGATCGTCGTCGCCCACCCAGGCCTCGAACAGGTCGCCGAGGATGTACAGCGCATCCGCGCCGCGCGCCTCGCCATCGACGAACGCGCCGAACAGCCGGGTGATCTCCGGGCGCGCCGGATCCAGGTGCAGGTCGGAAATGAAGAGCGTGGCCATGGCGGACATTGTAGGTGGAGATCCCGTGGGAGCGGCTTCAGCCGCGAGCTTTTGGAATCCGCCGGCCTGCGTGAAGCTCGCGGCTGAAGCCCCTCCCACGAGGGAAACCGGCCGGACCCTGCGGTAAAATCGCGCGTTTCCGCACCACGGCCCGCCCATGACCTGCCGCACCCGATTCGCCCCCAGCCCGACCGGCTACCTGCACATCGGCGGCGCGCGCACCGCGCTGTACTGCTGGCTGGAGGCGCGCCGCCGCGGCGGGCAGTTCATCCTGCGCATCGAGGACACCGACCGCGAACGCAGCACCCAGGCCGCGATCGACGCCATCCTCGAGGCGATGGACTGGCTGGGCCTGGACTACGACGAAGGCCCCATCTACCAGACCGCGCGCGTGGAGCGCTACCGCGAGGTCGCGCAGCAGCTGGTCGACGCCGGCCACGCCTACTACGCCTACGAGTCGAAGGAAGAGCTCGACGCGATGCGCGAGGCCGCGATGGCCAAGGGCGACAAGCCGCGCTACAACGGCGCTTGGCGCGACAAGGGCGAGCCAGCCTTCCACGAGGCGCGACGCGACGATCCCAACCGCGTCATCCGCCTGAAGAACCCGCTCGACGGCGTCGTCGCCTGGGACGACAAGGTCAAGGGCCGCATCGAGATCGCCAACGCCGAGCTCGACGACCTGGTGATCTTCCGCCCCGACGGCTACCCGACCTACAACTTCGCCGTCGTCGTCGACGACATCGACATGCGCATCAGCGACGTGGTGCGCGGCGACGACCACGTCAACAACACCCCGCGGCAGATCAACATCTACCGCGCGCTGGGCGCCGACGTGCCCGCGTTCGCGCACCTGCCGATGATCCTCGACGAGCACGGCGCCAAGCTGTCCAAGCGCACCGGTGCGGCCGACGTGATGCAGTACCGCGACGCCGGCTACCTGCCGCACGCGCTGCTCAACTACCTCGCGCGGCTGGGCTGGTCGCACGGCGACCAGGAGATCTTCTCGATCGCGGAATTGCAGTCGCTGTTCGACCTCAAGGACGTCAACGCCAAGGCCTCGCGGCTCGATCCGGCCAAGCTCGGCTGGCTCAACCAGCAGTACCTCAAGAGCGACGATCCCGCCGACGTCGCCAGGCACCTGGAATGGCACCTGCGCCAGGCCGGCTGCGACCTCGCTGCCGGTCCCGCGCCGGCCGACGTGGTGGTCGCGCTGCGCGATCGCGTGCAGACGCTCGCCGACATGGCCGAGCGCGCGCTGGTCTGGTACCGGCCGCTCGCGCAGTACGACGACGCGGCGGTGGCCAAGCACCTGAAGCCCGAGGCCGGCATGCCGCTGGCCGACGCGCGCGAGCGGCTGTCGAAGCTGCCGGCGTGGGACGTCGACGCGATCGGCGCCGCGCTGCACGCGACGGCCGAGGCGCTGGGCCTGGGCATGGGCAAGGTCGCGCAGCCGCTGCGGGTGGCGATCACCGGCACCCAGGTGAGCCCGGACATCGCGCACACGGTCTATCTGGTCGGTCGCGAGGAAGCGCTGCGGCGCATCGACGCGGCGATCGCGAAGGCCGCGGGCTGAGCCGGGCTTCCAGGCTGAGCGATGCCCGTGGGAGCGGCTTCAGCCGCGAGCTTCTCCTGCCATAGCGCCACGATCGCGCGAAAAGCTCGCGGCTGAAGCCGCTCCCACAACTGGTCGGCGCCCCAGGCAGGCTTGAGTCCCGCCGCCGCCGGCACCATCATTCCGGCATGGCCGCGCACGCCTGCATCGATCCCAAGCACCACGTCCACGACGCCGCCGGCTTCGTGGCCGCGGTCGAGCGTGCCTGCCACGAGCGCGGCCTGCGGCTGACGCCGATCCGCGCCCGCGTGCTCGGCCTGGTCGCCGCCGCCGGGCAGCCGATCAAGGCCTACGACCTGCTCGAACAGATTCGCGCCGGCAACAGCAGCGAAGGCGAGGGCGCCGGGGCGGCCGCGCCGCCGACGGTCTACCGCGCGCTCGACTTCCTGCTCGCCAACGGCTTCATCCACAAGCTCGAATCGGTCAACGCCTTCGTCGCCTGCCACCACCCGAGCACCGCGCAGCATTCGGTGCCGTTCCTGATCTGCGACCGCTGCCATTCGGCGGTGGAGCTCGAGGACCTGGACGTGGTCGCGCAGCTCGAGCAGCGGGCGAAGTCGCTGGGCTTCCAGCCGCAGGCACAGACGCTCGAAGTCCACGGCCTGTGCGCGCGCTGCGCCGCGTGATCGCGCGCCGCAAGCCATCCTCGTAGCGCAACCGGTTGCGATTCCGCGCCGTCGGGAATCAGCCGCGCATCGCGCGCGCTGCTGGAAGGCACGGCGCTGTCTCGGCGGAAGAAACCGCGGCCGGCCCCGGTGGCATCGGGAGAGGGAGAGAGCCACCAGGACCGCCGCGGCGGAGAATCGCGCGCAGGCCGCGCGCGGGGATCAGGCAAGCAGTGCGGTGCACCGCGCGGCCAGGTACAGGCCGACGCCGAACACGGCGTGCGTCACCAGGCTGCGGAGCCGCGCCTGCGCCGGATCGGCCGCCTTCGACGAGGCCACGCCCCCGCCCATCGCGGGCTGCATCACCAGCATGGGAAACACGACCGTCAGCACGCCGACGATCAGGCAGGGCGGCCAGGTCGGCGCGCGCGCCCACTCCGGTCCGCACGCGGCGAGCAGCACCGCCGCGAACACGACGCCCGTCGCGTAGTGGAACGCCCAGCCGAGCCATCGCTCGCCGCGCACCGGCGCCGCCGCGGCGATGGCCTGGTGCGCGAAGCGGCCGCGCCGCCAATGCCCGACCCAGCGACCGACCAGCGCCCAGTCGGCCGGGCGCACGCCGTACGCGCGTGCGAGCACGAGCGCCCACGCGTCCAGCACCAGCGTCGCGCCGGTCCCGATCGCGACCGCGCGCAGCGCGAATGCGAGTGCCGCATCCATCAGAAGTACGTCCTGACCCCGAACGTGAAGCTGCGCCCCGGCAGCATCACCTGGTCCTTGAGGAACGAAGTGTGCACGCGCGCGACCTGGTCGGTGAGGTTGCTGCCGTCGACGAACAGCTCCCAGCCGAAACGGTCGCTATCGATGTGCCAGGCCGCGTGCGCGTCGACCAGGGTGTAGCCGGCGGTCGGCGTCTCGTTGGCCGCGACCTTGTCCTGGCGGTCGTAGCGCGTGGCGCCGAGCGAGGCGCGCCAGCCGTTGTTTTCCCAGCGCAGCTGCGCGCCCAGGCGCGAGGGCGCGATCCGCGGCACGTTGCCGCCGCCGTCGGCGAGCGTGGCGCGCACGGTGTCGCCGAACGCGCGCAGGTCCCAGCGCCCGCTGCCGTTGTCGGCCAGGTGGAAGGTCGCCTCGCCCTCGAGGCCGCGGAAGGCGGCGTCGCGCTGCGACCACTGGCGGATCGGCAGGTACTCGTCCTCCTCGTCGAAGTACCACTCCTCGCCGGTGTCGACGAGATAGATGAAGTCCTTGAATCGGTTGTAGTAGGCCGACAGCTTGGCGTCGACGAAGTCCGAGCGGTACTGCAGGCCGAGTTCGAACTGGTTGGCCGCCTCCTTGTCGAGGTTCGTGTTGCCGACCTCGTAGGCCAGCGTGGCCAGGTGCGGTCCGTCGGCGAACAGCTCTTCCTCCGCCGGCGCGCGCTCGGAGTGGTCGAGGCTGGCGGTCAGGCGCCAGCGGTCGGACAGCTTCCAGCCGCCGGCCAGCGACAGGCTCAGCGGCTTGAAGTCGCGCGTGTCGCCGCCCTCCGGATCGGCCTTGACCTGGTCGACGCGCGCGCCGAGATCGAGCTGGAACGCATCCCAAGTGCGGCGCGCGACGCCGAACAGGCCCAGCTCGCGGGTATTGGTCTTCGGCACGAACGATTCCTCGCCGACCGCGGCGAAGGTGCTGTCGCTGCCCTGCACGCCGGCCGCGCCGCTCCAGCCGTTGCCGGCGTCGTACGACGCCTCGACGCGACCCTCGTTGGCGTTCTTGCTGAAGGTGGTGCCGGGCTCTTCGCCCTCGAACTCGATGTGCTCGTAGTCGGTGTGGCCGAAGCTGAAGCGCAGGCCGCTGCCTTCACCCCAAGGATCGGTCAGGCCGCCCTTGAGGTCGTAGCGGTTCTGACGCAGCTGCAGGTGTACGCCGCGCTCGCCCGCGGCGAGGTCGCCGGGCTCGCCCGGGTTGCCGTAGTCGTCCTCGAAGCGCGAGGCCGAGACGCCGACGAAGCCCCAGTCGCCCAGCAGCGAGCCGCCGACCGCCCCCGATTTCGTGTCGATGAAGGTGTTGGCCTGGCGGCCCTCCGGCGTGTCGTAGTCCTTCGCGTTGCGGTAGACCGCGTCGGCGTGCAGCGCGAAGCGGTCGTTGCCGCCGTCCACGCGCGCCATGTCGGTGCTGCCGTCCTGGTCGCCGGCGGCGAAGCGCATCTCGGCGCGGCCGCTGAAGCCGCCGTCGATCTCGTGCTCGGGGATGCGGCCGTCGACCACGTTGACCACGCCGCCGATCGCGCCGGTGCCGTAGAGCAGGGTGGACGGGCCCTTGAGCACCTCGATCTGGTCGGCGAGGAAGGGCTCGATCGCCGGCGAGTGGTCCTGGCTCACCGTCGAGACGTCGGCGGTCGACATGCCGCCGCTGAGCACCTCCACGCGCGGGCCGTCCATGCCGCGCAGGATCGGCCGGCCGACGCCGGGGCCGAAGTTGGAGCTCTGCACGCCCGGGATGCTGGAGATCGTCTCGCCGAGGCTGGCGCCGCGGTTCTCGTCCAGGCGCTCCCCGGCGAGCACGTCGGCGGGCTTGCTCAACTCGGCGGCGGTGTCGCGCAGCGGGCTGGCGGTGACGACGACCGAGTCGAGATCCTTCACATGGCGCCCGGCCGCGGCGTCCCCGGCGTGGCGGGGATCGCTGGGTGGGATGGCGCCGTCGGCGGCTGCGGCCGGATCGACGGCGGGCTGGCCGGGGTCGTCGACGGCGCCGGCGCGGGCGGGAACCGCGGGGGCGAGGAGGAGCAGGGCAATGGCGAGAGACAGGGACGCGCGGGCGGGGGCGCGGGAGAGGGGGCGGCGTGGCATGCGACGGTTCCGGGAGCTTTGCGAGGAGTGGATTGACTCTTGAAGATGTTATAACATATCAATTCTGGACAGCACCCCTGCCGCAAGTCACGATGGCCCACCCATGAATCCCCGACTCCACGCCTACCTCGACCGCTTCGGCGCCACCGGGTCGCTGGTCTGCGCGGTGCATTGCGCGCTGCTGCCGCTGGTGCTGGCCGCGATCCCGTCGCTGGGGCTGTCGTCCTGGCTGGGCGACGGTTTCGAGCTGGCCTTCGTCGCCTTCGCCACCTCGGTCGGCGTCTTCAGCCTGGTCTACGGCTACCACCGGCACCGCAGGATCCGCGCGCTCGGCGTGCTGCTGGCCGGGCTGGCGCTGTTGTGGGCGGGGCTGCTGTACGTGCCTTGGCACCACGGCTCGCTGGCGCTGCACGCGGCGGTGATGACGCTGGGCGGCACGCTGATCGGCGTCGCCCACCTGCTCAACCTGCGGCATGTGCATGATGCGCACTGCGCGCATTGACCAATGCAACGCATTGGTCAATCCCAAAACCTGCTGCGCAGGTTTCGGGCCCCGCTATGTGCTTCCACACCCCGCCCCTTCGGGGCGCCCCCTAACTTTGGGGGGCTTTTCTCCAAGGGGTTCGCCGGGGCTTTGGCCGGGGGGTTTGGGTAGGATTCTGGCGGGGGCTCGCGTGGTAGAATCGGCGGCCTCGCGCGCGTCGCGATCCTTATTCCGAAGACACGATTCCAGGAGCACCACGATGGGCAAGGGCGACCGCAAGACCGCCAAGGGCAAGCGCTACAACTCCAGCTACGGCAACGCCCGCGGCAAGGCCACCACCAAGGCCGCCGGCACGGCGTCGGCGCCGGTCGCGAAGAAGGCGGCGACGACCAAGGTCGCCACCAAGGCGCCCGCGAAGAAGGCCGTGGCGAAGAAGTCCGCCGGCTGAAGCCTCGCAGGCCGGCCCGCGCCGGCACGCGACGAAAGCCCCGCCTCGCGCGGGGCTTTTTCGTTGCAGAAGATCTCGTGGGAGCGGCTTCAGCCGCGAGCTTTTCCCGCCGCTCGCGGCTGGGCTGGAAAGCTCGCGGCTGAAGCCGCTCCCACGACGAGCGGGACGATCAGGGCGCCGCGCGACCCGTCGCGCCCGCCTCGATCGCGGCCCACGTGCGCAGCAGGTTGCCGCCGAGGATCTTGCGGATGTCCGCGTCCTCGTAGCCGCGCGCCTGCAGGCCGGCGACGAGGTTGGGATAGTCGGCAACCGAGCGCAGGCCATCGGGCAGCTCGCCGTCGACGCCGTCGAAGTCCGAGCCGATGCCGACGTGGTCGATCCCCACCAGCTTGACGCCGTAGTCGACCTGGTCGAGTACCGCGTCGATCTTGGTGTGCGGCGCCGGGTGCGACGCGGCCCAGGCCTTGTCGAAGGCGTCGCGGCTTTCCTCCGGCTTGCCCGCGGCCTTCAGCGCGGCGTTGCGCGCGTTGAAGTCGTTGATCGCGCGGAAGTGCGCCTGGGTGTCGGCCGCGCCCTTCGGGTCGACGAACGCGGTGCCGAACGGCACCTGCACCACGCCGCCCTTTTCGGCGACCGCCTTGGCCAGCTCGTCGCTGATGTTGCGCTCGAAGCCGGGCGTGAAGTGGCGGAACGCCGAATGGCTGGCGATCACCGGCACCTTGCTGAGCGCGATCGCCTCGCGCGCCGACTCGTCGGAGATGTGCGAGACGTCGACCATGATGCCGAGCCGGTTCATTTCTGCCACCACCTGGCGGCCGAACGGGCTCAGCCCGTGCCACTTGCGCTCGATCGCGTACGAGGAATCGGCGATGCGGTTGGCCGCGCTGTGGGCCAGCGTGATGTAGCGCACGCCGCGATCGAAGAAGAACCCGACGTTGGCGAGGTCGTCGCCGATCGGCGCGCCGTTCTCCATGCCCAGCGGCAGCAGCACGCGATCGCCCTCGCGCAGCCGGTCGACGTCCTTCGGCGAGCGCAGCAGCGCGAAGCGGTCCGGATGGCGCTCGACCAGCGCCTCGACCGAATCGATCATCTCGTTGGCCGCCTGCCAGGCGGTGCCGTCGTCGTCCTGCTTGGGCGAGGTGTAGATCGACATGAAGGCCACGTCCAGGCCGCCCGCGCGCGCCTTCGGGTAGTCGAACTCGCGGCCCTTCGCCTCCTCGCCCAGGTCCATCCAGCGATCGGTGAGCATGCCCGGCGCATCGATGTGGGTGTCGACGATGACCGCGTCCTGCGCGAGCGCGCGCGCGGCGTCGGGGGCTTGCGCGGACGCGAGCAAGGGAATGGACGCGAGCAGCAGAAAGGTCAGGGTGCAGCGCATGATGGCCTCCGGCGTGACGGGTGAATTCGCGGGTTGTCGTAAGAGCGGCTTCAGCCGCGAGCGCTCGCCCCTGGACGCGGCCTGTCCGGACAAGCTCGCGGCTGAAGCCGCTCCCACGAGGACTTGTTCTTCTTCAGGCAACGCGGCGCCCGCCAGCGTACACCGCTTCGGCCAGCGCACCGCCGAGCCAGTAGCACAGCTCCGCGGGCCGGCGCACGCGCCAGCGTACGAAGTCGGCACGCAGTCCCGCGCGCAGCGCGCCGCGGTCGTCGAGGCCGAGCGCGCGCGCGCCGTTCACCGTGGCGCCGCGCAGCGCCTCCTCGGGCGTGAGGCGGAAATGCGTGCAGGCCAGCTGCATCGCCTGGCGCAGCGACAGCAGCGGCGACGTGCCGGGGTTGCAGTCGGTCGCCACCGCCATCGGCACGTGCCGGGCGCGGAACTCGTCCAGCGGCGGCAGCTTCGTCTCGCGCAGCACGTGGAAGGCGCCCGGCAGCAGCACCGCCACCGTGCCGGCCGCGGCCATCGCCGCCACGCCGTCGATCGAGGCGTGCTCGACGTGGTCGGCCGACAGCCCGCCGAACTCGGCGACCAGCGCCGCGCCGCCGCCATCGCTGAGCTGGTCGGCGTGCAGCTTCACCGGCAGCCCGAGCGCGCGCGCGGCCTCGAACACGCGCCGCGTCTGCGCGGCATCGAATCCGATCCGCTCGCAGAACGCATCCACCGCGTCCACCAGCCCTTCGGCGTGCAGCCGCGGCAGCCATTCGACCACCGCGTCGATGTAGCCGTCGGCGTTGCCGGCGAATTCCGGCGGCAGCGCGTGCGCGCCAAGGAAGCTGGTGCGCACGCCGACGCCGAGCGCCTCGCCGATGCGCCGCGCGACCCGCAGCATCTTGCGCTCGTCGTCGAAATCCAGTCCGTAGCCGGACTTGATCTCGATCGTGGTCGCGCCGTCGGCGAGCAGCGCGCGCGCGCGCGGCAGCGACTGCGCCAGCAGCGCGTCCTCGCCGGCGGCCCGCGTGTGGCGCACGGTGGAGACGATGCCGCCGCCGGCGCGCGCGATCTGCTCGTAGTCCGCGCCCTGCAGGCGCTGCTCGAACTCGGCGGCGCGGTGGCCCGCGAACACCGCATGCGTGTGGCAGTCGACCAGCCCGGGCGTGATGCAGTCGCCCTTGGCATCGATGGTTTCGCGCGCCTCGACGCTCGCCGGCAAGCCGGCACGCGGACCGGCATAGGCGATGCGGCCCCCGCGCCAGCCGAGCGCGCCATCCTCGACCAGGCCGTAGCCGGCATCGCCGTCGAGCGTGACCAGGGTGGCGCCGACGACAAGGCCGTCAAGCGGGGAAGTCACCGTGTCCGCGTGCTCAGTCATGCGTGGTTGGCCCCTGCGGTCCCGCTGGTGCGGGCTGCGCCATGGTAGCGGCGCCGCCGTCCGCATCGCCGCCGGCGACCGGCGGCAACGCATCGAGCAACTGCCGCGCCAGCGCGCGGTAGATCGGCATGTGGCAGACCAGTGCCGATGCCCCGCGCGCCAGCAGCACCGTCGCCAGGATCGGCAGCATCATCCCGCTGTTGTCGGTCAGCTCCATCGAGATCACCGCCGAGGTCAGCGGCGCCTGGGTCACGCCCGCGAGGTAGGCGCACATCCCCAGCAGCACGAACACGGCGCCGTCCAGCCCGGGAAACAGCGCCGCGATGTCGTGGCCAATGCCCGCGCCGACGGCCAGCGCGGGCGAGAACAGTCCGCCGGGGATGCCCGCCACGTACGACACCACGTTGGCCACGAACTTGACCGCGCCGAACTCGTGCCCGACCACCGCATGGCCCTGCACCAGGCTGCGTGCCTGCTCATAGCCGGTGCCGAATGCCCCTGGCCCGAACGCGATCCCGAGCAATGCCAGCACCAGCCCGCACGCCGCCGCCATCGCCACCGGGTGGCGCGCGCGCAGCGTCCCGAGCCAGCGCGGCTTGCCGCTGGTGGCGGCCAGCACGATGCGGCTGAACAACCCCCCGAGCAGCCCGCACACGATCCCGCACAGCGGCACGGCCAGCCAACCGCTGCCCAGCGGCAGCTCGCCGCCGACATTGCCGAAGTACGTGTAGTCGCCAACCAGCCCGAGCGAGACCACGCCGCCAACGATCACGGCGGTCAGCAGGGTGCCGGAGAACCGGTGCTCGAAGCGGTCGCCGAGTTCCTCGATCGCGAACACCACGCCCGCCAGCGGCGCGTTGAACGCGGCGGCGATGCCGGCCGCGCCGCCGGCGAGCAGGAAGCGCGAAGCCTCGCGCGCATCGGTGTAGCCGAAGCGGCGCCCGATCACGTACATCAGGCTGGCGCCGACGTGCACGGTCGGGCCTTCGCGTCCCACCGACGCGCCGCCGAGCAGCGCCAGCACGGTCAACCCCAGCTTGCCCGCGGAGACCGGCAGCGACAGGTTGCGTTGGCGGAACTCCGCCTCGGGGCGCTCGATCGACGCGATCACCTGCGGGATGCCGCTGCCCCGGGTCGAGCGCAGGCGCCCTGACGTCAGCCAGGCCAGCAGCCCGAACACCAGCGGCGTGAGCAGGAGCGCCCACCACGGCGACCACGCGAGCACCTGCCGGAACACCGAAAACGCCCAGTCGCTGGCGCGCGCGAACACCAGCGCGGCCAGCGCCACCACCACCGCGCCGCCCCACAGCACCAGGCGCCGCTTCCATTGTGCCCGCGACAGCAGCGGGCCGAGGCCGGTGGCGGGGGGCTGCGGGAGAGCATCCATTACGGGATTCTCGCATGCGCCGCCGATGCCGCCGGTGCAGAATGCGCGCATGACCGCCCATGCCCCGATCACGCGCACGCCCGAAGGCTGGCGCGCACCCGGCATCGCCAACCTGCATTCGCACGCCTTCCAGCGCGCGATGGCCGGCATGGCCGAGCGCCAGACCGACCCCGAGGACTCGTTCTGGACCTGGCGCGAGACCATGTACCGCTTCGCCGCGCGCTTCGATCCGGACACGCTGCGCGCGGTCGCCGCGCAGCTCTACGTCGAGATGCTGGAGGCCGGCTACACCAGCGTGTGCGAGTTCCACTACCTGCACCACGCGCCCGACGGCAGGCCCTACGACGATCCCGCGGCGATGTCGCGCGCGCTGGTCGAGGCCGCGCGCGAGGCCGGCATCCGCATGACCCTGCTGCCGGTGCTGTACATGGCCGGCGGCTTCGACGGCCGGCCGCTTGGCGAGCGCCAGAAGCGCTTCGGCCACGACGTGGAAGGCTACCTGCGCCTGTTCGAATCGCTGCATGCGGCGCAGGACGCGCGCCTGCGTGTGGGCTGCGCGCTGCACAGCCTGCGCGCGGTGCCAGGCGAGGCGATGCAGGCGGTGCTCGCCGCGCTGCCCGCGGACGCGCGCGTCCACGTCCACATCGCCGAGCAGGTGGGCGAGGTGCAGGATTGCCTCGCGATCCGCGGCGCGCGCCCGGTCGAGTGGCTGCTGGCCAACGCCGCGGTCGACGACCGCTGGACGCTGGTGCACGCCACCCACCTCACGCAGGACGAGACCCGCGGCATCGCCACCAGCGGCGCCACCGTGGCGCTGTGCCCGACCACCGAGGCCAACCTCGGCGACGGCCTGTTCCCGCTGCGCGACTACCTCGAGGCGGGTGGCGCCTGGGGCATCGGCTCGGATTCGCACATCTCGGTCTCGCCGGTCGAGGAGCTGCGCTGGCTCGAGTACGGCCAGCGGCTGTCGACGCGCCATCGCAACATCGCGGTGCGCGCGGATTCGGCGAGCGTCGGTGAAACGCTGCTGGCCGGCGTGGCCGCGAGCCGCGCGCGTTCGACCGGCTTCGACGCCGCCGACGACCACGTCGTGCTCGACGCCGCGGCGCCGACGCTTGCCGGCGCCGGCGACCGGGACATCGCCGACCGCTGGATTTTCAGCGGCAACCGCAACGTCGTGCATGAAGTGGTGGTCGAGGGCGAACGCGTGGTCCTCGACGGCCACCACCGCGACCGCGACGCGATCGCCGCGCGCTTCCGCAAGGCGATCGACGCGCTGCTCCAATCGAACCCGTAGGAGCGCCCCTTGGGCGCGATGCCCTACCGGTCACGTCCGATCGCGCCCATGGGGCGCTCCTACGTGAGCGCGGGCTACGAGAACAGCGCGTTCACCCGCGCGTAGTCGAGCCCATTGGCGAACGACGGCGCGAAATCCCCGCCGAGCCACGCCTTCAGCGATGCCTCCGCGGTGCCGTAGGCGTTCCTGAAGAACGCCGGACCCGCGCTCACGCGGCGCACGCCCGCGCGCGCCAGCGCATCCAGCGAGGCCAGGCCCGCCATCGCCATCACGTTGATGGCCAGCTCCGGAACGGCGGCGACGATCCGGGCCGCGTCCTCCGCCGACGCCAGCCCGGGCACGAAGCCGCCGTCGGCGCCGGCATCGCGGTAGGCCGACAGCCGCTCCACCGCCATCGCCACCGCCGCATCGCCTTCGGCCATGCCGCGCAGGTACACGTCGGTGCGCGCGTTGACGAACAGCGGCGCGGCGCCCTCCGCGGCGCGGATCGCGCGGAGCTTGGCCACCAGCAGCGCGGGGTCGCCGCCGCCGTCCTCGAGGTTCACGCCGACCGCGCCGGCCGCGACGATCTCGCACGCCAGCGCCGCGACCGTCGCGGGATCGTCGCTGTAGCCCTCCTCGATGTCGACCGTGACCGGCACCGAAACCACGCGCAGGATGCCGCGCAGCGAGCGCAGCAATTCCTCGCGCGGCAGCCTGCCGCCGTCGGCGTAACCCAGCGCCCACGCCACCGCCGCGCTGCTGGTGGCGACCGCGGTCGCGCCGGCGTCCTCCCACAGCCGCGCGCTGGCGGCGTCCCAGCAGTTGGGCAGCAGCAGCGGCACATCGGTGGCGTGGAGCGCGGTGAACTGGGTATGGAGCGGGAGCGTCATGATGGTGTCCGTAGCGGGGGAGGGGATGATCGGCGATGCGCGATCAGGGCGTCGTGAGCGGCGGCGGGATTCCCGCCGTTGTCCATGTCATCCCGAGCGCAGCGAGCGATCCTGCCTGGAGTCCGTCGTGAAAGATCCCTCGCCGCGCTCGGGATGACAACTGGAAGGCACCGAGCGCGATCTTTCCGGCGCCGCCGGTAAACATCGGATTCGATCGCCGCCCTGCGCAATCACCCGAACAAATCCATCGCCGGCAGCGCGCCCTCCAGCTGCAGCAGGAACTGCTTCGTCGGCAATCCCCCGCCGAAGCCGGTCAGCGAACCGTCGGCACCGATCACGCGGTGGCAGGGCAGCACGATCGGGATCGGGTTGCGGCCGTTGGCCGCGCCCACCGCGCGCACAGCCTCGGGCTTGCCGATGCGCCGCGCGACCTCGCCATAGCTCCAGGTCTCGCCGTACGGGATCCGCGCGAGCATCGTCCACACTTCGCGCTGGAACGGCGTGCCGATCGGCAGCAGCGGCAAGTCGAAACTGCGCAGCGCGCCGGTGAAATAGGCCTGCAGCTGCGCCTGCGTCTCGCGCAGCACCGCGTTGTCGCCGCGCTCGAGCGCCACGTTGCGCGGGATCGGATGGCGCGGGTTGCTGAACCAGACCAGCCGCAGCCGGTCGTCGTCGGCCGCGAGCAGCAGCGGCCCGACCGGGCTGGGCACGTGCCTGGACACCAGTGTCATTGCCCGGCCTCCGTGTAGGAGCGCACCCGGGCGCGACCTGGTTTCGCCGGCACCGCCCGGTCGCGCCCCGGTGCGCTCCTGCGGGCTTCGCTGCGCACCGCCGGCGCCGCCATTGCCTCGCGCCACAGCTGCAGCGTCGCGTATCCGCGCCACGGCCGCCAGGCTTCCGCGCGCGCGGTCAGCGCCTTCGCCGACAGCCGGCTGCCGTCTTCGGGCACCGCCTTCTGCAGCACCAGGTCGTCGGCGGGGAAGGCGTCGGGATGTCCCAGCGCGCGCAGCGCGATGTAGTGCGCCGTCCACGGGCCGATGCCCGGCAGCGCGGTCCAGCGCGCGACGAAGTCGTCGAGCGTGCGCTCGACGCGGAAATCCACCCGCCCGTCGAGCAGCGCGCGCGCGATCGTGCGCACCGTCTCCGCGCGCGTGCGGGTGATGCCGATGCTGGCCAGGTCGGCATCGGCCAGCGCCTCCGGCGTCGGGAACAGGTGCGCCAGCCCGTGCGCCGCATGTTCCTCGGGCAGCGGCGCACCGAAGCGCTGCGCGATGCGCGCGGCGAACGTGCGCGCCGCGGCGACGCTGACCTGCTGACCCAGGATCGCGCGCACCGCGATCTCGAAGCCGTCCCAGCCGCTGGGCAGCCGCAGCCCCGGGCGCTTGCGCAGCAGCGGCTTCAGGCGCGGGTCCACCGACAGCGCGGCCGCCACCGCCTGCGGATCGGCGTCGAGGTCGAACATCCGCCGCAGCCTGCCGACGACGTCCAGCAGCCGCGACGCCAGCGGCGCGTGCAGCTCCAGCCGCAGCGCATGCTCGCCGCCGGGCCATGCGCTCACCCGCAGCCAGCCCGGCGGCGCATCCGCGCCGGCGGGCGCGATCGCGCGCGCGTAGCTGTCGGCGTCCACGTGCTCCACGCCGGGCAGCGCACGGCCGCGCAGGAACGCCAGCATCGATTCGAAATCGTACGGCGGCCGGTACGCCAGCCGCAGCACCAGCTGCTCGCCGCTCTCGGCGTCGGCATCGGCCGGATGCCGGCGCAGGTCGCGCGGCGCCATCCGGTAGGCCTCCTTGAACGTCGCGTTGAACCTTCGCAGGCTGCCGAAGCCCGCCGCCAGCGCGACGTCGGTGATCGGCAGCGAGGTCTCGGTGAGCAGCTGCTTGGCGAACAGCAGCCGCCGCGTGCCGTGCACGCCGATCGGCGACGCGCCCAGCCGCTCGACGAACAGCCGGCGCAGCTGGCGCTCGCCCAGGTTGACGCGCTCGGCCAGCGACGACAGCGGCTGCTCGGCGAGCACGCCCTGGTCGATCAGCTTCAGCGCGCGCGCCACCGCCGCATCGCCGCGACGCCATGCGCCGTCGGTGGGCGAGAGTTCCGGGCGGCAGCGCAGGCACGGCCGGAATCCCGCCGCTTCCGCCGCCGCGGCGGTCGGGTAGTAGGTGATGTTGCGCGGCTTCGGCGTCGGCGCCGGGCACACCGGCCGGCAATAGATGCGCGTGCTGGTGACTGCGGTGAAGAACAGCCCGTCGAAGCGCGGATCGCGGCTCAGCCGCGCCTGCTCGCAGACGTGCGGCGGGGGCAGGGTGGTGGGTTCGGGAGGCGACATGGGGGCAGGCTAGCACCGCCCGGTCGCCCGGACTCGCCGGATTCGGACATCGACGTTGGATCGCCTGCCGGGGTCTCGAACTCGCCGCTCGCCGAAGCCTCTCCCGCCCGGTTTGAAGCCCTCTCCCGCTTGGCGGGAGAGGGTTTGGGTGAGGGTGCGTCCGATCGCAGCGTGCGCCACCCGAACCCGCTCGGCCTTGCAGGAGCGGCGAAGCCGCGAACCCGGCGCCATTCCGCCCAAGTCGCGGCTCCCCGCCGCTCCTACAAGACGCCGCCGCGCTACGGCTCCCGCAACGCCGGCAACAACGGCCCGATATCCCCATCGTTCTGCGCCGGCACGATCCCCAGCAACCGCGCCAGCAGCGGGTACACGTCCACGTTGTCGAACGCCGGGATCTCCACGCCCTGCCGGAACGCCGGACCGCGCGCGATGAACAGCGCGCGCATCGACGGCAGCGCCGGATCGTAGCCATGCGAACCGCGCGGATGGCCGGTGGGGCGCCCGGTGATGGCCTCGCGCGGCAAGGCATCCCAGCCCTCGTGCATCTGGCACACGATCGGCGGGATCCGCGGATGCGTGCCGTAATGCCAGCGCGCCGGAAGCTCGCCCTTGCGCCAGCAATCGTAATGATCGTGCGCGCCGAGCAGCTTCTTCTCCACCGCCGCTTCGTATCCGGGATTGGGCGCGATGCCCACCACCTGGCCCACCGACACCACCACCGCTTCGGCCATCGTCACCATGTCCTCGACCGCGACGTAGTGCCCCGGCGCCACCGCCGCCATGCCGTGGTCGGACACGATCACCAGGTTGGTGCGGTCGAGCATGCCGCGCGCGGCGAGGCCGTCGCGCAGGCGGCCGATCGCGGCGTCGGTCTCGGCCAGCGCCGCATGCGCCTGCGGCGAGTCCGGTCCGTTCTCGTGCGAGGCGTGGTCGACCTTGTCGAAGTACAGCGTGACGATGCGCGGACGCGTCGCTTCCGGCGCGTCCAGCCACGCCAGCACCTGGTCCACGCGTTGCGCCGCGCTGACGTGCTCGTCGAACGGCTTCCACTGCGTGGGCCGCACGCCGCCGATCGCCGCCTCGCTGCCCGGCCAGTACATCGTCGCGCTGCGCAGCCCGGCCTTCTGCGCGCCGATCCAGATCGGCTCGCCGCTCCACCACTGGCCGTTGCCCACCGCCTCGCGGTTGGACAACTTGAAGCCGCCCAACGCGTCGTCCCACATCGTGTTGTGGATGATGCCGTGGTGGTCCGGGCGCAGGCCGGTGACGATGGTGTAGTGGTTGGGGAAGGTCAGCGACGGGTAGGACGGATTCATCCACGCCGCGCGCACGCCCTCGGTGGCCAGGCGCCAGAGGTTGGGCGTCGTCGCCGGGTCGAGGTAGTCGGCGCGGAAGGCGTCGATCGAGACCAGCACCACCGTGTCCGGCGCCGGCGCGGCGGGCCGCGGCGTCCAGACGCACGCGGACAGGGTGGACAGGAGGAGGAGGGCGAGGAGGGCGGCCGGGCCGCGGATCGGATTGCGCATCGGCCCATGATAGCGACCGGTCCATGACAGCCCGTCGCCGGCATTGCCGCCAGATCCGGCAAGGCCGGCGGCGCCCGCGGCGGCACCGCGTCGCGCACAATCGGCGCGGGGCCGAAGCGAGGGGAAACGCACATGACGTCACGCAATATCGCCGCGCTGGTATCGCTGGCGCTGGCCACGGGCTGCGGCGTCGCCACCGCGCAGGACGCCACGCCGCCCGCGCCGCCGATGAGCGCCGCCGAATGCGAGGTCTGGGCGCGCGAACTCGGCTTCGCCCGCTCGGTGGCCGAGCACGACGCCGCCGCCTTCGCCGGACACGTGCATCCCGACGCCGCGTTCAACTCGGGCAAGCCCGAGCCGCTGCGCGGCCGCGAAAGCATCGCGGCGGCCTGGGCCGACATCGTCGCCGGCAAGGGCCTGCTGCTGTCGTGGTATCCCAGCCGGGTCACCATCGGGGGCGTGCCGGACGTGGCCTGGTCCAGCGGCCCCGCGCTGTTCGAATGGCCCGACCGCCCGCCCGCGCAGCGGTACGCCATCGGCACCTACCACTCGGTCTGGCACCGCGATGCCGACGGCACCTGGCGGATCCTGTTCGACGAAGGCGCCGGCATGGCGCCGGCGACGGAGGCGGACGCGGCGCGGTTCCGCGCGCAGCGACAGGTCGCCTGTCCTGTGCCTGCAGCGGCTGCAGGCTGACAGGGCGCACGGCCGGCGGCGGTTGATCCGACGCCGACGAACGGCGGCTCTGCCGTCACGCAGCTGTTCGCAACCTGCGCACAAGGCTTGCGCGGCGATCCCCCGCGTCACCCGACGCCTGTCGCGGCTCCCGCCGCTCCTACCGGAATCCCGCGCGCATCGCGATCACGGTCGACGCCGGCAACGCGCGCCTGACGCGCAAGTGAATCCCCACCCGCCCCTCAGCGCCGGTTCGCGGGCACCGGCGTATGGTCGCGGTGCAGGGCGGGTGCACCGCCCCTTCGTCCCCCACCGCGAGGTGTGCCATGAACAAGCTGCTACTCGTCCTCCTCGTCGGCGGATTCGCTTCCGCCGCCTCCGCGCAGTCCGCCCCGGTCGACCAGAGCCTGGAGCCGGGCGCCGCCGCGATCGGCGCGCAGGCCAGCGACGCCGACCACAAGGATCCCAACTGCCTGCGCGAGACCGGCTCGCGCCTGACCGCCGTGCAGAACCAGCGCGCCGCCCGCGCCGGCAAGCCCGCCGACAAATGCGCCAACGCCATCGGCCGCGCCTACGACCGCGAAGACATCGACCGCACCGGCGCCATCGACGTGCGCGACGCGCTGCGCAAGCTGGATACGTCGATCCATTGAGCCGATCCACCTCGTTGCGCAGCGGGTGCGCGACTGCTGGCACGCTTGTGCAACCACGGACGCCCGGCAATGGCCGGGCGTCCTGCTTTCCGGCGATCGCCGACCGATGGGCCGCGTGCCTCCGGCTTGCACGGTCATGCCGATCCCGGCGTCATCGCCTTTTACTTGGCCATCCTTCTTTCGTCGTCATCCCTCTTTTTTCCGTCATCCCCGCGAAGGCGGGGATCCAGCGACGTTCGCTTTGGAAGCCTTCGTTATGACAGCCGAGAGGAAAGTCACTGGATCCCCGCCTTCGCGGGGATGACGGCTTCGGGAAGGGCTTCGGAAGAGTTCGCGGCTGAGCCACTCCTGCAAAACAATCAGGAGCTCGCGGCTGAAGCCGCTCCCACGACGCGATCAAGGGCCGAAGCCGCCCCCACAAGCGATCAACAGCCGTCCGACACCCCGGCCGCATGTCGCAGCCCGCGCAGCAGGTGCCGGCGGAAGGTCGGGTCCGCGTACAGTTCGCCGCGGTGCCCCAGCCCGGTGTACCACGCGCGGCCGCGGCCGACCGGATGACACCAGGCGATCGGATGGTCGGCGCCCATCGTGCCGCCTTCGTACGCGGACTCGTCCACCGTCGCCACCACCCGCACCCGCGGACGCGGGTTGTCGCGGTAGTTGTACAGCTCGTCGGTGACCGGCCATTCGCGCCCGGGCGCGGCGATGCCTTCGTCGGCGAACGTCACCCGCGTCGCCTGGAAGCCCGGCGGATGGCTGCGGAACCACGCCCCCACCAGCTGCCCGTACCACGGCCAGTCGTACTCGGTGTCCGCCGCCGCGTGGATGCCGACGAAACCGCCGCCGCCCTCCACGAACGCCTGCAGCGCATCCTGCTGCGCATCGTCGAGCACGTCGCCCGTGGTGCTGGCGAACACCACCACGCGATAGCGCGCCAGGTTGTCGCGCGTGAACGCAGCCGCGTCCTCGCCGTGGTCCACCTGCCAGCCCTGCCGCCACGCGAGCTCGCGCACCGTGTCCACGGCCACCGGGATCGAGTCGTGGCGGAACCCCGCGGTCTTGGTGAACACGAGGATCCGCGCCGGCTCGCCCGCCGGCGCCGCGGGAGACAGCAAACACAACGCCAGCAGCAGCGCGATCAGGAACCTCATGCCCCGATCCTAGCCCGCCCCGGACCGGCGTGCGAATCGCGTCCGCAAACCCCCTGCGGAAGCCGGCTCCCAAGTCGTTGTGGGAGCGGCTTCAGCCGCGAGCTCTTCGCATCGTCCATCAAGGCTCTTTCGACAGGGCGCGCACGCAAAAGCTCGCGGCTGAAGCCGCTCCCACAAACAAAACGCGCAGCGGAAGCCGGGACCCGCCACCCCCGCACGGGCGGGGAGTTCGGGGCCACGGTCGCGGCTGCCGCCGCTCCTACATCGGCTTCCTGAACTTGTACGCAAACTGGTCCGTATGCCCGCGGATCGCCTTGTCGAACACCTTCAGCGTGTGGTCGTCCTTCGGATTGCGCAGCACGCCGCTCTCGCCCGCGTATTCGAACCCGGCCGCCATCACCTGCTTCTTCACGAATTCCGGATCGATCCGGTGCAGCGTCCCGGTGTCGCGCAGGCCCGAGCCCGCTTCCGCCACATGGTCGATCACGACGAACGTCCCGCCCGGCTTGAGCGCGGCGAACACCGCCTTGTCGAGCAGCGCCGGATCGGTGGGGCCCATGAACTTGTCCGGATAGTCGTGGTAGTTCTGCGATGTGAACACCACGTCCACCGGCCCGGGCGTCGAGAACGCCGCCGCCGGCTGCACCAGCACCTCGATGTTGCCGAAGCCCGGCCGCTGCGCCAGCTTGCGCACGTCGGCCGAATCGGTGCCGGCCTCCTTGTCGTATTCGGTTGGCCAGATCGCGTAGACCTTGCCGCCGTCGCCGACGACCTTGCTGAAGACCTGGGTGAAGTAGCCCGTGCCCGACGGGATCAGCTCGACCACCTTGTCGCCCGGCTTCGCGCCGGAAAACGCGACCAGCTCCGCGACGTGCCGGCGCGCATCATCCTTCGCGTTGTCGCCGCGCGCCGGATCGGCGACGGCCTTGCCCACGTAGTCCGGAACCGCCGGCACCTGCTGCGCCGCGACGGCGGCGGCCGCGGCCACCAGGCCGGCGACCGCGAGTGCGAGGGAACCCTTGTGCAAGTGCATGGCGAGCGCTCCTTGGAAGAGGGGAGGGATACGGCGCCGCCATCATGGACCCGCCCCCCGCCACGACGACTGCCGCAAGTCACGGATCGCCGAATCGCCAACTTGCACGCATCCGGAGCGCTCGCCTGGCACGGCGCGCCTGACAGGAACCCCTCACCCGCGCGCGTCAGCGACAGCACGAAGCGCCGCACAAAAACCCTCCCCCCTCGCGGAAGAGTGAGGCGCGAAGCGCCGAATAAAGCCCCTCTCCCGCATCGCGGGAGAGGGCAGGCGCGAAGCGCCGGGGTGAGGGCCCGGCTCTTCGCCCGATCCCCACAACCGCCCCAGCCAACCCCCAACAACCCCGATGCGATAATCCCGCCAACACGCGCCCCAGGTCCCCGCCATGCCCACCCGCAACGCCTCGTCCCGCAACGACCCCACCCGCAACATCCGCGCCCCCCGCGGCACCGAGCTCGCCTGCAAGTCCTGGCTCACCGAAGCCCCGTACCGGATGATCCAGAACAACCTCGACGCCGAAGTCGCCGAGAACCCGGCCGAACTCGTCGTCTACGGCGGCATCGGCCGCGCCGCGCGCGACTGGGACTGCTACGACGCCATCCTCGAGTCGTTGAAGCAGCTAGGCGACGACGAAACCCTGCTCGTGCAATCCGGCAAGCCCGTCGGCGTGTTCCCCACCCACCCCGACGCCCCGCGCGTGCTGATCGCCAACTCCAACCTCGTCCCGCACTGGGCCACCTGGGAGCACTTCAACGAGCTCGATAAGAAGGGCCTGATGATGTACGGCCAGATGACCGCCGGCTCGTGGATCTACATCGGCAGCCAGGGCATCGTGCAGGGCACCTACGAGACCTTCGTCGAGATGGGTCGCCAGCACTACGTCGGCAACCTCGCCGGCAAGTGGATCCTCACCGCGGGGCTGGGCGGCATGGGCGGCGCGCAGCCGCTGGCCGCGAGCCTGGCCGGCGCCTGCAGCCTCAACATCGAGTGCCAGCAGAGCCGCATCGACTTCCGCCTCAAGACCCGCTACGTCGACGAGCAGGCCGACGACCTCGACGACGCCCTCGCGCGCATCGACAAGTACACGAGGGCCGGTCAGGCGAAATCCATCGCCCTGCTCGGCAACGCCGCCGAACTGCTGCCGCAGCTCGTGCAGCGCGGCGTGCGCCCCGACGCCGTCACCGACCAGACCAGCGCCCACGACCCCGTGCACGGCTACCTGCCGATCGGCTGGACCGTCGAGCAGTGGCTCACCGAGCAGAAGCAGCACCCGGAAAAGGTGCGCGACGCCGCCAAGCAGTCCATGCGCGTGCACGTCGAGGCGATGCTCGCGTTCCAGAAGATGGGCGTGCCCACGTTCGACTACGGCAACAACATCCGCCAGATGGCCTTCGACGAAGGCTGCCAGGACGCGTTCGACTTCCCCGGCTTCGTCCCCGCCTACGTGCGCCCGCTGTTCTGCAGGGGCATCGGCCCGTTCCGCTGGGTCGCGCTCAGCGGCGACCCCGAGGACATCTACAAGACCGACGCCAAGGTCAAGGAACTGATCCCCGACGACAAGCACCTGCACAACTGGCTCGACATGGCCCGCGAACGCATCAGCTTCCAGGGCCTGCCCGCCCGCATCTGCTGGGTAGGCCTGGGCCAGCGCCACAAGCTGGGCCTGGCCTTCAACGAGATGGTCCGCAACGGCGAACTAAAAGCCCCGGTGGTGATCGGCCGCGATCACCTCGACAGCGGCAGCGTCGCCTCGCCCAACCGCGAAACCGAGTCAATGAAGGACGGCAGCGATGCCGTCAGCGACTGGCCGCTGCTCAACGCGATGCTCAACGTCGCCGGCGGCGCGACCTGGGTGAGCCTGCACCACGGCGGCGGGGTGGGGATGGGCTACTCGCAGCACGCGGGCGTGGTGATCGTCTGCGACGGCAGCGAGGCGGCCGACAAGCGCATCGCACGCGTGCTGTGGAACGACCCGGGGACCGGGGTGATGCGGCATGCGGATGCGGGGTATGACGACGCGAAGGTGTGCGCGGTGGAGCAGGGGTTGAAGCTTCCTATGGCGTGAGGCGACCCGTGGCGCCGGTTCGCCAGGAGCGGCGCAAATCCAGGTCGGGTATAGCCATTCGACTTTCTTTTCACGCATGTCCCCACTCCCGCTGCGAGTTTGGATATCGCGGTTTGCACGATATCTGCTTCGATCGCAGGCGTAGCAAGGTCGGTGGCTATCGCAAGACAATTGAATGGCTGGGAAATTTTCTCAGTTGACCTCAGAAGAGCGGCGTCAAATACTCGGCTTATTGCCCGGTTTCAAGGGCTAATTGGTGTCAGCTCTCTGAAGGAACTTCGTGGATATCCCAACCAAAAGGCTCACCGACGACGAGCTCGCCATTTTGCTCGAGTTTCGGGAGTCACACTTCCTAGACTTTAAGAGCGCGGAGATCTCTCCGTCATCACTGACAAAGACTGTTTCCGCACTTTGCAACACAAGCGGAGGTGAGATTTTTATCGGACTCGAGGAAGTAGAGACGACGGACGGCCCCTCACTTGAGTGGAGCGGATTCGACATCGAAGAGGCTGCGAACGCTCATCTGGATACCGTCGAGAAGTTGTCGCCACTCGGCAAGCACTACCGCGCAGAATTTCTGTCGCATGATGACCGACCAGGGTTAGTACTTCATCTCCTCGCCAAGAAGGTCAAAAACATTATTTTTGCGTCAAACGGCAAGCCATATGTCCGGAGAAGCGCGCAGAACTTGGCCCTGAATGATGCGGCCGCAGTAAAGCAGCTCGAATACGACAAGGGGATCGTGTCGTTCGAAGACGAGAAGCTTGACTACAAACTCGATCGCATCACGAACTCCACCGTCATAATTGATTTTCTGCTTAGCGTTTTTCCAAGCGCAGAGCCGGAGGAGTTCCTAGACAAGCAAGAAGTAGTTGTCGAAGGTGCGCCAACAGTAGCGGCTACCATGCTTTTCCATGATCTGCCCCAAGCACCGCTAGCCAAGCGATCTTCGATCAAGGTTCTCCGCTACAGAACTAAGAACGATGAAGGTGAAAGGGACACCTTGGCTTTTGATCCTTTAACCATCGAAGGTCCCGCGTATAACCTCATCTACGAAGCCGTCGACAAGACGAAGAGCCTAGTTGAAGAGATTAAGAAGGTCACGCCAGATGGGTTGGTCTCCATCTCATACCCGCACGAGGCGCTGCACGAAATTGTCACAAATGCAGTCTTGCATCGGGACTACAGCATCCAAACCGACGTGCAAATAAGGATTTTTGACAACCGAATTGAGATTGAAAGCCCCGGGCGGCTTCCAGGCCACGTAACCGTTGAGCGAATAACCAAGACCCAGGCTGCACGCAATCCGAAGATGGTTCGCCTGATCAACAAGTTCAAAAATCCGCCTAACAAGGACGCTGGCGAGGGAATGAAGACCGCGTTCGAGTCTATGCATAAGCTACGCCTAAAACGACCGGAGATTATCGAGAGGGAACAGTCGCTAGTGGTCATTCTCCGCCACGAGCCGCTCGGTTCGCCCGAACAGCTGGTGATGGAGTATCTGGATAGCCCGGGCCACTCGGAAATCACGAACTCTATTGCGCGCGAGCTAACGGGCATACGCTCCGAGAACACTATGAAAGAGGTGTTTTACAAGCTCGCGGATGCGAATCAAATTGAACGTGTTCCCGGCAAACAGGGAAACAAGGCGGCGTGGCAGAAGAAGTCACCGGGCTGAGAGCTAACAATGCGTTCGACTCAACTTAGGTGTTAGGCGACACGAGCAGCATCAGCGGAAACGTCAGCATTCAGTTTGAGAGATAGGGCGGATGGCAAACAAGTCTCAGATGACCGGAATGATGGGCGTCTACTTAGCAGCGGCCGAACTAACCCGAAAGGGCTTTATTGTGTCGCCGACGTCTCGCAGCGCTGCAGGGGCGGACCTTCTCCTGACGGATTCAGATTGCCTGAAAGCATTTTCAATTCAAGTTAAATCAGACCGGACAAAGTCAAATTTCTTTCTTGTAGGTAAGAAGTGTCGTAGCGCGGTGTCAAAAACCCATGTCTATGTCTTTGTCAAATTTCGCAGCACCAAGAAAGCCGGTGAATCGGTTCACTATTATGTTGTGCCGAGCAAGAAAGTCGCCGAACTAGCTTGGCATGAGGGACGTTTTCCGAGCATAAGAATCGATGCAATCGCAAAGTATGAGAATAGATGGGATATTTTTGGTGATCCTGACCCACTAAACACCTAATCAAAGATCAACACGGACAACTTAAGGGGACGGAGGAAATTAATCAGGAGGAATAGGGTCGGAGTACAGGGAAGAACGGGGTCAGGTTCACTTTATCCATCTGCAACAACTGTGGAATGGCCTAGGAAGATGTCGGCGGGGACGGCCTAGACGAATGCTTCGCCAGCTCCAAGTTTGTCTGTTGTTACATCAACGCATCGGACTGCCGCAATAATGCAGCCGGCAACAGGAGCCATCCGGCTCCGGCTATCAGGGGGAATCAGCGTGAACAAGGGGATCATCGCGGCCGTGGCCGCCATCGTGTTCGTGTCCGGGATTGGGGTGGGTTATTCGGCCAAGCCAGCGGCAGCGCCGCTGCTGTACCACGGCAAGACCGACCAGGACGCGGCCCGCGCATTGCTTGGACTGGCCTTGAAGCAGGCCGAGGACGGCAGCTGGGAGCGGATCGGGGTGGGCCGGGTGTATTACCTCGGCGGGCTCAAGGCCGAAGGGCAGGCGATCTTCGACCAGGTGCTCGCGGGCAAGCACGACGATGGCGACGCCTACCGCATCGCGCGCGTCTACCGCGAGGCCGGTGAGACCGCGAAGGCCAACGCTATGTTCGAGCGCTACCTCACGGCCAATCCGGACGATGCCCGCGCGTTGTCCGAAGTGGGCGCCTACACCCTGCTCGAAGGGAACCGCGAGGCGGCCGAGCGCCTGTTCGACCGCTCGTTCTCCGCCGAGCGCGACGATATGTGGGCGACCCTGCAGGCCGCCGGCGCCTACCTTGGCGTTGCGCCGCAGCAATAGCCCGCGCATGCGCGCGAAGAATGGCGCGTGCCCGCCCGCGATGGCGGCATGTCAGCCCTCGTTGGCCGCCGGCGGCACATCCGCACGAGCGGCCACCGACGCGATCCATGCAGGAAAACGGGGGTCGGAGTACATTTTTCCGCGTGTTCCACTCGGAATCTCGGGAAGTATGCTCAGACCCCTGCGTTCTTGAGGAGGCACTCCCATGAAAGCGATCGTGGTAACCGACGAGGCCGCGGGCACGGCCGGGATGAAGCTGGTGGAGCGGCCCGACCCGCAGCCGGCGATCAACGACGTCATCGTCCGCGTCCACGCGTCGGGATTCGTCAACACCGAGCTGACGTGGCCTTCGACCTGGACCGATCGCCTCGGTCGCGACCGAACGCCCACGATTCCCGGGCACGAGCTGGCCGGGGTGGTCACCGCCCTGGGCTATGGCACGACGGGGCTGTCGGTGGGGCAGCGGGTGTTTGGGCTGACGGACTGGTATCGCGACGGGACGCTGGCGGAGTACGCGGCCGTGGAGGCGCGCAACCTTGCGCCGCTGCCGGGCGACGTCGACTTCACGGTGGGCGCGAGCCTGCCGGTTTCGGGCCTGACCGCGTGGCAGGGGCTGTTCGTGCACGGCCGCCTGCGGGCGGGGCAACGCGTCGTCGTGCATGGCGCGGCCGGCGCCGTCGGGGCGTTGGCGACGCAGCTCGCGCGCGAGTTTGGCGCCCACGTCATCGGCACCGGGCGCGCGGCCGATCGCGAGGCGGCGCTCGGGTTCGGCGCGAACGAATTCGTCGCCCTCGACAACGATGTGCTGGAAGACATCGGCGAAGTCGACCTCGTGCTCGACCTCATCGGCGGCGATATCGGCAAACGCTCCGCGCGCCTGGTCCGGGCCGGGGGCACGCTGGTATCGGTCGTCGGACCCGTGGAGGAACGGCCCGCCGATGGCCTGGCGGTCGACTTCGTCGTCGAGTCCGATCGCGCCCAGCTGGGCGAAATCGTCCAGCGGATGCGCGACGGCCGGCTGCGGACGCACATCGGCAAGGTCGGGGCCCTCGATGAGGCCGTGGCCACCTTCAACTCGACCGAGCGACGCAAGGGGAAGACGATCGTTCGTGTTCGCCCGTAAGGACGGGAAGGGGCAGGCTGCCCGGCCCGTACGCGCGCTGTCTTCCATTCAAGCGCCATAGCCACCCGTTCGACGCCCACCGGGCACCTCCGGCCGCAGGTGCAGGAACAGCCCGACGCAGATCAGCCCCAAGGCGAAACGCGGGGCGACCAGTGCGACGAGCATCGCGGCCGTGAAGACCGCGAGCACCACGAGCGAGCGGCGCCTGGCCAGGCGTCGGCCGTGCGCGGGCAGGTGGGTGGCGTTCGCCAGCACCTGGCGTTCGAACACGTTGTAGGCGATGTCGATGCACACGAACAGGCCCGCATAGAACACGACGGGCGACGAGGCGAGGCTGGTGCGCGCGACCCAGGACGTCGCGAAGGGCAGCAGCGAGACCATGAACAGATGGATGAAGTTGATCCAGATCAGCCGCAGCGTCGGCGCGCCGACCAACCGCATCAGGTGGTGGTGGTTGATCCAGATGATGGCGATGAACAGGTAGCTCACCGCGTAGCTGACGGCCGTGGGCCACAGCGGCCACAGCGCCGAGAAGGCGGGGCGCTCCGGCGCGTCGAGTTCCAGCACCATGATCGTGACGATCACCGCGAAGACGGCGTCCGAGTAGGCGGCCAGGCGGTCGGCGGTCGACTTGTCTTCAGGCATGGCGGACTCCAGTGGTTCGCTGCGGCGACCGACGCGGGTAGCCATCGGGACGGACTTTCCGGAATTACGGCTGTCCGCTCCGCATTCCGGTGCACGGCTTCAGGCCACCAGCCGCGACGCGTGCAAGCGCTCGTAATGCGGCCGGCACGCCTCCGCCACCGCCGCGGCCTCTCCCGACAGCGCCACCTCCTGCGCGACCGGCGCCTCGAACCCGGTCGACTCCCACACATGCGCATACCAGTGCGGCGCCCACACGCCGTCGCTGGCGCGCGGGCCCTTGGGCCAGCGCAGCATGCGGTCGCTGAAGGCGATGCCGAGCCAGTCGCACAGGGCGCGCAGGTGCGGCTCGGGGGCGCGCAGGAAGTCGCCGGCGTCGATGACCGGCGGCGGCGCGCCGGCGGCGCACAGTTCGTCGTACAGCGCGGCCTGCTGCGGCAGGCCAATGTCGTCGGGCGTGACGGTGGCGCGCGATCGGAGGTAGGACGCCACCACCTCGCGCGGGTCGCGGATCAGCAGCGCGTTGCGCAGCTTCGCGATCCAGCCGTGGTCGATGTGCGGCAGCAGGTGGTGGGCCATGTGCTTCTGGTACCAGACCGGCGCGCCGCCGGGCGCGGGGCCGAGCAGGGCGGCGACGACGCTGCGCCAGTCGCCGTCACCGGCGGCGATCACTTCCTCGCGCGCGGGATGGTCGAGGCCGGTGTGCGCCAGGTAGTGCGCGTACAGCGGTTCGTCGCTCACCGCGCAGTCGCCGCGGTTCTCCCAGGCGCGCATCATCGCGGTGGAGATGTTGCGCGGGCCGGACCACATGGCGATGCGCAGCGTCATCGCGGACGCCTCAGGCCCGAACGCGGCCGGCGACGTCGCGCGCGACCAGGGCCTGGTACAGCGCCTGCAGGCGCTCGACCATCGGGCCGCGCGCCTCGTCGCGCTCGCCGATCGCGCGCCCGTCGATGGTGTGCACCGGCACCACGCCGGCGAAGGTGCCGGTAACGAAGGCCTCGTCGGCGCCGTAGACGTCGGTGAGGCTGAAGGACTTCTCGAACACCGGGATGCCGTTGTCGCGGCACAGCGCGATGACGTTGGCGCGGGTGATGCCGCCCAGGCAGTACTGGCCGGTCGAGGTCCAGACCTCGCCCTTGCGCACGATGAAGAAATGCGTGGAATTGCAGGTGGCGACGAAGCCGTGCGGGTCCAGCATCAGCGCCTCGTCGGCGCCGGCGGCGGAGGCCTGGATGCAGGCGGTGATGCAGTTGAGCTTGCTGTGCGAGTTGAGCTTGGGGTCCTGCACGTCGGGATAGCCGCGGCGCACGTGCACGGTGAACAACGACAGGCCGCGCTCGGCGGTTTCGGCCGAGGCGGTCTTGTACTCGGCGATGATGACGACGGTGGCCGGCCCGACCGCCACGCGCGGGTCCTGGTACGGCGTGCGCCTCACGCCGCGCGTGACCATCAGCCGCACATGCACGCCGTCGCCGCGCATGCCGTTGGCCTCGAGCGTGTCGAGGGTCGCGCGCGCGAGCTGGCCGCGATCGAGGCCGATGTCGAGCAGGATCGCCTTCGCGCCTTCGTACAGGCGGTCGAGGTGCGCGTCGAGGAAGGCCGGCTGGCCGCCGACGACGCGGAAGCCCTCCCAGACGCCGTCGCCGAGCACGAAGCCGCTGTCGAAGACCGACACCATGGCCTGGTCGCGGTGCTTCAGGGCGCCGTTGACCCAGATCAGGATGTCGGCATTGCGTGGATCGTCGGCGGAATGCTGCGTGCCTCGGGTCATGGGCGCCTCCGTGGCGGCCGATGTTAGCGCAGGCGCGGCCCGGCGCCCGCCAGCGCCTGGCCGGCGCGGACCGCGCCTACACTGGGCCGGGTTCACGAGGGCAGGAGAGCAGGGCATGCGCCGCATCGCCATCACCCGCGCGGTCAGCCGCGCCATGCAGCGCTGCGAATTGACGCATCTGCAGCGGCGCGAGATCGACCTCGACCTGGCGCGCGCGCAGCACGCCGCGTACGAACAGGCCCTGCGCGATGCGGGCTGCGAAGTGCTGCAGCTCCCGGAACAGCCCGGACTGGCGGACTCGGTGTTCGTCGAGGACACGGCGGTGGTGCTGGACGAGCTGGCGGTGCTGACGCACCCCGGCGCGCAGTCGCGGCGCGGCGAGATCGATTCGATGGCGCAGGCGCTCGCGCCCTTCCGCGAGCTGCGGCGCATCGACGCGCCGGGCACGCTGGACGGCGGCGACGTGCTGCGGCTGGGTCGCACGATCCACGTCGGCGCCTCGTCGCGCAGCAACGCCGAGGGCATCGAACGGCTGCGCCGGCAGGTGGCGCCGTTCGGCTACGACGTGCGAGCGGTGCCGCTGCGCGGATGCCTGCACCTGAAGAGCGCGGCCACGCCAGTCGCGCCCGATCTTTTGCTCGTCAATCCCGACTGGGTCGACGCCAGCCACTTCGGGGGCCATCGCACGCTCGCCGTGGACGAGTCCGAGCCGTTCGCCGCGAACGCGATCCTCATCGGCGACGCGCTGCTGTACTCGGCGTCCTTCCCGAAGACCGCGGAACGACTGCGGCGCGCCGGCATCGACGTGCGCCTGGTCGAGATGTCGGAAACCGAGAAGGCCGAGGGCGCGATGACCTGCTGCAGCGTCATCGTCGAGATTTGAGGAAGAAGACGCGCATGGCAGCGTCACCCGCTCCACGCCGGCACCTGTGCACCAGCACTCGGGCAGGCACGATGGCGTCGTTCGCCGTCGTTTCCGGGCGCCCCGGTGCGGCCGTATCGGCGAAGGCAGGGCATGGGCCAATCGGCCGTGCAACACTTCGGACGGCGAAAGCTTCCGGTCACCGGTCGCCACCCTGCCTGGCTCGGGCACCGGATCGCGCAGGAGGACAGCGTGCCGAGCGCGCGACCGGGCCAGGGGCGACTTGGGTGACCGGTTCATCCAGCGGAACGGGCTGCCGCCGTCCGCGGCCCCTCATGGCCCGATTCTTGCAGCGATGCCAAGCGGGTGAATTCCGCGTCGGGATGCGCGACCATTCCACCACCGAGGCCGCTGCATGTGGCCGACCCGGTGCGCGGCGGGGAGCGCGCAGCAGGGCAGGATGCCCGCCATTGATACAACCAACCATCCATCAGGGGAAACATATGACCACCAGCCTTCGCGCGCGGACGGTTCGCCGTGCCGCGCTCCTTTCCGTCCTGCTCGTCGCCCTCGTTCCGATGTGCGCGTTCGCGCAGGCGACCCGCACGTGGGTCTCCGGCGTCGGTGACGACGCCAATCCGTGCAGCCGCACCGCGCCTTGCAAGACTTTCGCAGGTGCCATCTCGAAGACGGCGACGGGTGGGGAGATCAGCGTGCTCGATCCCGGCGGGTTCGGCGCCGTCACGATCACCAAGTCGATCACCATCAACAATTCCAACAGCGGCGAAGCCGGCATCCTCGCCAGCGGCACCAACGGCATCATCATCAATGCTGCCAATGCCCGCGTCACCCTCCGAGGCCTGGTCATCGACGGCGCGGGGACCGGCATCGATGGCATTCGCGTCCTGGCGGCCTCCGAGGTCAACGTCGAGGACTGCTTGATCCAGGGCTTTCGCGGCGCCAATCCGTCGCGTGGCATCTACGCCGCGCCCAGCACCGGTACGATGCGATTGAGCGTCCGGAACACGGCCATCATCGCCAACAGCCAGTCGGCCGCGAACAATGCGGGAGTGCTGCTCAAGCCGAGCGGCTCGGCTACCGTCATGGCGGACTTCGCCAACGTCAACCTCGCAAACAACGGGTACGGATTGATTGCCGATGGCAACGTGACTTCCGGCGCGGTGCTGGTGTCCGTGCGCGATTCGCAGTTGACGGGCAACCATTTCGACGCGGCGCGCGCGGATTCGGACGGCGGTGAAGTCGCGCTGGTCATGAAGAACAACACGGTGACCGGCAACGGTTACAGTTCCGGCCTCGCGGCTGCCGTGCGCTCCGACGGGGCCATGGCGACCGTCCGGCTTCAGGACAATGCAATCACGTCGAACAACTATGGCGTGCTGTTCACCACTGGCGGAAAGATCTATACCTACGGCGGGAACCTGACCGGGGGCAACACGACGAACGGCGCATTCACGTCGGCCCAGCCGACGCAGTGAGTCGATAACCGGGCGGCGAATGCCCGTTTCCGGATTCGCGGGAAGGACGCGACACCCATCCCGGGTTCCGGGATGGGTGACTGCAGCACCAGGATGGGTTCCTGATTCCTGCGGGCAGGTGCCCGGGCGGTAGTGCCGGTGAAGGGTGCGCGCGGTAGCGGTTCCCGCCAAGTCGTGGATAGGCCCGGTTCCGACTCACCCAGCTCGGCGTGTAGTCGCTGCCGGGGCCGCGCTTGCGCATCTTCATCGATGCCGGCGCCTGGCACGCGATTGACCAGCGCGCACGAGGCCAGCACGAGATCCACGCACGCGGCCTCGAGCTGCAGCCGCGGACGCAGCGGTTGGACCAGTGCAGGCGCGAGCCTCCGGTATCGCTCGCGGAAGCCGTCTCGTGGTGCCGCGGGGCTTCCGTGAGTGCCGTTACCGGCGACGCGCGCGACGCACGCCGCCGTTGGCGGTGGACGCGGTCAGGCGCGGGCCTCGCCGCAGCGGCAGGGGCGGCCGGTGCTGCAGCCGCAGCCGCAGGCCGGCTGGGCGGCGGGAGCGGCCTGGCAGCCGCAGGTGCAGGTGGCGCCGGCGCAGTCTGAGCACTGGCAGGCGAAAGCGTTGGCTTGGATGTTCATGGCATGTCCTCACAGGATTGGTTGGGGAAACGGACCTCGATCCGTGGCGCCATTCTCGGGACGGCCGCTGGCACGCGCTTGAACCAAAGGGCTAACCTGCGCCCGTCCCGACGCCGCGGAGACCGCCATGCCCCGAGCCACGCCTGTCGCAGCAGGCAAGTCGCGCCGCGGCGTGGCCGGCGTCGGCCGCGTGGTGCTGTGGAAGGGCGGCAGCGTCTGGATCGGGCGCGACATGGGCCAGGTGCAGCCGCACAGCCACCACGCCATCCAGGTCACGCTCTCCCTCGCGCGGCGGGTCCGCATCCGCGCCGCGGCGGATGACGCCTGGCACGAGGCCTCGGCCACGATCGTCATGCCGGACCGGCCGCACCTGTTCGACGGCCTCGGGCACGTGGTGGCGATGGTCTTCGTCGAGCCGGAAACGCTGGCCGGCCGCGCCCTGCTCGCGCGCCACGGCCAGCGCGACGTGGGCCTGCTCGATGCCGGTGACGACGGGCTGGCGCAGCGCGCGGCCGCGCTGCACGCGGTGTTCGAGGCGCGCGGGACGGATGCCGCGCTGGCGCAGGCGGCCCAGTGCGTGGTCGAACATTTGGCGGCGGCGCCAGTGGGACACGATGTCGTCGACCCGCGCATCGCCGCGGTGCTGGCGCGCATCCGCGAACGCCCGGACGAAAAGTTCGACCTGGCGCAGGCGGCCGCCGTCGCGCACCTGTCGCCGAGCCGCTTGCGCCACCTGTTCGTCGCGCAGACCGGCATCTCGTTCCGCGCCTACCTGCTGTGGGCGCGCGTGGGCCATGCGGTGGCGCGCGGCCTGGCCGGCGCGTCGTGGACGGACGCCGCCCAGCAGGCGGGCTTCGCCGACTCGGCCCACCTGAGCCGCACCTGCCGGCGCATGTTCGGGATCGCGCCGACGATGCTGGCGCCGGAGGGGCCGGCCGGGTGACGGCGATCAGCGCAGCAGGCTGAGCACGCCCTGCGTCGACTGGTTGGCCTGCGCCAGCATCGCGGTGCCGGCCTGCTGCAGGATCTGGTTGCGCGAGAGCTGCGCCGATTCCTTGGCGAAGTCGGCGTCCTGGATCC
>Ga0268289_100069_pt1 | contig 61282 bp, 45 predicted proteins | sample MetspNORM_FD_191340 | JGI IMG/M metagenome (GOLD analysis project Ga0268289, IMG submission 191340) | Soil microbial communities from San-Diego area, Southern California, United States - Methylocaldum sp. NOR-M | ecosystem: Environmental > Terrestrial > Soil > Desert | place: USA: California... | reverse complement strand
GCGCTGTACCCGTTCCATCCCATCTTCACCAACTGGTATTTCCGGCTGCTGGGAAAGGGCTTCCCGCTGCTCAAGCGCTATCTCCTGTCCGAGAACCATCATTCGGTGCCCCGCCTGCATGACTGGGCCGAGCGGATCCTGGAGAAGGTTCCCGGCGCGGACGTCCGCACGATCCGCCGCAACCTGGAGCGAGTGGCCGATCCGGAGCAGTTGTACCGCAACCTGCATATCGGCAGCGAGCGACTCACCGACGATCTCCCGGTCCCCGACGAATTGCTGGGCAACGAGGCATTCCTCGCGGCCGACCGGGTAACGCCGAAGTACCGGAACTGGTGGGCCTTCCCCGTTTGCGCGTTCACCGGGGTGTTCTCCGGCAACGAGCGCGCGGTGTTCGAGGAGGTGAAGGACGACCCGGCGATCCGCAAGATCGTCCTGACCCGAGGCAAGCCGGTCGAAGCCGGTGGCGTCAACGTCGAGGTGATGCCGCTGGAAAGCCCGCTCGGCCAGCATCGCCTGATGCGGGCCGGAAATTGCTTCATCAAGCACAGCCCGACCCGCAACCTGGTGTATCCGCTCTCGGGCGACCTGCACAACATCATCAATCTCTGGCACGGCATCCCGTTCAAGCGGATCGGGTATGCCTCCGCCGACATGCAGGGGCGGCTCGGCAAGGTCGCGGAGGAACACGCGCAGTGCCGTGCGGTGATCAGTTCGTCGAAGATCGACACATTGGCGATGGCCGCCGCGTTCTACCCGCTGTCGATCGGCGAAGTCTGGAACACCGGCCTGCCGCGCAACGACTTCATCCTGCGCGAGCGGGAGCGCCTGCCCACCGACCTGCGCGAGCAGCTGGAGAGGCTGGAGCGCGTGCTGGACGGGCGGCGCCTGGTGCTGTTCATGCCGACCTTCCGCAACGCGCAGGAGGATGCCTACTACCGTTTCGGCGACGATGAGGTCGCCTTCCTGGGCGATTGGCTGCGCCGCAGCGGCGCGGTCCTGGGGATGCGCGAGCACATGGCCGACAACGCGCGCGTGTATGGCCGCCAGCTCGCGGCACTGGGCTGCCTGGACCTGTCCGACGACGCGTTCCCGAACGCCGAGGTGCTCTACCGCGCTTCCTCGGCGCTGGTGACGGACTATTCCAGCAGCTTCATCGACTACATGCTTACCGGCAAGCCCGCCGTGAGCTTCGCCTACGACCATGAGCGCTACCTCGGCATCGAGCGCGGGGCGTTCTACGACCTCGATTTCGTCTTCCCGGGGCCGGTGTGCCGGACGTTCGCGCAGTTGCGCGATGCGCTGGAGAGGTTGTTCGACCCGGCGACGGCTGCGCAGGTGGCCGCGCTGGAATGGAAACGCAAGCTGTTCTTCGACCACGTCGACGACCAGAATGCCCGGCGAGTCGTCGACAGGGTGAAGCAGCTATCCGATCTGGACCGGATCGGGAATCCGACGGCAAGGGCGTGAAATGGAAGCCAAATATCTGATCTTGCCGATCGAATCGGCGGTTGCAAGGCGGACAGCCGGTCCGACGACCGGGTTGTCGCTCCATGAAGGCGAGCAGAGTCATGCCGACTAGATCCCTTGCCGGACAACAGGCCATTCTCGTTCTCGGGATGCACCGATCGGGAACATCCGCCCTGGGTGGCGTGTTGGCGCAGCTCGGCGTCCAACCGCCGAAGACGCTGATGAAGCCGGCCAGCGACAATCCGCGCGGTTTCTGGGAATCACGGGAAATCGTGGCCTTCCACGAACGCCTCCTGGCATCGATCGGCAGCGCGTGGTCCGACTGGTCGGAGATCGACGAGGCTTCACTCCGGTCCGCGGACGTCGCCGCGCAGGTCGCGCTGCTGCCGGGCCTGATCGAGCAGGAATTCGGGGATGCCAGGTTGTTCTTCGTGAAGGATCCCAGGATGTGCCGCTTCCCGGGCGTCTGGCTGGACGCGCTCGTCCGGAAAGGCATAGAAGCCAAAGCCGTCATCCCGATCCGGCACCCGGCCGAGGTCGCGAGTTCGCTGGAGTCGCGCAACCGCCTGGGAATGATCCGCTCACGCCTCATCTGGCTCAGGCACGTGCTCGATGCCGAGCACGCAACCCGCGGGATCCGGCGGACCTTCGTGCCGTACGCGGATCTGCTCGCGTCCTGGCAGGACGAAGTCGAACGCATGGCCGTGGACCTCGCGCTGGAATGGCCGGTTCCGCCCGCGGAGGCCAGGCCGCGGGTCGAGGAATTCCTGCATGCCGGCCTGCGCCATTTCTCGGGAGAGGTGGATGATGCGGACAGCCGGCTCGATGGCTGGGTCAACAGCGCCTACGCCAGCCTGCGGGAACTGGCACGGGAGGAAGCGCCGGGCGCAATGCAGCGCCTCGACGACATCCGGCGCGAATTCAACCTCGCTGCCTCCCTGTTCGCGCCGGCGTTCCGCGAGTCCGAGTCGGCGCATGCCGAAGCGATGACAGGCCTTCGCAGGCAACTCGACGCAAGACCCGCCGCGCCCGTGCCATCGGCCGCGGAAATCGTCGCTGGCATGAACCAGAAGCTGGCGGAGCTCGAGTCGAGACTGAAAGCGGAGCAACAAGCCGGGATTTCGAGGATCGCGGAGGCGGCGAAGGCGGAGAACGTGGCGCATCGGTCCGAGGTCGCCAGGCTTGCGCAATCGATGGAGGCGGAGCGGGCGACGCATCGCGGCGAGATCGCCGAGCTCGCGGAGTCGATGCGGATGGATGCCGAGCGACACGGTGCGGCACTGGCTGCGCTGGCTGGCGAGCTGAAGACCCGAAGGCAGCTGGCGGAGGACCTGGAGTCCAGGCTCCGCGGGCGAGGCGAGGAGCTGGCGGCCCTGCGCCGTCGGTTCGAGCAGTCCAACGAGCTGTACCGCCAGGAATCCGCGAAAAGGAAGGCCATCAACGTCGAACTCGAACGGACGGTGGCCGAGCAGAACGCCGTCCTCGAATCGCATGCGAACAAGATCCGCGCCGACAAGCGCGCGATCGGCGATCTCAGGCAGGAGCTCGACCAGCTGGGTTCCTCCCATGCGAGGGACAGGGCCGCGCTCCAGGAAGAGATCGCACGGCAGCAGCGCCGCGCGGAAGCGCTGGTGGGCGAACTGGACCTCGTGCACAACAGCAGGGGCTGGAAGTTCCTGGGGTTGCTCAGGCGCGCGCTCGGCCGGCGGGCGGGCGTTCCATTGGACGAGCCGGCCGATGCCGAGGCGATCGAAAGCTCCGGCCTGTTCGACCGACAGTGGTATCTCGACCGTTACCCGGATGTCGCGAAGGACGGCGTGGATCCCGTGGAGCACTACCTGCGCTTCGGCGTGGCGGAAATGCGCAACCCGAACCCGGGGTTCGATACGCGCGGCTATCTCGACCGCTATCCGGACGTGAAGGCGGCGGGGCTCAATCCCCTGCTCCATTACATCCGGTTCGGCAGGCGCGAGGGCAGGGACTCCGGGCCGGGGGAGTCTCGCTAGGAGCAGTCATTTTGCGAGGAAGAACGAGTGTACAAAGACGTAGTCAGTGTCATTGTCAGGTTCCACGACGTCGGCAAGCTGGCCCTTCTCGAGCGATCGATCCAGAGCCTGCATGCGCAGGCTGGCGTGATGCTCCAGCCGATCGTCGTCGCGCAACGGTTTTCGGCCCGGGATCTCGAGGTGCTGCGGGCGGCCGTGCGCCGGCAGTGGTTCTTCAGCGGCCTGCCGGAGCCGGAGATCCTCAACCTGGACGATGGCAGCAGCCATGACGCCAGGTCGGACCTGCTCAACCTGGGGATCCGTCGCCACCGGGAGCTCGGCAACAGGTATCTCGCGTTCCTGGACTACGACGACGTAATGTATACCCACGCCTACGCCACGTTGATCGAAGCGCTCGATACCAGTGGCGCCGCGATCGCGTTCGCATCGGTCGAGGTCGCGAACGTCGTGTCCCTGAAGGACTACGAGTTCGTCTACGGCTTGTCCAGGCCGTACAAGGGCCGGAACAAGATCGACCTGGTCAGGGACAATTTCTGCCCGCTGCACTCCTACTTGCTGGACACCAGCGCGCTCCAGCCGGAGGACCTCTACTTCCGGGCGGACCTGTGCCGGCTGGAGGACTACGACTTCCTGCTCAGGGTGGCGGGTCGCAACCCCTGCGATTTCTCGAAGCTTGGCACGAGCATCGGCCTGTACATGATGCGTACCGACGGAACGAATTCGACGCCACTGGGCGAAGGTCCGGTGGGGAGGCGGGAGACAGGCAGCCACTGGAAGGACAGCGCCGCGCGGCTGTCGGCGTTGAGGTCGAGCTATGAAATCAAGTTCTTCGCCAGTGATTTTTGAGACTGCCCAGATGGATCCGAAGAAAGCAAGCGGAATCGAAGTAATCCACGACTCGGGGCTGCTGGATCCGGACGTCTTCGTCCCGGCCTCGAAGCGCGCCGACGCCGCGGATGTCCCGCTGGAGGTGGCGTACCTGGAAGACCGCGACAACTGGAAGCGCCAGACTTCGGCCCTGTTCGATGGCGGCTACTACCTGTCGAGGAACCGCGACGTCCGCAGGGCCGGGATGAACCCGTTGTTGCACTACATCAGGCACGGGTATTTCGAAGGCCGAAACCCGTCGCCCATGGTCGATATCAGGTACATCCTGCAACAGCTGGTCAAGGAAGACGCATCGCTGCACGACAGCGACATGGCGGTCGCGAGCCGCACGATCCTGTCGCGGCATGGCGGACTGCGGAATCTCCTGATCCAGACCGGCTGCGACCCCTCGTTCTTCTTCAGCAACTCGCACTACCGCGCGGCCAACGAAGGCCTCGTGGCGGAATCGGAAATCCCGCTGGAAGACTACATCCGGCGCCGGGGGCGGGTGCCGGCACAGAATGCGTACCTGGAATGCACGCCGCTTGCCTCGCTCAACTACTACATGGCGAAGCACCCGGACCTTGCCGCCGCGCGAGTCATCCCGCTGCGCCACCTGTTGATGTACGGGCTTGGCGAGGGGAGGAGGTTCAATACCGTCGAAACCGTCAGCGCCGAGTTCCTCCGCAATTCGGCGGTGCTGTTCGCGGACGAGCGGATGGCGACGCTCGCCGGCATGCTGGAATCCACGGACGGGAAGACGCATCTCCCCGGGCCGTTCTGGCCGACGCCATACGCGCAGCGCTCGGTCCCGGCGCTCTCGCACATCGCCGATGAGTCGCGCCGTTCCGCCTTCGTAGGGGTCGTGCTTTTCCGCAACAGCGACGCGGACGTCAGGCGCCTCCAGGAATCGATCGAGCACGAGATCCGGAATACGGCGGGCTACGACATCGAGTGCAGGTACATGGCGAACGACGGCGAGGTCGAGCGCTACCGGAAGATCGTCGGAGACAGGGTCGTGGCTTCGCCAAACTCCGAGAACATCGGGTTCGGCCGGGCCCACAACCTCCTGATGGGCGAGTGCTTCGGCCGCGATCGCCTGTACATCGGCGCCAACCCCGATGGCTACTTCGTTCCCGGCTGCATCAAGGCGCTCGTGGACTTCAACGAGTATTTCGAGGGGCATGCCCTGATCGAAGCTTCGGCAATGCCGATCGACCACCCCAAGTGGCACGACCCCCTCACGTTCGATACGCAGTGGGTATCCGGCGCCTGCTTCGGCATGTCCCGGCGCACCTGGGACAAGGTGAAGGGCTTCGACGAAAGGATCCATCTCTATTGCGAGGATGTCGACCTGTCGTGGCGGGTCCGGCTGTCCGGCGGGAAGCTGAAAGTGTGTCCGACCGCCAGGTACATGCACGACGTGACGCCGCGGTTCTACAGGCAGGAAGACGATTCGACCGCCACGGATCGCCGCAGGTCGATGCTGAAAGGCGCCTACTACCTCGCCAGGAAGTGGGGCGCGAAGGACAAGGCGGACGCCTACTTGGCAAGGCTTTCGCAGGAGCTGGATCCGTCCCAACTCGCAGGCCTGGTGAAGCCGGACGTCGAACTCGACCCCTCGGCGGTCGGCCACATCGCCGATTTCAAGCATGATCGTTTCGCCCCATCGCGCTTCTGGAAATAACCGGCCGGCCGGATTCAGAGAACAAGGAAACAGGAAGAAATGCGGGTTATCACGTTCGGTACCTTTGACTTGTTGCACGAGGGGCATCTCAGGCTGCTCCAGCGCGCCCGGGAGCTCGGGGACCACCTCATCGTCGGCGTATCCACCGACCGGCTCAACGCGGAGAAGGGGAAGCGCTCCTTCTTCTCCCAGGAGCAGCGCGCCAAGTGCGTTGCGGCCCTGAAGTACGTCGACGAAGTGTTCCTCGAGGATGCGCTCGAGCTCAAGGACGAGTACATCAAGCAGCACCATGCCGACCTTCTCGTCATGGGCGACGACTGGGAAGGGAAGTTCGACTGGGTCAGCTGCCAGGTCCGCTATCTCAGCAGGACGCCCGGCGTTTCATCCACGGATGCGAAGCTCAGCATCGGCGAGATGTTCCGTTGCAAGAAGGTGCTTTTCGGCGACACGTACGTCAAGAAGCACTACGACTGCGCGTTGTCGCTGATCAACAGGATGACCGCGGCCAACATGGCGCCGATCATCACGACCGGGAAGTCGCTGCCGCCGGGCATCGACTGCGATTGCATCGTCTATTTCAACAGGCCCGCCAATCCTCCGCCGGCCGAGTACGAAAGCAAGCCGAGGCTGGTCATCGACCACGGCGCCAGCAACCTCAAGTGGTTCCTCGCCAATCGCGCCCGGTACGACTTCTTCGACTGGATCGTGACCGCCGGGCCCGCCCACGCCCAGTCCTTGCTGGCTTTCTTCGCCGAGGAAAAGGAGGCGAACTCGAAAGTCAGGTCGGCCGGATTCATCAAGTCCGAGCTCCTCCTCGCCCCGCCCACGACGACGCGCGAAGAGATCGCGGCACGTTTCTCGCTCGATCCCGCGAAGCCGATCGTCCTGTTCGCGCCGACATGGCACATCACCAACAACCGCGACATGGCGGCAGCGATCGCCAATGTCGCCGGGATCGAGAACCACGTGGCGGCGCTGCATCCGGAAACCGCGAACCTCGATACGACCGGACTCAACCTCGTCGAGAACATCAACGGGATCACCTCGGAGCTCCTGAAGCACGCCGATTGCATCGTTTCCGATACGTCTTCCACGATCTTCGAGGCGGCGGCGCTTGGAAAGCCGGTGGTCCAGGTCGGGCTTCGCGAGTACTCGGACAACAACGCGATCCTCTTCGACTTTCCCTACGTCGCGGGAACCGCCGAGTTGTTCTGCGGCGGGCTATATGCGAGGCCCGACGCCGTCGCCGATACGGTGCGCCGGGCGCTGGGCGGGGATCCGCACGTGGATCTCGCGATGAAGGCCATGCGCGACCGCATCCTCGCGGGGACCCACATCCGCGCGGACAGTGGCGATGCCATCGTCGCGGAGATCGGCCGTGCGTGCGACTTGCCCAGGCCGGAGCAGGCGGCGATCGAGGGCCAGGCCGCGCTGCGCGACCTGAACCTGTCCCGGGTCCACGAGAACCTGTTCTTCGCCAGGAACAGGCTCATCGCCCATGCGGCCGGAAACATCGGAACCCACCACGCTTCGAACTCCGAAGATGCCATCGCGGCGGCGCTCGGCGCGGTCGATGTGGTGGAGCTGGACATCGTGCGCGCGAAGGACGGGCTCATCGTCGCCCACGACGGCTACGAATCCAAGTACGGGTTGTCGAAGCCATTCGCCGAGACGACGGTCGGCGAGTTCCTCGACGCCCGTTTCGGCGGGGAGCTCAAGCCCATCTCCCTCGAGCGCGCCGTGGATGCGTGCACGAAGAAGGGCAAGGCGCTCGTCTGCGACATCAAGGCGACCGGCGAGGAGTACCGGCGCGTCGCCGACGAACTGTTCGAACTCGCGACCGGGAAAGGCGTGCTGGACCGGATCGTGCTGCAGTGCTACAGCAATGCCGATTTCGACTACGCCGCACGCAAGGGTTTCCGCAGGACCCTGCTGGCGGTCTGGAAGTACTTCTACAAGAACCCGGTCGGCGAGGGCGCGCGCGACTTCATCCGCCACTGCCTGGCCGTCAACGAGCACATCGTCATCGGCATTTCGATCCCGTACATCAACCACCACCTCGACCGGCCGAGCTACGAGTATCCGGAGTTCCTCGAGTTCTTCAGCTTCTGGAAGCGGCTGTACATCCACGGCGCGCCCTTGGCGAAGTACCCCGAGATCATGCGCAGGAACCTCGGGCTTTTCGCCGATGCGTATTCGGAGCAATACCAGTTTGGCGCGCCGCTCGGGGATTTCCGCTGGGTGGACTACCTGTTCCTGAATCCAGGCCTCGTCGAGGCGGGCTGCGACAACCAGATCTCCGCCACGGTCCACTACCTGAAGTACGGAAGGGCCGAGGGTCGCAGCACCAGGTGCACGGTTCCCAACGACTTCAACTACATGGAATACCTGGACCTCAACCCGGCCTTGAGGCGCGCCGGGATCAGCGCCGCCAACTCCGCGCGCGCGCACTGGAGCGCCTACGGCAGCAACGAAGGCCGACGCTACAAGCGCTCCGAGATCGCCTGAAACAATCCCAACAAGGACACGAGATGAACAAGCTCCTGATATGCACCGGTCTGACCATGGCCCTCGCCGCGTGCGGCGGCAACGAGCCTTCGACGGGCAGCCAGCCCCCGGCGCCGAAGGCGCCCGCACCCGCTGCGACGCAGTCGCCGGCCTCGCCCGTGATCAGGACATTCGCCGATTCCGCGGCCGAGACGGGTTGGTTCCGCCTCAACGACGCCGCGACGTTCGCTGCCGCCAAGGCTTCCCATCGTTGTTCCATCGAACGCATCAACGGCAAGAAGCCGGTGAAGGGGCAGCCGGTGACGGTGGCGTTGGGCCAGGAGCTGACGGTCAATGGCTGGGTGGCGGATCCGATGCTGCGCACGCCGGATCGTTTCCTCGTGGTGCTGCGAAGCAAGCAGGGGACCTATGCAACCAACGCGTCGGCCGGTCGCAAGCGCGAGGACGTCGCAGCCGCGCTCAAGTCTGAAATGCTCGCCGACGCGGGCTTCCGGTCCCGGAAGCCGCTGGACGCCGTTCGTCCCGGGGAATACTCCGTGTCCCTGCTGGAGTTCGTGGACGGCCAGTATTCGACCTGCGCCAGCCCGGCACGGTTGGCGGTGGTCGAATAAGGGGCTGGCCGGTCGCGCATGGGCAGCCAATACATCCTCTCCATCGACCAGGGCACGACCAGCTCGCGCGCGCTGCTGTTCGATCATCGCGGCAGCATCGTGGCGATCGCGCAGCGCGAGTTCGGGCAGTGGTTCCCGCAGCCCGGGTGGGTGGAGCACGATCCGATCGAGATATGGTCCAGCGTGGTCGCCGTCGTCGCGGAGGTGCTGGCCAAGGCGGGCGTCCATTCAAGCGAGCTTGCCGGGATCGGCATCGCCAACCAGCGCGAAACCACGATCGTCTGGGACAGACGGACCGGAAGGCCCATCTACAACGCCATCGTCTGGCAGTCCCGCCAGTCGGCGCGGGTATGCGACCAGATCAAGGCGCATGAAGAGTTCGTCCGGCAGCGCACCGGACTCGTCATCGACCCCTATTTTTCCGGCACCAAGATCAAGTGGATCCTCGATAACGTTCCCGGCGCGAAGGACGATGCCAGGAAAGGGCGCCTGCTGTTCGGGACGGTGGACAGCTGGCTGATCTGGAACCTGACCGGGGGGCGATCGCACATCACCGACGCCACGAACGCGTCGCGCACGCTGCTGTTCGACATCCACGCCGGGAAATGGGAGCCCGGATTGCTGGAAATGCTGGACGTGCCGGCGAACATGCTCCCCGAGGTGTGCCCGAGCAGCGGGTTGCACTGCGTGACCGCCGCTTCGGACGTGCTTCCGGCAGGGATTCCGATCGCCGGGATCGCGGGCGACCAGCAGGCGGCGATGTTCGGCCATGCCTGCTTCGAGGAGGGTTCGGTCAAGAGCACGTACGGCACGGGTTGCTTCGTGCTCATGAACACGGGGGATCACGCCGTCAGCTCCCGGCACGGGATGCTGACGACCATCGCATGGGACGTCGGCGGACGCGTCGTCTACGCGCTCGAAGGCAGCGTCTTCATCGGGGGCGCCGTCGTGCAGTGGCTCCGGGACGGGCTCCGGATCATCGAACGTGCCGCCGAGACCCAGGCGTTGGCGAGCAGCGTCCGTTCGACCGAAGGGGTCTACATGGTCCCGGCGTTCGTCGGGCTCGGTGCCCCTTACTGGAACCGCGAGACGCGAGGCGCGATCCTGGGCCTTTCGCGCGGTTCGAGGCGGGAGCACCTCGTCCGTGCGTCGCTCGAGTCGATTGCTTTCCAGGTCTGCGACGTCGTGGAAGCGATGCAGGCCGACGCCGGCATCCGGACCCACGGGATCCGCGCCGACGGAGGCGCGATAGCGAATGATTTCCTCGCCCAGTTCCAGAGCGACGTTCTCGGTGCGACCGTGTGTCGTCCGAGCATCCTCGAAACCACCGCCCTCGGTGCGGCTTACCTGGCGGGCCTGGGGTGCGGTTTCTGGTCCAGCATGGAGGAGATCGCTTCCCAGTGGCAATGCGAGCGCATGTTCGAGCCGCTGGTGGATGAGGACGTGCGGGTAGGGCTGCGTGGCGGATGGCGCCATGCGGTGGCAGCCGCGATGGCGTTTCGCGCCGATTCGACCGCGTCGGAGTAAGCCCGCGTCATGAAGCGGTAACCCCGGCAACCTACGGTCGCGGACGATGCGGCGCACGTGGCGCTGGCCAGGAACGCGAGCCCGATGGAGAGTCCCGTCGACCAGGAATCCAACCGGACGTCCCCACGCCGGCCGTGGCGGCTGCGACGTTTCCGCCGGCTGGCGTCCGCAGCCGTGGACGACCGGTCGATCGGCATCATCGACGGTCTCGACGGCACCCACCTGAAAGGCTGGTACATCGGCCGCGTCGCCGGCCATGAAGGCAACCGGTTCGAACTGCGGATGGACGGCAGGTCGCTCGGTTTCGTGGATGCTGTCGAGCCCAGGCCGGACGTACTCGCGGCGGAAGGCGCGCTCGAGTGCGGCTTCAGCCAGGATCTTCGCCCGTTCGCGGAGCACCTGCCGGGCGGCCTGGCATCGATGGCCGGGGGACGAACGCATCGCTTTGCCATGTTCAGCTGCGCCGGCAGCCTGGTGCATGAGATCGCGCTGGCAGGCCGGCCGGCGATACGTGGCAATCTCGATCGGCTGGACGCGGAGGGGATGTCGGGCTGGGCCGTGGACGAGTTCGATCCGGGCCGGCCGGTGGCGCTGGACGTATTGCTCGACGGCGAACCCTGGCTCGAGTTCCGGACGTCGTTGCCGCGCAAGGACCTGTCCGTGAAAGGCCTCCAGGGAGACGTCGCAGGCTTCCGGCTGGCATGGCCGACCGATCTGTTGCCCGCGGGCGCGCGGGTGCAGGTGCGCGTGCGCGCCTCGGGCGAGGTGCTCGCCCGAGGCGAGCGCACCACGGCCACGGTGGAGCGGCGCCAGCCCGTCGAATCGATCTGTCTTGCCAATCATCGCGAGGGGCGCATCCTGCCCGCGACGGTGATCGTGCCGATCCACGACGCGCACGAGGCCGTTGCCGAGTGCCTCGAGTCGCTGCATCGGCACCTGCCGCGCGATGCGGAGGCGTTGCTGGTCGACGACGCCAGCAGCGACCCGCGCATCGCCGTCCTGCTGCGACGCTATCAGGGGCTGTCCGGCTTCCGCGTCCATCGCAACGAAAGCAACCTGGGCTACACCCGCACCGTCAACCTCGGCATTTCGCTGTGCGCCGGGCGCGACGTCGTCCTGCTCAACAGCGACACTGTAGTGACCGCGCGCTGGCTGGAGAACCTGCGCTACGCGGCGTACGCGCGTAGTCGCGTGGCGACGGTAACGCCGCTTTCGGACAATGCCGGCGCGTTCTCGGTACCGGAGATCGGCCAGGCCAACGCGTGCCCGTCACACCTGGACGTGGTGCAGCGGGGGCGACTGGCAGCCAGCGCCGGACCCGGGCGACTGCTCGAGGTTCCCACCGGCAACGGCTTCTGCATGTACGTGCGGCGGCAGGCGCTGGAGGCGTTGGGCGGCTTCGACGAAGCGCGGTTCCCGCGCGGCTACGGCGAGGAAAACGACTTCTGCATGCGGGCCCTGCGCGCGGGCTGGCGCCACTTCGTGTGCGATCGTGCGTTCGTCGCGCACAAGCGGTCGCAGAGCTTCGGCGAGGAGAAAGCCGCGCTGGTCGAAGCGGGGCGCCGGCAACTGGACGCGCGCTACCCCGAGTACGGCGCGCTGGTCCGGCGCTTCCGGGACGCCGAGTTCTCGTACCTGCGACACCGCGTGCGGCGCGCGCTCGACGGCGACGACCCGTCGGCGGCGCTGCCACGGGTGCTGTACGTCATCTCCACGCAGACCGGCGGCACCCCGCAAACCAACCTCGACCTGATGCGCGCGATGGAGGGCCACTACTGCTGCCTGCTGCTGCGGTGCGACGCGCGCAGCCTGCACCTGCACGAGCTGCGCGATGGCGAGCTGGTCGAGCTCGGGCACTGGTCCTTGGCGCAGGCAATCGAACCGGTCACGCATCGTTCCGACGAGTACGACGCGATCGTGCTCGACATCCTCTATCGACACGCGATCTCGCTCCTGCACGTGCGCCACGTCGCCTGGCACGGCCTCGGGCTGGCGGCGGCCGCGAAGGCGCTGGGCATCCCGGTGGTGTATTCGCTGCACGACTTCTACTCGCTGTGCCCGTCGCTGAACCTGCTCGACGACCAACTGCGCCACTGCGGCGGGCGCTGCACGCCGGGCGAAGGCGCCTGCCAGGCCAGCTTGTGGAAGCCGGACCAACTGCCACCGCTCAAGCACGCCTTCGTCGGGCGCTGGCGCGAGATGTTCGATGGTTTCATGGACGGATGCGACCGCTTGGTCACCACCACCGCGTCCGCGGCGGCGCTGGTGGCGCAGGCATTCCCGCGCCAGGCCGGCAAGCTGGCGGTCATCGCGCATGGGCGCGATTTCGCCGAGCTGTCGGCGTGCGCACGCTACCCGGGTCGCGGCGCCAGGATCAGGGTGCTGGTGCCGGGCAACATCTCCCCGGCGAAGGGGGCGATGCTGCTCGCGCGGATGGCGGAACTCGACGACGAAGGCCGCTTCGAATTCCACTTCCTCGGCAACGTATGGCCGGGGCTGGACGGCGTCGGCGTCCGCCATGGCCCGTACCGGCGCGAGGAGTTCGCGGCGAAGGTGGCGGGCATCGCGCCGCATCTCGGTGTCGTGTTGTCGGTGTGGCCGGAAACCTGGTGCCACACGCTCACCGAGATGTGGGCCTGCGGCGTGCCGGTGCTGGGCGTCGACGTCGGCGCGGTGGGCGAGCGGATCCGCGCGAGTGGGGCCGGCTGGCTGGTGCGGCGGGATCCGTCCGCGCGCACGGTGATGGATGCGATGCAGGCCGCTGTCGAGGACGCCGCGGGCTACCAGGCGCGCCTGCGCGCGGTGCAGGATTGGCAGGCGGGCGAGGCGGTGTGCAACGACACCCGGGCGATGGCCATCGAATACCGGCGCCTGTACGCCCCGTTGCTCGACGCGCAGCCGGCCGGGGCGGGGCGCCGGATCGGGATGCTGGTGAAGGGCGATGCGCGGCATCCGCCGACCGCGCACATCCGCGTGCTGCGCCCGCTGGCCGCGGCGGCGCGGGCCGCGGGGCACGAGGTGCGCACGGTCGACGTCGGCTGGCTCCTGGCCGGCGGGCTCGCCCGGATCGACGCGCTGGTGGTGCAACGCGACGCCGTGCCCGCCGCTTCGATGGATTCCCTGTTGCGCGCCGTCGAGGCCAACGACGTGCCGCTGCTGTACGAGATCGACGACTTGCTGTGGGAGTTGCCGGAGGACCATGGCGACCATGAGATCGACCTCGCCCAACAGGGCGCGATCATGTCGGCGATCCGCGCCGCGGACGTGGTGGTGACCGCCACGCCAGCGCTGCGCGAGCGGCTCGCGCGCTACAACGGCTGCGTCCGGGTGGTGCCGAACGCGCCGGATCCCGCGCTGTGGCTTTCGCCGCTGCCCCGGGCGCAGGTGGAGGCGATCGCGTCCGCGCACGGGCTGCGGCCAGGTGCGCCACGCATCCTGTACATGGGCACCCGCTCGCATGCGGCGGACCTGGACCTGGTCGCTCCGGCGATGGAGGCCTTCCTGGCCACGCATCCGGGCTTCGAGGTGGTGCAGGTCGGTGGCGGACGCCTGCTGCCGGGCGCCGGCGAGCTCAAGGTGCCGCGCGAGCACGCGGACTATCCGGGATTCGTCGCCTGGTTCCGCGCGGTGGCGTCGGTCGCGACGTTCGCGCTCGCGCCGCTGCGCGACACCCCGTTCAACGCGGTCAAGTCCGACATCAAGTTCCTCGACTACGCGCTGGCGGCCGTGCCGGCGATCTACAGCGCATCCGGGCCCTACGGGCAGTCGGTGACGGATGGCGTGCATGGCCTGCTGGCGGAGAACGATCCGCGCGCGTGGGTCGCGGCGATGACACGGCTGGCCGCCGACGCCTCGCTGCGCGACCGGATCCGCGGCGAGGCGCTGCGGCTGGCGCGATCCCGGATGCTGGATGCCACTGGCGAAGGCGCCTGGGAACGGGTGCTCGGCGAACTGTTCGGGTGCCTTGGCGCGGACACGCGACCGGACAGGCGCTCGGCGGCGTAGCCGGTCGGCCGGGAGCAAGGCGGCAGCGCTAAGCTATCGGGCTGCGAAAGCGCGATCACGGAGCCCCGAATGCCAGACCGGCCTGCCCCAGCGGAGGCGGATGCCACGAGCTGGAACATCGCCATGTCGGCGGCCGCCCCCGGTGCGGCGGTGCGGCTGCGCGCGGATCCCGGCCTTCGTCCCGTGCAGGACTCGGCGGGCGGGCAGTGGCGCTCGAGCGGCGAGCGGGCGTGCTTCGCGCTGTCCGGCCACGATCTCGGCGCGCGCCTGCCGGCCGGTTGGTATCGGCTGGACGGGTGGCTGGCGCTGGAAGACGATATCGCCGCGGTGCCCTGCCTCTACCCCCGATATGACCGCGGCGCGGACGGCGATCCGCAGATCCCGCTGCCCGAACCGGACGGCGACGGCCGGATCAGCGCCCTGGTGCTGTTCAAGTACGACGTCGAGGCACTGCGCTTCTGTCCTGTCCAGGTGCCGGCGAGCTTCCGCGTTTCCGGCTTCAGCCTGCAGCGGGTTTCGCGCGCGCGCGCGCTGGTACGGATGCTCGCGCCGACGCCGCGCGCGCCGGGCGGCGTGCCGCGCCGTGCCGCCGTGTTCGTCGCCGCCGCGCTGCGCGACGGCGTTTCCCCCGCGACCGATGCACTGTATCGCGACTACCGCCGCCGCTTGCTGCCGGAGGAAGGCGACTACGCCGCCTGGGTCGCGCGCCACGACACTCTCACCGCCGAGCGGATGATCGAACTGCGCGCGCGTGCCGAGCGACTGGGCGATGCCGCCCCGCTGCTCTCGATCCTGCTGCCGACCTACCAGACGCCGGAGCGCTGGTTGCGCCGCTGCATCGAGAGCGTGCTCGCGCAGGCGTATCCGCGCTGGGAGCTCTGTATCGCCGACGACGCCTCGCCCGATCCGCGCGTGGTCGAGGTGGCGCGCGGGTACGCCGCGCGCGACCCGCGCATCCGGGTCGAGCGCCGAGAGGCCAACGGCCACATTTCCGAGGCGTCAAACACCGCGCTGGCGATGGCGCGCGGCGACTTCGTCGCATTGCTCGACCACGACGACGAGCTGCGGCCGCACGCGCTGCTGGAGGTCGCCGAGGCGATCGTCGCCGCGCCGGACGTGGAACTGGTCTATTCGGACGAGGACAAGCTCGACGCCGAGGGGCGCCGTTTCGACCCGTATTTCAAGCCCGATTTCGACCCGGACCTGCTGCGCGGCCAAAACTACGTCTGCCACTTCACCGCGATCCGCGCCGAGCTCGTGCGCGCGGTCGGCGGCTTCCGCCAGGGCTTCGAGGGCAGCCAGGACCACGACCTGGTCCTGCGCTGCACCGAGCGGCTGCGGCCGGCGCAGGTCCGGCACGTGCCGAAGGTGCTCTACCACTGGCGTGCGATCCCCGGGTCCACGGCGCTTTCGCGCGACGCCAAGGACTACGCCTCGTCGGCGGGCGCGCGCGCGGTCGGCGAGCACCTCGCGCGCATGCATCCCGGCGCAGGCGTGGAGGAACTCTCGCACGGCCACTTCCGCGTGCGCTGGCCGCTGCCGTCGCCGCCTCCGAAAGTGAGCTTGATCGTCCCCACGCGCGACCGCGTGGAACTGTTGCGCACCTGCATCGAGAGCATCGTGGAGCAGAGCACGTATCCGGCCTTCGAGGTGGTGGTGGTCGACAACCAGTCCAGCGACCCGGCCGCACTTGACTATCTGCGGACGCTTGAAGGACGCGAGCGCGTGCGCGTGCTGCGTTACGACGCACCGTTCAACTACTCGGCGATCAACAACTGGGCGGTGGGGCAATGCCGGGGCGACGTCGTCGGCCTGGTCAACAACGACATCGAGGTGATCACGCCGGACTGGCTGGAAGAGATGGTGTCGCAGGCGATGCGCCCCGAGGTCGGCGCGGTGGGCGCGATGCTGTACTACCCGGACGACACCATCCAGCACGCCGGCGTGGTGCTGGGCGTGCATGGCGTCGCGGCGCATCTGTACACCGGCATGCCGCGCGGCTATCCCGGGCACGGTGGCCGCGCGCGCGTCGCGCAGTCGCTGTCGGCGGTGACCGGCGCGTGCCTGCTGGTGCGGCGCGACGCCTACGAGCAGGTCAGCGGACTCGACGAATCGCTGCAGGTCGCCTTCAACGACATCGATTTCTGCCTGCGCCTGCGCGAAGCCGGCTACCGCAACGTGTGGACGCCGTTCGCCGAGCTCTACCACCACGAGTCGGCCTCGCGGGGCAGCGAGGACACCGAGGAGAAGAAGCAGCGCTTCGCGCGCGAGGTCGAGCTGATGCAGCGCCGCTGGGGCGAGCAGCTGCCGTGTGACCCGGCCTACAACCCCAACCTGTCGTTGCGCAGCTTTACCTGCGAGCTGGCAATCCCGCCGCGATAGCCGCCAGCGCCGCGATCATCGACGCGGGTGTCCAGCTTCTGTGGGCGGTGCGTCTACCGGCGGGTGTCGCGCAAGCACCATGCCAGGGCGACGATCCCGATGGCCAGCGTGCAGAGCCAGCCGAACAGCCAGGCGCCGTGATCGATGCGGGCGATGCCCACCGAGTCCACGTGGTGCCTGGTCGATCCTTGCAGCGCCATGGACTTGCCGGGCGTCCCATGTCCAAGGGGAAACTTCGTGCTGCCGAGTCGCGTGTCTTCGACGAGCCACAGCGTGGCCGATTGCCCTGGTTTGCCGTTCACACCGCGGACTTCCAGCTGGAATGGCCGGCGGGAGGAGAAGGCCCCCGGGCAGAAGTGGCGGTAGGCGTTGTCGACCAAGTCCTCGAACGCGACCGTCCAGGATTGCGCGTGCCGGCCCTGTCGCCAATGCACCTGCAGCAGCCCTGTGTTGTCCCGTGCGTAGGTCGCGAAACGGATGGCAAAGCAGGGCTGCGCCGATCCGGCGTCGGCGTAGGCCGACGGAGGTCGCACGCGCTGGACCAGCCTGAATTCCGAAACGATCTCCCCGGCAGGCACGCCGTTGACCGGGCGCGTTTCGTAGAGCGGCGTATAGCTGTCGAATGGCAGCCACGACAAGCCCGCCACGAGCACGAACGCCGCGATCGCCAGCCATGCGGCCCTCATCCGGGAAGCTGCCCGTAGAGTGGCACGACCTGTCGCAGGAAGAACCCGTCGGCAACGATCATTCCGAACACCGACATGCACAGGATTAACCTGGACGCCAGCCGGTCGCGAAGGGGCCACAGCAGTATCAGCAGGAGGAAAGGCAAGACCGGATAGAGGTACCGGCCGTGCGTCGCGCGCATGCTGCCCGCGAACCCGCCGCGCAGGGTCTCGTAATACGCGAGCAGGAAGAAGAGGATGCATCCCGCGCCGGTCGCGAGCAGCCAACCGACGTCGTCGGACCGCCAGAACGCGCGCGAGTGTGCAGCCAAACTCGCCACGAGCGCCGCAAGCACGAGCAGGCATGTCCACCTTGCGAGCTGAATCTCCGGCCATCGCGCATAGACGCATGCCACGGCCGACACGATCACGGCAATCACCACTCGACGTGCCAACTGCGCCCGCGGCGGGAGGGCGGGCGCGAAGACCGCCGAGAGGCTGCCGATGGCGAGGAATGACAGGAAGTACCGCGCGAGGTCGCCGTTGGCCTGGATCCACTTCAGGACGCCGTAGCCCGAGCCGTTCCATCCGACCAGCGCGATGAAGTTCAGCACGATGTGCTCCCAGACGGGGAACCGTGTCATGAACTCGATGAAGCCGATCGGCACGAGCGTGGCCGGATGCAGATGGGACGCATCCGGGAACATCTCGTGGAAATGCGATACGTTGCGTGCGATCCAGAAGCAGACGGGCAGGAACATCACCAGCCACAGCGCCGCGGCGCATCGTGCCCAGCGAAGCAAGGCCAGCTTCGACGACACGCCGGTTCGCGGCTGCGTCCGCCACAGCCGCCAGGAGATGGCCAAGAACACCGGGACCGCCATCGCGAGGCCGGTGATCTTGGTGATCGTGCAGGCCGCGATCAGGAGCCCGGCATAGACCACGTGGGCAAATCGTTCGGATTCCAGCCAACGCATGATCCAGTACGCCGCCCATGTCGCAGTGCAGGCGACCAGGGTGTCGTGGGTGACGCCGCTGCTCAGGTGCGCGAACATTGGCGTCGAACCAAGGAATATGCCGCCTGCAAGGCCCAACTCGTGGCGACCGGTGGCGGACGCCAGGAACAGGACGAGCCCGAGGATGGTCAGGCCGCCGAACAGCGCGGACGGCATCCGGGCCAGCCGGACCCGCGACTCGAACTCCAGGCCCATCGCGCGCGCCGCAAGGACCGCCGGGGCATCCAGCACGTAGAACAAGGGGGGATGCTGTGCAATCCAGTTGCCCGGGGCTGCTGCCTGCGCACCGATCCAGGAATGCGCGACCTCATCGTCGATGCGCGCCTCTCCCAGCAATGGCCATTCGCCACGGCTGACGTCCATGGCGTAGGAATAATGGCCCGACTCGTCCGGTACGTCCCAGAGCGGCGTCACCATCCAGGCGTAGGCGGCGAACTTCGCGAAGAACACCAATGCGACCAGCGCCGCCGCTGGAAACAAGCCGAGGCGGCGCCCTTCGTGCACCAGCGAGGCCATGGCGGCCATCAGGCCACGCCTTCAGGCCGTCGTGATCGCTGCGTGGCCCGCCGCCGCGGGTCGCCAAGCCGGCCAGGAATGTGTGCGGTGGTAGCTTCTGCCCGCTTGCTCGAGCCTGCCATCAAGGCGCCGAGGATTCCGGGCCGGTAGCGCAAGGCAGTGTTCCGACCGCCGCGCGCGCCAGGCTCGTGCCGCGAGCGGGGTCGCGCACGACGAACTCGCGGCCCGCACGGATCCAGTGGCCGGTGCGCTTCATGCCCGCGGGGCGGGCGCGCCTGGCAAACATGGCTTCTTCGCCCCCAGGACGGACGGTGAAGACATTGACGGCTTTCACGCCTTCCATGGCAGCGACGTTCCAATGGACTTTCACCAGCGTTTTGGTCTCGCAGGAACTCAGCGCCTTCGGCTCGAACCAGAGTCCCGTGGGGCCGGCAGCCGCCTCGGGGCGCTCAGGGGAAGTGTCTTGGCTTTCCTGCTTCCCGCCGCATGCGGACGCCAGCAGGACAGCGGAGGCCAGGATCAAGCCATGGGAAGCACGCATTTTGGGAGCACCGTGGGAGACCGGGAACCGCATCTTATACTTGTGCGCGTCGACGGGCATGATGCGGTTCGCTTCGTCGCCACACTCGATCGCGCCTGCGCGTCTTTCGATCGTCAGGAAACATCGGTTCGAGCGAGGTCGCGACGTACCGCGATGAACGCCAGCAACCCGATGCCGAGCGAGCACAGGCACGCGAGCAGGAATGCACCTCCACCCAGCAATGCGATGTCGCCGGGGTGGGCGCGGCGCAGGTAGGCCAGCTGCAGGGCGAGGCTTCGATTGCCGGTCTGCTTGCCCTGGACAGTCGCCGGTTCGAGTTTCGATCGGGTCAGCCAAGCCGTCGCGGCGCTGCCGGACCGGCCGCCGATGCCGCGGATGCCCACCATTGCCGGGCGATCGGTGTCGATGCCGCCCTCGGGGCAGAAGTCCACGAACTCGTTGTCCGCCAAGCCAGCAGCCGCGACCTGCCAGGATTGCGCCACATCGCCCTGTTGCCAGGTCGTCTCGATGCGCCCGCCGTTCGTGCGCTTGTACGTCGCGAAGCGGATCGAGAAGCAGTTGGGCCGGAGCGTGGCCCGCAGGCTGTGCGGACCGCGCCAGTGGACGCTCTTCCTGCCGGAAGGGCGCGTGCGGACGAGTCCGGCCGGCACGACCTGCCTGACCTGGAAGCCGTCAACCAGCTCGCCGACCGGCTTGTTGCCGCGCCATGCCGTCTGGTAGAGCGTGGTGCGAACCTCGAACGGGTGCCATACGAACGCAGCCTCGAACACTACGAGCGCGACGACTGGCAGCAGGAAGAGGAAACGGCGTGGCGAAATCATTGGAATTTCCCGTACATCACGAAGGCGTCATGCAGGAAGAAGCCGTCCGAAACGACGAGCGCCAAGGCCGCGATGGCCACCGCGGCGACAGGCAGCCATCGCTTCCGCAGTGGCCAAAGCATGAGCAGCGCCAGGAACGGCATGACGGTGTAGAAGTAACGGCCGTGCAGCGCCTTCACGCGCCCGATCTGGATGTAGCCCTCCCAGATGCGATGGTAGTAGAGGACCGAGAAGAACAAGATGCACGCGCAGCCGGTCAACACAAGCCACGAGCGGACGGAAGGTTCGCCCCGGAGCTTCGGAACGCTGGCCGCGCCGACCCATAGCGTGGCCACGAAGATGGTGGCGCATGTGATCGTCGCGAGGCGGTAGGTGCTCATCGTCGAGCCGAGCAGGATGCATGCGACGGCCAGCACCGCGATCCACGCCCACCCGTGCTTCCCTTCGCGCTGGCTCCGGAAGGTATGCAGGATCGCGAGCAAGCTGCAGAACAGGAACACGGTGACGAAGGCGAGCGCGATGAAACCGTTGGCCTGGACGGTGACCACCGTGCGCGGCACGGTGCCCATCCAGCCAAGCAGGCCGACGAAGTTGAGGAGCACGTTCTGCCAGATCGGATACCTCTGCATGTACTCGAGCCAACCCATTTCCGTCGGGTTGTCCGGATAGACATGCAACAGGCGCGCGTCGGGGAACATCTGGTGGAAATGCACCAGGTTGTGCGCGGCCCAGAGCAGCACCGGGGCGAACATCACCAGCCAGACGATGGCGCTGCGGACAAGGCTGGGCCATGGTCTGGCGAACCCCCGCAGCCTTAGCATCCAAAATGCCATCGAGAAGAACAGTGGGATCGCCAGCGCCAGACCGGTGATCTTCGTCACGCAGCACAACCCCGCGATGAAGGCGCACGACAGGGCATGGCCGAACTTGTCGCTTCGCAGCCAGCGAAGGAACCAGTAGCAAGCCCATGCCGCGGTGCAGGCGACCAGGGTGTCGTGGGTGACGCCGCTGCCCAATTGGGTGAACATCGGCGTGGCACCGATGAAGACGCCGCCTGCGACGCCGAGCAGGGCGCGCCCCGTCGCGAGCGTCAGGAATCCCATCAGGCCGAGGATCGCGAGTGCCCCGACCGAAGCGCTCACCAGCCGTGCGCCGTGCACCTGCGCATCGAAGTCGCCGCCCGCCGCCCTGATGCCTGCGACGACAGGCGCGGCGAGCGCGTAGAACAGCGGCGGGTGCTGCGCGATCCAGTTGCGTCCCTGGCGAGCGTCCGGGGCGATCCATGAATCGGTCACTTCGCGTGAGACGCGCGCTTCGCCCAGGATCGGCAGGTGGCCGTGACTGAGGTCTTCGACGTAGGAGAAATGGCCGGATTCGTCGGGAATGTCCCAGAACGGAGTCAGGTACAACCCGAAAGCGGCGAATTTCACGAAGAACAGCACCGCGATCGCGATGCAGATCCCCTGCGACGCCTTCCATTGGTCCCGGGCCCGTGTGGCCGCCACGCCGTCCGCTCGCATCGCCGGCGAAAAGGGGCGCGTCATCGGCTCACTCCGCATCATCGCGGCCATCGGCAGGGGGAAGGGAATTGCCGCGTGGTACGCCGCCCCGCATCTCCAGGTGCCATGCGCGGAGGTTGATGCGTTCCAGCAGTTTGCGGTTGGTCGCGACCAGGTCGGCGATCAGTCCCATCATGTACAGCAACGTGCCCAGCGTGATGCACAGCGATGCGAGCACGACCGACTGGATATGGCCTTCGCCCTCACCATTGAGGTAGTAAAGCAGGAACCGGCAGCCTACGACCAGGCCGGGCAACATGAAGACCGTGCCGATCCAGAAGAAGAGCACCATCGGACGATACGTCACGAAGACCCTGAAGATCGTCAGCAGCGAGCGCTTCACGTAGCTCGAGATGCTCTTGACCAGCCGCGAAGGCCGCAGGTCGGCATTGGTGCGGATTGGGACCGAAAGCACGCGCAGGTTGCTCAGGCCCGCTTGGATGATCGTCTCCAGCGTATAGGTGTAGGCGTTGAAAACGTTCAGGCGCATCGCGGTCTCGCGCGAGATCGCCCGGAAGCCGCTCGGCGCGTCGGCGACGCTGGTCTTGCTCGCCGCGCGGACCGCCCAGCTGCCCAGGCGCTGGAGCTTTTTCTTGATCCAGGAGAAATGCTCGGTCTCGTCGATCGGACGCGCGCCGATCACCATGTCGGCCTCGCCCGCGAGGATCGGTCCGGTCAGCGCAGGGATATCCAGCGCCTGGTACTGGTTGTCCGCGTCGGTGTTCACGATCACGTCCGCGCCCAGCCGAAGGCAGGCGTCCAGCCCGGTCATGAACGCGGTGGCCAGGCCCCGGTTCACCGGATGGCGCACGATGTGGTCGACGCCTAGCTGCCTGGCCAGGATCGCCGTGTTGTCGGTGGAACCATCGTCGATGACCAGCCATTCGACCTGGCTGAATCCAGCCACTTCGCGGGGAAGATCGCCCAGCGCGATCGCCAGGGTTGCCTCCTCGTTGAGGCACGGCATCTGGATGATCAGTTTCAAGCTGGGACGCTCCCGTCGATTGGTTGCAGGGATCGCGTTGCGCCGGCGCGGCGGGCGTTTCCCCTGGGCGTGGCGTCAGTCGCGGCTGTGCCGGTTCCCCAGCCAAAGGATGAGGATGCCGAGCAGGAATGCGACGAGGTCGGCGCCGGTCGACAGGATACGGAACACGAGCGCGATCGCAATCGACGCATCCCGGCCCACCATCGGGGCCAGGCCCTCGGTCAGCACGACTTCGCGGATCCCGATGCCCGCCGGAGCTCCGGGCGTGACGAAGCCGAGCAACCATGCCGCCGCGAACAGGCCCAGCACGGGAGCGAAGGCCCCTGGCCGCAGGAGGCCATGGCCCGCATCGAGCAAGGCCAGGGAGATCGCGCTGAGCACGATTCCGGCGACCAGCAGGCCGGTCGCCAGCGCCAAGTGCGCGTAAGCTCGCGCCCCATTGCCGCGGAATCGCTTCCACGCCGCCGCCAGCCCCGACAGCGCCGGATGCTGGCGCCATGAACGCAGCGCCAGCAGCGCGAGCAGGCCCATGCATGCGATGCCGGCCGCCGCATAGGCCAGCCAGGACACATCGATGCCCAGCCGCCTGACCCAGAAGCCCAGTAATGGCAGGCTGAACAGGGCCATCAACGACGCCACGATCGCGATCTCGGCGATCATGCTGGCGACCACGGTATAGGCAGGGAGGCCCATTTTCGCCGCCAGGGCGACGCGGCCGACGTGGTGCCCGACGTTGCCCGGGAGATACTTGGCGAACTGGGTGGTTGTGAAGATGCCGATGTCCGTCCAGGGCCGTGACCTTGCCCCCGCTGCCGCGAGGAGGTGGTGCCAGCCATAGGCGAAACCGAGGTACGCCGACATGAATGCCGCCAGTGCGGTCGGCAGCAGGCGCAGAAAGCCGTCGAGTTCGACGTGCCCGCCAGACATCAGGCGCTTGACTTCGAATACGAAGAACAGGGTGCAGGCGATTGCGACGGCTGAGCCGGCCACCGTCAGGTACAGGCGTTTCACCTTTGGCATTCGATGAAGATCCGCGCCTCGAAATGCCTGCCCACCAGCGGCAAGTGCCTGAGCGGATGCACGATGCGCAGCACGTTGTAGTGGGGCAACAGCATCGCCCGGATCCGTCCGCGCGCGAAGCCCGCCTGCTCCAGCAGCGCAACGTTCCCCTCCAGGCCGCGCACCGCGATGTGCTCCGGCCGCTGCCTGAGGATGAACCCGGCGTCGCGCATGCGCTCCATGAAGAAATCGAGGTTCGGGGTATGCAGGTAAAACCTGCCCCCCGGCTTGAGCGATTCGCGGATGGCGGCGAGGATAGGCAGGAGTTCCGCGTCCGAGACGTGCTCGGTGAAGTCGAGCGCGGTGGCCACGTCGAAGCTGCCGGGGTGCCGGCTGCAGAAGGCAACGATGTCCTCGCAGTGGAATTCGCAGTTCTTCGCACCGAGTCGTGCGGCCCGGCTTCGTGCAGAAGCGATGAAGTCCTCGGAGAAGTCGACGCCCGTGTAATGCAGGATCCTGTCATGGACTTCGCCCAGGAGCATGGCGTTGCCGCAGGCGTAATCGACCAGCCTGGTGTCCGGCGCCAGGGCCATCGCCGGGACCAGGCGCGAGATCCGGGAGACCGGCTTGTGCTCGTACTTCAGGACGTAGTCGCCTGAATGCAGCTCCTTGCTGCTCCGGGCTTCTTGCTCGTTCATCGGGTTGCGCCAGGTGCCGGGAAGATGAAATTGTAGGCCTGCGCGGGGGCCTGCCATGGCTCCGGGCTGCAGTCCAGGAGCCGCCCCTCCGACAGCACGTGGGCACGATAGCCGAACTCGGCCAGCAGCTCGATGATCGAGGCGAAGGATTCGGCGGTTTGCCGCTGGCGATCGATTTCCACGAGCAGCGTCGGGCGATCCCGCCCCAACAGCGCGCGCGCGCCTTGCAGGACCTCCAACTCGAAGCCCTCGACGTCGATCTTCATGAACGCCACGCTGGGCAGCTGCATGCCGTCCAGCGCGATCACCGGCACTCTCAGTTGGACTTGTTCGCCCGCGAGCGGCTGGAAGGAGGCGCGCGTGCGGACCGGCGCGCCACGCACGAGCGGTACGTAAAGGATGAGTTCGCCGGCGCTGGCGCCGACGCCGGCGCGATGCAGGGTCACGTCGTCGCGGCGCTCCGCCCACGCAGCGATGGTGTCGCTGCAGGCGACCTGGGGCTCGAAGGCATGCACCGTCGCCCCGAGGCGCGCCAGCGCATAGGTGTAGATGCCGACGTTGGCGCCGACGTCGAGGGCGATTCCCCGCGACGGTTCCAGCAGGCCCGGGAGTAGGGCGATCTCCGGCTCGAGCGCGCCGAGCATCCGCTGCACCTGGAAGCGCAGCGGCAGCCTCAGCGCGGAGGGCACCGCCTTCTCGATATGTTGCGCCTTCCTGGCGAACTCGACGATCGGGTTAGGCATGGCGCACCGCCGTGCCCCGGTCCCGGCGCTGCGGCATCTTCGCCAGGAAATCCACGACGGCGGAGGCCATCGCATCCCATCCGTTCTCGTCCGCAAAAGCCGCGATGCCATCACGCAGGCCGCGCGCCTTTTCCCTGTCCACGTCCCGGAGCACCTCGGCCAAGGCGGTGGCCGACCCTGCTGGAACGAGCCATCCCGTGCGCGCTTGCAGCACGGCATCCTCCAGGCCGCCGACCCTGCTGGCCAGGACCGGCTTCCGATAATGATAGGCGACCGCGACAACCCCGCTGCCGGTGGCGCTCAGGTAGGGCAACGCGACGACATCGGCGCGGTCGAAGAAGGTCGCCGCGGTTTCGTCATCCACATACTCGAGGTGGACGTCGAGGCGATCGCCAAGCCGCGCCCGGGCGGCGTCGATTTCCGGCGTGGCGCCCCAGCTCTCCCCGACCACGGAGAGGTACAGGTCCGGATCCTGCATCGACTCGACCGCATCGAGCAGGATCTTGAGGCCCTTGTAGGGGCGGATGAAGCCGAAGAACAGCACGTCGAGGCGCCCGCGCGCGGGCAGCCGCGTCCTGGCTGCCGGGAATCGATCGTAGATCGGGTGCAGGCGCTGCAACACGGGCTTGCCGGGCTGCATCGACGACAACGTCGCGGCCTGGTCCACGGAATGGGTGATGTAACCATCGGCCTGCCCGAGCATCCAGCGTGCGAGTCGTGACTTGAGTCCCCGGGCATCATGGTCGGCGAGGTTGTGGCAAAGGAACACGACCTGCACGCCGCGCCGCCGGAGCAGCCAGGCAATGGCGGCCAGCGCCGGGGCCCAGAACAGCGTCCACCAGGCAATGATGACGTGGCCGCATCCGGAGTCCGCGAGGCGTCCGCTCGTGCGCCACCAGGTCCAGGGTGACCATGGCGTCAATGCGTAGTCGACGCCCGTTTCGCGGCGACCGCCGGACGCCGGTTCGATGTCGCTGGTGCCGGGATACAGCCATTTCGGGTACTGCTTGCGGAAGGAGACCGTCCGCAGTTCGCAGGCCGCTTCCAGCGCCTGCTTCAACCGGGTCGTGTATTGCGCGATGCCGCCACGATAGGGCCACACCGGCCCGACCAGACCGATGACGGGGCGGAACGCCACGTCGCTCAAAGGGCGTTTTCCAGCTCCGGCAGGAGCTTGAACAGGTCTCCCACCAGCCCGATGTCCGCCACCTCGAAGATCGGCGCCTCGGCGTCCTTGTTGATGGCAACGATGGTGCCGGCGTCCTTGATGCCGGTCAGGTGCTGGATCGCGCCGCTGATGCCGATGGCGACGTACAGGTCGGGCGCGATGATCTTGCCGGTCTGGCCGACCTGCAGTTCGTTGGGCACGTAGCCGGCGTCGACCGCGGCGCGCGAGGCGCCGACGGCGGCGCCCAGCCTGTCGGCGAACTTGTAGATGATCTCGAAGTTCTCCTTCGAACCGACGCCACGGCCGCCGGAAACCACGCGGCGCGCGCTCTGCAGGTCGGGGCGATCGGACTTGCCGGCTGCCAGGCCGACATGGCGGGTGTGCGAAGGCAGCGCTGCTTCGACCGAAGCGGCCTCGACCGGTGCGCTGCCGCCCTTCGCCGCTTCCGGCCAGGAGGCCGTGCGCACGGTGGCGACCACGACGTGGTCGGCCGGCGCCTCGACGGTGACGATGGCGTTGCCGGCGTAGATCGGGCGCTTGAACACATGGCTGCCTTCCACCGCCATCACGTCCGAGACCTGCGCGGTGCCGATCAATGCGGCCACGCAAGGCATCAGGTCCTTGCCGAAGGTGGTGCTGGGGCCGAACACGTGGCTGTAGCCGGCGGCGAGCTTCGCCACCTGCGGCGCCTGCACCTGGGCGATCGCGTTGGCGTTGGCGGGATTGGCGACGGCCAGCACCTTCGAAACGCCGGCGACCTGCGCGGCCTCGGCGGCGACGGCGGCGGGATCGGCGGCGAGCACGACGATGTCGATGGATTCGGGCGAGAGCGCCTGCGCGGCGGACACGCAGCGGGCGGTGGAGGCGTTGAGCTTGCCGTCGAGGTGCTCGGCGACGATCAGGACTTTGGACATGGGGCGATCCCTTGATGCATGGGGTGGGCCTCGGCCCACCGTTCCGGTTGCGCGATGCGGGTGGGCCGGGGCCTACCATACGGCGTCACAGCAACCCCTTCTGTTTGAGTGCGGCGACCAGCTCGGCCGCGTCCTTCACCATCACGCCGCGGCTGCGCCTGGGCGGCGGCGCGTATTGCGTGGTCTTGAGCGTGTCGCCCGAATCCACGCCGAGGTCGGCGAACGGGATCGACTCCAGCGGCTTGGACTTGGCCTTCATGATGTCGGGCAGCTTGATGAAGCGCGGCTCGTTCAGGCGCAGGTCGGTGGTGACCACCGCCGGCAGGTCCACCTCGAGCGTCTCCAGGCCGGCGTCCACTTCGCGCACGACCGTGGCCTTGCCGTCGGCCACGTCCAGCTTCGATGCAAACGTCGCCTGCGGCCGTCCCCACAGCGTGGCCAGCATCTGGCCGGTCTGGTTGGCGTCGTCGTCGATCGCCTGCTTGCCCAGGATCACCAGGTCCGGCTGCTCCTTCTCGACCAGCTTGAGCAGGGTGCGGGCGGCGGTCAGCGGCTGGATCGGCTGGTCGGCGACCACGTGGATCGCGCGGTTGGCGCCCATCGCCAGGCCGTTGCGCAGGTGCGCCTGGGCGTCGGCGGGGGCGATGGTGGCGACCACGACCTCGGTCGCGATGCCCTTGTCGCGCAGGCGCAGCGCCTCTTCCAGCGCGATCTCGTCGAAGGGGTTGGCCGAGAGCTTGACGCCGTCGGTGACCACGCCGGAGCCGTCCGGCTTGACCTGGATGCGGACGTTGTAGTCCACCACGCGCTTGTAGGCGACGAGGATCTTCATCGGGTGGGGAATCCTTGCGATGGCTGGAAAGGCGGCCGCGGAAATCCGGCGCAGACCGGCGATTTTAGCCGCTGCGGCAGGGGCGCGCGAGCCGCGGGCCCACTCGGCGCAAGCCCGCGATCCGCCGGGCATTGTCCGAAAGGCCGGTGCCGGCGCGCCGCGGCGCCACGCTAGAATGCCGCGAATACGTCTTCGAGGAGCCGGATCGATGGTCCAGTCCACCGCCGCGGGCAAGGGCGGCGCCCGCAAGGGCAAGGTTTGCGCGAGCGCCGCGGAGGCGCTGGAGGGCCTGGTCGCCGACGGGCAGACGCTGGCGGTCGGCGGGTTCGGCCTGTGCGGCATCCCGGAGGCGCTGATCGCCGCGCTGCGCGATTCCGGGGCCAAGGGCCTGACCGTGATCTCCAACAACGCCGGCGTGGACGGTTTCGGCCTCGGCCAGCTGCTCGGCACGCGGCAGATCCGCAAGATGATTTCGTCGTACGTGGGCGAGAACAAGGAGTTCGAGCGCCAGTTCCTGGCCGGCGAGCTGGAGCTGGAATTCAACCCGCAGGGCACCTTGGCCGAGCGCCTGCGCGCCGGCGGCGCGGGCATCCCGGCGTTCTTCACCGCCACCGGCTACGGCACGGTGGTGGCCGAGGGCAAGGAAACGCGCGAGATCGACGGCCGGCACTACGTGCTCGAGACCGCGCTGGTCGCGGACGTGGCCCTGGTCAAGGCCTGGAAGGCCGACCCCGCCGGCAACCTGGTGTTCCGCAAGACCGCGCGCAACTTCAACCCGGCCTGCGCGATGGCCGGCAAGGCCTGCGTGGCCGAGGTGGAGGAGATCGTCGAGGTCGGCGCCCTCGATCCGGACCACGTGCACCTGCCCGGCATCTACGTCGACCGCATCGTGCACAACCCGCATCCCGAGAAACGCATCGAGCAGCGCACCGTGCGTGCCGAAGGAGCGCAGTGATGGCCTGGACCCGCGACCAGATGGCGCAGCGCGCCGCCCGCGAGCTTGCCGACGGCATGTACGTCAACCTGGGCATCGGCCTGCCGACCCTGGTGGCCAACCACATCCCCGAGGGCGTCGATGTCTGGCTGCAGTCGGAGAACGGGCTGCTCGGCATCGGCCCGTTCCCGACCGACGACGAGGTCGACGCCGACCTGATCAACGCCGGCAAGCAGACCGTCACCGCCCGCGCCGGCGCCAGCTACTTCGGCAGCCACGATTCGTTCGCGATGATCCGCGGCGGCCACATCGACCTAGCGATCCTCGGCGCGATGCAGGTCACCGACCAGGGCGACCTCGCCAACTGGATGGTGCCCGGCAAGATGGTCAAGGGCATGGGCGGGGCGATGGACCTGGTGGCCGGCGTGAAGCGCGTGGTGGTGCTGATGGAGCACACCGCGAAGGACGGCAGCCACAAGATCCTGCCCGAGTGCACCCTGCCGCTGACCGGCGTGGGCGTGGTGAGCCGGATCATCACCGACCTGGCGGTGTTCGACGTGGGCGCCGACGGATTGGTGCTCGCCGAACTGGCGCCGGGCGTCGACGCCGACGAGCTGGCGCGGAAAACCGGGGTCCCGTTCACGAAGGCGAAGTGAACCCGGACTGGCCGGATCGCGCGTCCGGCGATCCAAACTGCGATCCAGTTGACCGCCCCGGCGGGTTTTTCGGGCAAACTCGCCCACTGGATCCATCGACTCCAAGGAATCGCGAATGCGCACCTACCTGACCGCGGCGATCGCCCTCGCGCTGCTGGCCGGCTGTTCTTCCGAGCAAGGCGCCCCGGCCGCCAAGGCGGGCCTCGCCGCCAGCGGCGCCCCGGCGCTGCCGGACGGCCAGTCCGCGGCCCCTGCGGCGCGCGCCGCCACGTCGAGCTTCGCCTCGCTGCCCGACCGCGGCGAGCTGCTGGCCTACGACCCCGTCCTCAAGCCCCGCCAGAGCGGCGCGTACACCGCGTACCCGGTCGCGCTCAGCGAAGCGCACGCGCTCGACGCCATGCGCAGCGGCGAGATGGTCCTCAAGGCGCCGAACGGCGAGCTCCTGCGCCTGAAGTACGAGCGCTACGAGGAAGGCACCGACGGCAACTGGTCGTGGATCGGCCGCAACGCCGATGGCGCGAACGCGGTGATCACCTTCGGCGACAAGGCCGCGTTCGGCGTCATCCCGCAGGGTGCCAACGAAACCCTGCGCCTGACCATGGCCTCGGGCCGCTCCTGGCTGGTCGCGACCGACCGCAGCAAGCAAGCCGGGCGCGGTGGCGCCAAGCTGCGCGAAGGCGGCGACCAGCTCGTCCCGCCGAAGCTGTCGGTGGCGTCCGGGCTGCCTTCGCTCGCGTCCATGCGGGCGGAGTCCGTCGGCACGGCGGCCGCCGGCGCGGCTTCGACGGTGGTCGACGTGCTGCTGGGGTTCACTCCGGGGTTCGCCTCGCAGAACAACGGCGATTCCGGCGCCGTCACCCGCCTCAACAACCGCATCGCGATCACCAACGAGGCCTACCAGAACAGCGGCGTCACCATGCGCGTGCGGCTGGTCAAGACCCTCAAGGTCAGCTACGCGGACAACACCGACAACGGCGACGCGCTCGAGCAACTGACGGGCTACAAGTCCGGCTCCGGCGGCGGCCCGATCACGCCGGACCCGGCCTTCAACGACCTGCGCGCGGCGCGCGACGAGTCCGGCGCGGACCTGGTCTCGCTGGTGCGCGCGTTCCGCACGCCGGAGAACAACGGCTGCGGCATCGCCTGGCTCCTGGGCGGCGACCAGAGCGGCATCACCGAGGGTGATGCGCCGTTCGGCTATTCGGTGGTCAGCGATGGCACCGACATCGACGAGGACGACGGCTTCACCTACCTGTGCCGCGAGGAAACGCTGGCCCACGAGCTGGGCCACAACATGGGCCAGGCGCACAACGAGGAAGACAGCGACAGCGCCGGCGCGCATGCGTATTCCTACGGTTATCGCGAGGCCTCGTCGACCGGGTTCTACACCGTCATGGCCTACCCGCAGTCCGACGGCGACCAGTTCCCGATCCGCTATTTCGCCAACCCGGCGATCAAGTACCAGGGTCGCGCGACCGGCGTGGCGAACCAGTCGGACAACGTGCGCAGCATGAACCAGACGATGCCGATCGTTTCCACGTTCCGGGCTACCGTCGTGCCGGTCGGGGAGCGCGCGCGGAACGACATCAATGGCGACCGCAGGTCGGACTTCCTCTGGGTCAACGGCAGTACCGGGCGTTTCGCGTTCTGGTTGATGAGCGGCAGCACGGTCCAGTCCAAGTCTGCCTCGAGCAACGTCGCGGGCTATGCGCTCTCGGCCACCGGCGATTTCACCGGTGACGGCTACGAGGACATCGTCTGGTCGAGCAACACCCAGGTTGCAATGTGGCGCGGCAACGGGGCGGGGGGCTTCACGAAATCTATCTTCACGGCCCGCCCGGCTGGATGGGGCGTCGTGGGTGCCGGTGACATCGACGGCGACGGCAAGGCCGACCTGCTGTGGCAGAACAAGTCCACTGGCCGGTTTGCCTATTGGCTCATGAACGGCGTCACGGTCCGCTCCAAGTCGACCTCGAGCAATGTCGCCGGTTACGCGCTTTCGGCCACGGGCGACTTCAATGGGGACGGTTACGTGGACCTGGTGTGGTCCAGCAACACCCAGGTTGCGATGTGGCGCGGCAACGGGTCCGGTGGCTTCACCAAGTCGATCTTCAGCGCGCGCCCTGCGGGCTGGGGTGTCGTGGGGGCCGGCGACGTCGACGGCGACGGCAAGGCCGACCTGCTCTGGCACAACAAGTCCAGCGGTCGGTTCGCCTATTGGCTGATGAACGGCGCCACCGTGCGCGAGAAATCGAGCTCGAGCAGGGTCACGGGCTATTCGCTGTCGACCACCGGTGACTTCAACAGCGATGGCATCGTCGACCTGGTATGGACCAACGGCTCGCGCATCTGGCTGTGGCAGGGGGCCGGGAGCACGTTCACGGCGAAGCTCGTGGGATCCCAGCCCGCTGGCTGGACCCTGCACTAGCGCGATGCCGCCGGCGCCTGGATCCGATATGGTCCGGGCGCCGGCGCCTACAGGTTCTGGTAATTCGGCCCGGCCCCGCCCTCCGGCGTCACCCAGGTGATGATCTCGTAGGGATCCTTGATGTCGCAGGTCTTGCAGTGCACGCAGTTGGCGGCGTTGATCTGCAGGCGCTTGCCGTGGACGGTGGCGGCGTCCTCGACGATCTCGTAGACCGCGGCCGGGCAGAAGCGCGTGCAGGGGTTGCCGTATTCCTCCGCGCAGCGGGTCACGCACACCGAGGTGTCGTGCACGATCAGGTGCACCGGCTGGTCCTCGTCGTGCTCGGTGGCGGCGAAGTACACGCCGGCCAGGCGGTCGCGCGGCGGCAGCGCGCGCTGCACGTAGTCGCGCCTGGGCTCCTCGTGCTCGCCGACCTTGTCGAGCGAGCACCAGTCCGGCTTGACCCTGAGCGTCCAGGGCGACAGGCCGCCGACGGCCGTCTCCCAGCCGGCGTTCGCCAGCCCCAGCCACAGGCCCTTCTTGAAGCCGGGCTTGATGTTGCGGACCTTGCGCAGCTCCGCCATCGCCTCGGAGCCGCGCAGCTTCGCGTCGAAGCCCTCGGGCGCGAGCGACGAGGCCGCCAGGTGCTCCGCGGCGAGCATCCCCGAGCGGATCGCCTGGTGGGTGCCCTTGATCTTGGGCACGTTGAGCAGGCCCGCGGTGTCGCCGACCAGCAGCGCGCCGGGCATTTCCACCTTCGGCAGCGACTGCCAGCCGCCGCTGGCGATCGCGCGCGCGCCGGCCGAGAGGATGTTGCCGCCCTCGAGCAATGGCGCGACCAACGGGTGGTTCTTCCACTGCTGGAACGCCTCCCACGGCCTGTACGCCGGGTCGGCGTAGTCCAGCCCGCTGACGTAGCCGAGCGCGATGCGGTCCTTGTCGAGGTGGTAGAGGAAGCTGCCGCCGTAGGTCCTGGTGTCCGCCGGCCAGCCCACGGTGTGCACGATCTTCCCCGGCGAGACGCGGCCGGGCGGCACCTGCCAGAGTTCCTTCGTGCCGATCGAATAGGCCTGCGGGTCGCTGTCGCGGTCCAGCGCGAAGCGCTTCACCAGCCGCTTGGTCAGGTGCCCGCGCGCGCCCTCGGCGAGCACGGTGACGCGCGCGCGGATGTCGATCCCGGGCGTGTAGCCGGGCTTGTGCGAGCCGTCCTTCGCCACGCCCATGTCGCCGATGCGCACGCCGACGACCTTGCCGTCGGCGTCGTGCAGCGTCTCGGCCGCGGCGAAGCCGGGGTAGATCTCGACGCCCAGCGCCTCGGCCTGCGGCGCCAGCCAGGCGCACATCGCGCCGAGGCTGACGATGAAGTTGCCCTTGTTGTGCATCTGCGGCGGCACGACCGGGAACTTCGTCCCGCCGGTGCGGGTGTAGTACCAGAACTCGTCGTGCGTCGCCGGCACGCAGATCGGCGGCGGGTTGTCGCGCCAGCCGGGCAGCAGCGCGTCCAGCGGCCCGGGCTCGATCACCGCGCCGGAGAGGATGTGGGCGCCGATGGTGCTGGATTTCTCGATCACGCATACCGACAGCGACGGATCGAGCTGCTTGAGCCGGATCGCGAACGACAGCCCGGCCGGGCCGGCGCCGACGGTGACGACGTCGTATTCCATGACGTCGCGCTCGATCTCGGGCGCGCCATTGCCCGCCTGCCCCTTGGGTTCGCTCATGTCGGCGGCCTGGTTGTGCATGCCGCGATTGTCGCGGGTTTGCGGCGGGCGCGGCAAATCCGGCCGCCACCGCGCCGCGGGTCGCGCGCCTCAGCGCGGCGCGTGCTCGTGCCGTTCGCCGCTGGCGAGCGTCCAGCCGGCGAGCTGGCCGGCGATGTCGCCGAGCGCGGCGTCGAACGCGTCTGCGACCTGCGCCACCGCGGTGCCGGCCGCCGGCTTGCGGACCAGGAAGGTGCGCGAGGCGACGACCTGCTGGTCGAGCGGGTGCAGCAGCTTGGCGTTGACCTCGATGGTCGCGGCGGGCACGGCGCCGCCGGCGTAGTCGGCGTCGAAGCGGCGCAGGTCCATGAGCAGCCGGTAATCGCCGTCGATGCCGCTGCCCTGGCGGGCGACGGCGGCGATCCGCCCGGAGTCCTCCAGCCCGCGCAGGACCGCGTCCTCGAGCATCTGCGTCGGCGGCTTCGACCAGCGCGCGCCGCGGTAGACCTGCATTTCGCCCGGCGTCGGCTGCACCGCGATGCGGGTGCTGTCGAGCATGCGCGCGGCCGTCGCCGGGCTGATCGTGAGCTGCCACTGCACGGTCGGCCAGGACGCGTCGGGCGCGATGCGCGGATCGGGCGCGTAGATCGAGGTGGGCTCGCGTTCCCCGCCGCCGCCGAGCAGGGCGCAGCCGCCGAGCAGGGCGCAGGCGAGCACGGCGGCGACCGCGCGTGCCCGGGCCGCGATCCGCGGTCCGGAACCCGCGACGGCCACGAGGTCGTTTCTTGCGGCGTCCGGCAGCCGCAGGGCAGGTGTTCCCGGCTTCATTTGGGTTCGAACTCCTTGGGCCCGTCGCGGCCGAGCAGGAACCGCGTGGGATTGCCTTCGATGCGGTCGCTGAGCCGGCGCAGGTCGCGGGTCAGCGCGCGCAGCTCCGACAGCGTCGGCCCGAGCTGCGACAGCCCGTCGTTGGCGAAGCTGTGGATCGCGCCGCGATTCTCGCTGAGGATCCGGTCCGCGCCGCCGGCCGCCGAGTCGAGCTTGGCCAGGGTGGCGTCGAGCCGCTCGACCAGGCCCGGCAGCTTCTGCACGAACTCGCGGTCGACGTCGGTAAGCGCCCGGTTGGTGGTGTCGAGGGTGGTGTTGAGCTGCTCGCTGGCGCGGCGCGCGTTGGCGACCAGCGCCGTCAGGTCCTCGCGCTGGTCGGCGAGCGAGCCGGTCAGCGTCTCGATGTTGTCGAGGGTGGCGGAGATGCGCCTGACGTTCTGGTCGCTGAGCATGCGGTCGAGGCGCTCGACCAGGCGGTTGGCGGTGTCGGCGATGTTCTGCAGCGCGGACGGCTCGGTGAGGATGATCGGCACCTCGTTGCCCGGCGTCTCAAGCAGCCGCGGGCTGCGCGGGTCGCCGCCGGTGAGCTGGATGATCGGACTGCCGGTCAGGCTGGTCATCGACAGCTTGGCGCGGGTGTCGGTCTTGATCGGCGCGTCCGCCTGCAGCTTGAGCCGCGCGATCACCGCGCGCGGGTCGTTGGGCGCGAGCTTGAGGCTCTCGATGGTGCCGATCGCGATGCCGTTGTACTGCACGCTGCTGCCGTTGGTCAGGCCGGTCACCGGCTCGCGGAACACCACGTCGTACTCGCGCCAGCTCTTGTCGGAGGAATACTTCGCCGCCCACAGCGCGAATCCGAGCAGGAACAGCGTCACCAGGATGGTGAACGCGCCGATCAGGACGTAGTTGGCCTTGGTTTCCATGTCAGGACGGCAATCGGGAATGGGCAATCGGGAATCGGACGCGGCGTTTCATGGCAGCGCCCGGGCGGGAGCGGGGACCTGGCGCGAAGCGGGCTGGTGGCGGCTGGAGCTGCATTTCAACGACTCCCGATCCCCGGTTCCCGGCTTCCGACGGCCGCATGGCTGGACTTCCCGGCCTGCTGCGCCGCCCGCCCGCGCGGGCCGTTGAAGTACTCGCGCACCCAGGGGTGGTCGAAGTCCTGGACGTCCGCCAGCGGCCCCACCGTCACCACCTTGCGGTCGGCCAGCACCGCCACGCGGTCGCAGATAGCGTACAGCGTGTCGAGATCGTGGGTGATGAGGAACACCGTCAGGCCCAGCGCCTGCTGCAGCGTGCGGATCAGGTGGTCGAAGGCGCTGGCGCCGATCGGGTCCAGGCCCGCGGTGGGCTCGTCCAGGAACAGCAGCGGCGGATCCAGCGCCAGCGCGCGCGCCAGCCCGGCGCGCTTGCGCATGCCGCCGGAGAGCTGCGAGGGCAGCTTGTCGACCGCGTCCGCGGGCAGCCCGGCCAGCTTGACCTTGAGCAGCGCCAGCTCGTAGCGCCAGCTGTCGGGCAGCTCGGAATGGTGCTCCTTCAGCGGCACCTGCACGTTCTCGCCGACCGTGAGCGAGGAGAACAGCGCGCCGTCCTGGAACAGCACGCCGGTGTTGCGCTCGATGTGCAGGCGGCTGTGCGCGTCGTCCGAGCGCGCGTCCACGCCCAGCACCTCGATCCGGCCGGCGTCCGGCGTGCGCAGGCCGATGATCGAGCGCATCAGCACCGACTTGCCGGTGCCCGAGCCGCCGACCACGCCGAGGATCTCGCCGCGCCGCACGTCCAGGTCGAGCCCCTCGTGCACGACCTGCTCGCCGAAGCGGTTGTCCAGGCCGCGGACGGAGACGATCGCGTCGCGATCGTCGTGGCCGCTGGCTGGCGGTTCGCGGTTCGTCACGGTGAGGCGCTCCCGCCCCGCGGGGCGCCGCGGGCAGGGCCTGCCGTTGCGAATGACCAGCCACGATTCACCGTCTTCACCAGCCCATGTGCATGAACCAGATCGCCGCCAGCGCGTCGATCACGATCACCAGCGAGATCGTCTGCACCACGCTGGACGTGGTGCGCTCGCCGACCGACTGCGCGGTTCCCTGCACCTGCAGCCCCTCCAGGCAGCCGATCAGGCCGATCACGACGGCGAACACCGGCGCCTTCGACATCCCGACCAGGAAGTGCCGCAGCTCGATCGTGTCGTGCATGCGCGCGTAGTAGGCCTGCGGCGGGATGTCGAGGCTGAACGCGCCCACCGTCATGCCGCCGAGCAGGCCGGCGACCATCGCGATGAAGGTCAGCAGCGGCAGCATCACCAGCAGCGCCAGCACGCGCGGGATCACCAGCAGGTCGATCGGGTCCAGGCCCAGCGTGCGGATCGCGTCGACCTCCTCGCGGCTGACCATCGCGCCGATCTGGGCAGTGAACGCGCTGGCGGTGCGTCCGGCGAGCAGGATCGCGGTCAGCAGCACGCCGAACTCGCGCAGGAAGGCGATGTCGACCAGCTCCACGACCAGGATCGTGGCGCCGAAGTCGGCCAGGATGGTCGAGCCCAGGAACGCGATCACCGCGCCGACCATGTACGAGAGCAGCGCGACCAGCGGCACCGCGTCCAGGCCGACCTGCTCCATGTGGTGCACGACCGAGGTGATGCGCAGCCGGCGCGGCTGCACGATGACGCGGCCGAGCTTGACCAGGTTCTCGCCCAGGAAACTGACCAGCGCCACGACCTCGGACAGGTCGTCGGACACCGCGAAGCCCAGTCGCGCGAGCGCGGCCTGGAAGCCGTAGTCGCGCTTCTTCTTCGGGCGCTCGTCGGCGACGTCCTCGATCGCCGCGACCAGCGCCAGGTGGTCGTCGCGGAAGCGGAAGACGTCGTAATCGATGCCCTTGCGGCGGGCGAAGCGCAGCAGCTGCAGCACGCCGGCCGAGTCCAGCCGTTCGACCCCGGTGGCGTCGACCGAGCGGACGTCGCCGAGGTCGCTGCGCAGGGCCTCGCCGACGGTGAGCGCATGGTCCAGCGTCCACTGCCCGCGCAGGCGCAGCAGGCCGTCGTCCTGCGGGTCGACGTCGATGGCCGGCGCGTTGCGGCTGGCGGCGCTCATGCGCGGGTGCGTCCTCCGGGTGGGCGCCGCCGCGCGGGCGGCGCTGGCGGCGAGCATACAGGCTACCAGCCGGCGCGGTCCCGCCATGCGCGGGTGCCGCGCGTCGTGCGCGCATGCGATGCTTCGCGCATGACGCAGGCCTTCCCGCAGACCGTCGGCTACGCCGCCCGCATCGCCTTCGTGGTCGAACTGGCCGAGCGCCTGCACGCCTACGGCACCACTGCGCAGCGGCTCGAAGGGGCGCTGGTGTCGGTCTCGCAGAAGCTGGGAATGCACTGCGAGCCGGTGGTGAACCCGACCGGGATGGTGCTGGCCTTCAGCGACCCCGCGCGGCCGCCGGGCGACAGCGACGCCACCCGCGTGATCCGGGCCCCGCCCGGCGACAACGACCTGGGCAAGCTGTGCGAGGCCGACCGCATCGCCGAGGAGGTGATGGCCGGGCGGGTGGGGCTGGCCGAGGGCTACGCGGCGCTGCGCGCGCTGGACCGGCCGCCGCCGCGCCGCGACAAGGTCCTGTTCGCACTGGCGTTCGGGCTGTCGTCGGCCAGCGTCGCCGGGCTGTTGCGGCTGCCGTGGCTGGACATCGCCACCGCCGGGCTGATCGGCGTGCTGGTGGGGCTGGTCGACTGGTTCTCGGGCCCGCGGCCGCGCCTGCGCGAGGCCGGCGAGGCGATCTCGGCGATGCTGGCGGCGACGGTCGCGATCGCCGTGGCCAGCTTCGTCGGCCCGCTGAACCTCAACACCGTGGTGATCGCCGCGCTGATCGTGCTGATGCCCGGCATGGGGCTCACCAACGCGATCAACGAGCTCACCAGCCAGCACCTGGTGTCGGGCACGGCGCGCTTCGCCGGCGCGGTCAGCACCATGCTCAAGCTCACCGTCGGCACCATGATCGCGCTCACCGCGGCGAAGATGCTGGGGATCGAGCCGCACGTGCGCGCGCTGCGGCCGCAGCCGGACTGGGTGGAATGGTGCGCGCTGGTCAGCGCGGCGTTCGCGTTCGCGATCCTGTTCCGCGCCGCGCTGCGCGACTGGCCGCTGGTGATGCTGGCGGCGATGGCCGGCTACCTGGTCCCGCGCCTGGTCGGCGACGACTGGAACATGCCGGTGGGGATCTTCCTCTCGGCGCTGGTGCTCACCGCCGCCGGCAACGGCTACGCGCGCTGGCGGCATCGCCCCGGCGCGCTGGTGCGCGTGCCGGGCATCATCCTGATGGTGCCCGGCAGCGCCAGCGTGCGCAGCGTGCTGACGCTGATCCAGCAGCAGGACTTCGGCGCCGGCCAGCAGGCGGCGCTGGCCGTGCTCAACATCCTGCTGGCGCTGATCGCCGGGCTGCTGTTCGGCAACCTGTTGCTGCCGACGCGGCGGAACCTCTGATCCGGCCCGTTGCCTGCGCGCGGTGGCGCTACGCACGTCGCCACGGGCGGGAAGGCGCGCCGGCGATGGAGCAGCCCGCCGCGAGTTGATGGTGCGCGCGAGGCCCGGCTGAAGGCGTGCGTTGCAGTCGCAGGCCCGGGCACGCCGGGCGGATCGGAACTCAGACCGCCTGCGACGCCTTGACCAGGCGCTTGCCGGGCTCGGTCGGCTTGGGCGTGGGCCTGGCGCTGATCAGGAAGTCGGTGGGCGACTTGCCGCGGCGGACCTGCTCGGCCAGCCAGCGCGGCTGCATGCCGCGGCCGGTCCAGGTTTCCTTGGGGTTCGCCGGGTTGCGGTACTTGGGCGCGACCTTGCCGGTGGACTTGCCACGCTTGGCGGCCTTGCGCGGCGCGGCAGTGGGCGCGCTTGCGGCGCCGCCGAAGAGTTCGGCGATGGTGTAGCCCTCGGCCTTGGCCAGCGCGGTGAGCTTGCTGCGCACGGTGGCGATGGGCCTGCGCTTGCTGAGCGCGGCCATGCGCGACTTCGCCTTGTTGATCAGCGAATCGAGTTCTTTGGCGGACAGGCCGTTGAGGTCGATCGACATCGGTACTCCGGATGATCTGGGGGATATCGCGCCGTTGCGCGCCACGAGTTTAGTCGCAAAGGTCCGGGGGGCCAAAGACGCGTTCCTTTCCGGCAACAAGCCCTCTCCTGCGAAGCGGGAGAGGGAGGGCGCGAAGCGCCAGGGTGAGGGCCCGGCTTTTCGCCTTGCTGCCCTGTTTCTCGAGGACTTCGGTCGTTTGCGCGAGGGAAGTCGCCGTCCGGTGAATCGCTCTTCCCCCGGCAGGTACGCCGCTGCGCGGCTCCCCCGGCCCGGCGCAGCGCGCCGGGCATTCGCACGGTCGCGCGGCAGTGCCGCGCAAGCCGCCCGTGCTCATCCTGCCCTGACGAGGGCGCCGGCCATCCATGGCCGGCTTGACGCGATCCCCCGGCCGCCGCCTTCCTGCCGAACGCGCGCCGCTCCGGTTGCAGGAAACGTCTTCGCGCCGGTGACGTAGGTCGGGCCTACGCGCCCGACGCTTGGATAGATGGAACCGTCGGGGCAGCAGCCCCGACCTACGTCCTTCAACCGAAGCCGATCAACCCGAAGCCGCCATGGAGCCGGGAGGGCCGGGGCCCGCGGAAAGTGCGCCATGGATGGCGCACGGCCCTTCCTCGGGCCATGGACGGACCGCGGAAGGGAGGAGCGGGCCCCGGCCCTCTCGGCGGACTTGCCGAAGTCGCCGCTCTCTCCAACGGCTCAGCCGCCCGCGGCTTCTCCCTTGCGCAGCCTCGCCAGCAGCGTCGCGCGATCCAGCTGCTCGGTTTCGGTCTCGCGGCGCGCACGGTATTCGAACGTGCCGGCCGCGATGCCGCGCTCGGACACCACCACGCGATGGGGGATGCCGACCAGTTCGATGTCGGCGAACATCTGCCCGGGGCGCAGGCCGCGGTCGTCGAGCACGGTCTCGATGCCGGCGTCGAGCAGCTCGCGGTACAGCGCCTCGGCCGCGGCGGCGACGCCTTCGTCGCGCTTGGGGTTGATGACGCACACCGCCACCCGCCACGGCGCCATCGCCTCGGGCCAGAGGATGCCGTTGTCGTCGTGGTTCTGCTCGATCGCCGCCGCCACGATGCGCGAGATGCCGATGCCGTAGCAGCCCATCATCGGCGTGCGCGGCTTGCCCTGCTCGTCGAGCACGGTGCAGCCCAGCGCCTGCGCGTACTTGGCGCCGAGCTGGAACACGTGGCCGACCTCGATGCCGCGCACGATGCGCAGCTGTCCGCCGTCGATGGCGCGGTCGCCCTCGACCACGTTGCGGATGTCGGCGACGACGGCGGGCTCGGGCAGGTCGCGGCCCCAGTTGACGCCGGCCAGGTGGAAGCCGGCCTCGTTGGCGCCGACCACGAAGTCCGCCATCGCGGCGACGTCGCGGTCGGCCACCACGCGCACCGCCTGCTTCGGCGCCACCGGCCCGAGGAAGCCGGGCTCGGCGCCCAGGTGCGCGAGGATCTCCGCCTCGGTGGCCATGCGGTAGCCGGCCAGGCCCTCGACCTTGCCCAGCTTGATGGCGTTGGCCTCGTGGTCGCCGCGCACCAGCGCGAGGGTGAAGCGATCGTTGCCGTCGGCGTCCGCGCCGACCACGGCGATCGCCTTGACCGTGCGCGCCAGCGCGATGCCCAGCAGCGCGGCCACGTCCTCGCAGGTCTTCTGCGTGGGCGTGTCCACCTTGCGCATCGACTCGGCGGCGCCGGGGCGCGGGCCGGGCGGCGCGGCTTCGGCGGCCTCGACGTTGGCGGCGTAGCCGGAGCCGGTGGAGGAGGCGAGCGCGTCCTCGCCGGACTCGGCGAGCACGTGGAATTCCTGCGAGGCGTCGCCGCCGATCGCGCCGGAGTCGGCCTGCACCGCGCGGAAGCGCAGTCCGAGGCGGGTGAAGATGCGCACGTAGGCCGCATGCATCGCCTCGTACGACCGCTGCATGCCGTCGGCGTCGAGGTCGAACGAGTAGGCGTCCTTCATCAGGAACTCGCGCGCGCGCATCACCCCGAAGCGCGGGCGGATCTCGTCGCGGAACTTGGTCTGCACCTGGTAGAAGTTCACCGGCAGCTGCCTGTAGCTGGCCAGTTCGTTGCGCGCGAAGTCGGTGATTACTTCCTCCGCGGTCGGCGCGTAGCAGTACTCGGCCTCCTTGCGGTCGCGCATCTTCAGCAGCTGCGGGCCGAACTTCTGCCAGCGGCCGCTTTCCTCCCACAGCTCCTTGGGCTGGATCGTGGGCATCAGCAGCTCGATCGCGCCGGCGCGGTCCATCTCCTCGCGCACGATCGCCTCCACCTTGCGCAGCACCCGCAGCCCCAGCGGCGACCAGGTGTACAGGCCGGCGGCGAGCCGGCGCAGCATGCCGGCGCGCAGCATCAGCCGATGGCTGGCGATCTCGGCGTCGGCGGGGGTTTCCTTTTCGGTGCGGAGGTGGAATCGCGACAGGCGCATGCGGGCGGGAATCGGCCAGGGGAGGGCCATTCTGCCATGCGGCACTGCAGCACGCGGCTGCCCCGGCGGGTGCTACCTGGGGCCGGAGGGGCGATCGCCGTGGACTTCGATCGCGGGGTCGGGCTCGACCGGCACGCGTTCGTACTGGCGCCCCTGGGGCGCGGTGTCGGTCACGTGCAGCGCGCCGGCGTCGTCGCGCCAGCGGTACAGCACCGGGCGGGCATCCTCGAAATTGGCGGCCGCGGCGCGCTCGGCGCGGGCCTGCTTCGCGCGCGCCTGGTCGGGCGTGTCGCGCGAGGCCCACCAGGCCACGGCGCCGCCCGCGGCGATCCCGAGCGCCAGCGCCCAGGCCAGTCGCATCAGCGGCGCCCCGGGGCCACGACCGTGCCTAGTTCGCCGCCGTGGCGGTGGCGGTGCACCGGGCCTTGATCACGGCGCGGGCGAGCTCGAGCTGGCTGGCGCGCTCGGCGTCGTCGAGGGTCTTGTCCGGCTTGCCGTCGCCGTCGGTGTCCTGCTGCAGCGCCGCCTTGCCCTCGAGCAGGGCGACGTTGGCCCGCGCGGTGGTGCATTCGGCCGGCTCGGCCGGCTTGGCCGCGGCCGTATCGACCGGCGCGGCGGCGGTGGCGCGGCCGCTCTCGCTGCGCTCCTTGTAGCTGCCGCTCGCCGGCGGCGTCTGCGAGTAGTGGGTCACGCCGTTGGCGTCCTTCCACTGGTAGAGATCGCCGGCCGAGGCGGACGCGCCCGCGAGCAGGAGGGACAAACCCAGCAGCGCGGGGAACGCGCGGGGCGTCCGGGACCGGGGCGCCTGGAATCGGTGGCTTCGCATGTCGGAACTCCTGCCAAGGGGCGTTTTGCGCGGCGATTGCAGCATCGCCGGGCCGCGCGCGCAAGCCGCGGCATGCCGGAAATGCGGCCGGCGGCACGGCTGCCGCCCCGCGGCGCGGGCGGATACACTCGCGCCATGGATCAAACGCCCCTGCAACGCCCGCGCGGACGCGGCATCTACCTGCTGCCCAACCTGTTCACCACCGGGGGGCTGTTCGGCGGTTTCTTCGCGATCATCGCCGCCTCGCAGGGGCGGTTCGAGGCGGCCTGCGTGGCGATCTTCGTCGCCGCCATCCTCGACGGGCTCGACGGCCGGGTGGCGCGCCTGACCAACACCCAGAGCGAGTTCGGCGTGCAGTACGACTCGCTGGCCGACCTGGTGAGCTTCGGCATGGCGCCGGCGCTGGTGATGTACCACTGGGCGCTGGCGTCGCTCAAGCTCGACGGCAGCACCCTGGGCAAGGTCGGCTGGCTGGCGGCGTTCCTCTACGCGGCCTGCGCGGCGCTGCGGCTGGCGCGCTTCAACAGCCAGGTCGGCAAGGTCGACAAGCGCTGGTTCATCGGCCTGGCCAGCCCGGCGGCGGCGGGGCTGATGGCCAGCTTCGTGTGGACCTTCCACGACCTGGACTGGACCGGCGACGAGCTGCGCTACGCCGCGCTGGCGGTCACCATCCTCGCCGGCCTGCTGATGGTCAGCGGGCTGCGCTACAACAGCTTCAAGGGCGGCCGCGGGCCGAAGTCGGACCGGGTGCCGTTCTTCGCGCTGCTGATCGCGGTGGCGGTGATCATCGCGCTGGTGATCGACCCGCCCAAGACCCTGCTCACCGCCGGCGTGCTGTACGCGCTGTCGGGGCCGGCGCTGTGGTTCCGGCGTCGCAAGCTGTCCGCCGAGGTGGATGCGGGGCCGTCGCCGTGAGCTGGGACCGGCTGCAGCGCGAGGTGCTCGAGGCGATGGGCCATACCGTCTACGACGTCGCGCCACCGCCCGGCGACGCCCTGTTGCAGGCGCTGCTGCGCGCTGCCGGCCGCGACGCCGACGCGCCCGACGCGGCGGCGCTGTGCCGCGAGTGGTCGCCGGCCACGCGGCTGCGCGACCCTGCCGCCAAGCGCGCGCTGTGGCCACGCCTGCGCGCGCTGCGCGCCTCGGCGCGGGCGCGGTAGCGGCCATGGGCGCGATCGCCGCCGGCAAGGCGGAGGCCGCCCAGGGGCGACTGCGGCCGATGCGCGAGGCCGACCTCGACGCGGTGATGGACATCGAGCGCCGCGCCTATCCCTTCCCATGGACGCACGGCATCTTCCGCGACTGCCTGCGCGCCGACTATCCGGCGTGGATCCTGCACGAGGGTGACCACCTCCTCGGCTACGGCGTGCTCAGCATCGCCGCCGGCGAGGCGCACGTGCTCAACCTGTGCGTCGATCCCGCCGGGCAGGGCCGGGGCCACGGGCGCCGGCTGCTGCGCGCGCTGCTGAAGCTGGCGGCCGGTCACGGCGCGCAGCGGGTGTTCCTGGAAGTGCGCCCGTCCAACCCGCAGGCGATCGCGCTCTACCACGACGAAGGCTTCAACGAGATCGGGCGCCGGCCGCGCTACTACCCCTCGCACGCCGGCCGCGAGGACGCGATCGTGATGGCCAAAGAACTGCTGGATCCGTAAGTGACGCCGGCATGGATGGTCGTGCAGGCCATCGAAGCGACTCCCGCACGGCACGATCGCCCCTCTCCCGCTTGCGGGAGAGGGGTTGGGGTGAGGGAGTGTCAGGTTGCGACGCAGACGAGCGAAGCCAAGGCCAACGTCACTGGATCCCCGCCTTCGCGGGGATGACGATTCGGTGATTTCCAGGAGCGCTAGCCATCGAGGCGACTCCCGCACGGCACGACCGAACGCCCGGCGCGCTGCGCCGGGCCAGGGGCGCGAAGCGCGGGGTTGGGGTGAGGGAGTGTCAGTCGCGACTCGGCTAATCGAAGCGGAGATCAACGTCCATGGATCCCCGCCTTCGCGGGGATGACGATCCGGGGTTCTTCGCGATCGCGTTTCAAGCCAGCGGCGCGCCGCTGCGATGCCCCTACAACCGAGCCCGCTGCGCCCCCAGCGCATCGCGCTGCGCGGTCCAGTCCACCAGCCGCGCGCGCTCCTGCTCGACCACCGCGGCCGGGGCGTTGCGCACGAAGGTCTCGCTGGCCAGCTTGCCCTGCGCCTTCGCCAGCTCCGCCTCCACGCGGCGCAGCTCCTTGTCCAGTCGCGCGCGCTCGGCGTCGAGGTCGACCAGGCCTTCCAGCGGCACGAACAGCTGCAGCTCGCCGACCACCGCGGGCGCCGCGGCCGGCGGTTCGCCGGACAGCGCCTCGACGCGGTCCAGCCGGCACAGGAAGCGCAGCTGCGCGTCCAGCCGGTCCAGCCGCGCGCCATCCGCCTCGCCGCCGCCGCGCAGCAGCAGCGACACCTGCCTGGACGGCGACACGCCGAGCTCGCTGCGGATGCGGCGCACGGCGGACACCATCGATTTCAGCCACTCGATGTCGCCGTCGGCTCGCGCGTAGTCGGCGACGTCGATGTCGCCGGCCTGCGGATAGGCCTGCAGCATGATGCTGCCGGACTTGCCGAGCCGCGGCGCCACCGCCTGCCACAGCTCCTCGGTGACGAACGGGATCAGCGGGTGCAGCATCCGCAGCAGCGATTCGAGCACGTACAACAGGGTGTGGCGGGTGCTGTCGGCGGCGGCCGCGTCGTCGCCGTTCAACGCCGGCTTGGCCAGCTCCAGGAACCAGTCGCAGACCTGGTTCCAGGTGAACTCGTACAGGCACTGCGCCAGCAGGTCGAAGCGGTATTCGGCGAAGTGGCCCGCGGCCTCGGCGCAGGTGCGGTCGAGCTGGGCGAGGATCCACTGCTCGGCGTCGGTTCGCGGCCGCGGCGCGCCGTCGAAGGAGGCCTCGCCGACGTTCATCAGCGCGAAGCGCGTCGCGTTCCACAGCTTGTTGCAGAAGTTCTTGTAGCCCTCGGCGCGCGCCAGGTCGAACTTGATGTCGCGGCCGGGGCCGGCCAGCGCGGCCATGGTGAAGCGCAGCGCGTCGGCGCCGTGGGCGTTGATGCCGTGCGGGAACTCCTTGCGCGTGGCCTTCTCGATCTTCTCGGCCATCTTCGGCTGCATCAGCCCGCGCGTGCGCTTCTCGACCAGCTCGTCCACGCCGATGCCGTCGATGATGTCGAGCGGGTCGAGGATGTTGCCCTTCGACTTCGACATCTTCTGGCCGTCTTTGTCGCGCACCAGGCCGGTGATGTAGACGTCGCGGAACGGCACGCGGCCGACCAGCTGGTCGGTCATCATGATCATGCGCGCGACCCAGAAGAAGATGATGTCGAAGCCGGTGACCAGCACGCTGGTCGGCAGCGCGATGTCGAAGCCGCGCTCGCCCATCGCATCCTCGTCCGGCCAGCCCTGGGTCGAGAACGGGAACATCGCCGACGAGAACCAGGTCTCCAGCACGTCGGGATCCTGCCGCAGGACGGGCTCGAGCCCGCCGTTGCGCGCCTTCGCCAGGTCGCGTGCATCGTGCTCGGTCCGCGCCACGTACACGTTGCCCGCCTCGTCGAACCACGCCGGGATGCGATGCCCCCACCAGAGCTGGCGCGAGATCGTCCAGTCCTGGATGTTCTCCAGCCAGTGCCGGTAGGTGTTGATCCAGTTCGGCGGGACGAACCTCACCTCGCCCGGCTTGCCGTCGCTGCCGGCGACCAGCTCGAGGCCGCGCCTGGCCAGGCCCTCCATCTCCACGAACCACTGGTCGGTCAGGAACGGCTCGATCACCTGTCCGCTGCGGTCGCCGAACGGTTGCATGATCGGCTTGTTGTCGACCACCGGCGCGCCTTCGGCGTCGGTCACGGCCAGGCCTTCGGCGGTGATCGCCTCGACCACGCGCGCGCGCGCCTCGTAGCGGTCCAGGCCGCGCAGCTCGTCGGGGACCAGGTTGACGGCGGACACGTCGCCGACGTCCTCGCCGCGCGCCGCGCGGCCGGCGATGGCCGCGCTCTCCGCGTACGGCAGCCCGTCGGTGCGCATGCGCGCCGCGTCGTCCATCAGCGCGTAGAGCGGGATGCCGTGGCGCCGCGCGACCTGGTAGTCGTTGAAGTCGTGCGCGCCGGTGATCTTGACCGCGCCCGAGCCGAACCCGGGATCCGGGTACTCGTCGGCGATGATCGGGATGAGGCGCCGGTGCTGCCTGGGCCCGACCGGGATCTCGCAAAGCTTGCCGACGATCGGCGCATAGCGCGCGTCGTCCGGATGCACCGCCACGGCGCCGTCGCCCAGCATCGTCTCCGGGCGCGTGGTCGCGATCGAGATGTAGTCGCGCACCTCGCGCAGCGTGACGTTGCCGTCCGCGTCGCGCTCGACGTATTCGTAGGTCTCGCCGCCGGCGAGCGGGTACTTGAAGTGCCACATGTGGCCGGGCACCTCGCGGTTCTCGACCTCGAGGTCGGAGATCGCGGTCTTCAGCACCGGGTCCCAGTTCACCAGCCGCTTGCCGCGGTAGACCAGTCCTTGTTCATGCAGGCGCACGAAGGCTTCGGTCACCGCGTCCGACGCCATCGGATCCATGGTGAACACGCTGCGCGACCAGTCGCCGCTGGCGCCGAGCCGGCGCATCTGCCGCTCGATGGTGCCGCCGGACTCGGCCTTCCACTCCCAGACCTTCTCGATGAACCGCTCGCGGCCCAGCGAATCGCGCGTCTCGCCCTTGCCCTCGAGCGCGAGGTTGCGGCCCACCACCATTTCGGTCGCGATGCCGGCGTGGTCGGTGCCCATCTGCCACAGCGTGCGGAAGCCGCGCATGCGGTGGTAGCGCACCAGCGCGTCCTGCAGCGTGTGCTGGAACGCATGGCCCATGTGCAGGGTGCCGGTGACGTTCGGCGGCGGCAGCAGGATGGTGTAGGCCGGGCCGTCGCCCTGCGGGGCGAACGCGCCGCTGCTTTCCCACTGCGCATACAGGCGGGATTCGAAGGCCTTGGGGTCGTAGCCGGTGGCGAGGGTCATGGCGCGTGCGTTCGGGTGGGGATTTCGGAGGGTCGGGTCCATTGTAGGAGCGCCCCTTGGGCGCGATGGCTTTCCCCGCGAAAACCAGTCGCGCCCAAGGGGCGCTCCTACATGTCGTGCTTACTGACGTCCAGGCCGCGCGCCTTGTACTGCTTCCAGCGCTCGCGCAGCGGGCCGCGCGCGTCGTCGTCGGGCGGCACCACCTCGAGCACGCGCTCGAAGGCGCCTTCCACCGCGGCGTCGCGCAGGTTGATCACCAGCGGGCGCAGCGGGGCGTCGATGCCGGGCGGCGCGATCAGCACCGCGGCCTCGTCCTCCTCGACGTCGGCGCCGGCGATCTGGTGCGGGATGTAGGCGTCGTCGCCCATGTCCCACAGCAGATCGTCGAGCAGCTCGGCCTGCGCGGCGTCGCGCGCCAGCACCAGCGTCCACTGGCCGGCGTCGTGGGCCTTGCGCGCGAGCTCGCACACCAGCCTCAGCGGCTCGTCGCGGAAGCGCGGCTTGGCGATCAGGTAGAAGTCGGCCCTTGGCATCGTGGAGTCGGCGTCGCGGCGCGGCCGCGGCCGGTTGCCCGGCCGTGGCCATGCGCTTCTACGCCACCGTCATGCGGCCGCCCGGTCCAGCAGCCACTGCGCCAGCAGTCCCACCGGCCGGCCGGTCGCCATGCCGCGCTTGCCGTCGTCGCTGGCGGTGCCGGCGACGTCCAGGTGCGCCCAGCGCTGGCCCTCGGTGAAGCGGGCGAGGAAGCAGCCTGCGGTGATCGCGCCGGCCCAGCGGCCGCCGATGTTGTAGACGTCGGCGAAGGTGGAATCGAGCATCGTCTGGTACTCGTCCCACAGCGGCAGGCGCCAGGCGCGGTCGAACACGGTCTCGCCCGCGGCCAGCAGTTCCTCGCCGAGGTCGTCGTTCCGGGTCATCAGCCCCGAGGCGTACTTGCCCAGCGCGACCACGCAGGCGCCGGTGAGGGTGGCGACGTCGACGATCGCCTGCGGCTCGTATTTCTGCACGTAGGTCAGCGCGTCGCACAGGATCAGGCGGCCCTCGGCGTCCGTGTTGCCGACCTCGATGGTCTTGCCCGACATCGAGGTGATCACGTCCGACGGACGGTAGGCGTTGCCGTCGATGGCGTTCTCCACCGCCGGCACCACGACCACCAGGTCCAGCGGCAGCTTCATCTTCACCGCCGCGACGAAGGCGCCGATGACGGTGGCGCCGCCGCACATGTCGTACTTCATCTCCTCGATCCCGCCCTGGGTCTTGAGGTTGACGCCGCCGGTGTCGAAGGTGATGCCCTTGCCGACCAGCGCGAACGGCCTGGCATCGGCGACGCCGGCCTTCGTCGCGCCGTTCCAGCGCAGCACGACCAGGCGCGGCCGGTTGGCCGAGCCGCGCGCGACCGCGAGCAGCGAGCCCATGCCGAGCGCTTCCATCTGCCGTTCGTCGAGGATCTCGGACTCGGCGCCGTTGTCGGCGGCGAACCGCTGCGCCTGCTCGGCGATGTAGGCCGGGTTGCAGATGTTCGGCGGCAGGTTGCCCAGGTTGCGGGCGAACTCGACGCCGGCGGCGATCGCCTCGCCCTGCGCCAGCGCGGCGGCGTCGTCGCCGGCGATGGCGAAGGACTTGAGGCCGCTGTCGTCGGTCCTGGCCTTGTTCTTCTCGCCCAAAGTGGCGGTGTAGCGGTAGCAGGCGTGCGAGGCGGCGACCACGGCCTGGCGGATGTTCCAGGCCTGGTCGCGGCCGGCCACCGCGAGCTCGGACAGGGTGAACAGCGCGCCCGCGCCGGGACCGCCCTTGAGCGCGCGGGCGGCGTCGCCGACCGACTTGAGGTACTGCGGCACCGCGAACTTGGCCGGCTCGCCCAGGCCCACGACCAGCACGCGCGGCGCGGCGACGCCGGCCAGGTCGTGCAGCAGCGCCGTGCGGCCGGTCTTGCCGGACACGTCGCCGCGTTCGAGCAGCGCGCGCAGGCGGCCGCCGCTGGCCTGGTCGATGGCCTGGGCGGCGGGCGTGAGCGACTTGTCGGCGAAGGCGCCCACGACCACGCAGTCGGTCTGGGCCGAGGCGGGGACGGACGGGTTCAGGGTGAATTCGAGGCTCATGGTGCTTTCTGGTCCGGAAACGTGGCCGCGTCGGCGGCGTGGCGTGCAGGAACCCCGAGGCGTCCGCGCCGGCAGGACGGCCCGGCATGAACGGATCCTCACAGGTCCCTCGAAGGGTTCCTTACAATTGGCCGTTCACCTGCGGCATGGATGCCGGGCGCTGCGGCCGACGTGACGAAGGTTGGACCCTCAATTCTAAGGCAACCCCCGCCCCCGATGCCGAAAAAGCTCGATTCCTACCTGTTCCGCGAGTTCGCGCAGGCCACCTTCGCCACCCTGGTGGTGCTGATGGTCGTGAGCCTGGGCGGGGTGTTCGCCGACGTGCTCGGCGACGTCGCCCGCGGGCGGGTCCCGGCCGGGATGATGCTGGCCCAGCTGGGGCTGCAGATCCTCAACTACCTGCCGCTGATCCTGCCGCTGGGGCTGATGCTGGGCCTGCTGCTTGCGGTCGGGCGGCTGTACCGCGATTCCGAGATGCCGGTCATCACCGCCATCGGCGTCGGCCCGCGCCGGCTGCTGCGGCCGGTGCTGATGCTGGTGCTGCCGGTGGTGGCGGTGATCGGGCTGTGCTCGCTGTGGCTGGGCCCGTGGGCGCGCGACTACTCGCAGCGGATGATCGACGCCGGCAACCGCAGCCTGCTGGTCGCGGGCCTGGAGGCCGGCCGCTTCATCGAGCTGCCCGGCGGCGGCGGCGTGGTCTACGTCGGTTCGATGTCCAACGACGGCACCACGTTGGCGCGCGTGTTCGTCTACCGGCAGAAGGGCGACCGCCTCGACGTGACCACCTCGCGCGCCGGCAAGCTCAACGTCGAGGGCGAGGACCGCTTCCTCACCCTCGATCAGGGCTTCGAGGTGGAGGGGCCGCTGGGCGAGGGCCGCGACTACCGCCTGATGCGCTACGCCAGCAACGACCTGCAACTGCCCGACGCGGCGCAGAAGTCCGACGAGGACGATCCGGAGCGCCTGCCGACCACGGCGCTGTTCGGCGATCCGCGCCGCGAGGCGACCGCGCAGCTGCACTACCGGCTGGCGCCGCCGCTGCTGGCGCTGGCGTTCGCGCTGCTGGCGGTGCCGCTCGGGCGCAGCTCGCCGCGGCAGACCCGCTATGGCCGGGTGATGCTCGGCTTCCTCGCCTACCTGGTCGGCATGAACCTGATGTGGATCGGCACCAGCTGGCTGGAGAAGGGCAAGCTGCCGCTGGGCGCGGGGCTGTGGTGGCTGGTGCTGCCGCTGCTGGCCTTCGCCGCGTGGGTCTACCTGCGCGACGGCCGGCCGGGCCGCGGGCGGCCCGGGCGCGTCGCGGCGCCTTCGGGAGGCGCGGCATGACGCCGTTCCCGAAGATCCACGACCTGTACGTCAGCCGCATGGTGCTGATGACGGTGATGCTGACCTGGACCGTGCTGGTGGGGCTGGACGTGGTCAACGCCATGGTCGGCGAGTTCAGCGACATCGGGAAGGGCAACTACGGCTTCTTCGACGCGCTGACGTACATCGCCTACACGATCCCGCGGCGGGCGTACACGATGTTCCCGACGGTCGCGGTGATCGGCGCGCTGATGGCGCTGGGCCAGCTGGCCGCGAGCTCGGAGCTGACCGCGCTGCGCGCGCTGGGGCTGTCGCGCCGTCGCCTGAGCCTGTCGGTGGCCGCGCCGCTGCTGGTGCTGACCGCGCTGATGGTGGTCAACGGCGAGACGCTGGGCCCGTGGGCGCAGCGCAGCGCCGACGGCCTCAAGGCCGCGGCCAAGTCCAGCGACATGGCGGTGGCGCAGTACTCGGGCCTGTGGGCGCGCGAGGGCAACACCTTCCTCAACGCGCAGAACGGGCAGGAGCGCGCCGAAGGCGGGGACGCGTGGCTGGAGCTGAGCGACGTGCGCCTGTTCGAGTTCGCCAGCGACGGGCGGCTGGAATCGATCGCGCGCGCGGGCACCGCCGAGCACCGGAAGGACGGCTGGCTGCTGCGCAACGTCAAGCGCACCTACTTCGAGGAGAACTCGGTCACCCAGACCGAGGTGATGGAGGAGCACTGGGCCTCGCGGCTCGACGCCGCCGCGCTGGCGGCGAGCGCCAGCAACATCTGGCGGCCGCGCTACATGTCCGCGCACGACCTGCGCAGCGGCATCTCCTACCGCAAGCGCAACAGCCTGGACGCCAGCGAGTTCGAGGAGCACTACTGGGGCCGCTGGTTCTACCCGCTCAACGTGCTGGCGCTGTGCCTGGCGGCGATCCCGTTCGCGTTCGGCGCGCTGCGCAGCGGCGGCGCGGGCAAGCGGCTGTTCATCGGCATCGTGTTCGCACTGGGGTTCTGGCTGCTCCAGATGCAGTTCGTGAAGCTGGCCGGCGTGTACCACTTCGATTTCCGCATCGCCTACCTGATGCCGCCGGCGGTGATGCTGGCGGTGTCGGCGTGGCTGTTCCGGCGCAGGTCGGGATAGCGCCCGCGAGGCCGAAGCCCTGTTTCCGGCGTCGGCCGGGTAGGAGCGCCCCTTGGGCGCGATGCCTGCACGCACGAGGCAAGGCCGGGCAATCGCGCCCAAGGGGCGCTCCTACGGAGCCTTGGGCAGCCTCACCATCCGCGTGCCGCTGGCGCGGTCGTGCCAGGCCAGCCGGTCGCGGTCGATCCAGGCCCACCAGAACCCCAGCCCGGCGGCGAGCAGCGACAGCGTGCCGACGGCGTAGCGCAGGCACAGCGCACGCCACGAGGGCGCTGCGCCGCCACGGCCGACCACCCGCAGCCGCCACGGCCGCATGCCCAGCGTTTGCCCGCCACGCCGCCAGCTCACCACCGCGTATGCGCCGGCGAGCAGCCAGCACACCAGCCACAGCAGCCATTGCAGGCCGCTGAGCGGGGCGATGTTCTGGTGCGGATCGTGGTGGCCTGCGATGGTGTAGCCGAGGGTGAAGCACAGCGACGCCAGCATCCACAGCGCCAGCGCCGGCCACAGGTCGTAGAACAGCGCCAGCAGGCGCCAGACGACGAGGGCGCGCGCGAGTGGCTGGGATCCGGGGGCAGGAGCTGGCATTCGTGAAAGGATACCGATACCGGCCGCACGACTGGCGGCGGGAGCGATGGGCGGAGGGTGCGAAGCGACGCGGGAGCGGCTTCAGCCGCAAGCTCTCGTTGGTGGACGGGACTCGGCGCGAAAAGCTCGCGGCTGAAGCCGCTCCCACGGGTTCCGGAGGTGCCGGTCCCACGGGTGTCGATGCCACGGGTGACGATTCCACGGGTGCAACTCCCACAGGCTCTACTCCTGCAGGTGGCGTCGTCGTCCGCGCTACGCTTTGGCCGCCACCGGCCCGCCTTCCCTCCAATGCCCACGCCTGCCGACCGCCGCGAACTCACCCGCCAGCTGCCGCCGCTGCGCGAGGCCGACGGCCGCGCGATCGAGGCCTTCCTCGACGGCGCCTGGGCCGAGAACGGGCTGGCGCGGCAGTCGCTCGACAGTTACCGGCGCGACCTGGAGGGCGTCGCGCGCTGGCAGGACGGGCGCGGCGGCGGCCTGGCCGTGGCCGACCGGGCGACCCTGTTCGACTACCTGGCCTGGCGCACGAAGCACGGCTTCTCGCCGCGCAGCAACGCGCGGCTGCTGTCGGCGCTGCGGGCGTTCTTCGCGCAGCGCGTGCGCAGCGGCAGCCGCGGCGACGACCCCACCGCCCTGCTCGAGCCGCCGAAGCTGCCGCGCTCGCTGCCCAAGGCGCTGGCCGAAAGCCAGGTCGACGCGCTGCTCGCCGCGCCCGACGTCGCCACCCCGCTGGGCCTGCGCGACCGCGCGATGCTCGAGCTGATGTACGCCGCGGGCCTGCGCGTGAGCGAGCTGGTCGGGCTGCCGGCCAACGCGGTCAACCTGCGCCAGGGCGTGCTGCGCGTCACCGGCAAGGGCAGCAAGGAGCGGCTGGTGCCGCTGGGCGAGGAATCGCAGCACTGGCTGGAGCGCTACCTCGCCGAATCCCGCCCCGTGCTGGCCGGCAAGCGCGCGCTGGCGCCACTGTTCCTCGGCGGCCGCGGCGAGGCGCCGAGCCGGCAGCAGTTCTGGGGACTGGTCAAGCGCTACGCCGCCGCGGCCGGGATCGACCCGGCCAAGGTCAGCCCGCACGGCCTGCGCCACAGCTTCGCCACCCACCTGCTCAACCGCGGCGCCGACCTGCGCGCGCTGCAGATGCTGCTTGGCCACGCCTCGCTCTCGACCACCCAGATCTACACCCTGGTCGCGCGCGAGCACCTCAAGCAGCTGCATGCGAAGCACCATCCGCGGGCCTGAGCGCGCGTCGCCGGCGGCTGAACGTGACCGCCGGCACGGGCATGGCCGGGCTGGCCGCGTGCGAGAATGCCGGCAGACGCATTCCCGCAGGATCCTCCGCATGAAACCCTATTTCGCCGCGCTGCTCGGCGTCTTCAGCCTCTCGGCCTGCGCGCAGGGCGAGGCGCCGGCCACCGCCGCGCCGGCGACCGCCGCGCAGGAAGCGCCGGTCGCGGCCGTTTCCGAGCCCAGGGTCGCGCCCGGCTCGGCCGACGCGCGCGCGCGCGACGCGATCCGCAAGCTCAACGCGCGGGTGCAGATCGACCGCATCGGCGCCGCGCCGATCCCGGGCTTCCGCGAAGTGCTGGTCGGCGGGCAGACGCTGTACGTCAGCGACGACGGCCGCTACCTGCTGCAGGGCAGCCTGTACGACATGGAGCGCAAGCTCGACCTGAGCCAGGCCAGCGTGGCGAGCCTGCGCCGCGCGCTGCTCGAGACCGTCCCGGTCGCCGACCGCATCGTGTTCGCGCCGGCCAACCCGAAGTACACCGTCTCGGTGTTCACCGACGTCGAGTGCGGCTTCTGCCGCAAGCTGCATTCGCAGATCGCCGACTACAACCGCGAGGGCATCGCGGTGCAGTACCTGGCGTTCCCGCGGATGGGGATCGGCAGCCCGGACTTCCAGAAGATGGTCAACGTCTGGTGCGCGCCCGACCGACGCAAGGCGCTCACCGACGCCAAGAACGACCGCCCGGTGCCGCTGCGCAACTGCAAGAACCCGGTGACGATGGAATACGACATCGGCCGCCGCGTCGGCCTGGAGGGCACGCCGATGATCGTCGCCGCCGACGGTACCGCGATGCCCGGCTACATGCCGCCCAAGGAACTGCGCGCGGCGCTGGACAAGCTGGCCGCCGACGCGACCGGCAGCGCGGGCAGCCGCTAGCCGTCGCGCGCGGCCGGGCCGTCGTCGCGACCGCGACGCCGGCCCTCGCCGCGACGCCAGCTCCTCGCCGCGGCGAACGCGCCCGCACCGCCCCGGTTACAATGCCGCCTCCCGCAACCCCCGACCGCCTCCGGACATGATCGTCCTCGAGGGCCAGCCGGCCCTGTCGCCGTTCCGCCGCGACCGCCTCCAGACCCGCCTGCAAGCCGTCGCCCCCGCGGTCCGCGTGACCGGCGCCTGGTGGGTGTACTGGGTCGAGCCCGAGGCCGGCGCCGTCCCGGATGCGGCGACCCTGCAGCGCATCCTCGAAGCCGGCGAGGCCGTCGCGCCGCGCGCCGGCGACGTCGTCTCGCGCCACGTCGCGCCGCGCATGGGCACGATCTCGCCCTGGGCCAGCAAGGCCACCGAGCTGCTGCGCGGCGCGGAGCTGCCGGTCAGGCGCGTGGAGCGCGGGATGCGCATCGACCTGGCCGGCTGGCCGGAGGACGCCGCCGCGCAGGCCGCGCTCGCGGGCCTGCTGCACGACCCGATGACGCAGTCGCTGCTGGCCTCGCGCGACGAGGGCGCGGCGCTGTTCCGCACGCCCGCGCGCGGCGCGCTCGAGCGCATCGCCCTGGCCGACCTCGAATCGGCCAACGCGCGGCTTGGCCTGGCGCTGGCCGACGACGAGATCGAGTACCTGCGCGCGCGCTACGGCGAGCTCGGGCGCGATCCCAGCGACGTCGAGCTGATGATGTTCGCGCAGGCCAACTCCGAGCACTGCCGGCACAAGATCTTCAACGCGACCTGGACCATCGACGGCCAGGACCAGTCGTTCGGCGACGGCAAGCCGGCTTCGCTGTTCAAGATGATCAAGCACACCCACGCGCGCACGCCGCAGTACACGCTGTCGGCGTATAGCGACAACGCCGCGGTGGTGGAGGGCCATCCGGCGCGGCGCTTCCGCCCCGACCCCGCCACGCAGGCCTACCGCGCCGGGCCGCTGCTCGACAGCGCGTTCTGCATCAAGGTCGAGACCCACAACCATCCGACCGCGATCTCGCCGTTCGCGGGCGCGTCCACCGGCGCCGGCGGCGAGATCCGCGATGAGGGCGCCACCGGCCGCGGCGGCAGGCCCAAGGCCGGGCTGTGCGGCTTCTCGGTCTCGCACCTGCGCATCCCGGCGCTGCCCCAGCCGTGGGAGCATCCGCGCGCGCTCAACCCGCGCATGGCGCCGGCGCTGGAGATCATGCTCGACGGCCCGCTCGGCGCGGCCGCGTTCAACAACGAGTTCGGCCGGCCCAACCTCAGCGGCTACTTCCGCAGCTTCGAGCTCGAGCAGCCCGCGCAGGGCGGCGAGCCGGCGGTGGTGCGCGCCTACGACAAGCCGATCATGCTTGCGGGCGGCCTCGGCGCGATCGACCGCCGGATGGTCGAGAAGACCCTGCTTTCGCCCGGCGATGCGGTGGTGGTGCTCGGCGGCCCGGCGATGCTGATTGGCCTGGGCGGCGGCGCGGCGAGCTCGGTGGCCTCGGGCGAAAGCGCGCAGGACCTCGACTTCGCCTCCGTGCAGCGCGACAACCCGGAGATGGAGCGCCGCTGCCAGGAAGTGCTCGACCGCTGCGTCGCGCTCGGCGACGACAACCCGATCCTGTGGTGCCACGACGTCGGCGCGGGCGGCCTGTCGAACGCGATCCCGGAGCTGCTGCACGACTCCGGCGTCGGCGGCGTGATCGACCTGGGCAAGGTGTCCAGCGACGATCCCTCGCTGTCGCCGCTGCAGCTGTGGTGCAACGAATCCCAGGAGCGCTACGTGCTCGGCGTGGCGCAGGCGCGGCTCGTCGAATTCGCCGCGCTGTGCGAGCGCGAGCGCTGCCCGTTCGCGGTCGTCGGCACGGCCACGGCGGAGGAGCGGCTCGTCGTCGGCCATGGCGTTTCCGCCGACTCCCTTCCCACGCAAGCGGGGGAGGGCGCCCGGCACCCGATCGACCTGCCCATGGACGTCCTCTTCGGCAAGCCGCCGAAGATGCACCGCGAGGCGCGGCGGCCGAGTCATGTGCGCTGGCCGTCGCTGTCCACCGACACGCTCGACCTGCACGAGGCCGGGCTGCGCGTGCTCGCCCATCCCACGGTGGCGTGCAAGCACTTCCTGGTCACCATCGGCGACCGCAGCGTCGGCGGCCTGACCGCGCGCGACCAGATGGTCGGGCCGTGGCAGCTGCCGGTGGCCGACTGTGCGATCACGCTGTCGGACTTCGAGGGCCACGCCGGCGAGGCGATGGCGATCGGCGAGCGCACGCCCGTCGCGCTGCTCGATCCCGCCGCGGCCGCGCGGATGGCGGTGGGCGAGGCGGTCACCAACCTGTGCGCCGCGCCGGTCGAGGCGCTCGAGCGCATCAAGCTCTCCGCCAACTGGATGGCCGCCGCCGGCCATCCCGGCGAGGACGCGCGGCTGTTCGACGCGGTGCGCGCGGTGGGCATGGAGCTGTGCCCCGCGCTCGACCTGTCGATCCCGGTCGGCAAGGACTCGCTGTCGATGCAGGCGCAGTGGCAAGACGAGGGCGAGGCCCGCAAGTCGGTCTCGCCGGTGTCGCTGGTGGTCACCGCGTTCGCGCCGGTGGCGGACGTGCGCGGCCAGCTCACGCCGCTGCTGTCGCGCGAGCCCGACACCGAGATCTGGCTGCTCGGCCTGGGCGCCGGGCGCCAGCGCCTGGGCGGCTCGATCCTGTCGCAGTGCTTCGACGCCTTCGGCGGCGCCGCGCCCGACCTCGACGACCCGCAGCGCCTGCGCAGCCTGTTCGAGCTGGTGCGCGACGCGCGCGCCGCCGGCCTGCTGCTCGCCTACCACGACCGCTCCGACGGCGGCGCCTTCGCCGCGCTGTGCGAGATGGCGTTCTGCTCGCACCTGGGCCTGGACATCTCGCTGGAAGGCTGGGGCGGCGATCGCGCCGACGACGTCTGCCGCACGCTGTTCAACGAGGAACTCGGCGCGATCGTGCAGATCCGCGGCGAGGACCGCGCCGAGTTCGCCGACATGGTCGCGCGCCATGGCCTGGTCGAGTGCGCGCAGCGCATCGCGCGGCCGAGCACGGCGCCGTCGATCCGCGTCACCGAGGGTGGCGACACCCTGGTCGAGTGGCACTGGGAGGCGCTGTTCGACGCCTGGTGGTCGGTGACCCACGCGATGCAGAAGCTGCGCGACGACCCCGCCTGCGCCGACGAGGAGCGGGCCGCCGCGCGCCGCTTCGACGCGCCCGGGCTGCAGCCGAAACTGGGCTTCGACCCGGCCGAGGACGTCGCCGCGCCGTACGTCGGCACCGGCGCCGCGCCGCGGGTGGCGATCCTGCGCGAGCAGGGCGTCAATGGCCAGGTCGAGATGGCCTCGGCGTTCGTGCGCAGCGGCTTCGAGGCCGTCGACGTGCACATGAGCGACCTGATCGCCGGGCGCGCGGACCTGTCGGCGTTCGCGGGCATGGTCGCCTGCGGCGGCTTCAGCTACGGCGACGTGCTCGGCGCCGGCCGCGGCTGGGCGACCTCGATCCTCGAGCACGAGCCGCTGCGGGCGATGTTCGCCGCCTTCTTCGCCCGCGGCGACAGCTTCTCGCTGGGCGTGTGCAACGGCTGCCAGATGCTGTCGCAGCTGCGGGACATCGTCCCCGGCGCGGCGCACTGGCCGAAGTTCCTGCGCAACCGCAGCGAGCAGTTCGAGGCCCGCTTCGGGATGCTCGAGGTGGTCGAGTCGCCGTCGCTGTTCCTGCGCGGCATGGCCGGCTCGCGCATCCCGGTCTCGATCGCGCACGGCGAGGGGCGGGCGGTGTTCGCCAGCGCGGTCGACCAGGCCGCCGCGCGCGTCGCGCTGCGTTACGTGCAGGGCGACGGCGGCGAGGCGACCGCCTATCCGGCCAACCCGAACGGCTCGGCCGGCGCGGTGGCCGGCCTGGCCAGCGAGGACGGGCGCGCCACCATCCTGATGCCGCACCCCGAGCGCACCCCGCGCACGGCGAACCTCAGCTGGTCGCCGGATGGCTGGCCGGAGGTGTCGCCGTGGCTGCGCATGTTCCGCAACGCGCGCGCGGCCATGAGCTGACCCGGGCGCCCACCACGGACCCCCGAAAAAACCCCGGCCCCCGCGCCGGGGTTTTTCATGCGTGGACATCAAAAAGTGACGCTCTGCGGCACCTTGCGTTCACAAGTCAACCCATTGAATTAATTCGAAAAGATCGAATCGATGCCGCGTTGTGGCGCGTCAAATTTCCGGCGACTGTGACTTGACTCACGAAATCTCACCGGTGAGTATCGGCACAACTATTGGCGGTTTGGGGAACATTCAGCAGACCACCGCTGGCCGCCCTTTCGAAGTACAGCCGTTCGGCTGAAATCAAAACCGGAGTTCGTTACGTCCCATCGGATCGCCTGGCGATGAGCCAGGCGGTCGCTGCCATCTTCGCCATCAAAAATCCGTAGGGGAAAGAGTCGATGAACCGCATTTATCGCAAGATCTGGAGTGTCGAGCGTGGTGTTGTCGTTGTTTCGGAACTGGCCAAGGCGAAGGGCAAGGGCAAGGGTGCGAGGCTGCTGCAGGCGGTAGTCGTCGCCAGCGCGATCGCATCCGCGCCGGCGATGGCGGGCGACCGGTGCAGGCAGCAGGGCGACGGCACGACACCTCCTTCGGCGACCCAGCCGGGCTCGCTGGCTTGCGGCAACGGCGCGGTGGCGAGCGGGGCGGGTTCGACGGCGCTCGGCGCCGCGGCGCGCGCGACCGCCGTCAGCGCGACGGCGGTGGGCAACAACGCCCGCGCGCAGGCGGCCAACACCACGGCCCTGGGCAGCAACGCACTGGCCAACGCGGCCGCGAGCACGGCGCTGGGCGCCAACACCCAGGCCACCGGGCTGCGCAGCACGGCGGTGGGGCAGTCCGCGCAGGCGCTGTCCGAGGGTGCGGTGGCGATGGGCTTCAACGCCTACGTCGCGCCCGCGGCCGCTGGCAGCGTGGCGCTGGGCTACGGCGCGCGCGCGCTCGAGGCGAACGTCTTCTCGGTCGGCAACGGCGGCGGCGCCGGCACGGTCGGCCCGGCCACGCGCCGCATCACCAACGTCAGCGACGGCATCGCCGACAGCGACGCCGCGACGATGGGCCAGCTCAACGCGGTGGCCGACGTCGCCAACGAGACCGCCCAGTACTTCCAGGCCACGGGCGACCTGGCGGCCAGCGCGACCGGCGACTACGCCACCGCTTCGGGCTCGGGCGCGAACGCATCCGGCCTGCAGTCGACCGCGACCGGCGCGGGCGCCCAGGCGACCGCCGAGGACGCCACCGCGACCGGCGTGGCGAGCGCGGCGAGCGGCGTCTGGTCGACGGCCAACGGCTACCTGAGCGCCGCCTCGGGCGACGGGGCGACCGCCCTCGGCGCGGAGAGCACTGCGGCGGGCTACGCGTCGACGGCGACCGGTGCCGGCAGCGGCGCCTACGCGGACAATGCGTCGGCGATCGGCGCCAACAGCGAGGCCTGGGGTGAATACGCGACGGCGACGGGCGCGGAGAGCGTGGCTTCCGGCGAGCAGTCGACGGCGACGGGCGCGGCGGCGTACGCGACCGGCGACGGCAGCACGGCGACGGGCGCGCTGAGCGAGGCGGGCGGCATCGAATCGACGGCGGCG
>Ga0268289_100068_pt1 | contig 63581 bp, 57 predicted proteins | sample MetspNORM_FD_191340 | JGI IMG/M metagenome (GOLD analysis project Ga0268289, IMG submission 191340) | Soil microbial communities from San-Diego area, Southern California, United States - Methylocaldum sp. NOR-M | ecosystem: Environmental > Terrestrial > Soil > Desert | place: USA: California... | reverse complement strand
GCAGTGAATCGCATTTGGGACGAGGCTTTCAAGGAACTTGGCTTGTCGCCTGCGCATGCCTATTTGCTCAGACTCGTGCTGGCGTCACCTGGAATATCCCATAAGGCGATCGCTAGTGAGCTAAAGCTCGAGAAATCTACTATCACCCGTTTTGTTGATTCGTTACAGGAAAAGGGGTTGGTCCAAAGATCAAAACTTGGGGCTGAAGACAATCGCGAACAGCGAGTGTTTCCTACCGACAAGGCCAAGAGCATGAAGGAAGCGCTGGAGGCAACATGCGATGCTTTATATAGGAGGATGTGCGGTAATTTGGGCGAAGCTGAAATGAAAGCCCTCGTGGCACAACTTCGCAAAACCGCTCGATTGTTGTCGTGATTTTTTTTGCCCATAAAGTTGCTCATACAACCATTAATGGAGATACGGGATGAACCTTACAACTAATCCGATTACCGGATTCGAATCTACGGAAAACGATGGCAAGCCACTTAATGCTCTTGAGGAGTTTTACCGTGCGTTTAATACCCGAGACTTGGAACTCATGAGCGCCAACTGGGCAAATTCCGACGAGGCATCAATGTCCAATCCCCTTGGCGGAGTGCGTAGAGGGTGGGAAGCGATAGAAGAAGCATATTCAAGAATTTTCGCAGGCCCTGCCGAGGTGTATGTCGAGTTCTACGACTATACGATTCACCACGCCGGAATCATGTTCTGCGCTGTCGGTCGAGAAAGAGGATATTTCCGCGCTAATGGGAAGCAAGTTGACCTTGCCATCCGTACCAGTCGGTTTTACCGAATGGATTGCGGAAAATGGCACCAGATACACCACCATGGATCTATCGACGATCCTGCATTATTGGCCGAGTACCAGTCGGCCGTTCTAGGAAAATAGAACAAGAAGCCCAACCCATGATTCCGCCGGATGCTGCGCGATAACACCGCGCAGTGCCGGTGAATCCAAACCTGGAGAATGCAGAAAAACGCCCTACTCGAAAACTCAGCCCACAGACAATCAACAAACAGACGCAAAAATGCTCGAAAACTGGTTTCTTCTACACCATCCTTAGGTGCCCAATGCTTACCCCGGATCACTTCAACAAGCTCGGCGCGCAAAACTTGCCAGGCTATCTTGGCATCGTCGTCACTCATGTGGGACCAGCGGAAGTACGGTCTGAACTCCAGGTAAAGGCGTCGCTCATGGCACCGAATGGTTTTCTTCATGCAGGAAGCGTCGTCGCGCTCGCCGATACCTCGGCAGGCTATGGTTGCGTCGCCAATCTCCCTGAAGAAGCCATAGGGTTCACGACGATCGAACTCAAGTCCAATCATGTCGGAACCGCCCGCGAAGGCATGATCGAATGTATCGCGAAGGCGGTTCACCTCGGCAAGACAACCCAGCTCTGGGATGCAATCGTCATTCACCGAGAGACAGGCAAGACCATTGCACTTTTCCGCTGCACGCAAATGGTTCTCTATGACAAACCGGGCACCTAAGCCTTCCATCAATGGACTTCCCCCGGTCTGCGGCCCGGTCGCCTCTCATGTCAAACCTCAGCCGGCGACAAAAGCAACGGAGGAGTCCCTCGTGAAATTTAGGAGACACATTGAATGATTCGTACGTTTGTGATCGTTCTCGCGGCATTAGGTTCGATAGCTGCCGTGGCATCGGCGAAGTCCTTGCCGCCGAATGCCTCGGCGGCAAGGACACCGCAGGCAGATACCCCCTTGGGCCGCATTGAGCCCACCCAGGCGCCGGTTACCGGTCAGGAGGATTTAGGTGATTTAAGCCAGCCTCGCCAAGTTCTCGCCCAGTTCTATCGAGCCATCAACAACCGCGACTTGAACTTGATGGCCCAAAACTGGGATCAGTCTGCGGAAGCGGTCATGGACAACCCCCTGGGCGGCGTCAAACGGGGCTGGCCAGAGATTCGCTCGGTTTACGAGCGTCTCTTCAGGTTCCGCTCGCAGTACCATTTCGAGTTCTACGACTATACGCTGCACGAGGCAGGTGATCTGTTCTACGTAGTGGGCCGAGAGCGAGGCTGGATCGAGGTTGATGGTGCGAGGCTGGACTTGGCGATCCGTACGACACGGATTTTCCGCAGAGTGAAAGGACGGTGGCTGCAGTTTCACCATCACGGCTCAATCGAGGACCCAAACATGCTCGCGGCTTACCAGAACGCCGTGCGGTGAATTCGGGAATCCGAGATGGAAGAACGCCGTGGTAAGGCCGCTCGCCTGCGGTCGGGACAAAGTCTCCGGACCTCACGAGCGTCGTCGATTGCCCCCCTCCGACAAGAGGGGCGCGCCCCCCGCCTTAACCTTAAAAGGAAAGACGCATGGATGTTACTGCAATTCCCTTTATAGAGAAGGTCGGGATATGCCGAACGGAAGAAGGAACGCTTAAACTGCCCTTCAGCACGTCAACGCAAAACCACTTGAACACGATACATGCGAGCGCACAGTTCGCGCTTGCCGAGACAGCCAGTGGCGAAGCACTGCAACGACTGTTTCCCGAGCTTGCGGGGAAGGTTGTGCCGGTCCTGCGAGAATCCCATGTCAAATTCAAAAGGCCGGCAAGCAGTGCTATTTTCGCGTTCCCAGCCGTATCCGAAGAGGCCGTTTCAAAATTCAAAGAGCAGTTTGAAAAGAAACGGCGGTCGTCCATCACCGTCGATGTAGAGGTCAGAGACTCTGATGGTGTCGTCACATCGGTCGGAATGTTTGATTGGTTCGTGCAAGGCCCCCCGCAGGGGAAGACATAACGGGTCGCCTCGGTCGACGGCCTTGATTCCGCTTCGCTCCGGTAAGGCCGCGGCTGAGCTTGGTCACTGGGGGCAGGTATGTCACCGAGATTGGCACATGTCGTTTTTGCGCTGGCAATAGTGGCCGTACAGCGGGCTTGGCTCAAGAGTTGTGAAATACAGGGGGCGCTTACAATGGCTCCTACAGAATGGACAAACCGCGCAGTCAACTGGTGTAAGAAGAATCAGACCGGAAGACGTGCAGAGGCGCTTCGTCTTTGGCTTGGCTGCATAATGGAGGATGAGGATGAATACGGTCCAGTTTGTGGCCAGTTATAACCCTAACTTTCACTTCGAGAGAGGCACTCCGACAGCCGGCTTTGCCGCCTGTTTCCGCGCACCTCAAGCTTCACGTTGAGAATGTAGAAAAACGCCCTACTCGAAAATTCAGTCCACAACCAATCAACAAGTTACAGACGCAAAAATGTTCGAAAACTGGTTTTTTCCATAGCATCGTTAGGCGAATAAAAGCATGGGGACCCAACCGTATAAAGAAATTTTGAGCGCCGTTGCAATTGCTCTCACTTTTGCGGCCTTTGTTCCCTATATCCGCGCAATCGTTAGCGGCGCAACCCGACCCCATGTTTTTTCCTGGGTCATTTGGGGCGCGACAACCTTCGTTGTTTTTCTTGCCCAACTTGAAGGAAAAGGTGGAATTGGTGCTTGGCCCATCGGGGTTTCGGGAAGCATCACCATTTTTGTCGCGGTCTTGGCTTACGTGAAGCGCACGGACATTACGATCACAAGAACCGATTGGGTATTTTTCGTTTCGGCGCTGTCTTCGTTACCGCTTTGGTACTTTACATCAGACCCACTGTGGGCTGTCGTCATTCTTACCACCGTAGATATTCTGGGGTTTGGACCAACGGTGAGGAAGGCATATAGTTCCCCGCATTCAGAGTCATTGCTATTTTTCGCCTTGTTCGCGGCCCGTAATGTCCTCGTAATTTTGGCTCTTGAAAGTTACTCGGTCACGACGGTTCTGTTTCCCGCAGCTATAGCTGCGGCATGTATGTCATTAATGGCAATGGTCACAGTTCGAAGACGAGCATTAGCAACATGAAAGCACAAAACGATAAACCGCCTAACCACGCCGGTTATGGCGAACGTTGGGTGTCATGAAATGAGCTCAGAGATCACCATCCAAAGAGCCACTGCCAAGGATGCAGTGGAAATCGCCGAAATGGTTGGCGAATTGCTGGCTGAAATCACGAACGCCATCGGAATTCAGGCGTTCAACTTCAACTTTGCCGAAACAGCATCTAGGCTGACGGACTTCATTAATCAAGAGAAATATTTCGTCTTTGTCGCTCGCAACGAAAATGGAAGGCCAGCAGGGTTCATTTCCCTTTATGAAAGCTACGCCCTCTACGCGGAGGGAGCATTTGGCACCATTCCCGAACTTTACGTTCGGCCGGAGTACCGCTCGGATGAATTGGGTCTTCGCCTTGTATCTCAGGCCAAGGGGTTCGGCTCGTCACGTGGCTGGACTCGATTGGAGGTAACAACCCCTCCCCTGCCACAATTTGATAGAACTCTGGCGTTCTATGAACGCGAGGGCTTTTCTATAACCGGCGGGCGCAAACTGAAGGTTTTGCTATGAAACCGGTCATTCAGGAGGAGATAACGGGCTGCGGCATCGAGTAATGGTCAAATGTTGTGTACGGGGGTGGGCTCAGGCGGCGACTTTCTCGACGTCTTCCTGAACTCCATCCTTGAACACGACTCCCTCGATGACTTGGGCTAAACGGGGGATTCCATTCAGTTTCCGCCAGTGCCGCTCGGCGCTTTTCACCAGCATGAACACCATCGCGAGGATACTTCCCCGTGACACGCAGCCGCGCGTTTTGGCGGTTCGTAACCGGACCGTGGCAAAGGTGGATTCGATCGGATTGGTGGTCCTTAGGTGAATCCAGTGCTCCGCCGGAAAAGCGTAGAACGCCAACAGCGCCTCCCGATCCTTTTCCAAGCACGCCACCGCCTTGGGATACTTGGACCGATACCCCGTCAGGAAACGATCAAACGCTTTCTCCGCCTCCGGCCGGGTCGCGGCCATCCAGATTTCGTGCAGCGCGGCTTTGGGTTGCTGACTCTTGGGCAGCTTATTCAGCACATTGGCCGTCTTGTGGACCCAACAGCGTTGGCCACGGGTGGTCCCGTACACCTGTGGTAAGGCTTTCCAAAAGCCGAGGGCGCCATCACCGGTGGCCAGGTGCGGATTGACCGTGAGGCCACGGGCCTTGAGATCCAACAGCACCTCGCGCCAGGACGCCTCGCTCTCCCGATAGCCGTCGGCCAACGCCAGCAACTCCTTTCGGCCGTCCGCCGTAGCCCCAATCACCACCAGAATGCATTGGGCCGCATCCTCCAGCCTCACCCCGAAATGGAGGCCATCCACCCAAAGATACACATAGCGCCGGTTCGACAAATCCCGCCGCGACCAGCGTTGATGCTCGTCCTTCCACGTCTCTTTCAAACGGCTGATGGTGCTCGCCGATAGCCCCGGCGCATCCCGGCCCAGCAATGCCGTCAACGCTTCCTGAAAATCCCCGGTCGAGACCCCTTTCAGGTACAACCAGGGCAACAGGTCCTCAAGGCTCTTGGTCCGCCGAAGGTAGGGCGGCAGAATCGCCGAGGTAAACCGGATCGTCTTCGCCCGGTCCCGCACCCGCGGCACCGTGACCTCGATGGCGCCGACGCCGGTTTGGATGGACCGCGTCGGCAGATGACCGTTCCGCACCACCCGCTGGCGGCCGTCCGCCGTCTTCTCGTCCTTGAACCGTTCCAGAAAGGCGGCCACCTCCGCTTCGATCGCCGCCGCCAGCATTCGCTGGGCGCCTTCCCGCAGCAGTTCCGTCAGCGCATTGGCAACCGGGGCGGGTGCCCCTGGATTCTTCAGCGGAATGACTTTATCTTCATGCATGGCGTATTCGCTCCTCTCAACAGGAATTGATGACCTCGAAGACCATCAAGAATACGCCGCCTACCTCAGCCTCTCATCCACAACTTTCGAGCATAACTCCGGCATCGCGAGCGTCGCTGCACTCGTTGGAGTCACTTACAAACAGGCGAAGGCTGTGGCGAATAGTCTCGGCATTATAGAAATCCCCTCACTCAAAATTCAGCTCATGTAGAATGCCAGCGCACCCGCGTATTCCGCCGCATGGGAAGCGGCTCCATCGGCGGAATGCGGGAATACCCTATTCCGCACTACGGCCGGGGCGCACGCTACGCCGACACCCGCCCCGTTGACTATATTCGCCGCATCGTTTTCGTTACGGGAGGGGGAATCCACATGCTGAATCTGCAGAAGGGCTTTGGGATCGGCGATCAGTTCGTTCCCTGGGGCGCGACGCTCGAGGAAGCGTGCCGGCAGCTCGGCATTCAGCCGGGGCACGGTTGCCACAGGGCGGAAGAAGTCAGGCTGCTCTGCGCGAGCGCTTACGGCTTTGCGGCGGTGAACGTCCACCTGGAGGCACCCGCGACGGATCGCCCGGTGACGAGCGTCGATTTCGAGCTGGCGCCCGCAGGGACCGGAACGCCCGAGCCCGAAATCTGGGCCGCGCCCCTGTCCGAACGCTTGGGACCACCGGACCAGGTGAGCCGTTCCGAAATCCCGTCCTATGCCGATCCGGCCGACTGCGTGCCGTTCTATGCCCGCTGGGTACGTCCCGAGACCAGCGTCGGTCTCTCGATCTACGGCGGGTTGCGTAAAGTCGACGGCGGCCAATCCGCCGGCACCTTGTGGTTGAGCTGGAACGAGCAGTTGGCCGCGCAACCCTATATCGAGGAATGGCGTGCTCGCGTCGCCCGGCTGACGGCCATGGCCGAACGGCCGTCGCAGTTGCGGACCTTCGTGCTGGATTGGCCGCAGAACGCGTACTGGCTGACGGGAGACGCCACACCTCAGGCGCTGGCCGCGCGCCAGGCGCGTATCAGCCTGTACCAACCCACACTTCTGGATACCCCTGCCAATATCGCCGCCAAGCTCAACCCGCACAGCTTCGCACTCTGGAGCAGCGAGTCGAACGGCATCTGGTGCGCCTCGACTTTGCGGGACAGCGTGATGTTCGAGCTCGGGCAACCGGTGCAGGCCACCTGGGTCGACCTGCAGCCGGCCAAGGGGCCCGGCTATGCGATGCTGCAGCTCGGAGTCTGGTCCGTTTACGGGCGACACGGCTCGCGCGCCATCCGCGACGCCGCGCAAATGCTCGCCGGCTTTCCCGGAGTGACCGTGAAACAGGAAGGGGGCTACGATTGCTGACTTATGACACGCCGGATGCGGGCGCAGCGCCCATGAAAATCGTCACGATCATACTTTTGGTACTCGGCGCACTGCTCGCGCTCGGGGTTTTCCTGGCCGCCCTGCCCTGGATCGATGTTGCCGTGCTCAATAGTTTTTTCGCCAAGGAAATCGCCACGAACTCAGACCTGCCATGGGCGGCGCCCGGCCGCAAGGCACGCTACTATTCGCTCAAATCCTGGGACTGGAACAACGGGATCACCCGCGTCCCCGCGTGGGGCTCCAACTCGTGGCGCAAGGAGTACCCGCTCGACACGGCAAACAAGGCCTTTGCCTTCCTAGAGAAACACCGCGCGATGAATGCCTGGCCCGCAGCGGGCACCTTCGAAACCTATAGCGTCTATGAACAGCTGCAGCCCGGCGACGTGCACCACCAGGACGATTACGGCAACACCATCGTGACCTATTCCCAGCGCGTGGCGCCCTATCGCTTCTTCATCGTCTCGATCGAACCGACGGTCATCGTCATGCAATCCGCGCCGGAACTGCCCGCATGGCAGGAGGAATACGTGCAGCAGGGATATTCGCGCGACAGCCGCTGGATACGGTGGTATATGAGCCTGCCGGAGCAGCAGCGCTTGCCCGACCTGGTCTGGCTGCAGAACCCGCTGGAGTTCGGCACCGAGCTGCCGCGCGGGAGCGGCTGGAAATGGTTCTCGCCCGACCTCGAACAACTGCCCACCGATTTGCCGGTGGTCGAGAGCGGCAGCGCCGTGATTCCGCTCAAGCACGGTCAACTGAAATTCCGGCCCGGCGAATCGGGATGGCATGTCGTGCGGGAATGAGTCCCATACAGCGAGCAGCCTGGATGAAATGCAGTGAAATCCGGGGAGGTAGAAGCGCCGATCATCCCGGATTCCGCAAGCTTCATCCGGGCTACGTCGGCTATACGGGCACTCGCGAGTCGGTCGGGAATCCATTCCAATCGCAAACGGTCATCCCAGCGCTCCTGGGATGACCGTTTGCGATTGGGAAAGGATTGCCGACCTACGAAGGCTTGAATCAATTCACCCCAGCCGAAGGCGCCAACCACTTCCGCCGAGCCTGTTTTGTCGTACGAACGAGAAGAAAACGCTCTAAGCGCCGGCACGGCTGCATGACCGAGAACCGGCGATGGGGACTCAGCCTGTCAAAAATGCCGGAATTCTCCGCCGTGGCTGTAAAGCGGCGCTCATTGGTGCGACTCGGGGGCATTGGTGGCGCCTTCGTACAGGTGATTTACCGGATTCAGTTGGGATTGCAAGGACCTGAACCGCGACTCCAATAGTTCCATGAAGCTGCGCCGGTCGCCGGTCCAGCGCATCGGTTCGCCCACGAACATATCGCAGAAAAACGGCACCAGCAGGCACTCGCCCTTGGGCATGGCTCGCCCCAGTCCGTGCATGAAGACGGGAACGACCGTCGCTTGCGGGCAATGCATGGCGAGCTGGGCAATGCCGGACTTCAGTTTTTGCATGGTTTCCGGCTCGCCCCGGGTGCCTTCGGGGAAGATGATGAGCACATCGTCCTGGGCCAGTATCTCGTGGCATTCGCTCAAGGGATCGTGATGGCGGTTTCCGCCGCCTCGCGTGACCGGCACGATGCCGATGACATTGCGCGAAAACCATGCGAGCCAGGGTTTGCTGAGAAAGTAGTCGGCCGCTGCGGCGGGACGTACCCGGTGAATATCGCGCAACGGAAACAGCGACAGCAGCACCAGGGTATCCAGGTGGCTGTTGTGATTGGCGGCGACGATCGCCGGGCCGCGCACCGGAAGCCGTTTCCGATTGCGGATATTGAGGCCGAGCACGAACAGGGTGACGGGACGCGCCACCAAGAGGACGAATAACAGGCGGAGCAGGCGCTGCATGATCAGTAGTGCAGATAACGGATGAAATGGAAGAATAACGGCGCGGTGTAGGTGAGGCTGTCCAGCCGATCGAGGATGCCGCCGTGACCGGGCAGCAAACTGCCGCTGTCCTTGACGCCGATGTCGCGCTTCAGCGCCGAGATGACCACGTCGCCGACAAAACCGCAAATCCCGATCAAAAGCCCCGCCAACAACGACTCAATCTCCGTCAGCGGTGTCAGCCAGGGTGCGATCAGCCAGGCCAGCAGCGTCGTGGTCGCAACGCCCCCCAGAAAACCCGCCCACGTTTTGTTGGGACTGACGTTCGGGACGATCTTGCGCCTGCCCAGGCTCTTTCCCCAGAGGTACTGCGCGACATCGTTGAGTTGCGTCAGCACCACCAGAAACAGCAGCAGCGTCGCGCCGTTGTAATGCGCGCCCACCGGCTGCGGCAACACCAGCGGATAGGCCATGTGCGAGAGACAGAACACGGTGGTCATCAAGCCCCAGCTGATGATGCCGGCCGATCGCAGAAACCCCTGTGTATCGCCGGCCAGCACCATGCGCAACGGCAGGAACAGGAACATGTATACCGGAATGAAGATGATGAACATGCCGTACCAAGCCATGTGCACCCAGTAATACTGAACCGGGATGGCGAGATAGGCCCAGAACAGAACGCGATAATCGGCACGGCGCGTCGGGATCAGCGAAAGGTATTCCTTGAAGGCGAGAAAGCTCACCAGCCCCAGCACCACCACCGCCTTCGACGGACTGGACACCACCACCAGGCAGAACACGGCGACGATCAGCCACCAGGTGCGTACACGCAGCCGCAGCTCGGTGTAGTCCTTGTTCGGATACCGCTTCGGGAGCAGGAAAGTGATTATCGAAGCGATGGCGAGCAGTATAAAAATGCTGGCCAGCGCATACAGCAACACATCGGGCAGGTGCGTCAAATTCATGACTGCGCCTCCCACTGAACCTCTTTTAGGAGCGCGCGAGCGCGGTTCAACACCGTAACCAGCGACAACAAGGCGACGACCGTCAGCACGACATTGAGCCAGGACCCGGCAGGCCACCCCAACCCGATGACCAACCCGCAAGCGCCGAACACGAACGCCCGGTCGCTCTTGCCCATGGGACCGTCATAGCGGCGCGAGGCGCCGACCGTCACGGCGCACACGCCGACGAACTCGGTCAGCCAGGCCAGCAGGACCACGGCCACCGCCAGCCAGGCATGGACGCCTGGCAAAATCGCGAACGCCAGATACAGCGCGGCATCGGAGACCAAATCTCCCGCTTCGTTGAGCAGCCCGCCCAGCGCGCTTTGCTGGTCGTACTGCCGCGCCAGCATGCCGTCGATGGCATTGAGCGCCATGCGCACGAACAAAAAGACCGGCAAGCTCAGCCACAATGACGCGCTCTGCGGAAACCACGCCAGCGCCGCGCCCAGAGCGACGGAAAGCGCCGCCGCCAATACCGTGATCTGATTGGCCGTAACACCGATAGCCGCCAGTTTTCGAACGATGCCGCTCAGGCTTTGCTGGAACAGGGGTTTGAGTTGGTAAATGCTGGGCATGATGTTGTCCTTATTCTTTTTTTGAAGCTTCGGAGTTCATTTTTCTGGGCATAGCTGGTCCGCCTCGCGCAAGACGGTTCTCAAGCTGTTCGATGCACCTCAAATCAACGCCTAGGAAACCCGGCATAGTTTGCCAGTAAAACGAATGTCCCACCTATTGCGAAATATCACGACCCATACGGCCTAATTGTTTTACGACCAGAGGGTCTGCGTACCTAGGTCATACTTGAAGGAAAGACATGGCTATTGATCACCCACAACTTCAGCGCTTTCGCAAGCAAACGGCCATATTGCGGTAAGCCGCGGACAATTGGAATTCGAATGGCGGCATCTCATCAGTCGGTTGGAAACGCGCGATCCGAGATGACTGGGATCATCGGCGTTCGCACCCCGGAGCCATACCCGCTTTGTGTTACCCGGCACCCGGCAGTATTGCCGAATTGGCAAATGGGTACGGCGGGAAACGGTCGGGCTTATTTGTAGATATCTGTGGATATATTCCCGGTGGAGAGGTGTCACACAAGGAATGGCTGACAGGTTTCGATCAAAGGAGTGATTCAAACATGGACACGCAGCGTATTTTCAACCCGCGCATTTTCTCCGGGGTTTTGGCCTTTGCGATGCTGGGTGGGCTTTGTTCGTCTTGTGCAACGATGGAGGCCGACCGGGCGAGGGACACCGAGCAATTGCTGGCCGCGGCAGGGTTCAAGGTAAAACCCGCCGACACCCCGGACAAGCTCGCCCATGTTAAGAGCCTGACCCAGCACAAGCTGGTGCCGCACGAGAAGGACGGCACGGTGTATTACGTCTACGCCGATGCCACGACGTGCCGGTGCGTTTATTGGGGGCCGGAGGAGGCTTACCAGCGCTACCAGCGATTGGCAACGCAACAGAGAATCGCCGAAGATCAAAGAATGGCCGCCGAAATGAACGAGGATGCCGCCATGAATTGGGAACTGTGGGGACCGGGATACTGGTGGGCTTATTGATTTGCGGAAGCAAAGGGGCCCGTTGGTTTGGCCATCGCGGTCCTTCTTTTTGGGGGGCAGACTTTTGCTATAGGCCTAGGATCTCTTCGCGCGAAACGACGATGCCGAGTGAAACGGAAGCCGCCGAAATGAACGGTAAACGTCTGATCCGTCCACTGACCCTTTAGAGAATCCGGACGAGCGGAAATAAGCCATGCTGCACAGGCAACTCTGTTCGGTTCGAAACATCATCCTTGCCGCGTTCTTGCTCTCGGCAGTGTCGGGCGCGACGGCAACCTGGGACCATGCGCACGGCGATGCCGCCAACAGGGGATTCATCAATGTGGATACGGCACCCGCTGCAAACGACCTGGTGCGCGTCGCCGATCTCGGCTCGTTTGCAATAGGCGCCGGCCCCGTCATCGCCGCGGATGGTACGGTTTATCTCGGCAATCGGGCCGGTCTGCTGAAAGCGTTCGCACCGGACGGTACGTTGAAATGGACGCGCGACACGCCAGGCCATGAAATCGTGGCCTCGCCGGTCATCGGCGCCGATGGCTCGATCTATGTGATCGGCGCGAGGACCGTGCGCGATCATCGCGGCGGCCAGGTAGTCACCCGTAACGAGTTGACCCTGTATCGATTCACTTCCACCGCCGCCATGCTTTGGGCGGCCCCCTTTCCGGAAGGCACCCTCACGCCGGCTCAATTCGGAACGGGTGTGACAAGCGCGGCGCCCAACATCTGGCGCTCCGGTGCGACCGAAGTCATCCTCGTGCCGGTCCTTCACCGTAGCTACAACGGCCACGTGATCAGCATCGTGGCGTTTTCCACCGGCGGCGGCGTTCTGTTCAACCAGCCGGTCACCACCGTGGATTACGGCGACATAACGGGCGGCGCGAGCGTCGGCGAGACTTTGTGTGGGATATTCTTCTTTCTTCCTCCTTGTTTTCTCGAGGAAACGGTACCGATACCGGAGCCCAACGAATTGCCGCCCGAAGTCAATCCGCCAATGCCGAGCGTGGCCCTGTTCACATCGATCGGTAACGAGCCGTTCGTGGTCGTTGCCGACAATTATCAGAACATCGTCGGCTACACCTTCTCGCCAGAGGCCGGCTTTCAAGAGAACTTCCGCAAGCACATCACCAACGATGAAAGGGGAATCAGCATGTCCTCGCCCGTCATGCTCGGCGACGGGCATTCGGTCGTGCGCGGCAATTCGGATTCGCAAGGCTGGGTTCTATTCGCGGGGCCGCATCCGGTCAATTGGACGGAAGTCGTCGTACCCCACACCGGCACGACTCCGACAATCACCGGAGACGGCAAGATCGTCATGGTGGACCGAGCCGGCGGAGTCACCTTGGTGAGCACCTATCCGAACGTGGGCGTCGTTGATCCGCACATCCCGCTCGCGTCGGAATCGATCGCGCCCGCGGCGGCATCGCGCACTCATATTTTCGTCTCGGGCGTGGACAAGCTGTACACCATCGACGCGGCAAGCCTTCAAGTGGTGGAGGAGTTCCTCTGGGAAGGCGGCGGCCTCTCGTCGCCGGCGATCTCCGCCAACGGAAGGGTCTATGCGCTCGCGGGCGACACGCTCTATGGCTTTCCGGCGCCGCCGTCGCGTTGTCCTCCCGGAAGCCTGTGCCCGGGCACGGTACGTCCTCCGATCGCGCCGGCATCAGCGAGACCCTGACGGCCGTTGTTGCTGATCACGGCGCCAAGCGTAAAGTAATGGGCGCACCACCAATATCCCCGGAAACTCACCGTGCCGGGCGGGTCAGCCTGTGAACGGGTCGGGCTTTCGTATTGGCTTCGGATAGTGCCAAGTGATTCGTTTTGTGAAACGGAAGCGGCCGAAGTTCAAACAATAAACGCCTCAACTAGCCATCAACATATACACCTCGAAGCTGCGAACTCTTGCGTCGTTCTCGGTGTCGGTTTTTGGTTGAACAACAGTTAAAAAGTAGCGGCTATGAGGCTCTGGAGTCTGCATCCGAAATATCTCGACCCATGCGGTCTGGTCACATTGTGGCGGGAGGCCCTGCTTGCCCAGGCCGTACTCGAAGGAAAAACGAAGGGCTACGTTCATCACCCGCAACTTCATCGTTTTCGCACCCAGCCGGACCCGGTCGGATTCATTGCCGAGTACCTAAGGGGGGTCTATGCGGAGGCGGCAAGCCGCGGCTACCGGTTTACGGCGACAAAGATCAGTCGCTCGCAGGCAGACGGCCGTATCGCGGTAAGCCGCGGACAACTGGAATTCGAGTGGCTGCATCTACTGAGTAAGTTGGAAGCACGCGATCCGGGATGGCTGGCTAGGATCGCCCGCGTCCGCATTCCGGAACCGCACCCGCTTTTTTACACTGTGCCTGGCGGCATCGCCGAATGGGAGAAAGGGCACGGCGACGCCCGACAACCGGGTGCAGCCGGCTCTTGAGGTCCGCCCTCGGACCATCGTCCCGCCTCACCACTTTACAGGTCACAACAAGGGTCGGCTTGCGTAGGACGTGGCGTACCCGGATATTGCGCCGCATGAAACGACGGAATGCCCGACTGTCGACGCCATCGCGTAATTGATGGAATGCGGTTTTTCGCTGAAAGAATCAGACGTTTGTAATTTGGTACAGATTTCTTTAGGCGAAGTGGCTATGCTCACTGAAACGGAACCAGGCGGGGTCAAACAAAAATAGCCTGACCCAGTTTATCCCGAACCCGCGACTCGGCTTGCCGGCGTGCGGCTCGTCGAGTTCGGCGTAAAACTGGCGGTGAATCACCGATGAGCTTGCCGTCCAAGCCGTCATCCCGCCGGTCTCGTCGCAAAGCGGCGTTTCGCGCGACTCACAACGACCCGGTGAATTCGAACAGTTTCTTATACAAGGAGTCTTCGCTTGGCTGAACCGCTCAAGAATCAATTCGGAGTGGACGTGCCCGGCAAAATTGCCGGGATGATATCTGCGAAATTTCATCGATTCTCTGCTGACGCCTTCGTCAGAGACGCTCTTGACGGATACGAATCTCTCGATCTGATGCGTCGTGGATTGAAGATCGCACAGGCGCTTCGCCGCCATTTGCCTGACGACTATTCGGAGGCCGTCGAGATACTGATTAACTCGCTCGGTCCGAAACTCGAAAAGACCGAAAACTTCGGAATGGCGCCCTTCCTGTATCTTCCGCACGTTTGCTTTGTTGCGGGATACGGGCTCGACCACTTCGAGGTTTCGATGCACGCCCAATACGAGCTGACGCAACGATTTTCTGCCGAGTTCAGCATTCGGCCATTCTTGGAGCGGTATCCGGAAGCAACGCTTGCTCGCCTTACGATTTGGGCGAAAGACCAAAATCCCCATGTTCGTCGCCTCGTATCCGAGGGAACGCGTCCCCGCTTGCCGTGGGCGCCCCGGCTGCGGTCTTTCCAGAAAGACCCCCGACCAGTGTTGGCACTGCTTGAATTGCTAAAGGACGACCCGGAACTTTATGTGCGCCGTTCCGTAGCAAATAATCTGAACGATATCGGTAAAGACCATCCGTTAATACTCGTCGAAACCGCACACCGGTGGATGACGGATGCGACGGATGAAAGACGCTGGCTCATCCATCATGCGCTACGTTCAGCCGTGAAGCGTGCCGAACCGGGAGTTCTTGAGGTTCTGGGTTTCGGCAAAAATGCAAAGGTATCGGTAAACAAAGCGAGCATCACTCCTGAACGCCCCATGATTGGGGACTCGGTGGCGATCGCCTTTGACATCACAAACACCGATTCGCAACGGCAGCGTGTGTTGGTGGATTTCCGCGTCCATTTTGTGAAGGCTAACGGAAAAACCAGTCCAAAGGTTTTCAAATTAAAAACTATCGAGCTCGCGCCTCAGGAAACCGTACAACTGGGGAAGACTATTTCCTTGGCCGAAATGACGACGCGCAAACATTACACCGGGACGCACCGGGTCGATGTTCTGTTGAACGGATGCGCTTTGCCCTTAGGGTTATTTGAACTGATGAACGATTAGCGGCTGCTTGGGATTGGTCCCGGACACCTTGCCCTGCTTGAGGATCGAGTGCTAATGCATGAAAGCAAGAAGCAACTCTACGCGATTCGCCGGCGTCCCCTCCGGTGGCTGCGGTGGTGAACCGGGGCATTAGCTTTCCATGACCTACTCAACGCTTGGTTGGCTATTTGCAGTTGCCGTCACTCTGCACAATGCCGAAGAAGCGCTGCTTTTACCGAAGTGGTCTATGCGCGGCGGTCGGTGGCGCGCTCCAGTGAGTGCGTTTGAGTTCAGATTCGCTGCGGCAGTCCTTGCGCTTCTTGCCTATGGAGTCGCGTATCTCTCCTCGATACAAGGCCCGCAAGCCATGGCAGCCTACGCTATAGCCGGCTACGCGTTGGCAATGCTGCTGAATGTCTTCTTTCCGCATGTCTTGGCAACCATTGCGTTGCGCCAATACGTGCCAGGCACGGCAACAGCTTTGTTATTCAATCTGCCGGTGTGCAGCATGCTGCTGTATGTTGGAGTGCAGGATGGATCTATCAGCACCGACAAATTCGCGTGGTTTGGTCCAGCGAGTGTTGCAGTCATTTTGGCGAGCATACCGGTACTGTTCTTCATTGGCCGAAAAGCCAGACCGGCATTTCTGCGGATTGGAATGCCGTTGCCATAACCCGCACGACGCCAAAGAAATACCAGAGGCGTTATGACGTAAGAAGGAATAAAAAAGGCGGTTTTGCACCCCCTCTGCAAAACCGCCTTGCTCATGCGCTAAAGTGCGAGCTTGGAGGATATCTTACCTAAGTTTCAACACACCGGCGTCGATCGCATCGCACACTTCCCTACCCATCAGCTGTTTGGCGCAATCCATGATTTGCAAGAGCACGCCGAAGATGGCCAGTGCGAACCAGCCGAATACGACGAAGCCGTAATGCAGCGGTGCCACGAACAATTCTTCCATGAACCAGAAGGTGTGGCCCCATTCATTCAAACCGACATTCGGAAGAATCATGAACGGGCCGACGGTGAAGACAATGTAGGGAAGAGAGATGCCCACACTGAAGTACGGCAAACGGGTTTTTGCGTAGAGAAACGAGGCGAATCCGGTGATGATGTAAATCGGATAGGACAGATAGAATTCGATGATGTGGCTGGGCGTAAAATCGGTATCCCTCACCACGGTCTGATGCCAGGTTGCATCCTGCTCGGTGAAGTAACTTCCGCCGAAGTACACTGCCGTGGCGTAGAGGCACAACCAAACCAGATGGGTCATATTCCTGCGGAGGTTCTCGCGTGGCGTCACGGCGGCGAGATTGCGGTCGCGAGTTTTCCAGATATACCCCCACAGAAGAGACGCCACAATGACCTCGATCACAATCTGGGTGTATAGAAAGTTCATCCAGTACGTCTCGAATTCCGGTGAAAACGAGTCCAGACCGGCCGCCCAACCGTACACGCCTTCATACCAGCGCACCCAGACGTAGAAGGCGATGTAAAGTGCAACGCCGCCGAAAAGATTGCGCTTGTTGAGCAGCGGCGCATCGCTCTCCCGTGCGCCGACGGCAGGAGTCGCTTTTGCCTCTTGCTGTATATCGAAATCGCTAGTAGCCATCGTGTGCTCCCCTAAAATCAATATGTTTTGGTTCTTGTCGAACGAGCTGCGAACAGCTCTTGATCATTGCAACGGCGCGACCTTGAAGAGGTCTGACCGTGGCGAAGATCATAAAGAAAGGGGATGGCGGGTATTTTGTTTCAGGTCAGCCGCTGAGCGGCTCTAAACTGATCCAGATCAGTTTTTCGGGGGAAAGCGGGAATGTCTGCCGAGGGGTTATTCCATTCGGCATTCGAGTGAACATTAATTGTAGGGTGGGTTAGCGAAGCGTAACCCACCGATTCGAGGCCGCTCGGTGGGTTACGGCCTCGCGGCCTAACCCACCCTACAAAAATTAATTCCTTATTGAAAGCAATTTGGAATTAGGAATCATTGTGGGCAGAATCGCAGCAAGCCGTCCATGTCGAGTATGCGCACCATCTTGCCTTGTACCACGATCAGCCCGCTCGCCTCGAATTGACTCATTAGGCGGCTTACGGTTTCCGGTGCCAGACCGAGATAATTTCCGATTTCCTGCCGGGTCATGCTGAGACGAAACTCCGTTGGCGAGAATCCTCGCTTTCGATGGCGCTCGGAAAGATGCGCCAGGAACGCCGCCAAACGTTCGTCGGCCTGGCGGCGGCTGAGGACGACCCGCTGGATGCCCAGTTGGAATTGACTTCCGGAAAGCTGTAACAATATCTGCGAAAGCTTGGGGATTTCCCGTCCCAACCGTTCCAGCTGATGAGGCGGCAGCTCGCAGTAGCTGACCGTTTCCAAAGCAATCGCGGAACAGGTATAACGCTCTCCGCTGAGTCCGTCGAAGCCCAGCAGTTCGCCTGGCATCACGAAATCGACGACATACTCGTTGCCTGCGCCGTCCAGGGTAACCAGTTTGACCGTGCCGGACTTCAGCGCCAGAAAGCGGTGGAACCACTCCCCACTGTGATAGAGATAGTCGCCTTTGCCGAGCGTGCGATTGATTGTCACGATCCTGCTGACCAACTCCACTTCTTGCTCGCTAAGGCCCTGCGGAATGCAGAGTCTGCCGAGACTGCAGGACTCACAACTAACTTGGGGTCGGCGTTTTGAGGAGAAAAGTTGCTGGAAACTACTCATGGAGGACTATCTGCAAGAATTTCAGAATAGGCTAAAGTTTGCAAAATTTTCCGTCAATTTTATCGAGGCGCTACCATTGTCCGTCGGCGGGTTCGACTTGGTCTGTTATCAAAACGGAATAAAATAGGGTCATATACTGGTATTTTAGGCATCCGCGCCCTTTTTCGCTACTGAAGCAATAGCTTGAACAAAACGATGGAAATAATGTTTTCGAACATTGATGATGGTGATTTAGTCCGTTGTTCTGAGCTATATGTCGCTAGTTTTCATGACTTTCCCTGGAATGAAGAATGGACGCCGAACAATACCTTTGAAAAGCCGAGTGACTTTCTAGCTCTTCCTAAAGCAGTCGCTATCAAGAAAATAAGTATCGACGATACATGTGGCTTTCTTTTTGAAGAAGTTCAGCGATGGAATGGCGCTACGCCATATTGCCTAAAAGAAATATGTATCAGCAAAGCCATTCAAAGGGAAAAAGTCGGCACAGCTCTTACGATGACGCTTGAGGAAATGCTAAGAGAAAGTTGAGTATAAAGAATATACCAGGCTACCCATAGAGATAATATCCATTCGCGCTTCTACTCGTCGTTAGGATTTCATGAAAACAAAAGCGTCATGGTAATGGGAAAGCCCACTGAGAAAAGCGTCTAAGAAGGGCGATCAATCGGGACTCTGGGCTTAGGAACCGTTTTTCTCATTTTTGAATCAACCCGTTATCGCCAGCTCTGGATAACGAGGACCTATTTTCCCATCATGAACCGCATAATTGAGGATCAAGGAGAATGCCATGACTGTTACGAATAGCCAATCGGGGACCAACGTCCATGAAGTTTCCGAAGGGATTTACCGCATCAATACGCCAGTTGTGATCGAAGGCGCAGGCGGCTTCACATTCAACCAATATCTCATCGTCGACGATGAGCCTTTGCTGTTCCACACCGGGCCTCGAAAGATGTTTCCTTTGGTGCGTGAAGCCGTGGCGAGCATACTGCCGGTCGAACGGCTTCGATACATCGCTTTTTCGCACGTGGAGGCTGACGAGTGTGGATCACTCAATGAATGGCTTGCCGTATCCCCTCGATCCGTGCCTGTGTGCGGTGCGGTTGCGGCGATGGTCTCCATCCAAGATCTGGCCGATCGGGCTCCTCGGGCGCTCGCAGACGGAGAGACGCTGACCTTGGGCAAACATCGCGTGCGCTGGCTCGATACGCCCCATCTGCCCCATGCCTGGGAATGCGGCTTCCTGATGGAAGAACGAACCCGCACCTTGCTCTGCGGCGATCTGTTCACGCAGGGCGGCGCGAATCTACCCCCGGTCACGGAAACAGACATCCTGGGACCCAGCGAGGCATTCCGACAGAAAATGGATTACTTCTCGCACGGGCGGGATACCCATGCGCTCCTCGAGCGGCTGGCCGCCACCGAGCCGACCACCCTGGCGTGCATGCACGGCAGCGCCTGGTCCGGCGACGGCGCGAAACTGCTGCGTGCTCTGGCCGATGCACTATCGGCTTAGTACAGGCTGCGTGGCCTTGGGGATACCCCAATGACCGACCTAATCCCTCCGCCGTTGAGAACATGAAGCGTCCGCCGGTTCCGAGCCTGTCCCGCCAAAGGGCTGTATCGTACTCGAGGATGCCCCGGCCGGAGTAGCGTCCTGTTTGAAAGCCGGCATGCGGGTAATTGCGGTTCTTACCTCGCATACGTTGGAGCAACTGCAAGGCGCCACCATACACATTCGGTCACTTCTGGACCTGCCGCTTGCATTTCGGAAACTAGGATATTTCATGCTACGCTCCGAAAAGGATGGGCAGCCCGAGGAAGCAAAATGGTCGCGTCTGATTCCTTTTGACCTCGATGGCATGCGCTGTAGATCGGCTCCCTGGGAGAGAATGGGTTGGGCCGGATGCCGCTACAATCCGGCGGGTTCCGCCGACAGTTCCTCGAGGGCGAAGCCAAAGCTTTCGCAGCCGCGGCTCGCATGCGTGAGGTAGCGGCCAAAAATCCTCATCAGATAGATCGAGCCGAACTCCTCATATCCCATCCGCGAGACCGACTTGAGCGAGTCGAAATTGTTCGACTCGACGTAGGAGATCAGTCCCCTGTATCCCTTACCGAGATAGTGTTGCAGAGCCAGCGTCATCCCGATCGCGTGGAGCCGCTGCCCGCGATAGCGAGCATGCGTGAATCCCTTGTACATATAGACGTAGTCGCGGTTGAAGCGCAGCAGCAGATCCGGAGGATCGATGCGCGTCGGGCGAAACGAATACCAGCCGTAAGAGGCGAGCTGATTGCCGTCACAGATGCCGTAGCACTCGTCGCCTTTTGCCAGCGCTTCCTCTATGAAGCTCTCCGACATCCCGTTTTCGGGGTTAAGGGCGAACTCGCGAAGCCTCTTCGCGGTAAGGAAGCTCGGTCGGTAAGGCTCGGGGCATTGCGTAAACTCCAGATTGACCCGCCCTATCGTCACCGCTCGTAGAATCTTGAATACTGTAAAGCAGTTTATCCCTTTCACCGCGAGATCGTGCAGTTCCTGGGTAAACCCGCAGCGTCCGCCGAACGGAAAAACGGAAACAGTCCCTGTTGTATCCATATGTTGCACTTCCCTGTCAACTAATGAACCCGTCAAGGATGTCGAAAATCGAGTCTGAGTTCAACACCGAGCCGGAACTGGGCTACGGCGGCAAAACGGTGTGCTGAGGCCTTGGGCTCGGGCAAAAACGATTGCGGGGAAGATAGTATTTCAAGAAACTTGTAAACATCACGCCTGACTAATGAGCAAACCCTCCCGTCAATTCATGCGTCAACTCACCATTACGAACCACAGCCGCGACAGCGCCGGCCTCACCTATGTTTACCCGGTCATTTCCCGGCGCTCCGGCGGGTTATCCATAGGCATCAATCTCAATCCCAACAATGCCTGCAACTGGCGTTGCGTCTACTGCCAGGTGCCGAATCTCGCCCGCGGCGCCGCTCCCGACATTGATGAAGACTGTCTGCGAGAAGAGCTGCTCGGACTCTTGAACGATGTCTTGCTGGGCGATTTCTATGAACGGTTTCAGATACCGAACGAACAGCGAGCCATCAAGGACATCGCCATCTCGGGAAACGGCGAACCGACCAGTTGCAAGACTTTCGACCGAATCGTCGAGTGGATCGGCGCGGTTTGCGGCGAGTTCGGCCTGCTCGGCAAGATCAAGCTCGTGCTGATCAGCAACGGCAGCCTGATGCACAAGCCCGTCGTGCAGAAAGGCGTGAAACGCTGGGGCGAATTCGGGGGCGAAGTCTGGTTCAAAGTCGACAGCGCGACGGCCGAGGGCATGCTTCGGATCAATCAGGTCAATCTCGCCCCGGAGACCGTGCTCCGCAATCTGGAGATCAGCGCACGGCTTTGTCCCACCTGGATTCAAACCTGCCTATTCGCATTCGACGGCGAGCCACCTTCCGAAGCGGAACTGGACGCGTATCTGGATTTCTTGGCCGAGCTCAAACGGCGTAGCGTGCCGATCCGGGGCATCCTGCTCTACGGCCTCGCGCGGCCTTCGATGCAGGAGCAGGCGCCACGGCTCTCGGCTTTGCCGGAGGCATTTCTGGATCGAATCGCGGAGGCGATTCGAGCGCTCGACATGGCCGTCCGCGTGAACCGATGATTCGACCCGAAAGGACACTCTTTCCGCTGGCTCCCAAGCTCCCGCTTCGGAGTCTTATCCGAGAAACTCAAGCTTCTCAAAACCGCATGCGAATCGCGAAGCGGGAGCTTCTCGAACTGGGTTCCCAAACGGGAGTCTGGGAACCAGCGCAACTTCGCGGTGAGAAAGCACGGACGGTAGGATTCGGGGCACTTCGCAAACTCCCGATTGACCCGGCCGATCGCCACGGGCCGTAGAATCTTGAACACCGCAAAGAAATTTATTCCCCTCAGCGCGAAATCGTGCAGTTGCTATGTAAATCCGCCGCGACCGCCGAAAGGAAAAAGGGTAACGATCCCTGTCTCATCCATCTTCCTGACCTCCTTTTCAACTTAGGAATCCCCGCCGAGGATGTCGGAAATCGAGCCCGAGTTCACCAAGGCGGCGTCGGAAGCCCAAAACGATTGCGCAAATGGCCCGGACGGGGACAGGGCCTGATCAGGTCGCAACACTCTCCAAGACTGACGCCCACCGGCTCCGGCATCAAGCACATCCAGCACGAGAGACCTTCCGGTGCTTCGATGCCCCGCACCTTCCCGGACGCGGCGTGAGCTCGTGGCGAAACGGCTCACCCCCTTGGCAGTCTCGCCATACTCCGTCGCACCTGAAGATGAGGACGAGCTTATTGTGTCGACGGGCGCGATGTGGAATTAGACGCGACGATAAGGCTTAGCTGTCTCGCGGCTTCGCCGCCGATATCACGTTATTGAGACTCCCCGTTCTGCAATGGACACTTACGGTACTCCAGCGTACCGACCGAGCCACGGATCGAGGCTACTTTACATGAGGGACATGTCCACTTATGCCAAGGAGCTTTCAAAATTGAGAGCGGGTGTAGCTTCACAGGTTCGTAAGTCTTCCTGTGTCGCCGGTAATCGTTTACTTACCCAACTCTCCCATGGGGAGATCGAGCGTCTGACGCCCCATCTGGAGATTACCCGAATTTCGCCGAAAACCCCGCTTTGCACGCAAGCTTATCTGTATTTTCCAACAACCGCTCTTGTCTCATTTATTTATACCCTGGCCAGCGGTTCGACCGTAGAAATCGGCGTCATAGGCAACGATGGCGTCGTGGGTTTAAACACCTTCCTGGGGGGGACGGCGCCAGGCCAGGAAGTTTGCACACTCGCCGGGGACGCATTCCGAATCAAGCTTGCCTCGCTGCATGCCGAATATTGCCGCGGCGACCTACTCCAGCGCGTGCTGTTGCGCTATAGCCAAGCCTTTCTTGCTCAGGTTGCACAAGCCGCCGTGTGCAATCGTTTCCATTCCATGGAGCAACGCCTATGTCGCTGGTTGCTCCTGCGCCTCGACCGACTCTCGTCTAACGAGATAGCCGTGACGCAGGACGGCATTGCCAACATGCTGGGCGGCCGCCGGGCGACCGTCACCGTCGCTGCGGGCCATTTGCAGGAAATGGGACTGATTGTTTGCTACCGGGGCCGAATCACGGTTTTGGACCGGTCGGGCTTGGAAGCGGCCGTTTGTGAATGCTATTGGGCCGTCAACCAGGAAGCAAACTCGCGACGGGTTGGAAACGCCATCCGTCATTAACGAGTCGGGAACGCCGGAACAATCGGCGCCCATTAGGGGGCGTGGCCCGGGCACCGCGGAAGGGGAGCGGCCGGTTGCTGCGGTAGCGCGGGTACGCCAGTCCTGTTTAACCGTGCAGACAGGACTAACAGCATGCTTGCAGCGTCAAAATCATCCGTTCGATTCCAATTTTTTTTGCATTGGGTACGCCAGCGTACCGATATCTCGTTGCGGCCGAGTTAGTTTGTCAGCGCGTTCTGAAGATGCGCTGGACATTTCCTCTCCGGCGGAAGTTCAGCACCTCCAGGCTAACGCATTAGGCTCCGCCGCTAAAGGGCGCTTCGAGGGAGCTTAATTTATGGACCAAGCGCCGCAACATTTCGGAGGTTGATATGTGTACCTATGAGAATCGGACGGATGTGGCGAAGATCGAAAAACAGATTGACAGGTCTCTTCAAGACGAAGGGAAGGCAAAGGAGGTGTTGCGCGAAATTGCGCAGCTTTGCCTTGATACCAAGAGACAACCCGACTACATGTCGCAGTGGCTTTCTCTTTTGAGGAAGAAAGGAATAGACGCCAGAAAATTGGCGGGCAAGAACAATTATGTAGAAATATACCCGAGTGGAACGCACGGAAAAGGTAAAAGTGACAGGCTGCTATTCCAGGTGGAAGAAACGTGGGTAGAGGTCGTGGAAGCAGGTGAAAGCACCCATGGCGGCGCGTTGAAGCTGAGTGCCGTATCGACCATGTCCTTGGCTGAACTGGATCAAATCATCGCCGCCGGCCCCCACGCGGCTTTAGACGCAGTCCTCGCCACGGACCAATCGGCCTTCCAGGACTCGGATGGACTGATCTCGTTCGTAAACATGTCCAGCTCTTTCGTTACCAGCAACCCGGAATACAAAACCGGACGGGAGGTCTGCGACAAAGTTTCCAACTTCTTCGCGACCCTGCGAATCAAGGTTTTCGGCTATCTACAGAAGAACCCCGGCAAGGTTCTGCCGGGAGACAGCGTGCCGAAAACGCAGTGGGACGCCGCCGTGACCCACTATATGCAATTTCTGCTGACTCAGGCCGGCGGACTCACGAATTACAGGGTCACAACGGAGACCTACTCTGTAACTCAGGTCATCACCGAGTTCAGCACCTCGCTGATCAAGCTTCTATTCGACGCGGCCGCGGCTCCCGAGAGCATCGTGAGCGATGTCGTGAAGTTTGTGCAAGGAGTCGGACAATCCCTGCGGGCGAGTTGGGACGACAAGTCCAGGCATTATGCGACCGCCTTGCTCGGTCAATGTCACGAAGCGGTTCCCGTAGATGCTTCGGACCAGACCACCGTCTACTTCCCCAAGATCAAGTACTACTACATCTCGGTCGACTCCTCCCAGCATGCCTTCACGTCCAGTTGTGCAACGGTGGAGAAATTGACCTTCGACTTCAAGTACGAGTACTACGTCACCGGCTTGAAGGCATCGATATTGGACACGACCTCCGATGACTACAAGCAGTTCGTGGCGTTTCTGGACAAGGCACAAGCAGTGTCGTATCAAGACGCCAATAACAATCTCGATGCGATCCTGGATAACACGGTATCGGACGAACCGGCGACATCCCTGGAATTTTCCTCCGACCCGAGCGTGAACGTGTTCGGCGTTGACTTGACGGAATATCCCCGTGTTGCCATCAAGCCTCCCCGAACGATAGAGCGGGTATTGAACAGACACGCCCGAAGCGCATCGTAACCGGCGGGTTTCGTGAATCCGCTCTCGTATCGGAGCAATGTGCTTCTTTTAACCGCCGACCGACCGGGAAGGCTTGTTTCGCAAGAGATAGAACCCCTAGCGGGGTAGCCCTGCCCGGCGACTCGGCGAACGTCCGAGTTAGCGTTAAGCATCCCCGGCTTTGGCCCGGGCCATCATGGCACGTGCCTCAGCTGGGGACCTTGCCCACCATTGATTAGGAGGAAATGAGGTATGAATGCATCCTTCACACTGGCTACAAGTCGCCCGTACAGCTCTCTGTTACGGGAGGTGAGCATTCTGGGAAAGCTCTTCGCATCAAAGCAATTGGCCTTTGAGATGCAGGCGCAGACCGAATCCAACTGGTGTTGGGCCGCGACGGCAACAAGCGTGTCTCACTTTTATTGGCTCACGAGCACATGGACGCAGTGCCGCGTCGCGAGCAGCGAGTTGGGACGAAGCGATTGCTGCAACAGCACGGTCCCACCGGCGTGTAACGTTCCGTGGTATCTCGATCGGGCGCTGACGCGTACCGATAATTTTGTCAGTATGATGGGACAGGCCAGCTTTCAGCAGATACGCGATGAAATCGATGCCGGACGACCCGTCGGCGCGCGGGTTGGCTGGAACGGGGGTGGTGGCCACTTCATGGTGATCTGCGGCTATAGCCTTGTTGGCGGTGTCGAATACTTCGATATTGATGACCCGATCTACGGCAATAGCCATCTTGCCGTCTCGGAGTTCGCCAGTAACTACCAAGGCAGCGGAACTTGGACGCACACCTACTTCACCAAGAGTTACTTCAAGATGCCGATTAAACTATTGATTCCCAAAGAACCAATTCTCCGCCGGATATGGGAAGCTCGACCGCTGTTGAGCTTGAAGCAAGATATGACGTTCACCGGGAACATGCGCGATGCCTTGCAGGAAGGACGTGCCTCCCTTGGAATGGCCCATCGCATCTATTCGGTCGGCTTGGATTCATTGGTCGCCGATCGAGCTCCGGCACCCCACGCGATCGGTATTCGTGTCTATGAAATATCCGGCGACACGCCACAGGCTTTCTTCGATGTCAGCGAAGAGGAACAACCACGCCTGCTGCAGATGTCCGCATCGAAGAACCATCTGGAACCCTTCGCGCGTGGCATGGCGGAAGCGCTGGCAACGGTTAAACAGATCGGCGAGGAATGTGAACTGAGAATGTTCCGTGTGCCTGCTCTCAATTTCGAGGCGCTATGGATTAATTGTGAAGATGAAACCAAGGACGTGCTCGTGCCCTTGCGCGCCGTCGGCCGATTGGCCTCTTACAAGGCGGTGCCTCTGGACGACGCGTTCGATGCCCTGCGGGAGGCGGCACGTCCATTGGCGCAAATGGACGAGACGATGGGCGCCTGATCGCATGCGGTAAACGATCGCGGAAATCGCATTCGGTACATCGCTATCTCCGTAACCAAGCCGGGGCCTTCGCGGAATCCGGCCCAATTGATCGGTCGGCGACCCCAGCCTTCGATTATCGGGCCGTTTTCCCGTGGGCTCGTGGCTTTGCCGCATCAACTCGGCAAGGAGCGAATGATCGCCGGCGCCCTGCTCTTCACTATCCGGTCCGGAGCAGTAGCCCTTCTCCAACGCCGAGCCGTTTCGGCGAAGAGTAAATCCATATTTCGGTGCCGTCGTCGGCGATCGCCGAGGCGGCGCCGTCCTCTTCGAGGGTCGGGTAATACCGCTCCAGCTCCGGAGGCGGTTGCCACCAATAACCGAGGAGGACGGCGAATTCCCGGCGGTTCCGGAGGGGATCGCGGACGGGATAGCTGCCGGGTTCCGGGTGCAGCGGTACGGTGCCGTCTTTCACGGCCTGCCGGGCGATGGCCTCGACTGCGGCGGCATCGGGGCCGGACAATTCGCGACCGGTCAGCTAAAGGTCGATCTCGCCAAGCCAGAACATCTTCTGACGGAATCCGGAGTCGGTTATCGGCTGAAGATCTCGGCCGGTCGGCCCCGCTCCGGGGACGGCGAGAGCATTCTTCTGCTTATTGGAGGGCCCCCAGCGGGTCTGTCGGCAAGGGATTGCCGACCTACGACTCCCACGTGTCCCAAAAGCACCCCGGAATGGCAAGGGAATCCCGGCAACCCCGCGAAATTGCCGGGTTTCGTTGCTCAACCCAGATTACACATTTGGGCGGCTGGATATTCAACCCGCCAACTCCGAGTATCTCGCCAGAATATATGCCACGCACGCCGTCAGCTTCTTCGCATAGGGAATGTGCAGAAACTCGTTAGGCCCGTGGGCGTTGCTCTTGGGGCCCAGAACGCCGGTAATCAGGAATTGGGCTTCGGGGAATTGCTCGCCGAGCATGCCCATGAAGGGAATGCTGCCGCCCAGCCCCAGATAGGCCGCATCGTGGCCGTAGAAGGTTTGCGAGGCCTCGCTCGTGGCCCGCTCCAGCCATGGCGCCAGGGCCGGGGCGTCCCAGCCGGTTCCGGCCTGCTCGAATTCGACGGAAATCTCGGCGCCGTAAGGCGGCTCGGCGGTCAGCACGCGCCGGATGACGTCCTGGGCCTTTAGGCTGTCCACCGTCGGCGGCAGGCGGAAGGACAGCTTGAAAGCGGTGTGCGCGCGCAGCACGTTGCCGGCCGATTGCAGCGGCGGCATGCCGCCCTGCCCGACTACCGAAAGCGTTGGACGCCAGGTACTGTTGAGCAGCAGTTCGGCCGGATCGTCGCTCACCGGACGGAGCGTCGGCACCGCGCTGAAACTTTCGAGCAGGCCGCCGCCCAGTATCGCCGCCGCTTTCGCCTGTTCCCGCCGTTGAACCGGAATCTCCGCCTTGAGTTCCGGCAGGCGAATGTCGCCGGTCGCCGCGTCTTCCAGGCGGTCCAGCAACTGGCGCATGATCCGCATGGACGAAGGGACGATGCCGCTGGCGATGCCCGAATGGGCGGATTCCGTCAGCACCTTCACGTCGACGATACAGCTCACCAGGCCGCGCAGCGAGGTGGTCGACCAAAGCCGCTCGTAGTCGCCGGCCCCGGAATCGAGCGCGATCACCAGCTCCGGCTTGCCGATCAGATGGGCATAGCGTTCGAGATAAGGCGGCAAATCCGGAGATCCGCTTTCTTCCGAGAACTCGATCAGAATCGCGATGCGAGGGCGCTTTCGCCCTTCCAGCGCTTTCAAGGCGGCAACCGCGGCAAACAGCGCATAACCGTCGTCCGCGCCGCCCCGCCCGTAGAGCTTGTCGTCCTTGAGCACCGGCGTCCACGGCCCGAAACCGTCGTGCCAGCCTTCCATTTCCGGCTGCTTGTCCAGATGGCCGTAGATCAGCACGGTCTTGTCCAAATCCCCCGGAATGTCCAGCAGCAGCAGCGGCGTCCGGCCGGGAATGCTGAGATCGTGCAGGGTCCAGCCCGGAATGGAATGCGCATGCAGCCAGTCCACCGCCAGCCGGCGCACCCGTTCCATGTGGCCGTTCGCCTGCCAGTCAGGATCGAACGCAACCGAGAGATTGGGGATCTTGATGTAATCGATGAGCGTCGGCAGGATCTCTCGGTCCCAAAACTCATCGATGGCTAGCCGCAGTGCGTCAGGGTGAATGGTCATCGGTATGTCTTCTCGCAAGGTGGTCAATCGGAAAAGTCTGTCATAGCGGCAAACAGGCCGTCCACCAGATGGCCAAGATGGACTGTACCCTTAGAGCCCCGCCTCGGCGCCGGTCAGCTTTCGCCAAAGCCAGCTGCTGGCTACCTCCGTGCCGAACAAAACATAGTTCAGGACATTGAGATTGCGGAGTATCGACTGCTGGTCCGGAATGGCCGACGACAGCCCGGCAAACAGGATGCTGTCGCCCTCTCGCAGCATGAGCTCCGGCGCAGGGATCTCGATGTCCTCGGCGCCCCGCACCACCATCAGCGGGATACAGGGCAGCTGCCGATCCCGGTCGACGGGATCGCGCATCAGGCTGTCCAAACCAATCGCCGAGCGGTGGATCATCTCCGCGACGGCCGGGGCCTGCCGAGAATCGAGGGTCACGCTCCAGACGGCGGGAACGAGCGTCCCGGTGACGGCGGAAATCCGGGCGATGACATCGTCGGCCCAGGCATCGTCCTTGCGCTTCACGATCGCGAGAAAGCGCGACAGCAGCGGCGTCGTCAGGATCGCCAGGCATTCGTGCGCGATGATTTCGCTCGGAACCACCGTGAAATCGGAATCGAAAGCCGTGAACAATTCGCGGTTTGCCTGCAAGTTTTGCCTGAGCACCACGAATAGATTGGGGTTGAGCTCGCGCGCCGTGACCACAATCGACAAGTTGTTGATGTCGTCGTCGGTACCGGCGACGATGCCCACCGCTCCGTTCACCCCGGCCTCGCACAGCGTCTCGGCGCGGGTGCCCACGCCGAGAACCCAAGGCAGAGCCGTTTCGCGGCTGGGCGGCTTCGGGTCGATCAGGGTTACGTCCAACTGTTCGTGCGTGATATGACGAACGATCGCCTGCCCGAATCGCCCGTAGCCGCACACCAGCCAATTCCCGCGAGGCGGCACCCGCTCGGCGGCCAGTTCCGTGCCCGGCAGCCCTGTCAGCCATTCGAGCAGTCGGTAGGAGCCGGGAGACCGTATCGCCAGCGCGAGATATTCGGCGAATTTCTCGAAGGGATCGATGATGTGCCGAGTACCGAAGGATGCCATGTTGGCGGCCACGTCGACCGTCGTCGCCCGGCACAATGCGGGAATCTCCGGATTCAACAGCCGTACCGCGATGGCGACGGCGAGATTGGCGGAGTCGTCGTTGGTGAGGGCGATGACGCCCACGCAGTTCGGGTGGGTCAAGCCGGCCATGATCAAATTGTTCGGCAGCCGGGCATCTCCGGCCAGGCCTGGCGCATCGAATAGATAATCCTGCAAATCGAGTTCGTCGATACGCTCGGGATCGATGTCGATCACCACGAACGGGATGTTCAGATAATCCAGCGAACGGGCCAGCAACTGGCCGGTTTCACCGTAACCGCAAATCAGATAGAAAGGTTCTCCCAGCCTTCTTACCGAACGGGCGAAGCGTTGTCCGGTCAGCGCCTGTTTGAAACCGCGGTCCTGAATCACGGCAAACAGCTTGCTGATGACGTAGGCCCAGCCGATCACGGACAGGAAAATGCAGAAAATGACCCACAGTCGCTGGGCATCGGTGAAGGTGTAGGGAATTTCGCCGAAGCCTATGGTCGTTGCCGTGTAACTGATGAAATAAAGCGCATGGAAGAAATCCATCCGCCAGGGATTTCCTTGCGCATCGACACCGGGAATCAGCACCAGCCCGCCGACCGAGATCGCGAAGATCGCGATCAAAAAGATCAGCGGCGCCCGCATGTGGCGGAGCGCGACAAAAAAGGCGGTGTTTATCGGGCTTGTATTCATCGGCGCAGCATTACCGTCTCGGCGATCAGCATCGTCACCGAAATGAGATTGGCGAGCATCGCACCGCCGGCAAGCGAAACCACGCTGGCCATGGCTCCGGGCGTCAGCCCCTCGGCCGACATATAAACCGCATAGCCCCAGTCCACGGCCGCGGCGATCAACTGAAGGTCGGCCACCAGGCTGGTGGCCAGATGTATCGCGCCGATCTGCGTGCGATCGCCGAATTTGAGCACGGTGGCTATCAGATTCACCACTATGGCGGCGAACAACTCGGAGACATGATGAAGATGAGGCTTGTCGATTTCGCCGACGAAGAAGCCAAAGTTGAGCGTGGCGGCGAGAACGATGAAGAAACCAAAGACGACTTTTTCCAGATTCATGCAACTCCTCTCAGTGAATAAGCGGATACGTCCGCACTCGGGGCATTCTCCTCAGGCTTAGGCCGCCGGATTCAACATATTCCCCTTATGCCAGGTTTGCAACGTGTGCGGCCGGGGTGATTCCAAGGGTAATGAAAAGCATTGCTCGCCGGTCACGAATCGCATGCAGTAACGGTTGACGGTTCGCGACCCGGTTGGCTATAACCTTCCAAAACCCGCGCAGGAGCCGCCATGACCGAGCGCTTCGTCCTCGATACCAGCGTTTTCACCAATCCCGACATCTACACCCAATTCGGCGTCGATTCGCCGAGCGCCATACTCGGCTTTCTCGAACTGGTCCGCCAGACGTCCGTCGAATGTTTCATGCCGCGCTCGGTGTACGACGAGCTCCGCCTCATGAAAAACATGGGCGAACTGCCGCCGGCTTTCGAGGCCAGCGTACGCATCCGCTCGCCGCGCAAGTTCAACTTGCAGATTCCCGCCCAGATCGTTTACGAACTCATCGAAGAAGTGCGCAAGCGCATCGACCGCGGCCAGCACATCGCCGAGGAATACGCCAAGGCCGCCCGGGAAACCGGCGAAATCCAGGACGCGGGACGGGTCATCAACCGGCTCAGGGAGCGTTACCGGGAAGCGCTGCGGCAGGGCATCATCGACAGCCGCGAAGACATGGACGTGCTGCTGCTGGCGTACGAATTGGACGGCGTCCTGATATCCGCCGACGAGGGACTTCGGAAATGGGCCGACAAGGTCGGCGTAAAAATCCTGATGCCGGAAAACCTCCGCAGCGTTCTGGAAACGCTAATCGAACACCACTTTCCCGGCCAGCCAGTCGCTCAATAGACCGTTCAGCGACGGATAGATGCGGTCGAACTCCAGTAGCCAGAATCCGCCCTCCGGCTTCAACTCCCGCTGGACGACCTGAACGTGGCCCGAGGCCCGTTTCAGATATTTGATCAAGCGGCGGGCGTTTTCCGGATCGCGGAAACGGCAGCGGAAGCGGTGGGAAACCCGGCCTTCGCTGCGGTGCTGCCGGATGGCTTCCTGCAAACCGTCCAGGAATGCCGCCCCGGCCCGCCGGTTCAAATCGTCGAATCCTTCCAGCTCCTGCTCGTCGACAAACAATGCCAGTCTCAGAATTCGGCTGGTGAAATACTCGGGCGACAAATCCAGAAGGCTGTAGACGCTGGTTCGGATGTCCGAAAGATTGGCGCTGCCGGTGACATGTTTGGTGCGCCGCTGGCGGGGCGAATCCTCCTTGAACACGGCGCCTTCGCGGCCTTCCTCGTCGAGTTGCTTCAGGATGTCCGAAATGGGTTTTATATCGCTGGTTTCGAAACGTCCGAAGATCTCGACCGACGGCAGGGCATACCGGCGGATCAGCTCCATTTTCTCGTCTTGAGACAGAAAGCGCGGGCTGTTCCGCCGCATCAGGTCGAACACGAACAGCCTCACGTCTTCCGAAATGAACGGCGGCGCGCTCTCTATATAGGGATTGTCCGGCCCCGCGACCTCGGCGCACAGCACCAAATCCGGCTGATCGTCGAAAATCGCTGTGTCCAGCAGATCGGGCAAGCGATCGGTGGTAAAGGGGCAAACGTAACCGCCGCGGGTCAGAGCGATGAGGCTATTCTGGATTCGGGTCACACGGATGTTGAAACCGTCGATTTTCTCCTCCATCCAGAAAGGACCGGAAAGTTGCTTCGCGAGCCCGGTTCGCAGCGCGAGCAGCCGTCCGATGGCCGGATAGCCGTAAACGGTTCCTTCGTCGAAGACGACGGTGCCGCGCGCAATGTCCTCGAAATCGTGAACGAATCGGACATGGCGCAAACCGCCGCTTTCGGCATCGGCTGCCTTGCCCGATTGCACGGCCTTTCGAATCCGTTCGGCGTCGATTGCGGGTTCTGAAATCACGAGTAATAAGCTCCGGGAGATCGATACCTTGAATAAATAGACCTCTGGGATGGCCGAGGCAACCCGTTTGAATCCGGCTCGCTTTATGAAAGCAATTGTCAAACGCCCCATTCCTGGACTAACGTGAGGAAATTAAATTCATTCTTCTGAAACACCATGTCCAAGACCGATTCTCGACCGTCGATTCAGACTCAAGTCAACGAAAGCATCCAGGAAGAAGCGCTCAAGGTCGCGAGGAGTATCCAGAAGCCGGGGCAGACCAAGGAACAAACCAAGCTGATCGCGCAAGGCATCGCCAAGGGCATCGAGCTTTACAAGAAACAGCAGAGCGCCAAGGCCCGGGAACGGGATAAAGCGCGCAAGAAAGCGATCAAACTCAAGCAGGCCGAGTCAACCGGCCAACAGCGGGAGGAGGATGAAACGGATTTCGCGTGGGACCTCGCTGAATCGGGTATCAGCGGAATGCTGCTCCTCGGCGGAGGAGTCTTCGCCGTTATGGCCGGCATCCTCGCCGTTTCGCTGGTCGCCGGATGGCCGGCCAGCCTTGGTCCTTTTACCCTGCCCGTCTGGTCGTCCGTGGTCGCCGCCATGGCGTTTGCCGGGTTTTCCGGGTGGTTCTTCTATAAGGCCGTTACACTGAATCACGGTCAATGAAACTGCTGACACTCCTGTCCACCCTATTTCTCGCGGGATGCGCCGGCATCCCCAAAGGCGTTTCGCCCGTTCAGGGCTTTGAACTGAGCCGGTATCTCGGCGCCTGGTACGAAATCGCGCGCCTCGACCACTCGTTCGAACGGGGCCTGACCCGCGCCACCGCGACTTATGGCCTTCGGGAGGACGGCGGCATAAAGGTGGTCAACCGGGGCTTCGACTCCCGAAAGCAGGAATGGCGGGAAGCGACAGGCAAAGCCTATTTCGTGGAAAGTCCGGACATCGGCCGGCTGAAGGTTTCGTTTTTCGGGCCCTTTTACGGCGGCTATAACATTATCGATCTGGACAAGGAGAACTACTCCTATGCCCTCGTTTCCGGCCCCACCCGATCGTATTTGTGGATATTGGCGAGAGAGAAGACACTGGAATCCTCTGTACTACACCACCTGGTCACGAAAGCCGAAGCGCTCGGATTTGCAACCGATCGTCTGATCTACGTCGACCACAGCGAGAAGTAACCAGCATATCCGCCAATCGGCCAAGTCAACGATCGGTCATACAGCCGGCTCAGGCGGCCCGGACGTCCGCTTGCCTGACAAGCCCTTTTGGGATATATACCCTTCCGTCGCGTTCCTTTCTTCGAAGGAACCGCTAGTTCTTGCTCAACAGCAATCGAAGGAAACTCAGGGAGGGTATCGATGAAGTCTCAAAAATCCATCTCGCGCATTGCGATTTCCATGGCTTCCGCTTTGATCCTTTATAGTGGTCATGGTTGGGCCGGCACCACAGACATGACTGAGGGCGTTCAAGGCTCCAACACCTCGAATACCGGCGTAATGATCTACAAGATGGGACGGATCGTCGACGATTCCGATTTCGTGGATGTCACTTCCCAGATACCGGCGCTAGGCGGAACGGTGTTGAAGGGCAATCCGACCATCAAGATGCGGTTCGACGCGCCGCCTCCTCCGGACGACACTACCGTGCACGGGGTTTTCGAGCAGATCGGACAAGCCAGGATCCGGATCGTCTTTCCGTTCGACGAGCACATGCAAGTCATTCACGGGGTGCTCAAAATCACAGATTCAGCGGGAACAATCACTTATCTGACACCCGGCGACTCGTATTTCATCGCGCAAGGAAGCGAAGTCTTGTGGGAAACCCTGACGCCGCTTTTTCAGAAATCCTTCCATGACTATACCCATCACTGAGCCATTCCGGTGACGGATCATTACCAACCCATCAGCTGTGATTTCCACGACGAACTGGAAACGCTCGCGGTGAGACGCCGTACGTGCCCGATCACTTATCGGGACGCGTCCGGCGATCCCGTTACCGTCGAGGACCGAATCGAGGATATTTACGCCAGGGACAAGGAGGAATTCCTGAAGTTGAAGAGCGGGTTGGAGATTCGCTTGGACCGCCTGATCGAAGTCGATGGAAAGCGGCTGAGAGCCGACTAGAGGGACAGGCGTCGGCGAAGGATGCCGGCCTCGAGTTGGACGGAAAACACGATTACGCCTCATGTTTCCGGCGTAGGCGTAGGATGGGTAGAGCGAAGCGAAACCCATCGATGGTGGGTAGAACGAAGCGAAACCCATCGATGGTGGGTAGAACGAAGCGAAGCCCACCGGTTCCGCGGCCTTGCCTGGTGGGTTACGGCGCGCGGAAACACAGAGGGAACTTTGCGGACTCGGCGTGATGCGCGCCTAACCCACCCTACAACGCTACAACGCCATCGTTTTCCGGTGTGGCGGGATATTGTTGACAGACAAATCCCGGCGGCTACTCGATCAAGAAATCCCGCATCATGCCCATGTCCTCGTGTTCGAGGTTATGGCAGTGATACATGAACACGCCCTTGAAGTGGTGGAACGGCTTGATCATGCGCACGGTCTCGCCAGGCATGACCAACACGGTATCCTTCCAGCCGCTACTGACCAAACCGTCTTTTACCGTCGCATAGCTGTCCGCTCTCTCGACGGCTACGGTGCGGCTGATGATCTGGAATTGGTCGCCATGCAGGTGGATGGGGTGCGCCATGGAAAACATCATCCCCATGCCACCCCTCATGCCCATACCGCCCATGCCCTGCCCTTCTGGCTGAGCATCGCTTCCGTGGCCGCCCATCATTCCCATCATGCGGCCTCGCATACCGTGGCCCATGCCGTGTCCGCCGCCGCTAGTATGGAAAATTTCCATGAGCTGCACGGTATCGAGCGGAATCCGCTCGAACGGCTGAATATCGTCGAAGGCATAGGAGCGGCCGTTGAGCAGCATCGCCATCGGAGACTCAGAAATGGCGATCGGCACGGGCTTGCTGGGGTTGGCGACATCGTCCAGCGTATAGCGGTCGATCTTCGACAGCCGGCTCGGCAGCTTCGGGCTCTCGCCGGTCTCGCGGGTGACGCGGATCTTGAACAGGGGATAATCGCTGCCGACGGGCAAGGCCATGGCGCCCATCATGCCCATTCCTCCCCGTCCGCCGCGCCCCCCCATGTGCTCGGCCATCATCGGCAGCACGCCGGAGAACGGCAGGCTGCGCATCGTCAACTCAGTGCCCTTGGGCCGGCCGCTGAAATCCGCCCAGACATCGAGGCGCTCCCCGGGTGCCAGCATCACGTAAGGGAAAGTTTCCGGGGACTCCAGGAGTCCGCCGTCGACGCCGATCACGGTCACCGGCGTGCCGTCGCTCCAGCCGAGTTTGTAAATACGGGCATTGGAGCCGTTGAGGAAACGGAAACGGTAGGCGCGGCTGGCCACTTCGAACTCGGCATTCGGCTGGCCGTTGACCAGGATGCGGTCGCCGTAGAATCCCATCATCCGATCGTGCATGTGCGGACCGTAAATCAACTGGTTTTGGGCATTGAACCGGCGGTCCTGAAGGACAATGGGTATCTCGTACTCGCCGGAAGGCAATTCGAGTCTCGCCTCCTCTTCGTCGTTTATGATCAAGCCGCCGGCAAGACCGTAGTACACCTGCCTCGCGGTAATTTCGTGCGGATGCGGATGATAGATATTAAGGCTCGCCCGGTTGATCACTTCGAATTCATACACGAAGGTCTCGCCCGGATCGATGATGTACATCGGATGGCCATCCATCAGCGCGGGGACGTGGAGTCCGTGCCAATGGGTGATAGTGGGTTCCATCAGGTCGTTGCGGAAATGAATGCGGACTTTCTGGCCCTTTTGCAAGCGGATGATCGGTCCGAGATAGCAACTGGGCAGCTCGGTCAGCGTATCCTTCGGGCCACTCAGCAACTTGGCGGTATAGTGCTGCACCCGGGTCGCCTGTCCCGGCAGAATGGATATGGAGCCCTGGCGGGCAGCCAATTCGATCTCGACATCGGGCTTGAAGGCGGGAGACGCCCGATTGGGCGTCAATTTGGGCATGCCGTGCATCTCCATGGCACGCACCCATGCCGGCATGCTCGCTGCGGCTAATAAACCGACACCGGTTTGAAAAATGAAGCGGCGGCGCGAACGATCGACTGGATCTTGCATAAGCTCTCCTCGAATCTGTCGTTATGGTCGCAGACGGCTCAGCCGCATCTTTTGGGGTTGTTCACCTCGACCGGCGAGCGCCTGGAATAAATAGATCTCTTCCTCCTGGAAACCGAATGATCGCGCAGTCCTGCCGACCGGTACTATGATACGCCTAGGACAGGAGCGGCAGCATAATAATTCAATGATTTTCTTATGGACAGATTGCCGCAGCCCCTTCTTGAAAGACGGATTTCGCCGGCCCGTAGCCAGAATTTTTGAACCTCGCGAGATCTCGGCGAGCCTGAATCACGCAACGACTTTACAAAACGTTTGTCGGTAATTTCTATGGAGAGCAAACGGCGAAGATCTTTCATCCACCACGTGCAGAGAAACATTCTCGCGGGGCTGGTCGTCCTTACCCCGATACTGCTCACCTGGCTCGTTTTCGACTTCATCCTGGCAAAGCTGATCGCCTTCGGGCGACCTTGGATACCGGCCTTGTATAGAGCCATTTATACGTTTTCTCCCAAGCTGGCGGATTTGATGCTCAACGGCTGGATCGATTCGGTGCTCGCCCTGCTGATCACCCTCGTCTTGCTCTTCATGCTGGGCTGGCTGACGAGCCGGGTGGTCGGTCGGCAGATTCTGATCGGGTTTGAATTGTTGCTGGAAAAAATCCCGGTACTGAAAGCCATCTACGGCTCCACCAAGCGGCTGCTACTCGCCTTTCAAGCGCAACCGGAGCAGATCCAAAGGGTCGTGCTGATCAATTATCCCACCGAGAAAATGCGGGCCGTGGCCTTTGTGACACGCATCGTCCGGGATACCGAAACCGGCGAGGAACTGGCGGTGGTTTATATGCCCACCGCTCCGAATCCGACGTCCGGTTATATGGAAATCGTGCCCTTTTCCCAGGTGACGCCCACCGATTGGACCGTGGAAGAAGGCATGCAATTCGTCATATCGTGCGGGACCAGCACCCGCGAGCATGTCGGCTTTTCGGACGCCCAACGCCGCGGACAAGACGGCAGCGAAATGCCGATGAAAGAACCAACTAGTCGATCGGGGTGAGATTTGCGCGTTCCGATGCTTTATCCCGCCCGAAACTGTCAAAGAGTTTATCGACGGCCGGACCAACCGAACGGAGCATTACCATGGGAGCACGAACAGCTTTGCGCCTCGGGCGCGTGGCAGGCATCGAAATCCTGGTTGACTGGAGCCTGCTGATCATCTTCTCGCTCATTACCTTAAGTCTCGGGGCCGGCTTGTTTCCGGCTTGGCATCCGGACTGGGGCCCGCTGCTGATTTGGGGAACCGCAATCGCCGCGGCCTTGCTGTTCTTCGGGTCGGTGCTTTTGCATGAACTTTCCCATGCCATAGTTGGCCGAGCCAACGGTATTCCGATTCCGCGCATTACCTTGTTCATGTTCGGCGGGATGGCGCATATGGAGAAAGAACCTCCCTCATGGCGCGCCGAGTTGTACATGGCAGCCGTGGGGCCGATCACCAGCCTCGTGCTCGGATTCGTTTTTCTGGGACTGGCCAAGATGGTTATCGGTCCCATGGAGATCGATCCCGACAACCCGCAGCAATCGTTCGCGACTTTGGGGCCTACCGTCAGCCTGCTCATGTGGCTGGGCCCCATCAACATCATTCTCGGCCTGTTCAATCTGGTTCCCGGCTTTCCGCTCGACGGCGGGCGGATTCTTCGTGCCGCGCTGTGGGGCGCGACCGGCGATTTGCTCACCGCTACGCGCCGCGCCTCGGCGGTCGGGCAAGGGTTTGCCTGGGTGTTGATGGGGTCCGGCTTTCTCATGATCCTGGGATTGCGCGTACCGATATTCGGGGCCGGTTTCATCAATGGCTTGTGGCTCGCCTTGATCGGCTGGTTCCTCAACAATGCGGCCGTCATGAGCTACCGCCAGTTGCTCGTTCACCAATGGCTCGAGGACGTGCCCGTCCTGCGCATCATGCACACCCGGTTCGAGCGGGTGGCGCCGCAGTTATCTCTTCAGGCATTGGTGGACGAACACCTGATGCCGAGCGGACAACGCGCTTTTCCGGTCGAGGAGCGCGGCCAGTTCATCGGAATGATCTGCCTTCGCGATCTGCCGAAGCGCCCGCGCGACGCGTGGAGGACCACGACTGTCGGCGACATCATGACGCCGAGACACGAATTGGTGACTCTTTCTCCCGAGCAGGACGCAGCCGCCGCGCTGGACCTTTTCGGCAAGCGTGACGTGAATCAGCTGCCGGTGCTGAAAAACGGGCAGCTCCTCGGATTCGTCCGGCGCGAAGATATTTTGAAATGGCTATCGCTTCATGCCGGCCTGACTGTCACTGAAGGCGGCCGGCCTGCTTCGCGGCCTCTCGGCTGACGGAAACCGCCCATCGGCGGGCAAGGCTCGGGATTTACTGTCTGCGAACCGGTTCGGCTGCAAGCCGGGACCCGAGGGCGTGGTAATACCCTTTCAGCAGCAGCGGCGCGAAGATGGTGGTGAAGGCGATGACGATGATCAAGGCGGCATAGATCTCGTTGCTCAAGATGTTCGATGTCCGCCCCAGCTCGGCAAAGATGAGCCCTACCTCGCCGCGCGGAATCATCGCCAGCCCGACGGCAAAACGAGTCACCCAGCGTTCGCTGATGAACAGCGCGCTGAACAGCTTGCCCGCTATTGCGGTACCGATCAGGGATAGCGAAAACACCCAAATGAAGGGGGACGTCCAATCGATGGTTCGGAGATTCAGCGATAGCCCGACCATCACGAAGAAAATCGGCACGAACAGATAAATGATGGGGCGCATCTGATTGTCGATGCGCTCGGCGAATTCGGTACCGGCATGCACGGCCAGACCGAACGGCAGGAAAAATCTCCGGGAAAGGGCGAGTCCTGCCGCAAATCCCCCGAGAAGTTCGGGCGCGCCGATCTCGTGGGATAGCCAGGCGAAAAAAAGGACCAAGGACACAACGGTCGTGGGAATCAGTCCCGGCGTCTGGCTGAACTCGTCGAAGCGCCTGATCTCCAGCGATATGAGCTTGGCGAAAATCGGAGCCAGCAGGAAGAATACGGCGATGAACAGCAGCACCCGGCCGGCGTTCATATAACTGATACCGCCGCCGATGGAAAACTCATAAAGAATCGCGAGCAGCACCACCCCCAGAATGTCGTCGATTACTGCGGCCCCTAGCACCAGTTGAGCTTCGTGAGAGTGCCTCTGATGCAGGTCGGTCAAAACCCGTATCGTGATGCCGATGCTGGTGGCGGTCAGGGTTCCGCCGATGAAAAGGGATTCGAGCAACGGGCGTTCGAAGACTTCATAGCTCACCAAGAAGCCGAATGCGAACGGCAAGGCGAAGCCGCTGACCGCCACGATCGAGGATTTGAAGCCGGCGCGCGCCAACTGGCGGATGTCGGTTTCGAGCCCCGCTTCGAACAACAGCAAAATGATACCGATCTCGGCCAGCATGCGGATGGTCTGGCTCGGTTCGATCCAGCCCAGCACCGTAGGCCCCAAAACGACTCCGGCCATGAGTTCTCCGACCACCGGGGGCACCCGCGCCAGCGCCGCCAGCTCGGCGAACATGCGCGCGCTCAAGAGAATGATCAGAAGATTGAGGAAGAATCCGTGTACCGGGTATTCCATAGGACATATTCTCCCGATGTGGCGATTCGGCGAACTCGTATGGGGAAACGCCTAGAGAACCGGAAAAACGTATCGTCGGTCAAGTCCCGCACGCTTTCAATCATCGTTCTCTGGACTCAGCATGATACCGGCTTAATGTACCACTAGCGTGACAACCACCTTGCACAGCACGACCAAAATGGCCGATGATTAGACTATCCCACCCCGGGTGCACTATTAGCGCAAAACCCCCTCAACCTCGTCGGTTCGGAACGACCTGGAAGAGGCGATTTTCGCGCACTTAGGGCACTCGCGTTCGCCAAGTTGCCATCAACGCGGTCGCACATCTACCAATCCATATCGAGCAAGATTCACGATTGTACTTATGGGGTCAAAATTTCCTTTCATCGAACGGGTTTTGCATAACCGCTTCGTTCGGCAGTTACTCGCCAGCGCACTGGATCTGGTGCCCATCGTGGTGGTCATCCTGTTTTTTCAAATCCTGGTAATCCAGCAGCCGATTCCCGAGGCCGGACGGTTCGTTGCAGGCATGCTGCTGGTCGTTTTGGGGCTGACCTTTTTTATGCAGGGCTTGAAGCTGGGGCTGTTTCCGCTGGGCGAAAGCATGGCCCATGCGTTCGTCCGCAAGGGCAGCCTATTTTGGATACTGGTATTCGCTTTCGCACTGGGATTCGGCGCCACCGTAGCCGAACCGGCACTTATCGCCGTCGCCGACGAAGCAGCCCGCATCGCCGCCGACGACGGCGCGATTACAGCTTCGGTAGAGGCCCGCAAATCATACGCACTGGGTCTTCGCCTTACCGTCGCCACGGCGGTGGGATTCGCGCTGATCGTCAGCACGATCCGCATCATCCGCGGCTGGCCGCTTCCTTATGTGATCGTCGGCGGCTACGCTGGCGTAGGCATCATGACGATCTTCGCGCCGCCGGAAATCATCGGCATCGCCTACGATTCCGGCGGCGTGACCACCTCGACCATCACCGTGCCCCTGGTGACTGCGTTGGGCGTTGGACTCTCGTCCTCCATTCCTGGGCGTAATCCCGTGAGCGATGGCTTCGGACTGCTCGCCCTCGCCGCCTTGATGTCCATGATCTTCGTCATGGGATACGGGATATTTGCATGAACGAGTGGCTGCACGAATTCGGAAATATATTGTTGGAGACCCTGCGCGCCGTATCCCCGATCATCGGTTTGCTGGTGCTCTTCCAACTGCTGGTCATCAGAAAACCCTTGCCTCACCCGGGCCGGATTCTCGTGGGCTTTTTGTACGTCCTGCTAGGCGTTGCCCTATTTCTGGTAGGACTCAAAATGGCCCTGTTTCCGATCGGCGATCTGATGGCTCAACAGCTGACCGCGCCGGATTTTCTCGGTATCGAGCCCGATCCTGATCGTGTCCATTGGTATAACTATATCTGGGTCTATCTGTTTGCCGGCTGCATCGGATTCGCCGCGGCCATGGCCGAACCCACCCTCATCGCCGTTGCGGTCAAGGTATCGGAGGTTTCGGCCGGAAGCATCAGAGCCCTGCCGCTCCGTCTCGCGGTCGCCCTCGGCGTAGGCGGCGGACTGGCGCTAGGCACGTTCAGGATCGTTACCGGCGCACCGCTGTACACCTACATCCTTACGGGGTACGCCATCGTAGCCATTCAGACCGTTTTCGCCCCCAAGGTCATCGCCGGGCTCGCGTACGACGCCGGCAATGTGGCCTCGTCGACGGTAACGGTACCCATCGTGACGGCACTCGGATTGGGTCTGGCCGCCGCCGTTCCCGGCCGCAATCCCTTGCTGGACGGATTCGGCCTGATTGCGTTCACTTGTCTAATTCCTATAATCAACGTGCTTGGTTACGGCCAGATCGCCATGTGGTTGAGTCGGCGCAATCAAGCGGCCAACAACGACTAAGGTAGCCTCATATGCGCTTCAAACTGATCATCGCCTTCGTGGAAGACGATAAAACCGAGCTCATCCTGAAAACCGCTCGTGCACATGGCGCTACCGGCGCCACCGTCATCGCCAATGCCCGCGGCGAAGGACTCAAGCGAACGAAAACGTTTTTCGGACTGAGCCTGGAAAGCCAAAGGGACGTGCTGTTGTTCCTGGTAGAGGAGCATCTGACTCGACATATCCTGGAAGCCATCGGCCGTGCGGGCAAGTTCGACGAAAAGCCCGGCACCGGAATCGCGCTTCAGATCGATGTGGAAGACGCCGTAGGGATCACGCATCAAATGGAAAAATTAGCCCCCATCGTCGAGGAGGAACTTTAATGGAAAAGAAGCCCATTATCCGGGTCCGGGACGTTATGAAGACCGATTTCGGAACGATCGACGGCATCGCCACCATCAGCGAAGCCTTGAAGAAAATGAAATCGATGAGAACCTCGGTGCTGGTGGTCAACAAGCGGCACGATGACGACGAATACGGCTTGATCACCGCCGGGGACATTGCTCGGCACGTATTGGCGAAAGATCGTGCGCCCGATCGGGTCAATGTCTACGAAATCATGAGCAAGCCGGTGATTTCGGTGCACCCCGACATGGATATCCGGTACTGCTCGCGCCTGTTCGCAAATCACAATCTCGTACGCGCCCCGGTGCTGGACGGCCGCAACGTCGTGGGCATGATAAGTCCCAACACACTCGTGCTGGACGGGCTTTATCAGATCGTTTGAGGGCCGTTTCCGTCTGTTCCGCCGATGCCCAAATCAGGCAAGGTGAGCCACGGCACTTTTTTGAGCCACTGCTATACTTTTTCGATACGGCATCGAAAAGTTATCCACTGTCAAGACTTGACAGGATTTTGAACAAGCAGCGCTTAGTTAAGGCGATACCGTAAATTATCAATTCATCATTTCGTAATAAATCATCTTCGCAAAATCAATAGTTTACGATTTTAATCCGTCCAACAACCGGGCCTGAAAAAAACCTGGCCAGACTAACGTAAGGCCCGAAAATATCAGGTGCCGCCGCTTTCATCCCCATATTTATCCACAAGGTTGTCCACGAAATCTGTGGACAGGCGACCAGGTTTGTTTGGCTGACTTAGATAAGAACATCTCCCGATCGCGGGAGCCGGTTTATTTTAGTCGTAGGTGGCAATCCCTTGCCGACTACTGCTGCCCTTCCCCAAGAGGTTTTCGTTGAATCGGTGCGGGATCAGTGTCCTCCACCGGTTTCCTGATCCGTCGACACTTTCCTGACCAGAGGCATCAACAAGAGGGAGGCGAAAAAGATAGCCCCCAGCAGATGGAATAAATCGTTGGCGGCCATGACCTCGGCTTCTCGTATCACCCACCGGGAAAGCTGTTTGAGCGCCGCTTTTTCGCTGTCCGGCAAGGGAAATCCGGCCATTTGCGCCTGCAGCTTAGCGATCAAGGCTTCTGCCTCCCGCGAACCCCCGGTCACGGATTCTCGCAACGCAGCGTAATGCTCCTTGATATAGCGCGTTTTCAAGGAACTGGCGACAGCGATGCCGATAGCTCCGCCCAGATTGCGCATCAGATTGAACAGCCCGCTAGCGTTCTTGACCTCGTCCGGCGGCAAGGTACCGAGGGCCAAACCGCTGATCGGCAAGAAACAGAACATCAAGGCGAAGCCTTCCACGGCTTGCGGCCAGAAGAATTCCCAATAGCCGGCGTCGGCGGTCAGACTGCCGTTCATCCAGGCGCCGGTTCCGTAGAGCGCCAGTCCGCCGGCCAGCATCAGGCGCGAATCCAGCACCTTGGATAACGGGCCGGCGAAGAAGGCGGATACGAATTGAAATAAGCCCGTCACCATGACGTATTGACCGATCTGCAGACTGTTCAGCCCCTTGACTCCGGCCAGATACACCGGGATCAGATAAATCATGGTGTAGAGGCCGATGCCGAGGATGAAGCTGAACGCGCAGCCGACAGCGAAATTGCGGTTGCGAAACGCCCAAAGGTCGACGATAGGGTGTTCGAGCGTCAGTTCCCGGTAAAACATCGCGACGCCGCCCGCCGCGGCAAGACAAGCGAAAAACACGATCTCGCCGCTTTCGAACCAGTCTTTCCGAGTCCCCTCTTCCAGCACGAATTGCAGGCTGCCAAGGAAAACCACGATGTACAAAATGCCGCGGAAATCGATCCGATTCAGCAAGTCCCATTCGGGCTCGTCAATCCGCAGGAACAGCCAGGTTCCTAGGCAGACCAGCAAGCCGGGCAAGAGATTGATCAGAAACAGCGCCTTCCAGGATACCGTCTCGGTGAGATAGCCGCCGAGTACCGGGCCCGCGGTGGGCGCGACGGTAACCACCAGCCCCACCAGGATGGTGATCGCCGGTTGCAAGCGGGGCGGAAACAAGGTGTAGATCACCGCGAATATCGACGGGATCATGGCTCCGCCGAACAACCCCTGCAAGGCTCGGAACGCCACCATCGAGGGCAGATCCCAGGCCAGCGCGCAGCATAGGCTCATCAAGGTGAAGCCGCCGCAGGCGAGAACGAACAGATAACGGGTCGATAAGGCCCGGCCCAACCACCCGGACAAGGGAATGATCACCACTTCGGCGACCAGATAGGCGGTTTGTACCCAGCCGATCTCGTCCCGCGTCGCCGAAAGACCCGCCTGAATCTGCTCCAGAGAACTGGCGACGATCTGAATATCAAGGACCGCCATGAATACTCCGAAGATCATGGCGGTAAAACCGATCCATTCGGACGGGCTGACCTCTCTTTCCCGGATCTCCGGACTTTCGCTTACGTGCTCCGGCTCGCTCCCGGCAGTGTCGAGACGGATTTTCTCCGCTGCGCTTGCCGCCATGACGCGCTATCGAACTCGAGTCCTGATCAGGGTAGACGAACCGCGCTTCGATGCGCCGAATCGGCGTTGAAAAAAGACCAGCGGAGAAGTTCGATGAAGCAGAAAACGAATGAACACAGTTGCGACGCCCTAAACTAAACGGTTCAGTTTAGGATAAGTGGGAACTTTACGATTCGCAAACGGTTTGTCTCGGCGGCAACACGCTCTATGAGAATCCAAATCATTCGCCGTCGGAAGCGTCCGACGACATAGATGTCGGAGTAGTCGAAACCCTAATGCGCGTGATAGTCTCGGCCTTCGAGAAATATCCACTTTCGGGCTTTGTTGCAGCCCAAGGAGTCGGTCGCATGGATTCGCATCCCGGAACAGCCACGGCCCATCGTTTTTTCGCCGGCACCGGCGCCAGCTACGACACCATCGTCAGACTCTGCACCCTGGGTTTCGACCTTTGGTGGAAACAGAGGATTGTGGACGCGATTCCTAAAGACGCTTCGCATATCGTCGACCAGGCCTGCGGGACCGGCATCCTGACGTTCAAGATCGCCCGCCGTTTTCCCGCATGCCGGGTCACGGGCGTGGAACTCCGGGACGAATATCTGAATATCGCCAAGGAAAAAGCGCGCGCGCTGAAACTCCGGAATGTGGATTTCATGCTCGGAAAAGCCGAAGACATCCGCGTCGATGGCCCGATCGACTGTATTACATCCTCTTATCTGGCCAAATATGCCGAGCTGGAGAGTCTGATTCGAAACGCCAAGGCCATGCTTCGCCCCGGCGGAGTTCTCGTCATGCACGATTTCACCTATCCCAGCGGTCCCATATTCGCTCGGCTCTGGGAGTTTTACTTCAAAATTCTTCAAATGGCGGGACCCAGATTTTTCCCCGAATGGAAAACGGTTTTCGACGAACTGCCCGGATTTCTCAAACAAACCGCATGGCTGACCGAACTTCCGGAGGTTTTGCGCGAGAACGGCTTCGCCCCGGTGAACGTCGAAACGCTGACCTGGGGCGCGTCGGCCCTGGTGACGGCGACGAAATCCGCGAGCTGAAATTCCGGTGAGCGCTCACTCCAAAGCCCGATGCGTTAAACCCCGTTAAACATGTCGATCAAATCCCGTGGAGCGTCATGAATCATTACTCTCTTGCGGGAGTCGGGCACGAGCCCCGAGACCTCGAGACACGATAATTGGAGACGTCGTTCCATCTCCTCCTCCATGTTCATCCGTGCTTCCTCGAAGCTTTTCGACAGTTCGCACGACAGCGTCGAGCGCTCTCCGGTCAACAGGGGCGTAATCGAGGCTTGTAGGTTCCCGCCGAAGCGGACTATCGCAGGCGCAAGAGCGGCTATGGCCCGAGCGTCGATGACTCCGCTCGACAGGTGATGCTTGATTTCCTGCAAATCGTCGGCGATCTGATACGCTTCGCCGATCAAAACACCATAGCGATAAAACGCATTTCGGACATCCCGCTCGGCACCCGCCGCAAGTGCACCCAGTTCGCAGGCAACGCCGAAAAGCACGCCGGTCTTGAGATCGATGATCGCGTCATAGAGGGATTCGGGCACGGCATCGGCCCGGAGATAAACAGCCAGTTCCGAAGGATCGATGGGTTCCTGAAACGCGCCCTTGGCGATTCGGGCGATCGCACGCGACACCGCCAGGCCATCATCCCGGCTCAAGTCGCTCATCATCTCGATGGCGGAAGCGAAGATGACATCTCCCAAAAGCACCGCTTTCCGCGCCCCCGCCAAGGTCCAGGCAGCAGGTTTGCCCCGCCTGGCGCGATCCTGGTCCACGAAATCGTCATGGATCAGCGTGGCCCCGTGAACAAGCTCCACCGCCACGGATCTCGGCACTGCGGACGACGGATTTCCGCCAAGGCTTTCGTTCACCAGGCACACGAGGGAACCTCTGATCATCTTTCCGCCCCGGAACGTATCGTTCAGCGCCTCATCGGGACGGACATGCAGGCCCTGAAAAAGTCCCTGCAAGGTCTGATCGATCGCTTCAACAAGAATCGGCCTACACCCGCAGCAATAATCCTTGAATCCCTTCACGCCCGCAGTCCTTCTCACATGGCGAAAACCGCTCGGGAGACCATATCACAACTTGGGCAAGACCCGCCGGGATATTCGCCGATATCGGCAGAGAGGTAGCGCCCTAATCGAACACGCGAAACAGCAGCAGGCCCATGCCCAGCACGATGACTCCTAGGCTGATGCTTTTCAAAATCGCCTCGTACCGGATCATCAAGGCCCGATCGGCATCGCCGAGGCCGCCGCCGCATTGCTTGAGCGCCTTGTAAGGCCGCGATGTCTTGATCTCTACCAGGCTGAACAGAGCCATGGACAAGGCGACCGCGATCACGGCGACGGAGAGAGTGTTCGTTTGCATCACGTATCCCGCCAAAACCGGCAGAAATCCCCATGAAAACGCGAACCATCCGTCGGTATGGTAGCGTCCGTCGAACCATTCCAGGTTATAGGCAAAGACGAAGAATCCCTCGACAAGCGCGATGAAGATCAGATTCGGCACGAAACGCACCATGAAGTAGGCTGCAACCAGATAGGCCGCCGCTAGCGAGCATCCCGCCATGAGCCACAGCTGCCGTTTGCCGAACACGTCGCCCCATGGCTTTTTCGCCTTGCTGCCCAGCGCATCCAGGGCATGGGCGCCGATTCCGAGACCCAAGAAGTAAATGAAGGCGATGGCGATCACCCGGTCCCAATGGAGATCGGGTGCCAGCACGGACCCGATCACGGTAAAGGACATGACCATCGCCGTATAGGGCAGAAAAAGAAGGCCGATCGCTCTCCGAAATTTAGGAGAGCCGAATCGGGGAACGAACCATTCGGACCCTCTGTCCGGCTTCGCTGAGTCATCAGGCGTCAACGCATGTCCTCCATCCGGGTTCTAGTAGAAGCACTCCGCCGAATATTTCGGGATGATAGCCTCGTCACGCTTGATCCCGAAAGCACCGTTTGAATCGCTTGCGGATATCACTTGCCCCCAGCTGACTACGGAGAGATACTTACATCGGGGTATTTCGGGGGGCTTCCCCAGTTTCCCAGAAACCCGAAAAAGAAGGCATCGACTTTACCTTTCCGTCGTGCCCGCACGACTGTTTCTCACGGATGGAGATGGATCGTTATGAAACCGAAAACCTCGTTTCGCTCTTGGATGACGCTCGGCATCTTGGTGATGGTGTTTGCCGAATCCACTGCCGAGAATACCGTTCCTCTACCCCACCATTATCCGGATGCGGTGCAGGAACAAGGCAGCACCCCGTTTGTCGAGCCGGTAGGATTGCAGGATGCGGTGCAATTCTGGCGCCAGGTTTTCGGGGTGTGGCATCTGAATCAGTTTGCACTCCACGACAGCGTTCATTTGGGCGTGGTCTACGACGTGATCAAGCTGCCGGATGTCGATGGCGAGGGTCTGACGCATGAGCATAAAGCGTCCGTAGAATGGCACCTCCATGCCCTCGAAAATGAACTTCGGGACTTGGAAGATCGGGTGCGGTTCGGTGCCAGCTTGACCGACACGCAGCAACGACTGTTCGATCTCCTGGTCAGCCACGCCGGCGAAAACGCCGTGTACGGAGCAAGTCAGCGGGTACGCGGTCAACGCGGGCTGCGGGAACGCTTTCTAAAGGGACTCGAAGCCAGCGGCCGCTACGATCGCCTGTTCCGCAGGATATTCCGCGAGGCCGAATTGCCCGAAGACCTCGCCTTGCTTCCCCATGTCGAATCGTCTTTCGTCAATCACGCGCATTCCTCGGCGGGAGCCGCCGGGATGTGGCAATTCATGCGCGCGACAGCTCGCCGCTGCCTTCACCTGAGCCGGGCGGTCGACGAGCGTTATGATCCGGTGTTTGCCGCGCGCGGCGCCGCACGGTACCTGGCCCACGCCTATGAAGTGCTCGGCGACTGGGGATTGGCGATCACCTCGTACAACCACGGCATAGGCGGAATGGCGCGCGCCAGAGACGAATTCGGACCGAACGTCGCTCGGATCGTCCGCTATTACCAAGGTTCGACCTTCGGTTTCGCGTCACGGAATTTTTATGCCGAATTCCTTGCCGTGCGGTCGATCATCCAGAATCTGCCGAATTATTTCCCGGCGGGCGTATTCTTCCAACCGCCTCTCAAGCACGATCTCGTCCGTCTAACCGGCTCCCTTCCGGTCACTCATCTGGCGAGACTCCACGGCCTGGAACGCGACACGCTTGCCGAGCTCAACCCCGCTTGGACAACATCCGCGATCAAGGGGCGCACCCTGCTCCCCGCGGGCATCGACGTTTGGCTTCCTCAAGGGACCTTGGAGCGCACCCCGGGCATTTCGGCCTATGAACAACCCGTGCTGGTGGCCGGCGATGACGCTCAGTCCAACAGGCGCATCGTCACTGCCTCGCTGATCGATGTCGGAGAGGAGCCGGTGATGATGCCATCGCGTTTGCTCACGACGCCGGCACCGGTCCCGGCAGAGGATATCGTAAAGGGCTCCGGGCGCGGAAAAGCCGTCGCGCAGAAAGCCAAGTCCGCAAAGCTGTCGAAACAAGGGCACCGGGTACATGTGGTTCGCCGTGGCGAATCTCCGCGTCTGATCGCGGCAAAATACGGCGTTGGACTTCGCAAATTGCTGACGATGAACGCGATCACGCAAGGGACGGTGCTTCGGCCAGGTCAACGACTGCGCATTCCGATGAAATCCAGCTGACATTTGAAGGGCTTCGAGGTCTTTTCAGGCAACGAACCGGGAAAGCGGTTAAAGGCGAAGAGATTTGATCCGTAGATATTCGTGCGAAGTTTTACGACTTTTTTACAACAAATGCCGAGTGTTTAATAAGACCATAAACCAATTCTTATTTAACGTCGGAACACCTAACGGCTGGTGTAACTCGCTGCTGTAACGGCACTATTTGCCTTTTAACGATATAAGCTTTTTGTTGTGCGGCTATATCCATGGCCGAATGATAACAGGAAGATAACGGTAAAAATCGGTATAACTGCTGAGCGGAAGGGTTTTTTGGACAGGACGGTCTTGATGAGCTCGAACACTGAAGCCGTTATGGGATCCGACAGAATCTTTCCAAGGAGGATCTTCATGGCTACTGTTTATATCGACGATCAGGAATTGGTACATCGAGTCCAACAGGGAGACCGGAGTGCTTTCGATCGTCTGGTGCGCAAGTACCAGGCCAAGCTCTTGCAACTGATAGGCCGTTATATCAAGGACCCTCACGAATCGTGGGATGTCGCGCAGGAAGCCTTTATCAAGGCCTACCTTGCGCTCCCGAGATTCCGCGGTGACAGCGCGTTCTATACCTGGCTCTATCGAATCGCCATCAACACCGCCAAGAATCACCTGGCGATGCGGCTGCGCCGCCCGTCGGAAGACGAGCTCGATGTCGAAGAGGCCGAGCAGTTCGAATCCGCCGTTCGACTGAAAGACCAGGAAACTCCGGAAGGCTTGGTATTGACCGAGGAACTTGCGCTAACCATTCAGCAGGCGCTCGACAAACTTCCGGGGGAGTTGCGGACTGCTATCCAGTTGCGGGAATTCGACGGGCTGAGCTACGACGAAATTGCCCAGGTCATGCAATGCCCGGTCGGAACGGTCCGCTCGCGCATCTTCCGGGCGCGGGAATTCCTCGACAAGCAAATCGAATTTTTACATTGAGGCATCGGACGACGCGCCAAGGACGACGCGATCCCTCCTCCGTCCTGGCTGGATTAAAAGGATGTTCTATCGGCCGGGATCGAGATGCGATAAAACAGAATAACCGAAGCGTGAGGTTCGAAGGAGAGTCTTGACGACTGGACCTAAACATCCGCTGTTTCGGCGACAAATTCCGCATTTCCGGGTGACTCGACACCAGCGCCCAGCCATCATTACTCTCGGAACATCCTTTTCCATGCGACATCCCGGTTCCTTTCGCTTGTCCTGACACTGATCGAATCATCCCTGATTCCACTCGACGACTGCCACGGGCGCCTCGGGGGAAAGCGCCCTTGGTGATTGCAGAGTAGTTGTCATTGAACAGCGTCCGAGCTCTTTCGGAAATACGCAAAAGTGCCTATGGACGCATGAACGGCCCAGGCAATTCCAAACCGACGGCTTTTTCGGTACACCGGTGTCCATACGTAGACTTGCGGATGTCTTGGTCAGGCGCAACACGCTTAAATACGCGTCACTCGAATGTAACAGCCTACCCCTAAGCCTGGCTAAGGATAGGAGTACGGGTTGAACGATTCGAGGCCGAACCATGGACGATTCGATAGGATTTAGGACATAGCGAAAGGAATGCGGATCTCGCAGGAACAGGATGCTCCAAGATAACTGGACCAGAAAAATACTAAAGAAAAAGACATCGGCCAAAGGCCAGCCGAGAGTCGGTCAAGAGGAGGAGGCGGTCTGGTCCAGTTATCTCATCTCGTGCGGTAAGTCTCAGCCGCAATGGGACTTTCGGCAAAATTCTTATAATTCTCCTTTTCCTGATGCCCTGCCCCGCACCGCTCCCCGTAGCTAACCGCTCTTGATATTCCGACTGTCCGAGGGGCGTCCGTTCGTTCGGTTAGCCGCCTCTCGACAAAACCTTCACCCCTTCCCGCAACCCGCAGTACACTAACCATTTGTGAACCCGTGACCTGACGTCATATGAGGGAACAACGGAGTGAACGTAAAGCGATTGCTGGGAAACGGATATTCGGTTGCGATCGGAGCGACGGCCTGTGTCAGCGCCATAATTCTTGCACTAGGAGCCATTCTCGATCCACCGCCACCGTTGTCCCTGTTCTTGGTCGCAATAATGTTCGCGGCATGGCATGGCGGAATGAGCGCGGGGTTCGCGGCTACCGCGCTGAGCATGGGGGCTAGCGTTCCGCTCCTGGTCATTCTGACCGATTCTATCGACATCCTGAACCCCGCCGAAGCCCTGCGATTGGGACTACTTTTTGGAGTAGGCACAGTACTGAGCTTTGGGATTTCGCGCCTGCGCAAAGCCGAACGGCGCGCGTTCAGGGCCGCATTGGAGCGCCAGTCGCTGCTCAATCGAGCCTTGGCCGAGCGGCAGCCCCTCGAGGCTGCGCTATACGAACGCGATCAACTCCTCCAGCTGTCGCAAAAGATCGTCCAGGTAGCGAGCTTTGAGGCCGATCTAAGCCAAGACGCTCGTCACCGTATGTCGCCGCAGTGGTACCAGATTTACGGTATCGCGCCCGAAGCGTTCGAACACTCCACCGATGCCTGGCTGAATCTGGTACATCCGGGCGATCAGGATACCTTGAAGTCGGGTATAGAGACGGCGTTCGCGCGGCAAGCGCCGGATTTCAGCAGCGAATTCCGCATCATCCGCCAAAATGACTTCACCGTCCGCTGGATCGAACTGCGAGCCACAATCCGCTACGATGCCGAAGGCCGTCCGGTCCATATGGCCGGAAGCAACATAGACATTACCGAGCGTAAACAGGCCGAACAGACGCTGGCAGCGAGCGAACGGCGGTTCAAGCTGCTAGCCGAAACGTCGGCGAGGCTGTTGGCTACCGATGAGCCGCATACGATTATCGAGGATCTTTGCCTCGCCGTAATGCGCCAACTCGGCTGCGAATGCTTTTTCAATTTTCTGCTCGACGACGCCAAAGGACGATTCCGCCTGAATGCTTCCGCCGGCTTGTCGGCCGAGGAGATTCGCGATCTCGAGTGGCTCGATTGCAACGTGATCGCCTGCGGCTGCTTCGCAGGCGACGGTGAATATGTTGCCGCCGAAAACGTTCGTCATCACGGCGGACTATGTGCTGCCCGTATCCGAAGCTACGGTATTCAAGCCTACGCCTGCCATCCTCTGCTGGTACAGGGACGCGTCATCGGAATCCTGTCATTCGGCACCAAGACCCGCCCAGTATTTACCGCCGAAGAACTGGATCTGATGAAATCGGTCACCGACCAGGTGGCGATAGCCATGCAGCGGGTTCTCGACCGGCGTTCTCTGCGGGCAAGCGAAGCGCGTTTCCGCACGATCGTGCAGGCCGTCCCGAGCCTTACGTTGGAAAGCGACGCGGAAGGCAACAATACCTTCGTAAGCGAGCAATGGTGCTCTTATACCGGACTGTCCCCGGAACAGAGCGCGGGGCAAGGTTGGCTATCGGCGCTGCATCCCGACGATATCGCGAAGGTTTTGGCCCGGTGGAACAAAGCGGCACGAACCGGCACGTCGTTCGAGAGCCAGTATCGTCTGAGGTCGGCCGACGGCTCGTACAGGTGGTTTATCGCCCGCGCCCTGCCGGATCGCGATGCCGATGGGAAAATCGTCCGCTGGACCGGTTCGCTCACGGATATCGACGATTTGGTACGGACCGAGGAAGCCCTGCGAGCCAGTGAAGCCCGAGCACTCGCAGCCAACGTCCAGATGCGGGCCATCATGCAGACGGCGCGAGTCGCCATCTGCGTCGCCCATGACCCGGAGTGCCGGCTGATCACGGGCAACGTTCAGGCGCATCAATTGCTGGGCGTACCGGAAGGCGAAAATTTATCGGCCGTGCCGGACACGAACGGCGCCGCTCTTTACCGTTTCTTCAACAACGGACGGGAGGTTCCCGCTCAGGATCTCCCCATGTGCCGAGTCTTGAAGACGGGCGAAGTCGTGGAGGACGTGGAACTGGAAATAGTCCGCGCCGACGGCACACGCCGGTTCGTCCTGAGCGCGGCCGCACCGCTATATGACAACACCGGCCGCGTGCAGGGCGCCACGGCCACTTTCCTGGACATCACCGAACGCAAGCAAATCGAGATCGAACGCCAGAAATTTGTTTCCTTCGCCGATCAGAGCACGGAATTTATCGGCATGTGCGACCTGGACTTCCAGCCGTTCTACGTCAACGAGGCCGGTCGGCGCCTGGTTGGACTGGATAGCCTGGAGCAGGCGTGCCGAACGCCGGTGAAGGAGTTCGTCTTTCCGGAAGACCAAGAATTCGTTTATGAAGAATTCTTCCCGCGCGTGCTGCGTGAAGGCCGTGCCGAGGTGGAGATCCGCTTTCGCCATTTTAAAACCGGCGCTACGCTTTGGATGGTTTGCAACGTGTTCTATATCCGGGATACGAACGGCGAACCGGTGGGATTCGCGACGGTGAGCCACGACATTACCGAGCGTAAACAGGCCCAGCAGGCATTGGCGGCAGCGAACGACCGCTTGGCGGCCGATTTGGAGGCTATGACGAGACTGCAAGCGGTCGGTGCGCTCTTCGTACGGGAGGACGGGCTGCCGGTTGTACTCGATCAGATCGTGGAAACGGCTATGGCCATCGCAGGCGCAGATCGCGGCCACATTCAACTGGTCGACATGCCGTCCGGCTCTCTCCGGATCGTTGCTCAGCGAGGCTTCGGGCCGGCCTACGTCGATTTCTGGCAAAGTGCCCATGCCGGGCCGGGGCCCTGGGGCGCTACGATGGAATGGGGAAAGCGCGTGATCGTGGAGGACGTTACCCGAAGTCTTATCTTTAACGACGCGCGGGAGCTTCAGGAGATCCTGAACGCAGGGGTACGCGCGATCCACTGCACCCCACTGCTGAGCCGCGGCGGCCGATTGTTCGGCGTGCTTTCGACCCACTACGGAACACCCCACTGGCCGGACGAGCGGGCATTGCGCCTGCTCGACCTGTTGGCGCGTCAAACCGCGGATATTATCGAACGAGCCCAGACCGAGACCGCTCTCAAAGAGGCCGATCTTCGCAAGAATGAATTCATCGCCATGCTGGGCCATGAGCTGAGAAATCCGCTCGCCCCGATCCGCAACGCGGCTCATTTGATACGCAAGTTCGCCCCGCCGAACCCGAGGATGCAATGGGCGCAGGAAGTCATCAACCGGCAAGTGGATCACCTGACCCGGCTGGTGGACGACCTTCTGGATGTCTCACGGATCGTTCAGGGCAAATTGAAGCTTCAGAAAACGCCGGTGGATCTCACCGCCCTTCTTCATCAAACCATGGAGGCCACTAAACCGCAGCTCGATGCCCGCCGCCATCTGCTTACCGCGGCCCTGCCGAAATATCCCTTATGGTTCGAGGCCGATCCGGTGCGCTTGACGCAAATGGTTTCGAACTTGCTGGATAATGCCAACAAATATACCCCCGCAGGGGGACGGATCTGGCTCGGCGTGGATCATACGGGTAACGAGGTCGCGATTTCGGTGCGCGACAACGGCGAAGGTATCCCCAGCGCGCTGCTGCCGCATCTTTTCGACGTGTTCACCCAATCGGAACGGACGCTGGATCGCGCTCAGGGCGGGTTGGGTCTCGGATTGACCATCGTACAGAAGATCGCGGAATTGCACGGAGGGCGGGTGGAGGTAAAAAGCGAAGGCCCCGGCAAGGGCAGCGAATTCATCGTGCGGCTGCCGCTCGGCGACTGCAAAGCGGAGACGGAAGCGAAGCCGGCGTGTAACGTACAGAGCGCTTGATGGCCGGCTGCCGCAGAGCAGGACGTCCCTCAAGGACTCTCGGCTTGGGGACGTTAAGCGGCTGCCGTCAGTACTACGCCTCGATAACCAACATCACATTGTTCGTCACGACCCAGCTGTAAAAGGCAACGGACGAGGTCAGGGTCGCCTTGATCCAGCGGCTTCTCGCCTTATGCCGGTCGCTGAATAAAAACGCGATGAACGCTAGGCCCGCGGCCTTGATCAGGACGATCGAATATCCGAGCCCCACCAGTTCGGCGGAAAAATTGAGAACAGGATTCGCTTCTTCCAAACCGGAAAAGCTCAGCCCGAAGTAAGTCACTATTCCATCTGCGACTTGCAAGAGTGCGAACAGGATTATCAATATGGCGTACATACAACGGCTCCAAAGTTTCGACACGGAATGCCGGTCCTCGGCATTGCCACGCACTAAAAGATCATCCAACGGCGAAATATCGTCTCTTCCAGTATGGAAAAATGACAGGCGTTATGCCTTCGACCCTTTCTGTCCCGATTAATGCAAGTCGCGTTCCATAAGGCCGGATGAATTGATGGCGGAAAACGCATCAAGAATCGCGGGTCTGCCTCCCGACAATATTAGCCCGCATTTCTCTGTTCTCCTGCCGCGCGGTTCGTACGATGCCCTGGCTGCGGCGAAATGTGAGAAATAGGGCTTAGAAGTAGAGCATAGCAGAAGAATATCATCGAATGCTAATAGCATTAAATTGGTGCATTGGCGGATATTCATCGACCGAGACGGTGATTGATTCAGCCACCCGACCGCTTGACGGTCCAGCCCTGTTTGGACAGGTCTTCTACGACCCGTTCGCGATGGTCTCCCTGAATCTCGATGACGCCGTCCTTGACGGTCCCGCCGGAACCGCAGCGCTGCTTGAGCTGTTTGCCCAAGTTTTCAAGACCCGTGGCGTCCAGCGGAACCCCCGTGATTACCGTCACGCCCTTGCCTTTGCGTCCCTTGGTTTCCAGGCGCACCCGCACGATGCCGTCCGATTTCGGCGCCGGCGGGTCTTTCTTGCAACGGCATTCGGCGACGGGTTTGCGACAGGCCGGGCACATCCGTCCAAATTCGGTGGAATATACGAGACCGCCGTTTGCCGGGTGTTTTCGTGAACTCATAGTGTTATTCGATTATGACCGAATGCTCGGACGCTAGGGCAACTCATTTCCGACTAGCGACCAATAGGCATTTCCCTTACCCGCCGCGACCCAGAGAACAACTTTCCGGCAAAGTGCGGAATTCGTCAACCGCGCCCGGGCGTTTTTGGCCAACGGCTGCGGCGGCGCTTTTCTGATGCATGTAGTTCCGTTCGGGATACCAGCTTGAAAGTTTATCCACTGTCAAGACTTGACAGGAACTTCAGCAAGCGGCGACTTATCACTGCTCCCCGTAAATTATTAATTCATTATTTCGTAATAAATTAAAACCTCAGAATCAACTACTTACGTTTTATCTTGCTGCGAAACCAGGACCTGAAAAAAACCTAGCCAGGCTAACTTAAAGCCCCGTGAGATCAGGTCCCGTCCGTTTTACCCCCACACTTATCCACAAGGTTGTCCACGGAATCTGTGGATAGTCAAAAAAGCCGCACGCCGGCCTCTCGCAACAATAACCCTTCTCCTAACACCAATTTCACCGCCTGTTCGCGGGTTCTTTGGTATACGTTCCTTTCGGTAACTTTTGCATTCAACACTTCCATCGCATAGTTTGAAACTTTGGTGTCCTCTTTTTCCGGCTTACCTCACATCGGTTCAAGCTTGCTGATGCGCAGCCAATAACCGCTCGACAGCCTCGATCTGCTCAGGATTTCCGAGCAGGCCGATGCGGTCCCCCGGAAGAAATACGGTCTGGGTGGACGGGTTCACCACGAGTTCGTTCTTGCGTTTGATGGCCACCACGTTTGCGCCGGTGCGCGCCCGGAACGCAGCTTCGCCCAGTGTCTGCCCTACCATTGGGCTTTCCGCGGGTATTTTTCGCCAGGAAATGTCGATCAACTCGTGGGCATCGAGCAAGTCTCTCAGCAGCGCGTGCTCGCCGTGTGCCTTGACCAGCGCATCGTAGTGCTCGCGCCGAACCGTGTCCGCGTAATGCCGCACTTCATGCAACGGAAACCCCAGCTGCAACAAGGTGTGCCGGATCACCTGCAAACTGCCTTCGAGCTCCGGATGGATCACCAGTTGCGCACCCAAGTCGGAAAGCCGTTTGACGCCGGCCCGGGTTGCGGCGCGAGCGATGATCGGAAGGTCCGGGGCGATGTCCCGGGCTGCCGCAACCGTCAGTTCGGTGGCGGCTTCCTCGGACAAGGTCACCACGAGCAGACGGGCCCGGTGCAGCGCGGCGTGAGTCAGAATGTCGGAATTGGCGGTATCGCCCAGGAGCGTGGGAATGCCCCTTTTCGACAACCGTTCGATCCGGTGGATGCGGGAATCGATCACCAAATAAGGAATCCCCAGTTCGCCCATGATATCGACGATGTGCGAACCGACCCGCCCGTAGCCGACCACCACCACATGATCGGCCACGGAGTCCTCCACCGGCGTCTGCGTCGAGCCGTGCCGATTCAGCCATCGCCACAGTGGCCGGATGGCCCGCAAACTGCGCTGCAGCGGGTCGACTGCGTGCAGCATGAGCGGATTGACGACGATGGATAGCAATGCAGCCGCCAGAATCGTCGAATGTTGCCCCTCGTCGAGAAACCCGAGGCGCAGCCCGGTCTGATCCAGAATGAAGGAAAATTCGCCGATCTGACACGAGCCCGCCGCCACGACGAGAGCGGTGCGGGCCGGTCGAGGGAACGGCAAGACCCAAAGCCCCGAGACGATGAACTTTCCGATGACCACCAGACCGGTGAGAATGAGGACCGGTTCGAGGTGCTGCACCAGAAAGCCCGGATCCAGAAGCATGCCGACGGATACGAAGAACAGGACGGAAAAGGCCTCCCGGAACGGCAGCAGATCGGATGTGATGCGATGACTGAGCGGCGATTCGCTGACCACCGCGCCCGCGACGAAAGCGCCCAATGCCAACGAAACGCCGAACAACTGCGAGGCGCCCAGGGCAATTCCCAAAGAGATCGCCAGGATGGCCAAAACGAAGAGTTCACGGGAGCGGGTATGGGCCACCCGCAGCAACAGCCAGGGAATGAAGCGCGTGCCCACGAACAACATGAACACGAGAAAGCCTAAAGCGGACAGCAAAGCCAGGCCGAGGGTGTTCCAATTTATGGATTCTCCGGTGTCAGCCAGGTTAGGCATGATCATGATGATCAGAACGGTGGCGATGTCCTCCATGACCCGCCAGCCGACGGCGACCTGTCCGTCCGGGGTATTCAGCCAGCCGCGGTCCATGAAACCGCGCAGCATGACGATGGTGCTGGCGATGGACAGCACGAAACCCAACACCAACCCCGCCATGGGCGTCCAGCCCCAGAGCTGGCTGAGTCCGAACCCCAAAGCCAGCATGGTCAGCATTTGCCCCAGCGTGCCCACGACGGCGATGTCGCGCACTTTCCACAGATCCGCGAAGGAAAAATGAAGGCCCACGCCGAACATCAGAAAGACGATGCCCAATTCGGCCAATTGGTTGATGGTTTCGGGATCGGCTAAATACCCTGGCGTAAAAGGACCAATGACGACGCCCGCCAACAAATAACCCACGATGGGCGGCAGGCCTATGCGTTGAACGATCAGCCCGCCCAGAAACGCGAAGCTCAGCGTAGCGGCGATATTTTCAAGCAAACTCAGACTGTGCATATGTGGGGATATAGGCGATCAACGGATTTGCCTCATGCCAGTCATCGCGCAAGGGGAACTTTCGCGCGGTCTGAAAAATTCGACCTGCGGCGGCGATACCCCGCTCCATCTGCCGAACCGTTCGGAACGGCTACTGCTTGGAGCTCGCACGGGGTTGGTTGCGATGCCATCCTCGGCCGGGACATCACACTGGGTTAGTGTACCGAAAAGTGACAAGTACTCGTGCAACGATCCGCAAAAATCGGCGAAGTGCCTGCAAGAGCCGTCGAGCAGACCACGGGATACAATCGCATTTACCGAAATAGTCCCTTCCCGCCCCAAACAGGGGCACAACAGCACCTTATGCGAGCGGATCGACCGCCGATTTGGTCTAATGATTGCCGAAGGCGACCGATCGGCTGTCGCCTCACTGCAAGCTCGATCAAGAGGAAGAGTCGAATTATGGACAACACCGGATTAGCTTCGCCTCCGAGGCCTCGTGAACCGGCGCAGCCGGGCGATGCCTCCGAGAGCATCGATCGCCTGCGCATTCTTTCGCCACGACGGAAATCGACGGCGGCTCGCTCGCTCGATGAACTGGTAGAGGAGCAGCTCGCCCATTTCGGCATCGATCCCCAAACGACTTTCGGCCAAACGCTGGCACGCGTGTCGCGGCGGATGTACGAGAGCTGCGCCGATATCGACCGGCTTTGGGTCGAAACCGCGGAGACTGTCCAAAGCCTGGATCGTTCCGACCGGATCGCCTATTTCAACGCGAAAAAGTTCCTCTCGTTTCAACTGGCGAAATTGCTCGACAACTTGCAGCGCCCTAACCGGCGCTGTTACCAGAGCCTGAATTACAGTACCGCGACGACCGCCAGCAAAGGACCTTACAGCGTCTTCGACAACGTTCCCGCGATTTTCTCCGCGAATCCGGTCATTACCCGCACGGCGACGTACGTCTACGCCTGCGCCGAGTGGATAGAAGACGCCTTCCAGGGCAAGGAGCGGCTTCTGGAAATCTATTCGCGACTGCTTAACCCGACATCGATCGCATTGGCCCATCACATCGTCGATCTTGAAGCCGGACCTTATGCTAACGAGTATTTCGCCTGGAACTTCAACAGCGGAATGGCCGCCATCGACGGAGTGCTGTCGCACGTTCTCGGACGCGACGACATTCTGATCACCAGCCGTAATGTCTACGGCGGCACTCATCAGCTCATCCACCACTGGTTCGCTAAATCTGCGAACCTGGAAATCGCCGTCGAAACCTTCGACGGCTATACCGTCGACGATTTCCTGAAAGCCTGGCAGCGTGCTCTCGCCGGATACGCCGACCGTTTCTCGGCCGGGCGGCGCGCCTACGTCTACCTCGAATCGCCGTGCAACCCGCACGGCTATGTGCTGGACGTGCCGGCCATTTGCCGGGAAGCCCACCGGCTCGGACTGCGCGTCATCCTCGATTCCACCGTCGGCACACCCTTCCTCTACACCCCGCTGCAGCGCAAAGATCGCGCGGAGCGCCCGGATTTCGTCATCCACAGCTATACCAAGGATCTTTCCGGCAGCGGCTCGGTCATCGCCGGCGTCGTCATCGGGCGCAACGAAGACATGTTCACCCCTAAAGGCGATTCGATGAACGGCGTCCCGTGGAACGAAACCCTGTTCTGGAACGTGTATTACGTCAAGGGCGCGTTTCTCAACGCCGATGCCGCTTTCGACGTACTCCAGGGACTGCGTACGCTGGATGTGCGCATGCTCAAGAAATGCATCAACACGCAGATACTCGCGCGGTTCTTGGCCGCCCATCCGAATATCACGGTCCACTGCAATGCGCTGCCCGACAACCCCAACCGCGAGATCATGAAGAGGACCGCGACGCTCGGGCTGCCCGCACCGCTGTTCACCCTGGATATGGGCGATTTGCCTCGGGAAGCTTTCCAGCGGTTCTTCGACAACCTGTCGCCGACTTTCGGCCATATGATCAGCCTCGGCCAGAGCAACACGATCGTGGCCTGTCCGGCCCTGACCACGCATTCGGAACTGGACGAAAAGGCGCTGCGCGAAGCCGGCATCTCGCCGACCACCATTCGCGTCGCCGTCGGCGACGAAGATCCGCTCGATCTGATCCTGCATTTGATCGGCACGGCCCGGCTGACGATCGACCCGGTCGTACCGGGTTTCTCCGAAGGCTTCGGATCCTGGGCGGCGGCGCGGGAGCTGGTTCGAACGACTTATCTGGATTCGCACCGAAAATATATCGAGGCGAAGACCGCTCAAAGCTCCGAGTGAAATATAATTCTAAGGAACTCCAGGCTTACGCGAGGCGCGAATCCATGAAAAAGCGGCTGGGCATGATGTGCTTGATTTGCGGGCTGACCGGGTGCGCCCACTCGTTGTCGGAGCCGACCGCAAGGTCCATTTATTTGCCCAGCGGCGAACCGGCCTATCAGATCACCTGCGAAGAGCGAGGGCTCGCGAAAGACAGCTGCTATCGGAAGGCCGGCGATCTCTGCGGGACGCGGGGATACGACGAAATCGGTTTAAACGACGAACGGCAGATGAATGAAATTTTCGATATGGTGACGGGAGCCATCCGGCAGGGAAAAACGGCGCCCATCGTCGAAAAAACGATCGTGATCCGGTGTAAACGGCCGTCGGCCGGAGCTCGCCTGTAGCGAAGGCGGTATATGTCGTGCATCCGCTAAAGCGGCGCACGGCTCCCACATTTTCCGGTCTGGTATAGCACTTCCTGGCTATAGTAGGTCGGGAATCCCTTCCCGACACCCTGGGTCGGCAAGCGGGCCTTGTCGGCAAAGGATTGCCGACCTACGATCTGTTCGGCGCCTTCAGTCGCGGGCTGAAGCCCGCTCCCACGTCTAACGCCCATCATTCTCTTCGTCCCGACGTCTCTGCCGGATGAGGCGGCGCGACATCGGTTTCGCCGGCTTGACCTCGATCACGTGATCGAGCTGAGGCGGCGGTGCGTTTTGGGTGGCTTTCTTCTGATACGCTAGAGAATCCTGCCGGCTGCGAACGAGATAACCCGCGACCGCGCCGCCGGCAGCGGCGAAAGTCAGCAAACCCACCGTCACCAACTCGATAGCCAAGAGGATCGCTCCAACGCTCAGGAGAGCGAAAAGTCCGAGGCCGAGTTTGATATTGGCCCTGCGGTTGGCTCGGCTCACTTCGCGGACCAGCCGCTGATGAGTTTCCTCGAGCGTCGCCCGCTTATCGGTTTCCGCGGCGACCAAGAGATTCTCCCGTTCTCGGGCAAAGCTGTTCCGGGCTTCGGCCAGTGCGTCTTTCTTCACATGATCGGCGATAGAGCCGAACCACACGGAAATCAGCAGCGTGATGATGAAGGCGAGCAACCCGAGCGGAACCCAGTCCGTCTCGCCGGAAGCCCCTCTCGCCGCCATTACCACGCCGACCGTCGCCGCTTCCACGACGAGGATTCCGGGCAAAAACCTGAACATGGACATCGCGTTGATACCTTAGGGATATGGATCGGTTAAAGACCTGGCTTGGAGTCTGGTACCAGTTAAAGCGTTCCTCGAGCAGGTCTCTGCCGAGACATACCGAACCCGTCGCGTTCATAAGGAGGCAAATCGTGGCGGAAATTGCCGACAAGGTCCAGCCCGCATATCTCACATCCCTCCAATCGCAAACGGTCGCTTCGCTCGCTGTGGCGCACCGTCTTTGCGCTGCGCCCTCCGGTTGCGCACAACATCCAGGGCGGACTTCCTTGGCCGCCCGCTCGGCGGGCCCATCCTTCAGCGGAGGATGGGCTTCTCCGCCTCGCCCCTCTCGCCGGCTCGACGTCGTAGGTCGGGAATCCTTTCCCGACACACATTCGTCGGCAAAGGATTGCCGACCTTATATCTCGATTCTGGATTCCACAAGAGGCAGAATCTCCGACTGATCATCGGACCCAGACGCTGGGCAAGACGTTGCCGACCTTGGGCCTGAAGCCCGCGCC